>Ga0116182_1001121_pt1 | contig 28268 bp, 27 predicted proteins | sample AD_UKC077_MetaG_FD_89805 | JGI IMG/M metagenome (GOLD analysis project Ga0116182, IMG submission 89805) | Active sludge microbial communities of municipal wastewater-treating anaerobic digesters from USA - AD_UKC077_MetaG | ecosystem: Engineered > Bioreactor > Anaerobic > Digestate | place: USA...
CACAATTTGATTACCACTGACACTGTGGAGCGTTTCAAGCGATGGACTAATAAATAAACGAAATGCTAAAGCATAAGTAAACGAACTAAAGAGCACTAACATTAAAAGATACATCCACTCGGTTGCAACCTTTAAGCGTGGTCGGAATGAAAGCCACTCTCTAATTTTACTTTTGACACTAAAACGAATACCCATAATTACCTCACTATCTTGAATTATAGGTTTAATTTAATAAACTTGCAAAATATAACTATTTAAAACTATTGTTTTAATGAAAAAACACATTGTTTTGCTATTAGATTTCATAAACTTTAGTAAATTGCTTTTTTTATTATTGCTTTTGTTTGAAAATATATGTTGAGAGTGTTATTATTATACGTGCTCTATTATTTAATAGAAGGAGGAACTTTTCATGAAAAAAATCTTAGGTGCTATCGGTGGTTTCTTTGTAGCTATCTGGCGCTGGATTAAAGAAACAGCCTGGGTCCAACCACTTTTAATTGTTGGAATTATCTTTGGAATTATTTTTGCAATTCCAAGTGTCGTCGATGGCATTCGTAAAATTGATGAACGTAACAATAGTGCGGAAAAATACTATCAACAATTCCAAGTCTCACTTGCTGGTGCGGAAAATAGTGCCGCTGATAAATTACTTGATGAAATTAAGCAAAATTCAGAAGGTGGTAGTGAAAGCTTAAAAGGACAAAAATTCTTCGTAGTTTTTGTGCAAAAAGATGAAGCATGCAGTGCATGTCTTGATGCTCGTGAAGGCTTTGAATATTTAGCGGATGATGGTAAAGCTTTACTTGATGATGGCCGGAAGATTGAACTTAAAACAATCTTTGTGGACCAAGAATTAAAACGTAAAGATAAAGAAGATTGGAAGAAAGAAGATAGCGATCCAGTTGATAATTATGCTGAAACCGCTTTTGAAGCTTTCTTACTTCGTAACGCTGCTCGTTTTGAAGAGTATGCTGGGGATGCAATTAATACCCACTATTATATTAATGACGGTATTACTGAGCAACAAGTTGAAGATATTGAATCAGCGGATGTCAAACGTTTCCAAACCCCAACCATATTACAAATTGACTTTACTGACACAGCACCACAACCTGGTGTTACAAATGTCTTTATCGGTGTTCAAGGAGCGAAAAAACTTGATCGCGCTAAATACATTGCTGATGCATGGAACTATAAAGGTCAATTTGGACCAAATTATACTGTCTAACATTATTGAAAAGTTGAAAAATGCCGGCGTTAAGCCGGCTTTTCTTTTTACTTCTTCTACTAAATTATTAAAGTACTGTAAACAAAAGTGTCGCGATTAAGAAATAAATTTGTAAGGCAAAGAAGTCATTAATCGTTGTAATAAGCGGACCAGACGCTGCTTTTTCGTCTAGCTTAACAGCGCGCAAAATAATTGGCGTTAACACACCTGCTAATGAGCTAATAATCATTGCGCACATGAGTGATAAGCCTACTACTGCAGCATACATCAAAGCATTATCTTGACCTAAAATAGTAAGGAATAAGAAAACAATACCAAACCCGACGATACCGGAAGCAAAACTATTTAATAATCCAATTAAAAGTTCACGCCCAAAATGTTTTCTAATTTTAATTTCACCACTATGTAAGCTTAAAATTGTGACCCCCATACTTTGTGTACCAATATTACCAGCCATCCCAAGAATCATTGGTTGGAATAAGACTAAGCCCACAAAAGTACTTAAAAGTCCTTCGTATGATGTAAGTGTGCCAGCGATTAGTAAGTTAAGTACGACCGCGACGAGCAGCCACGGTAACCGTGTTAAGGCTGTTTTATGTGGTGGAAGATTATCATCATCTTCGGCAACTTTCACTAATTGGCGCATCATTGTTTCATGCGATTCCGCCATTAAATTTAATGCGTCAGTTTCAGAAACGAACCCAATCATTTCACCATCACGCGTTAATACAGGAAGCATTAATATGTCATAATCACGAATCATTTTTAATGCCCAAGTAATTTTTTCGTCTTCATACACGAACGGGAAATTAGTGTCGATAACTTCACTAATTGGAGTTGTTGAACGAGCGGCAATTAAGTCTTTAATGGTAGTAGCCCCTACATATTTATTATTTTCATCATGGAAGAAAATAACATCAATTTCATCATTATCAGCGGCATTAGCAATCGTATTATACGTTGCTTTTTTAACTGTTGTCGTATTTGGGAAAGAAATAAAGTGTGGTGAGCTAACCGCAGCTGTACTATCAGCGTCGTAACTTAGTAACTTAAAATATTTTGTTGTTCTTCAATCTCCATTTCTTCCAAAAATTCAGCAGCGTCTTCTGGATTAAGGAAGCTTAAAAGATCGGCGCGTGATTCATAAGTTAATAAACTAAGTAAATATGCTTGGCTCTCTTCGTCTAATTCACCGTAAAGAACCGCTAAGTCAAATGGTTGTTTTTGATTAAGAAAAGCAATGTCAGCGGGTTCAATTAAACGTGCAATTATCTTTTCATTTAATTCCATTGACATGCCCCCTTTCATAAATAAAATTATACCCCATTATTTAGGATGTGAATTAAATAATTATAATTTTTTAATTTACAACTTACATCTATTTTACAAAAGACGCTAAGTGTTCTGCTGTTGCTTTTGCTTCCGCTTCGGTTTCAGCTTCAACCATCACTCTTACTAATTCCTCAGTTCCGCTAGCGCGAACTAAAATACGACCATGACCACCAAGTTTAGCTTCACTCTTTTTAATTTCCGCAAGCAATGTTTTATCAGTCATTGCCATCTTTTTATCTTTGACTCTAATATTTAATAAACATTGTGGAAATTTGATAAATTCTTTAACATATTCACTAAATGTTGTTTTTTCTGCCGCTAAGACATCTAGTACTTTCATCATCGTATAAATGCCGTCACCCGTCTTAATATAACCATTAAATATTGTATGACCTGATTGTTCACCACCAATTAAGTAATCGTGTTCAATCATTTCCCGTTGAACGTGTTTATCGCCAACACTAGTGGCGACTAATTTAATACCTAATTTACTTAATGCTGCACCAAGTCCGTAATTTGCCATCACTGTGGCAACGACAGTATCTTTTGTCAATGTGTCGATTTTTTTATAATGTTTCCCTAAAAGATATAATACATGGTCACCGTCAAGTACTTCACCTTTGGGTCCAACAAATAAAACACGATCAGCGTCACCATCAAAAGCAACACCGAGGTCATATTTACCAGGGGTCTTTTTAATTGTGTCTTGTAGTTTATCTAAATGGGTTGAACCGCAGTCTGCATTGATATTAACACCGTCTGGTTCAACATTAATAATTGTGGCATTTAAACTAGTGCCTGCAACGATATGATGAATAACACTGCTAGCGCTCCCATTAGCGCCATCAATTAATAAATTAAGCTTGAGTCCACCGCGAAATGCCTTCTTAGCGTAATCAACATATTCATAAATTAACTCGGATTTGTCGGTAAATTTGCCAATTTCACCGCCTGTTTTAAGTTTAAGTCGTGTGTCACTTGCAATATACTTTTCAATTTCTTCTTCGATTGATTCAGCAATTTTAAAACCATTTGTGTCAAATATTTTAATGCCGTTATCTTGGAAAGGATTATGCGACGCACTAATCATGATGCCGTAATCATAATTGTATTTTTTACATAAATACGCTAAGGCAGGTGTTGGCGCAACACCAATGGAACTAGCCTCACCCCCACTGCTTAAAATACCCGCAACTAAGCTAGCAAAAATAACAATTCCACTTCTGCGCGTGTCATAAGCAATTAAAATCTTATTTTTCTTTTGGTATTGACCTAAAAAAGCTCCAATATCAAAACTTAAGCCTGGCGTCAGTAAAACATTTGCCGGTCCTCTAATTCCGTCTGTTCCAAATAATTTCATATATAACCTCTTTAAATAATTTATTTCGTTAATAAATGATCGACTAATACTTTTCTAAAGTCTTCAGGACTCACAGGTTGTAAAGCAGCGCGATAAGCAATGGAAATGCGACCAGTTTCTTCACTAACAACAATCGTAACAGCATCACTAATTTCGCTAATTCCTAATGCTGCGCGGTGCCGTGAGCCAACCTTTCCTGCAAGTGCTTTGGTTGATGGTGTAAAGTAGACACTAGCCGCTAAAATGGTATCGTCACGAATTACAACGGCACCGTCATGAAGTGCCGTCCCATTATAGAAAATAGTCGTTAATAAAGGTGCACTAACCGGTGCATGAATCGGACTGCCATTTTTAATTAATTCCGTTAATTGATTAGTGCGTTCAATAGTAATAAGCGCACCAGTTTTAGTTTTTGATAACGAAAATACCGCAGATACAAGTTGATTTACTAAATCCTCTTGGTCGTAAATCTTACGAAAATCACGCTGGAAGCGACGGTCTTTTGGTGTGGCGGCATTGGAGATTAACCATCTAAATTCAACAATATTACCAAAAATAAACGTCATAGTGCATAACATATAAATTAAAGCAACTAAGTAAAAGGCATATGTTAAATCAAATAAACCGAGCACTAACAAGACAACTGAAAGTACGATAAGCGTAACTTTGGGGAATATACGTTTAAGCGTAATTAATAAAAGTACATCAAGTGTAACTATAAAAACAAAAACAACTAAGAGTTGTATAACCTGAATTTGCAATTCACTAAGCATTTCTGAAAGTATTAAAAACATAATAAATCCCCCGTCTATTTGTATAAATATTTTAGCATGTAAACACAACCATTTTCAATTTAAAATGCGTAAATTGTCGCTATTTTTTAACGAAAACTAATCCCAAATTAAAAAGAGTGCCTTTTTGCAAGGTTGTCGCAATAAACATTATAATTATTTCGGCAATATAATACTAAACATTATGTTCGAATGTTATTTAAAATATCAGAGCATTAAGCGCGTCTTTTAAGTAATTCACTTTTAATTTTGTCCGCAGCTTCTCTTTGTTTAAGCCAAAACTCTTTACTTTCTTCGAGGTTAAATTCACGGGGTAAACTCGTTTCTGTAACAAGATGACCTTGATAGTTAATCTTTGTTAAAGCATCATAAACTTCTTCCCAATTAATTACACCATCAAACGGAATTTTATGATAATCATTAACACCATCGTTATCATGAAGATGCAGTGCAACACAATATTTATGACCAAGTTTTTCAATCATTAATTTCGGTGATACACTTTTATCAAAACCATTAAACATTTGCGCATGACCAACATCAACACACGCCTTTAAGTTAGGATGATTAATATATTCTAAAAGGCTTAAAAATGATTCAGGAGTTGAACAAGTTGAGTAATCACAATGAATTGCTCCTACTTGCCATTCCCACATATTCTCGGTTGCAATGACAACATTCATTTTTTTCGCTAGCGGAAGTAGTTCATCAAAAAACTTTTTATTAAACTCATTATCAGCGTTCATCACTGGATGAATAACAACATAAGGAATGCCAATGATGCCCGCTATTTGTAAACACAATTTTTGTGTTTCTAACATGTATGCATTATATTCTTCATCGTCCTTACGATAAACATGAAACGGGGTATGTGCTTGCACAATCGGAAGATTAATCTCTTCAGCGATACTTTTAATGCGTTTCGCGTTTGCAATTATGTCACCAGTAAATAACTCACGATTACGAACAGCAACACCACCAAAGGTGTCATACATTGTTAAATCAACAGCTTCAAAACCTAACTCCTTAATAAGTCGTAAAGCAAACTCTAAATCACCAAAGCGTGTCACATGGCCTGTCATCATTGCTGTTTTCATAACTTTGCTCCTCTATATTTATTTAATCAAAACTCATTACACAATTACGACCATAAGCTTTTGCTTTATATAAAGCTTGGTCAGCATTATCAATAAACTGTTGGAGGTTTGTTTCGGTGTTTGGCTTAGCGGAATATACACCGACACTAATTGTACATTTATATTCTTTAACTTGTTTAAATTCTAATAGTTGCACTACTTCCCGAATTCTATTACCGATTGTGATCGCTTCTTCTTTACTAGTGTCATGTAAATAAATTAAAAACTCTTCCCCGCCAAATCTGCAGCAAAGATCTAATGGTCGAATGTTTTCTGCGATTGTCTTTGCTACAACCTTTAATACTTCGTCCCCAAATAAGTGTCCATAAGTATCATTTACTTTCTTGAAAAAATCAATATCAATAAAAAGAAATGATAAGTAACCATCTTCTTGCTGTGCCCGCTTAAAATAGGACTCAGCTTTATTCATAAAAAAGCGCCGATTATAAATGCGTGTTAACGGATCTAAATTAGAACTTTCTTTCACTAATGCATAAGAGCGGTCATACATTATAAGTAAAAATCCTACGCCATTAGTTAACATTAATAACACTAAGGCAAGGAATGTACCAATTTGGAAGAAATTATTAGTGAAAAGTACAATCTCATTATCAAATAGGGAATTAAATGCTCGTAATAAGAGGAAGATAAGGAAGAGCAGACTTATTGCGGCAATGACTTTTTGAAACTTCGTGCTCTCTTTATTTAAAATACTTAAAACATTAGGGGGGGCAAAAACTAAAAATACCGCTAAAGAAGCAATCCCAACCCTAATATGCGCAGCGCTAAGCGTAATTTCAAAAACTAAAAATAAGATAACTGCTACCGCTAATAAAACACTTTGTGTTATCACCCAGCCCTTTGTCCACTTATCATTTAGCCGTAAAACAATTAACGAATCTAAATAAAAACTGACAAAGAGCAATATATTACCAAAGTAAACAGAAATAACATCACTTATTTCCCCTCTAAAAAATAAAAATAACCACGCGATTGCTTGTAAAATTTTAGCAATACCAAATCTTTGGATTATTGTTTTATCATAATTTGAATCGTGATATATGTAATAACGAAGTGTTAAAAGTGATAACACTAAATTGCCACAAATTAAAACACCCATCATTGTTTTTACATCTAGTTTAATAAGGGTTTCTAATAAGTTTTGTAAGAACATCTTCTATTGGCCTCTTTCTTTTTAACTCTGATCAATATGCATCCTTTTTTTAATGCATAATCAAGGCTTTGTATATGTTATACAAAAATTAATATCTCGCGCCTTAGAAAGGTACAAAATAGTGATATTTTTTTACAATTAAATGATATTTTTATAATTATTTAATCAACTTTTACATGTTGTTTTATTACAAAAAAATATTATTTATTCTAAAACTTGACATTTAACTAATAATATCTAATAATGAAGATGCAAGAGGAATCTTGGCGGTCTTACCCACTAAGTAGTGAGAGTGATGCATTCACGTAAACCTAGGGCCGTATTAAAGGGATCAGTATCAGCATTTACAATATGTATTTAAACCGCCCCTCATTATTTGCGGGTAAGCGGGCTGATCGCATCATTCCAGCAGTTATTTGGATAACTGCTTTTTATTTATGAACTCATTATATTTTTCTAAGTTCTTTTTATTCGCTTTTAAAAATTGTAAATAGTTAGATTCGTCATATGAAATATTATTAGAATAACGTAAATCTTTTTTTGTTAAATTAATTTTTGCAATACAGTGATGAAGTTCATGTCCTAAATAACCACCTTTTATTTGAAAGTTTTTTTTCTTGCCATAAGAACTTTTACTTGTAAGTATTACTCCAGCAATATTATCTCCGCTTTTATATAATGGTATAAATTTATGTTTTCCAATTCTATCATGCATTGCTTTAGTTATTACAAAACACTCTTTCTTATTTGGGTGATTGAATAATGGTAGCTCATTAACTTTTAAATCATTATCCTTACCTAATACCTGTTTTCTAGTTTTCCCACTATGATTATAATGTTTTTTTGCGAAGTACATTCTACTATTATTTGTATTAGCTTTTTGGCGCTTTACAATTTTGGGAAACTTGAAAATGGTCCATACTAAAACAGCAAATAACAAAAGTAATATTGAGTGTTGTTTGAATAATTCGTTTAATATCATCTTTAACTCCTATTTATTACCCTTAATGTTTTTTTTGTTTTCCTTCAATTTCGCATTTTTCGATTATTCAATATTGTTTAATCTCTTTTCATATTGTTTTTTGAAGAAATTCAGTGAAATCTTATCCAATATATAATAATAATAAAGACGCTATAATTCTTAATTTTTATTTTTGTTAAAATGTTTATTTAAAACATATTTATCACATTTTTGTTTGTGGTTTAAATTCAAAATAAAGAAAAGCAGATTTTCATCAAATCTGCTGATTAACTAATGGCGGAGTAGGTGAGACTCGAACTCACGCGCCAGTTACCCGACCTACTTCCTTAGCAGGGAAGCCCCTTCACCAACTTGGGTACTACTCCGTCTTGCTAAATAATATCACATGCTTAATATTTTGTAAATTAATTAATAGGCACGAGCGATGATTACAACATATTTAGCGGGTTTCCCACTGATTAAACACTTTTTAGCAAATGGAGTTTGATTAAAAGGTAAGGCTCTGGCGGTTGCTTGATATTTTTCTTTAATCACATCTAAGTCTTCTTGATCACCACTCCACATCATCTTAGCGTACGCTAATTTGTTGTTAAGGGCATCTTCAAGTTCTTCAATACTTCTTACTTCAATGGTGTGATTAAGTAAATCAGTAAGTTTCTTTTGATACATATCTTCATGAATCTTTTCTAAGAGTGCCGGCACTACTTCTTCTAAATCTTTATCGGCAAAACTAATTTTTTCATGGCTATGACGAATTGAACCACTTAAAACTTCCGCCTTTAGGTCGCGCGGACCAATTTCTAAGCGCAGCGGGATACCTTTCATTTCATGTTCACTAAATTTCCAGCCTGGTGACTTATCGGAGTCATCAATTTTAACTCTAACACCAATTGCTTTTAAGCGACTGACAAGTTCTAAGGCTTTTGGCATAATTCCTGGTTTATTTTGTTGGATAGGGACAATGATAACTTGAACAGGAGCAAGCCGTGGTGGTAGGCTAAGCCCATTATCATCGCCATGCGCCATAATAACACTGCCGATTAAACGCGTTGAAACACCAAAACTAGTTTGATGCACATATTGTAAAGTGTTATTACGATCTTGGAATTGAATATTAAAAACACGGGCAAAACCATCACCAAAGTAGTGAGTTGTACCACATTGTAAAGCTTTACCATCTGGCATAAGTGCTTCAATTGTAAAAGTTTGTTCAGCGCCGGCAAATTTTTCTTTCTCGGTTTTAGTACCGGTTAAAAACGGAATCGCGAGTAATTCTTTACCCATGTTTTCATAAACTTTAAGCATATCAAGCGCATGGGTCCGTGCTTCTACTTCCGTTTCATGAATCGTGTGCCCTTCTTGCCATAAGAATTCACTACCGCGTAAAAAAGGACGCGTTGTCTTCTCCCAGCGAACGACAGAACACCACTGATTATATTTCTTTGGTAAATCACGATATGAGCTAACTATTTTAGCGTAGTGATCACAAAATAATACTTCACTTGTCGGACGAATAATAAGTGGATCTTCAATCTTTTGATTACCACCTTGTGTTGCGACTAATGTTTCGGGGGCAAAACCTTCGATATGATCTTTTTCTTTTTGAAAAAGACTTGTGGGAATAACAAGGGGCATGTACACATTATCATGACCTTTTTCTTTAAACTTTTCATCTAAATATTTTTGAATATTTTCCCAAATCGCATAACCATAAGGTCGGTAAATAATAAAACCTTTAACTTCGCTATAATCCATTAATTCCGCCTTGCGACACACATCAGTGTACCATTGGGCAAAATCTTCACTTTGGGTTGTAATTGCATCAATTTTAATCTTACTCATCTTTATTTCCTCTTACTAAAATTAATAATTCTTAGTGCTTTCTTTTTATCAATAGTTTGCAAGCTGTTGTCTTTCTTGCTAATTTCATCACTAGCGACATAATCTACACCTGCCCGAATATAATACTCGATTTCACTCCACTTTGGCAAATCACTAATCATTATTGGTTTTTGATGACGTAATAATTTACCTAATGATGAAAGTAAGGATAAGCGTTCCCGTTCATCATTAACTGTATGGGTTAAGATTTTTTCATTCACCATAAAGTAATCAACTTCACCATAAATTTTGTCTGGCAGTGTTAATTCAGTATCACTAATGATTAAACACACTTCATACTTTTGTTTTTTAATATTCTTAATCAGTTTTAACATATCTTCAATGTTCACAAATGTGTTAGCGAAATCTTGTTCTTCTAACATAAAGACCATTTTGAGATCATTCGCAAATGGCTGCGTACTAAAAGCATCACTAATAAAGTCGACTCCATCTAACCCAAGGGGGACAAATAGTAATTGCTTATTATTGCGGCGCATATTGTAATAACGGGCCGCTGCCTTCCGGAGCACCATCTTTACAAGCTGTTCGTTTTGCTTATTTTCTCGCGCAAATTGCGCAGCTTCATTGAAACTCCCGAATAATGAACCGCTGATGCTGAAGGTCGTTAAGTACCCTAATATTTCAACTGTTTTAGCATTAACAATTGGTTGAAATAAAGTATCGACTCCCTTGCGAGCCACAAGTTGTGTTAGTTCACTGCGATATAAACTTAAGTCCATGTCTTTAATTTCTTGATTTGGATCATGAATTAAGAGCCGACCGTCTTCTTTAAGCGCATAAAGACTTAATTCTTCCGCTGTTTTAAAAAACATATTCATCTCCGAAAATTGACGAGACCGCGTTAACCCAATCCCGAGTGAATATTCGTTGTAGCCATTTTTTTGGAGATAACCGCTCATGCGTTTCTTTATTGATTGGAACACATCAATAGCGGTATCAACATCACTTGAACGCGGGAAGTATATGCCAACAGTATGATTATCAACAAAACGAATGACGCGACTTCGTTTCCGATAAACAGCGACTTGGTTTTGTAACTCATACCATAAATGCGGCGGTATTTCTGCGCGGTGCGTTTGTGCTCCGCTTGCTGTCACTGCAATACTAATCGCACCATATACGCCACGCCCGCGCTTATGGGCGCGTCTGTATACCTTTACTAATTCTTCTTCAGTTAAGTAACCTATATTCTCTTTTTTCTTCACCGTTAAATTCATTTGGTCATTAGCCTTTAAATATCGATACAAATAAGATTCAAGGTGAATAATCTTTTTTTCATAATCGACACCAGTTACTTCTAAAATTGAAGCGTATGACCGACGCATATCTCGCACAAAAACATCAACTTTATAAAATTTACTTGCTTCACTTTTTGGATCAATTAAAGCGTTAACCCATTTATCAAGTCGATCAACTTCTTTCGCGGTAAATTGTTGAAAAAATTGTGGTAATAAACCATTTTTGCGTTCGCCAAAACTACCGCGATTAAAGTAAGTTACTTTTCCTTCACCTAAGTCAAGAAGAAAAATCCGCGGTGTTGTTATATTTCCTAAAATAATGTTTTGGTCTTTAAGATCTTTACGATTACCGTGAATAATTAAAAGCACAGCAATAACTAACATCACTATTGTGCCGCTAAGTAGTATTACCCTTGGTAAGTTTTCTAATATGAAATTAATAATGTCCTGCATAAATCACCTATGTATATTATACATAAAAATAATTTTATCATTGCGTAGAAGCGAATATTTTATAGATACTATAAAATCTTTGTTATAATTAGCATTACGGAGAAATACCCAAGCCTGGCTGAAGGGGTCGGTCTCGAAAACCGATAGGAGGAGCAATCTTCGCGAGGGTTCGAATCCCTCTTTCTCCGCCATGAAGGAGGAAAACAAATGGCGAAAAAACGTTTATTAATTGTTGTGGACTATCAAAATGACTTCGTTAATGGAGCACTTGGCTTTAGTGATGCCCATGAAATCGAACAAAAAATCATTGATACTATTGAAGACCACTTAAAAACAAAAGATGACATTGTCTTCACTAAAGACAGCCATTTTGATAACTATTTAGAAACTGAAGAAGGGCGTAATTTACCTTTCAAACACTGTATCAAAGGTACACCGGGTCATGATATTCATGGTAAAGTAGCAACCTACTTACCAAAAGCAAAGAAAGTTTATGAAAAGTTAACTTTTGGTTCACTTGAACTCGCTAACGATATTGTAAATAAAGGTTATGAAGAAATTACGCTTGTTGGTTTAGTGACAAATATTTGTATTTTAAGTAATGCTTTACTTGCTAAAGCCGCTTTACCTGAAGCAAAAGTTATCGTCCTTAAAGACGGTGTCAATAGCTATGACAAAGACTTACACGCTAAGACACTAGATGTGTTACAAGGCACACAAATTATTGTTAAATAAACTTTATGAACAAACCTAAAGATATTAAAATCATCATTCTTTTAGGCCAATCAAATATGGAAGGCCATTCGTGGACTAGTTATTTAGACCGGCATTTCCCGCCTGAATTAGTCAATTACTACACTTCCCCTTTCAAAACGGAAATTGCCTATAACTGTGATAATGGTAATAATGAATCATATGATGAATTTGTCCCTGTCAGAGTTGGACAAGGATATGACTCTACACGTTTTGGTCCTGAAATTGGGATTGCTGCGCACTTAGAAAAAGCTCAGCGCAGTGATGAATTTAAAATTATTAAGTTCGCGATTGGTGGCACTAGCCTTGAAGTATTTTGGCGCTCACCATCAAGTGGGATCCCTGGACTATGTTATGTGTTTGCCACTAATTATGCGCACCGTATGCTTACAAAATTAAAGCGTGATGGCTATAATCCAACTGTCAGCGCTATTCTTTATATGCAAGGTGAAAATGATTCAGTTGATGGTGGGCATCTTCAATACGAAAAGTATTTACAAAATCTTGTTAATGATTTACGGAACGAATTTAAAGATTACGCACCTAAAGCAGGCATTTACTTTATTGACGGCCTTATTAATGATGCTGAATTTTGGACACATCACGAAATAATTAATACCGCTAAGCGTAATGTAGCAAAAAGTGATCCAAAAAACATCATTGTCGATACACTTACCCCACAACTTTCTTTTAGCAATGAACCGGATTTTGAAATAGACTGGGCACATTATGATAGTGATGGTACTATTAAACTTGGTCACTTATTTGGTGAAGCTGTTACTGAACATATTAAATAGTTACTAATAACAATAAACAAAAAAGCACCCGCGACTGGGTGCTTTTCTCTTTCTTTATGGCGCGCCCGACACGACTCGAACGTGTGACCCCAACCTTCGGAGGGTTGTACTCTATCCACCTGAGCTACGAGCGCATTTATTACCCTAATACTATATCTAAAATCATCATAATAATAAAGCCTAACATTACAGCAAATGTGCCTTGGTGCTCAGTTCCACTTAAATTTGCTTCAGGAATTAAATCTTCCACAACAACAAACATCATCGCTCCTGCGGCAAAACTTAAAAACCACGGTAAGAGTGTTTGAAACACCGTGGCAAATAGAAACGCCAAAACTGCACCAATTGGTTCAACAATTGCACTAGCAACACCAAATCCGAATGCTTTACCTTTATTATTAAGACGTCGCGCCATCGGTAAACTAACAGCCGCTCCTTCAGGAATATTTTGAATTGCCATCCCAATTGAGAGGGCTAGGGCACTATAGAGCGAAATAGAAGCATTTCCAGGATTAACAATACCTGTATAAGCCACAGCAAAAGCAAAGCCGACCGCAATACCTTCAGGAAAGTTATGAATTGTCATTGCTAAAAATAATTTTGAATCAAGACTTAGTTTTTTAGTTGGTAATCCTTCTTCATCTTCACTACGTTGATGCATATGAGGGACAATACGGTCAATAAACCATAAAAAGAGTACTCCTAATGCAAATCCGACCGCAACTGGAATAATCGCTAATTTACCCCAGCCTGAATTTTCAGCAAATTCTAAACTTGGCATTATTAATGACCACACTGAAGCAGCAATCATTACACCCGCAGCAAATCCTAGTAAAATACTATTAACTCGCTCACTTATGGGCCCGCGGAAAAAGAATACCGCTGCTGCACCAAGCGCAGTCGCAATGAATGGTATAGCCATCCCGATAATAATAATCCATAGTTCAAGTGTTGTTAGCATTACTGAATATTGACCTCGCTACTGAACACAATTGTATCACCTTTATGCCCAGAAATTACGACTTTTGCATCGTCCTTGCTGCGACTAATTGTTAAGGTTTCACCTTGTAAAGCTTCATTATTATAATTAATTACAATACTTTTAATCTTTTGACCTTTTTGTAAATCAAGATAATCATAGATTATATTTCCGTATTTTGAATTATTTAAGTGTCCGTTTTCATCAATATCACTTGGGCGTACGGTGTAATTACCTACAACATTATCACTAACACTGGGTCGCGGGAAGGTGTGATTGAAAGGTTCTTCTTCATAATAGAAATCAAGCGGATAATCATAACGATCAGCGCCTACTATTTTACGCGAATCAATATCAATTAAAACCCATCTACTTCTGGAGTAAGCAATTATTTCATTCGTTGCTGGGTTTACAATTTTATAATAGCGATCAAAATAAAACCTTGTTGCAGGACGTGGCCAAGTCACAACCTCAACTTCTAGCGGAGTTTCAGGATAAGTAACATACTCTATTTCTGTGCGCGCTATAACCCACACTAAGTTAATTTTTTCTAAGTGTTCACGACCGGCACCTAATAAATAAGCGTGACGGGCGGCAATATTTTGGAATAAATCAAGTGTGCCTTGTACACCAATATTATTACTTGGATCATAATAATTAGTGGTGAGCACATATTTTTGTTTATAAATATTTTCTACTTTCATCGTCGCTTTTCCTCCTTTAATCTTTAGATTAAGGCAACATTATAATATTACACCATTTGTGTGAAAATAAAGGCTATTTATACTATTTTATTTATATTTTTTACTTACTTTTTAAATTTTATTCAATGTTTTTTTCTTCGGTTTCGCTTGGTGTTTCTACTTCGGTTGAAAGCGAATCTTCGCTATTTTTCTTATAAGTTTTAATACCAAAAATAAACCAAATGATATGAAAAATCCACACGACTCCTAAAATAATGCTAGGAATATATACTTTTTTAATCATCATAGGGATAAATCCAAGTAACATCACAAGTGTCACTGTAATCATCATCTTTATTTTTGCCGGCCAAGTCATGCCTTTGCCCTTAACATAACTTGCTAGATTCTTTTTATATAGTTTTGTATTAATAAACCAATTATGTAAACGTTTCGAACTTTTGGCAAAACTAAAAGCGGCGAGCAAAAGAAATGGAACCGTCGGTAAAATAGGAAGTGCGGCTCCGATTGCACCAAGTGCGAGACTGACACAACCTAAAATAATCCAAAATATCTTTTTTGCTTTCATTTATTTATCCTCAACTTCCTCTACTATTTCACCATTAAAACGATAGACACGATCAGCGATTGCCATTGTTGACTCACGATGTGATACAAGAATGATGCCGCGATCTTCTTTATGTTTTTTTAATGCTCTTAGGATAATGCCTTCGTTTATACTATCTACATTACTAGTTGGCTCATCAAGTAATATTAATTTGCTACCACGTAAGAACGCACGAGCTAGACCAATACGCTGTTTTTCACCAGCGGATATATTATCGCCAAACACTCCTACACGTGAATTAAAACCTTGCGGAAGTGAAACAATAAAATCGTAAATTGATGCCTTTTTGCAAGCAATTTCCACCTCTTTTAATGTTGCATCACGTTTAGCGATTAATAAATTCTCAAGAATAGTGTCGTCAAAAAGATAAGTGTCTTGGCTGACCATTGTTATATTATCTAAAAGGTTATCACTGTTAATATTTTCTATTTCAATATCGTTATATAAAATCGTACCTTCATCTTTTTTGTAAAATCTTAATAACAATTTTAGTAATGTTGATTTGCCGCATCCCGAAGGACCAACAATTCCAACTATCTCACCCTTATTAGCGTGTACACTAACATCATTAAGTATTTCTTCATTTTCAGCATAGGCAAAAGACACATTACTAACTGTTACATTTTCAAATTCAAAATCACTTCCGTTATCAATCTTAGTAATCAGTGGTTTTTCATTTAATAAATCAAGTACACGATCACCTGCTGCAAATGTTTGCGTTAAATTACTTGGTAAAGAAGAAATAGCAATGACAGGACCAAATGAACCGAAGATAGCAGCAACGCCAATAATCATACGCCCAATAGTTAAATTATCACGAATAACAAGTATCGCCCCGAGCACTAATGTAATAAAGATAAAGATGGAAACAAATAGTTCAGTAGTAGCGTGTGCCCTAGTCGTATCTTTTTTCAACTTTTTTGTTTCGTTAAGCAACATATCAGAACGTTCATTAACTTCTACTTCACGTTTTGGTCCACCATTGTTTAAAACAATATCTTTAATTCCTTTAATACTATCAAGGAAAAATGAGTTAAAGGCGGCAAAGTTTTGGCGATAACGAACACCCGCAACTTTTAATTTCTTTGATGTAATAAGTGGTAGTAAAATACCGATGACAATATAACTAATTAGGGCATTTACCGCTAATAACCAACTTGAAGAAAAACCAACAAATAAAATAACACTAATCGACACAACTATAGCAATAAAAATAGGGGAGATTGTATGAGCATAAAACACCTCGAGTATTTCAATATCCGAAGTTATCATCGCAATAATTGATCCTTTTTGTTTACTCTCTATCTTTGAAGGAAATAATGTTCGTAAAGCACTAAATATCTTATCGCGTAGCACCGCTAAAAGCCGAAAAGCAATATAATGATTTGTGTATTGTTCTATGTATCTAAGGATTCCGCGTAAAACACCAAATCCAATTAACAAACTGAAAATTAGCGGATATGAAAGTGCAATTGCTTCACCTAAAAACTTAGCTATCGCTACTGCTCCTAAAAGTGTGACACCCATCGCGAAAATAAATCCTAATGAGCCAGTAATAATTGCTAAAACCATAATATAAGATAAGCTACCTAAAAGTACGACAAGACTTGCCATAATTTTTGCCCCACTTCTTCGTATTACATTAGGCCTTTTCATAATTACACTCCATGTAACCTTCTTCCAATGCTTTTTGGGTCGTAAATAATTTAGCGTAGCCACTATTATTCGCCATTAAAGTATCATGGTTACCACTTTCTAATAATTCACCATTTTCCATATAATAAATATAATCACTAGGCACTACATTAGCGAGACGATGAGAAATAACAATTACCGCTTTCTTTTTCGATAATTCTTTAATATTAGCCATAATTATGGCTTCGCTTTCTATATCAATATTGTTAGTTGCTTCATCAAATATATATATCGCTTTGTTAGTGACTAAATTAATTGCCACAGCAAGGCGTTGCCTTTCTCCTCCCGATATATTTAGCGCATCTTCATTAATAACTTTATCTAACCCACCATTTGCTTCAACAAAATCAGCAAGATTAACTTTTGTTAAAGCCGCATATATCTCTTCGTCGGTTACATCTTTATTTGCTAATTTAAAATTATTGCGGATTGTATCATTAAAAATATAAGTATTGTAACTAATGACCGCAAGATTACTATAATAACTTTCACGCGACAGAGTTTCTAATAATTCGCCACCAACACTCACACTCCCAAATTGCGGTCTAAGTGCACCTGTAATAAGATTAACAATTGTTGATTTTCCACTTCCTGATTCACCAACAATCGAAACCATGCCTTGCTCTTTAAAAGTCATTGATACATCATTTAACACGTTAGCGTGACCGTTATACGCAAAAGTTACATCTTTAATTTCGATATTTGCATTCGTTACTTCTTTTGTACCCCATGGCGTTTCTTCTTCTGCAAGCAGTGATAATATCTTTTGACCAGCACTTGCCCCGTTCATTGCAACGTGAAACGCCGAGCCAAGCGCACGAAGCGGTAAGAAAAACTCGACTGCGACTAAAATTAAAAATAACGCACTAAATGGTGATAATCCCCATTTTAAAACACTAATTATTGCTATTAATACACCAATTCCAGCGCCAGTATAAGCGACAATATCCATAATCGTTGTACTCGCTAATTGCATGACTAACACTTTCATAGTAATCACACGAAATTCTTCACTTGCTTCATTCATCTTTGTTTGCTGATAAGCATCGGCCTTAAAGATTTTAAGTTCGCGTAATCCTTGGATACTATCGAGAAATTTATCACCCATTGCTGTGTATTTTCCCCAGTATTTAGCAAAGATCCGTTTTGCGTATTTAGATATAGCGATAATGGAAAGTGGAATTAGGGGTACCGCTGCTAGTAGCACGAGTGAAAACCGCCAATCAAACCATACCGTTACAAAAAACAAAATTATTGGCGCTAATAGTGCGTAGAAAAATTGTGGAATATAAGTTGAGTAATATAAATCTAATTGCTCCACGCCTTCAAGTGAAACTTGCGTTAAACCAGCCACCTTCATCCCGTCAGTAGTTCTCACGCCAAGTCTTACAATCTTGTTATACACTTTTTGACGCAGGTCTTTTTTTGCTTGACGACCAATAATATCTGTCAAGTAACCAACACTAATTGAAAGTAAATAACGAATAATAATTGAAATAATAGCAATTAATGCAGGCCATAAATAAGTCCATACACTACTATCATCACTATGATTAGCGACTTCTTTTATTAAATAAACAAGCGATCCAGTTATTACAATATTTGTAATTAATCCGCATACCATGAGTATCACAGTGAAAATAATATGTTTGTGATTATCAATTAATTTCAGTAACTTTCGATTAATCATTTATGCTTTATAACTCCTAATTACTTAAGCTTATTAGTTAGCGAACGCTAACCTTTATGGTAAAAAAGAAGGCGGCGATATTCTTGTTAGTCGCCGCTAACTTCGTACTAACTATACATTCCATCTTGTCAATTGTCAATGATAACTATAATATTCATCCTTGAGTTTTGTCTGTAAATTACAATAAAAGTAATGATACGAGCATTATAAAAAGATACTATTATTAAGTCACTAATGTAGAATACACTACTTTATTAGAATTATTGAAGTTCACATCATTGATTTTTCAGTAGTGTTATGTTATTTTGAATGTAGAGAATTTATATTTAAGGAGTCGGTTAAATGGGTCTAAAACCATCTGGTGAGATGTATTTAAAAACAATTTATATTTTAACTAAGACAGTCCATCCTGTTCGGTCAATTGATATTGCTGAATACATGAATTTTTCTAAACCAAGTGTGAGTCGCGCTGTCGGTAATTTACGGAAAGAAAAGTATATAAGCGTTAATGAAGACGGTCACATTTTCCTTACGCCTAAAGGGCTTGATGCTGCACAAAATATATATGACAGACATAAAGTGCTAACTAAGGCGCTGCGCATCTTAGGGGTAAGTGAAGAGACGGCACTTAATGACGCTTGTGAAATCGAACATATTATTAGCGATGAATCCTTTGAAGCACTTAAACAGTACTTAAAAAATAAATAATACTTAAACTTCATAAAAATAAAGGGCTGCTTATGAATATAATCTTCATTAACAGCCCGTTTTTAATAATCATTTCTTGTTTTATTTAAGCGACTTATAATGTTTACGATAATATGACTTAATGTCAATATTTGTCGTGGGACACCCACCACAACTAACCCCACATCCTGTTTCGCCTTTTTGTCTTTTTTTAACAAAATAAAGAATAGTGCTAGTTAGTACAACAATAATAAATATAATCGTGAATATTTCTGTCCAATGCAAAATTTTAATCTTCCTTTGTTATTCATTTTCTAATAGTAATTCTTGTTTCTTTTTATGGCGATCATAAATAATAAGCAAGGCAATTAATAGTGCTATAACTGGAATCGTTATCGCCAGTGTCCACACATAAGCGAAACTAACATAAGTTAATGCGCCTAACCCATAACTTAAAAGGAACCAATAAGCAATTGTCCACCGATATACTTTGCGATTACTTAATTCACCTTTAGCTGTAGCAATAGCCGCAAAACAAGGAATAGTTAGTAAGTTGAACACGCTAAAGGCCACAACAGCAGCGTTGCTTAGTCCAATCGCTTCGACAATACCGGTAAACCCATCTACATCAATAATACTCGCTAGTGTTTCCGCTGTTGCGGTAACATTTTCTTTGGCCACTATACCTTGGATTGAAGCGACCGTTAATGTCCAGCCGTGTTCACCAGCTTGTACACCAAAACCAAGCGGTGTAAATAAGGGCTGAATAAATGAACCAAGACTTTGTAAAATTGAGCCTGTACCATTTTCATCGACCATTTGCCAATCCCAACCAAAGTTTGCTAAAAGCCAAATCACGATCGTCGACGCTAAAATGATAGTAAATGCTTTGATGACAAAGTGTTTACCTTTGTTATAAACATGACGCGTGAGTGCTTTTAATTGGGGCGTACGATATGTTGGTAATTCCATAATAAAGGGTGGTACTTTTTCTCTTTGCGTTGTTTTATTCATTACTATAACTGAAACAATCGCTACTAAAATACCAAGCATATACATGGAAAAAGTAAAGAGCCCAGCATCAACACCAACTGCTGCTGCTATCGCTGCGGCAATAATGGCAATAAATTCAGCTTTTGCGCCACAAGTGAAAAACGGAATTACGCGAATTGTTTTAATTCTTTCTTTTTCAGTCGCTAGTGTGCGTGTATTAATCATTGCAGGAATTGCACAGCCAAAGCCCATAATCATTGGAATAAAAGCACGACCAGAAACACCAAATTTACGGAAAATACGATCTAACATAAAGGCAATACGAGCCATATATCCACTATCTTCCATAATCGAAAAGAAAGTGTAAAGAATCATAATTTGTGGGACAAACCCTAAAACAGCAGTAACACCGTTTAATAGCCCGTCATAGAAAAAACCAACGACCCATTCAGGAGCATTCCATTTAAGTAATAGTGCTTTAATTCCTAAAGATATCAATCCCAGTATTCCAGTTTCATTATCACCTGCTAGTACATGGAAAAATTCACCAATAGAATTAATCCCACCATCAGTGTAAATAAGGCCGGCGAATGGTCGATATTCTTCGCCACCTACCATAATACTTAAGAAACCTTCATAACCTTCACCAAAATTAACACCAAAAGCATTTAAAAATAGTAGGTCTCCACTGAAAGTAAAATGAAATACAAAAAATAAGGCGACAATCATGATTAGCATTCCGAATATTTTATGCGTTAACACTTGGTCAATCCGGTCAGATTTTGTCCATTTTTCTTTTTCACTTTTATGCGGTTTTGTACTTATTTCCGCGCATAATGGGGTTAAAAACTGATAACGTAAGTCAGCAATTACAGCTTCATAGTCTTCTTTATCTTGTGCCATTAATGATTGAACATCAGCGTAAGCTTCTTTATTTTCAGATTCTTCAATCTCATCTTTTTCTAGTGCCTTAATCGCGTGAAATAACGGATTAGCAATTTTATATTTTTTATAAATTTCGGTAACTTTTTCAATTTTTTTATCAGTAATAACACTATAAGCTTCACGTTTCTTATTCGCTTCAACTTTTGTTACTTTCATTAAATTATCTAGCCCTTTTTCTTCTAATGCAGAAATCGGCACTACAGGGATTTTTAATTTTTCTTTAAGTTTTGCATAGTCAATTGTTTTGCCACTTTCCGCTAGAGCATCAGTCATATTCACAGCAAGAACAACAGGAACATCGATTTCTAAAAGTTGTGTTGTCATATATAAATTACGCTCTAAGTTAGTTGCGTCAATTACATTAATAACAACATCAGGATTTTCTTTTAATATATAATTTCGTGAAATAACTTCTTCAGGGGTGTAAGGAGATAAAGAATAAATACCTGGTAAGTCAATAATGTCAATGCCTTCTCTATCTTTACCTTTGCCTTTAAAATAATAAGTTCCGCTCTTCTTTTCAACAGTAACACCTGGCCAATTACCAACATACGCCGTTGAACCAGTCAAACTATTAAAAAGTGTTGTTTTTCCAGAATTTGGATTACCTAACAAGGCAACTCTAATATTTTTCTTCATCTTATTTATCACCTTTCGCATCTAAATCTGTAACTCTAATTACAATTAAATCGGCTTCACTTTTACGAATAGATAATTCATAACCGCGTAATGTAAGTTCTAAAGGATCACCAAGTGGCGCTTGTTTACGCAAAAACACTTCAGCGCCTGGTGTTAAACCCATATCTAGAAGCCGACGCCCTAACCGTCCTTGGCCACTTACTAGGTGGATTACTCCGCTTGTACCAATTGGAACAATACTTAGTTTTGCTAAATCTCCAACTTTAATAATTATTTTTTCTTCATTCATATTGCTACCATTCTTTATGCGATAGTTATTAGCTTGGCAATGTCATAATTAAGGGCAAGACGTGTTTCATTTACTAAAATAATCGTGCCTGTTTTACCTTGTGACATAATCCTAAGTGATTTACCTTTAATAATTCCTAGGGACGCTAAATATTGTCGGAGTTTATCCGTACCCGCTACTTCTAAAATGACATAATCGCGTTCCGTATTTGCTATTGGTAATATCATAAAATCCCCTAGTTAGCCATTGCTAACAAGGAAATGTTAGCCGTTGCTAACCGGTATTTCAAGCAATATTGTAAATTTTAAAAAATATTCATAAATTTACATCGAAACATTTATTGTTATAGAGTTTATTAATGTGATAGAGTCGTTTTATAAACAGTTAAAAAGAGCACCAATTGTAAAATATATTCATAATTTCTGCATTTTTTTAATATTGTTGTGCTTTTTTTTCTAACTATGTGTTAGGATTTGCTTGTGTTAATCAAATAATTGATTAATAGTAGGAGGAACAGCAAAAAACTATGGATTATAATGCATTGCTTCCGATAATCTTTTATCTTTGCGCCTGTTTCTATAGTTTTTTTGGCATATATACTTTGGCCACTAATGCGAAAAGTCGCACGAATTGGCAGTTTTTCTTCCTAATGATTTCGTTAACAATTTGGTCATTTACATATGCAATGGCCTACTCTGTTGATAGTGCTGAAACAAGAATAATGTGGAAGTCACTTGGTGTTTTTGGGTGGAGCCTTTTTTATGCTTTTTTTCTCCGCTTCGCCATAATTCTAACGAAAAGAAATGAACCAAGTAAAAAGCCCTTCTTACAAGTTTTATTTTATTTACCTGCACTAATAACAATAATCTTATTTGGTCCTTTTGGCTTTTTAATGGGTATGCAATATGAATTCGTGCCAGGTGAAACAGGATTATTTCAAGCAATTATTAATAACATTGGTCAAATTTGGGTTGGATTATACCCTTCAGCATATACAATTATTTCTCTAGTCATACTTATTAGATGGCGCAGGACAATTGATCGTGAATCTCCGCTTAGACGGCTTTTATCAATCTTCTTAATTTCAATCATATTACCCTTTATTATCGGCATATTCCTTGGTGTATTCCCGCGCTTTTTCGGTTTAGAAAACTTACCACGGCTCACTGTTGCATTTCTGATTCCGCCTGCGGTTTTATTATTTATCGCACTGCGTAAATTTGGAATGGTATTCGAAACAAAAACAAGGCGTGACTTCTCACCCCTTGATCCCAAGACAACATAAGAAGAAAGCCGCTTGCGCTTATTCCAAACAGCAGCGCTAATTTTCGGGATTGGTGCCGCTGCATCATTTTTCTCCGGTTATTTCTTAACAGATGGCGATTTCATTAGGGAAATTATTCTATCTGTTTCTATTTGGTTCTTTGCTATATTCTTTCTATTTGTGCCACATATTACGAAGAAGATTCTTATTCAAAATATTCTCTTTTTCATCACTAGTGTCGTTGGTATGACCTTCTTCATCGTTAAAGATGCGCATATGGGGGCATCAACAGTGTGGGCAGTTTATATTGTCTTCTTACTATATTCAATTGTTCTTGATAGTAAACGCGACACATTATTCTTCTTAATTTTTACAGTTTTCACACAGATTGTGTTATGGATTACATTTCCTAATGTTACTATTGTCCTTGATAATGCGCAGTATGCTAAGCGGCTATTTATTATCATACTTTCATACGTGGCTGTGCGTTATGTTACTAGTGAATATGATTCAAAGTTTCAAGGTTATCAAAGATTCTCGAGGGGACAAGAAATTCTTGAAAAAATTTCCACAAATTTCATCGCTGTTAATCAAGACAATGTCCGAGCTAAAATTGATGAAATGTTTATGATGGCCGCCGAAATATTACAGTATGATCAAGCTTATTTGTTTCGATTTGATGACAAAGGCGAAAGAGCAACAATTCTTAATGCATATGTAAGAGATAGTGAGGACAATTCACTTCTTCTGCAGTTAGGACGTTCTTTTAAAATCAGCGAGTTTCCACAAGTAGAACCGCTCGCAGGTAAACATTCACCAATCTTCTGTGATGATATTGCAAATTTAGGTACTCATACACAAGATGAAAGTGCCAATTTCTTCCTGTCTAGAGGCATTAATTCTTTCTATGCTTTACCAATATTCGTTGAAGAAAAACTAAGTGGTTTCTTTGTTGTTGAATATAAAGAAAAAAACGAACTAACCGTTGTCGAAAGTCGTTTACACTATTTAAAAATTATTGCTAATGTATTAGGTGATGCACGCAAGAAAATAATTTATGAAAAGCAACTATATGATTTTGCGTATATTGATAAATCAACTAATTTACCAAACCGCAATATGCTTATTAATAATTTAGAAGAGCTATTACTTAATCGCGATGACGCTGATAAGTTAGTCGTCTTTAATGTGGAACTTGATAATCTACGGATGATTAATGATACATTCGGACACGCAACAGGTGAGCAAGTTGTAATTAAATCCGCATCAATTCTTCAAACGCTTATGAAAGATGGGTGCGTGCTTTCGCGTATTGCCGAAGATAAATTTATTATCGTTATGCCAATTGCCGAAACTATCGCCCAAGTAATGGATTGCGCTAACGAGATTACGGATGCTTTTGTAAACCCAATATTACCAGCAGATAGTATTGGCTCGCTATTTGTGACAACAATTGTTGGTGTTGCCACATTCCCTGAAGATGGGAGAGATGCTACACCCTTTTAGAAAATGCCGATATTGCTGCCTATGAAGCGAAAATATCCGATAGTAAAGTAGTCTTTAGTACCGAAGAACTTAAAACACATATTGAAGAATATACACTACTAACTAATAAACTTTTCAGTTCTTTAAAAAATAAAGAGTTTTATTTACAATTCCAACCACAAATTAATTGTAATAACGGACAAATAAATGTGTTGAGTCATTACTTAGATGGACGACTGATGAAGGGCAAAGAGTGGGACCAAATGTTTTTATCCCAATGCTTGAACAAACTGGCTTAATCCACGAAGTCGGGTTATGGGTCATTGACCAATCACTTAAACAGCATAAGGCACTAGTGAAAAAGGGATTTGCCCCACTGCGCTTTTCCGTTAATCTCTCTGTAGCGCAATTCCGCCGTGATGACTTTGTGGATAATGTATTGAAATTACTTAAAAAACATAAGGTGGAACCTCAGTATCTTGAACTAGAAATTACTGAAAGTTTGCTCTCGAAAAATTTTGCCGACACTATTGAAAAATTAACAAGACTTAATGATGCGGGATTACACATTGCCATTGACGACTTTGGTAAGGGTTACTCATCATTACACCGCTTACAACTTGTCCCATTTAACCGAATTAAAATTGATAAAAGCGTCGTTGATAATATTACAATCGAACCGAAGAAAGTTGTTACTGCTAAAACAATTATTAATTTAGCGAAATCATTAAACGCTAATATTACAACTGAAGGTGTTGAAACCAAAGAACAGGCAGCGTTTATGAAAGATTTAGGCACTGATGAAATTCAAGGCTACTACTACTCACGCCCACTTCCGCCTAAAGATCTTGAAGACTTTTTAAAACAAAAATAATCACTTACTTTTAATTTTATATATAATGCACTAATTAATTATTGCTTATTAATTATTAAGTTGCTCTTTATCTTTTTTTCTTCTTTTAATATTAATAATGATTACGGCACTAGAAATTGTATAAAGCACGCATGATAAAAGCATTGATAGTGAAGTAATTGTTATTGTTAAAGTTGACACTACATCTGTTATTCCATACCAAATAACATGTAATGACATCATTACATAGATAAGAAATGTCGCTACTTTGCCATGCCACTCAGCGCTATGAACTTCACCAGTATATCTAAACACTACAAAGCGAAGAGCGAATTGAAGTATTTCCTTTAATAACATTATGCTAATTGGAATCCACATCAGCGGGAATCTAGTCACTAAACAAAATAGAACCGCTAATTGGGTTAATTTATCGGCAACAGGGTCGATGAATTTCCCAAAATCAGTCACCATATTTAATTTACGGGCAACTAGACCATCAATAATATCAGTGACTAGTGAAATGATAAGTACAACAAGCGTCCAGCCATAAAGTTCTTTACCAACATAGAGAAAGACGATAAGCGGAATAAGTAGTAAGCGGAAAAAGGATAAGATATTAGGAATGGTAAAAACTTGATCAGGTGTTAATTTACTCCTAATACTAACTTTGTGCATAGTTTTCTCCTATTTCCTTTATATTTACACTAATTAAAATAATTAAAATTGGTGCAGCCAAAGGGACTTGAACCCCCACATCTTGCGATACAAGCGTCTGAAACTTGCGCGTCTACCAATTCCGCCATGACTGCCTGCACTTTATTTTAACACTGCAAAAAATTTATTCTTCAATAATGATAATAGGTTCACTAACTTTTATTTTACCGTCGTTAACAACGATATCAGTGTTCGTCAGCACATTAGTGTAACTTCCGTCTTTTAACTCTGTTTTAACTTCTTTTTCTTTAAGCCCTAAATTAAAGAAACCGTGTGCCGCTCCAACTCTTGACTCAAGCGTTGAAACAATTACATCATCTGCACCGTCGCCAATAATATTAAAGGAAGAAATCTCGGCAAAAACTGGGTGTTTCTTCATTTCAACAAGTAAAATCATAAAGTCATAATAGTCTTGGTCTTTAACATTTAAATCAATTTTATCAATGTCAAATAGTGTCGGGCGATGAGTAGCCTTAACTTCTTGACCACCATAAATAAACCCTACACCATTTTGGAAAAATGACCAAGCAGTGACATTACGCAAAATTTGATCTGTTTTACATAAAGAAGCAATCCGCACGGTATCATGATTTTCAATCGTTCTAATTTTTAAATAACCTTTTGGATAGTTTTGCTCTTGATAACGAACGCCATCAAGATAAGGTTTAAGTGGTGCCTTACCTTCTAAATAGGCTTTTAAGTCATTATAGACATCATAGTCATAAAGAATATCAAAAGCACTATACATTTCTTTATCGTGATGCGCAATATGACCTGCTGCCGTTAAATTTGTAATAAAATGCGGTTCCACTGATTCACTAAGCCAAATAAGTTCAGGATAGTCTTCATCTAGTTCCTGCCGTGCATATTTCCAAAATGCAAGGGGAACGAGTGGCGCCACATCAGCGCGATAACCATCTACTCCTAAACTAGCCCAGTATTTGAGCATTTCTACCATATAATCCCATAAGTCACGATTATTATAGTCTAAGTCAATAATATCACTCCAGTCGCCAACTTTGTTGCCAAGTTTGCCGTTATTATAGTAATAAAATTCAGGATGCTCCGCTAATAACTCGGCATCAGGACTAGTGTGATGAAGCACGATATCAATCATTACTTTAAAACCGTATGAATGCGCTAAAGTAATGAAAGTTTGAAAGTCTTCAAGTGTACCGTGTTCCGGATTAATTAAATAGTAATCACGAATCGCATAAGGACTTCCTAGCTCACCTTTACGAGCAATTTCACCAATAGGGTGAATTGGCAGCAAGTATAAAATGTCGACACCAAGCTCCTTTATTCTTGGTAGGTCCTTAATTAAAGCGACAAATGTTCCTTCTGCGGTGTGATTACGCACATAAATTTGATAAATTGTTTGGTTGCGTAAATATGTTTTTCTTTTCATACTTTCATTTTAGCAAATAAACATCTTTAAGTAATAAAAAAACTCGATATCTAGAGGGGGATCTAAATATCGAGATTTTTACAATAATGGTGGAGCCGACGAGGATCGAACTCGCTACCTCCTCCATGCCATGGAGGCGCTCTCCCAGGTGAGCTACGGCCCCTAATTGC
>Ga0116182_1001123_pt1 | contig 28235 bp, 26 predicted proteins | sample AD_UKC077_MetaG_FD_89805 | JGI IMG/M metagenome (GOLD analysis project Ga0116182, IMG submission 89805) | Active sludge microbial communities of municipal wastewater-treating anaerobic digesters from USA - AD_UKC077_MetaG | ecosystem: Engineered > Bioreactor > Anaerobic > Digestate | place: USA...
GCAGAGCGAACTGCTCAACTATGCGATCGACCTGAAGTCCATGACCAGCGGGACCGGAAGTTTTGAAATGGAGTTTGACCACTATGAGCCGCTTTCCGGCAAGTTGGCAGACGATGTGATCCGTGCCTACAAGGAGTCCCAGGAAGAGGCATAAGGATCGAGTATCAGGGACAATCAGAAGCTCACTACATTTCTGATTGCATGAGAGTCAATTTGTAGCACTTGGGAGGGGTTCGCCCCTCCCATTTCTTATACTTTCTCAACCCACACTTCATTGATCGGATGCTCTTTTTCGATACCTTTCTTCTCGAAAGAGGTCTCCAAGCGCCAAGGAATCGGATCGGCGAATCCGCCGTGGGGATTCTTGAGGCCGGGAATGGAATCAAACACCTCAAGCATCTGATCGGCGTACTCCTGCCAATCGGTGACGCAGTAGATATACCCGCCTTTGATGAGCTTCCGAGCCAACAGCTCGGCGAACGGCTTTTGAATGAGACGGCGCTTGAAGTGGCGCTTTTTCGGCCAAGGATCGGGGAAGAAGATATGAAACCCGGCGATTGAAGAGTCGGCAATCATGTGCTTGAGCACCTCGACTGCATCAAAGCGCATCATCCTGATGTTATCCAACCCTTCTTTTCCGACGGCGTTGAGAAGCTTCGCGACTCCCGAAAGGAATACTTCCAGACCGATATAATTGTATTCGTTTCGGGTCTTGGCGATATGAGCTGTCGCGGCACCCATGCCGAACCCGATCTCGATCACCACCGGCTTGTCGTTTCCGAAGAGCGTGGAAAAATCGAGAATCTCATCTTTGAAGGAAAGACCGTAGCGAGGCCAATAGGTTTCGATCGCCCTCGCCTCCCGCTCTTTCAGGCTGGCGGTTCTCAGCACATAGCTTTTTATTGTCCGATCGCTTCCGATTTTCCGGGTATCGACCACCCTTAGCTCGGGAAAATCTTTGAAGATTGTTTCATTCATCAGAGTACCTCTATAAAAGCCGCTCCAGATGTTCCATCAGAAAGAGCGCTTTATCCTTCAGGCTCACCGCTTCCACCTCGATATACATGATATTCATCACATTTCGATCAAGCCGCACTTTTTTATTGGAAAGGGCTATCAGGTTCATCACTTTGCCGATGTTCAGATCCGCCACCTTTCCGAATTCGATCCGGACGATTCCTTTACGGTCGCTTAACGTGGTGATTGAAAGCTTGCGGCAGAGGATCTTGATCCGGGCGATATACAGGAGATTCTCCACTTCTTCAGGCACCTGCCCATACCGATCGGCCAATTCGGTTCTCAGGGCATCGAGCTGTTCATCATTTTGAATGGAGGAGATCTTTCGATAGACTTCGAACTTAACGCTCGGAGTCTTGATGTAGGAATCGGGGATGAAGCCGGTGTAATCGAGTTCAAGGAGAACTTGGCGGTCCTCTTCTTTCTCCCCTTCATTCTGAAGAGTTCGAATCGCTTCATCAAGAATCCTGATATACATATCCAACCCGACCGAAGCCACCTGCCCGCTTTGTTCGCGTCCGAGCAGATTCCCCGTTCCCCGCATCTCCATGTCTTTCATGGCGATCTTGAATCCGCTGCCCAGCTCGGTCAGTTCACTGATAATTCTCAGCCGTTTCACCGCCAGTTCATTCAACGAGCTTTCCGGAGGATAGAAGAGATATGCATATCCTTGCCGATTGCTCCGCCCTACCCGACCGCGGAGCTGATAGAGTTGAGCAAGCCCATATCTATCCGCCCGGTCGATGATGATCGTGTTGACGTTGGGGATGTCGATTCCGTTTTCGATGATCGTGGTGGAAACAAGCACCTGGATTCCTTGGTGGATGAACCTGCGCATCTGATCCTCCAACGCGGTGGCTTCCATCTGACCGTGCGCTATATCGATGACCGCTTCGGGAACGAGTTCCCGCAACCGATCGGCGACTCGCGGAAGGGATTCGACCCGGTTGTGCAGGTAAAATACCTGCCCGTCCCGCTCAAGCTCCCGCCTGACCGCTTTGGCGACCAGATACTCATCATACGCATCGATGAACGTTTCAACAGCCCTGCGCTCCATCGGAGGGGTCGCAAGCAGCGACATGTCCCGGATCTTCAAGAGCGACATATAGAGGGTTCGGGGAATCGGGGTGGCTGAAAGAGAAAGCGAGTCGATATTGGTTCGAAGCGTTTTAATCCGCTCTTTGTCCTTTACTCCGAACCGCTGCTCTTCATCGATGATCAATAAGCCGAGGTTGTGATAGAGAAGATCTTTCTGCAGGATCCGATGTGTTCCGAAGAGAACGTCCACCTTTCCCTCGGCGACCTCGACAAGGACCTGCTTTTGGCGTTTCGCCGGAACGATTCGCGACAGAAGGGCGCTTTTGACGGGAAACTCACCCACCCGCTTCATGAAGGTCCGATAATGCTGCTCCGCCAGGATCGTCGTCGGAGCCAGAAAGGCGGCCTGCTTGCCATCCATCACCGCTTTGAACGCGGCGCGAAAGGCGATCTCCGTTTTTCCATAGCCGACATCCCCGCAGACAAGGCGGTCCATGACAATCGGTTTCTCCATATCCTCCTTGATCTCTTCGATGCACTGGAGCTGATCCGCTGTTTCATTAAACGCGAAGGAAGCTTCGAATTGGAGCTGCCAGTCGGTGTCTTCGCTGAACGCATAGCCGGTCGAGTTCATTCGCTTCGCATAGAGGCCGATGAGATGTTTCGCCAGATCTTCGGCGTTCTTTCGAGCTTTGGCTTTTTTCGTCTCCCAGCCCATGCCGGCGAGCTTGTCCAGCCGAGGGGGAGAACCGTCACTTCCGATATAACGCTGAATCAAATTCGCCTGCTCGATCGGAACATACAGATTCTCTTTATCCGCATACACGATCTTGATGAAATCCCGCTCGCGATCGAAGGAAGAAACCCGATCGATCTTCTCAAAACGCCCAATCCCGTAGTTTATATGCACCACGTAGTCCCCTTCGTTCAGATCGACAAAGGAATCCAGAGGCGTTGTTCTGGTATGCCGAAGCGTCTTGACCACTTCACGTCTTCGGCCAAAGATTTCATGTTCGCAGATCGCCAGCACTTGGAGCGAGGGAATCCCGAAGCCGCCGGAAAGTTCCCGTTCTTCAAAGGCCAGACCTTCGATGGAGGAAAGCATCTGCTCCAGGCGCTGCCGCTGGAGGGTGTTGGATGCGAAAATGGTAGGCTTCCACCCTTCCTTCAAAAGCGCTTTCAAATCGTCTTTGAGGAGGGTGAAATTACCGAAGTACGATCTTGGCCCCTCAAAGTCGAAGCGATGGTTGCCGCTGGCTCGTCTACTGATGTCGCAGATGACCACTGCGGGATTCTCTTCCACGAAGGCGGGGTAATCGAGCAGAAGCTCATTCGGTTTGACAGCTTCCCGGTTGATTTGAAACACGGTGCGGTAGAGGCTTTTCGCCTCGCTTTGCAAACTCTTGTATGAAGTGAGCAGGCGTTCATCACCGATGAAGGCAAGGGCATCCCGGCTTTGAAGGTACTCCTTGATCGAAGAGTACTCGATGATTCCGTCCTCATGGAGAATGTTGATCGAGACGCTTCCCACCGTTTCGATCGTTTCCTGGGTGATCGGATCGAAGGCGGAGATTCGGTCAATCTTGTCCCAATCGGCGTAGATCCGATAGGGTGTCGCACCTTCAAAAGGAAAGATGTCCATCACTTCGCCCCGAACGGAAAACTGCCCCATCGCCGTCGTGGAAGGTACTTGGAGGTAGGAACCTTCGGCAAGCCGGCCGGCGATCGCGACCGGATCGAACACTCCTCCCCGCTTCAGTTCGAGCTCCGAGCGCTTGAGCGACGCGGGGGTTATCAAAGGAGATACGAACGTCCTCAGCGAGGTGATGATCATTCCATGCTTCAACGAGAGAATTTCACTGAGCCGATTCGCCTGCTCATACTCGACGTTGTCGACCTCTTTTTCCGCGTACAGGGTACGGCCCGTTGAAGGCAGATAACGGATCTTCATATCCTGCTCCGTCCGTTTGAGCAAGTGTCCGCTTTTGGGGTCCAACGCCAGACCCAGATCCAACAGCAGCGTACGGGCGACTTCTTCGGTGGGGGCAACGATCCAGAGCCGTTGACTGCCGATCCGGGCGATTTGTTTCAAAAACATCGCAAGCGGATACCCTTCGATCCCTTCAACCAGCAACCGGGTATCGGGACCATGGTACGCCTTGTAGGCTGAGCTGGATTTGATATATGATTGGACGGAGTTGGTAATCGGCGTCTGCATAAGCGCCTGTTACCGTACCACGTGAAAAAAGGTTGTGCAAGAGAATGAAAAACGAGTTCCTCGATCTGCTGGCTGAAGAGGTCGTCCGGTGCGGAACCTATGCAAAGGAACGCCAAGGTTCGGTCCTCCGTTCCTTCAAAAATGACGGAACGGTGATCACCGAGGTTGACATGACGATCAGCGACCGCCTCACCTCCTTCATCAAAGCCCATCTTCCTGAGGTGAACATCATCAGTGAAGAAGCGATCGATCCATTCGATGATGAAGCTCCATACACGTTCGTAATCGATCCGATCGACGGAACCGACGGGTACAGCCAGGGACTGCCGACATGGGCGGTGGCTGTAGGCATCCTTGATAAGGAACGAAACCCGGTGGGCGCGATGATCAGCGCCCCCCGGATGGGTCTCGGAGTCGATAATCTGTTTGTCCGCCTCGATCCCGGAAAAGAGCTGCTCCTTAACGGCAAACCGTTTTCCCCGAATCTCCCAAAAGACACGATGCATCAAGTCGCGATGTCCTCAAATGGCCATCGGTTTTGTGACTTCAGCAATTTTCACGGGAAGATCCGGGTCTTCGGATCGGCGATTCTTCATCTTCTCGCCCCGGTGATCTACCCCGAGATCCAGGGCGCGATGAACTCTTCGGTCTTCGTCTGGGATTTTTGCGCCGCCCACGCGGTGCTTTGTCACTTCGGCTACCGTCTCCTGTATGAAGACGGACAACGCGTCACCTACACGGACCGCTTGTTGAAAGAACGGAAGAATACAGGCCGGTTCATCCTTGCCGGAACGATCGCCGGAGTCGTCGATCTGCAGCGGAAGATCAAAGTCGCTGATCGGTAGGAATATACCCTCGATCGACCCAGCTGCGGGCAAGATAGATGCAGGGGGTATCAAGCACCGCTACGATCCATTTCAGGAGATACGTCGAGATTCCGATTTGCAGGAGCACTTCCCACGGATAGACACCAAGAAAAGCGATTGTGGTGAAGATAACCGTGTCGATCAGCTGGCTGATGAAAGTGGAGAAGTTGTTGCGCATCCAGAGCGTCTTTCGCCCCGGTTTCTTTTCTTTCCAATAGGCGAATGCCCACACGTCATGGAGATTGCTCAAGAGGTATGCAACAAGGGAAGCGAGGGCGATTCTCGGCATCAGGGAGAAGATCGCAGTCATCGAACCGTGTACGATATCCGAGGGAGACGGCGTGAAGATTAACGCAAGCTGCATCAGCACGGTCATCGCGACCAAGCTGAAAAATCCGATTCCGACCGCTTTATACGCCTCTTTCTTTCCGAAAAACTCACCGAGGATATCTGTAGCCAGAAACGAGGTCGCATACACGATATTGCCCAATGTCGCTTCCAGACCGAAGAGCGACACGTTCTTCGTTACTTGGATATTCGCCACGATGATGCTGACGGGAATCCATGCGAACAATCCGATCTTCCCCCATAATCGAAAGGCGACCAGGATGAACACGAAGTTGACGACGAGCATTCCGAACCAAAACAATTCATTCATACACTTAGAAGGGTATACTGCAAGAAGCCATGGAAAAACAAGACCTTCTCAGTATAGAGCGTTTCTACAAATTGATGATCCTTGAGATTCTTTCTTCCAAGTCAAAAGCTCTGATCACTTGTCCGAGGAAGGTGTCGCGGACAGTAGCGTAGATTTCGATATCCGGTGTCTGAAGAGCCTTGAGAAAGGATGGCTGCAGCCCCCATCCCTCGAGTTCAATCCGTCCGATTTCATCAAAAACAGCAACACTGCAAGTCGGAAGGTTGCTGACGATCCGTTCATTCGCCCAATCGAATGTTTCTTGAAGAACGAAAAAACGACCAAATCTTCGAGCATTTGGGGTCTGTTCTTCACTGAGGAGCAATCGTTTCTCTCCGCTTGAGAGGTCCTGGATGTGATAGATCGTCTTCTCGATATTTGAGGATGTGATCACCCCGCAATGAGACGCGGGAAGTCTCATCTGAGCTAGATAGCGCGTCTTTCCACCTCCGACCGGCGAGGAAACTAGGGTAAGCTTATTGAACACGTAAAAAACTCTGCAGAACATCGAAGGCCCGCATTGAATCCTCCCGCGAGATGACGAACGTCAGTTCATTCATCGTTGAAACGATTTCAATGACATTGATCTGCTGCCAGGCAAGATGCCGCACCGCCTCATAGACGATTCCCGGAGTCTGAAGAAAGTCCCCGGTGAATACCAGCGAGAGTGCGACAAGATCATCTTCCTTGTTGAGGATCTCTTCATCCTTGGTCAGTTCTTTTATGAGAGAGCGGTATTTCTCACTCACCGCGAGGGAGATTTCATGACTGCCCAGGGTAATATTGAGAAAGTCTCCTTTCTCGGTGGAAATCTGGTTATACAGGGATCCGAGCTTGCCGATGAAGGAATCGCGTCGAACGAGATTGATGTCGAAAATGTTCGTTTTCATGACGATCTGGTAATCGACGTTGGCGGTATCACGAACCAGATTGGATCGCTTCAGATCTTCCCCATAGCGCCTCAGCGCCATAACGATCGCACTGCTTTTGGCCGGCTTTCCGAGGGCTCGTTCGACTTCGTCGCCGATGAGCGCGGCATAGTTGGAAAAGGATAAAATCCCAAGGGTGAGCATCTCTCCGATAAAGGGAGATTTGTCTACGATACGTTTAACACAACTGGATACTGACTCGGCCATTCCATCCTCCTTCTGTTATTATTATCACAAGGCTTAGTATATTACAACAAATCTTCACACATTTTTATCCTTATTACACAAATGTTGCAGAGGCAGACTTCCCTAGTGGTATTCTTTAAGAATACCGGGAAGAATATCCGGGAAATACCACTAGCGATTGCGTTTTACTCTTTCTCTTTGTACTATGAGGGTGATAAGGAGGTGAAGATGCGGTGCCCTCGGTGTTCCTCATTGGAAGATAAAGTCCTCGAATCACGACAGAACGCCAGCGGGAGTGCGATCCGGCGGCGACGTGAGTGCCTCTCTTGCGGGTATCGATCCACCAGCTATGAACGGATCGAAGATAAACCGGTGATGGTGATCAAGCGCGACGGCCGGAGGGAGATGTTTGACATCTCCAAAGTCGGCCGTGGAATCCGCTCCTGCACGGAGAAGCTCTCGATCAGCGAACATCAGATCGAGACCCTGCTTCAGAATATTGAAGACGCGATCATGCTCAAACTCGGTAACAGACGCGAAATCTCATCCACCGAGATTGGAGAAGAAGCGCTTCGGCAATTGAAGACCGTCGATCTGGTCGCGTACGTCCGATTTGCGGCGGTGTACAAGGCGTTCAATGACATCGAGCAGTTCATCGGCGAGATCAAACAACTGGACAAAGAATTGAATTAACGGACATCAAACCATTTGCCGGTCAGTGATTGTTCGATCGCATCATTGAGGTGTTCCGGCTTGAGAATCTCATTGGCGCAATCAAGGGCGAAGTGATCGCTCATTCCGGCGATATAATCGTAGACGAGGCGATCGACGTTTCCATCATGGGCGATATACGCTTGCTCCATCTCCTGCTTGTGGTGATAGAATCCCATCGCCAGCATGTTGCGCTCATCCTTGTAACATTCTTCATCATCGCCGCACTCCGCCAGGAGAGTCTGCAAATAGGAGATGATGAGGGTGAAGAGGCGCTCAAAATATCGCTCATATCCCTCCAGCATCGGGCTTTTGTAGATTTCACGATAGTTGAATTTCATCATCTCTTCGATGACGGGAAAGAGCTCGTCACTGAAGGAGATGCCCTCAACGGGGTTGGAATGAAGAATGATGTCGTTGACGAGCGTATCGATGATCTGCGCATTCGATTTGCCCAGCTTCGCCGCCACCCTTGGCGGAAGCGCTCCTTTGTCGATCACTCCCAGCCGGCACGCATCCTCGAAATCCCGTCCAAGATAGGCGATCGTATCACTGAAACGGACTACCGTCCCTTCATAGGTGGCCGGAAGAATCGCCTGGTTCCGCAGATCTTTCGTCAAATCCCGCACTTCAAAGGTGGGTCGAATCGATTTCACGAGGTGTTCCCCGTTATGAAAGGCGATTCCGTCCCGTACCGCATAGGTGAGGTTCAATCCCCTTCCCTGTTCGCTGAGAAAATCGACCACCCTCAGGGAGTGCTTCTCATGTTCAAAGTCGCCCAAGCCGCTTCGTTCCATCTTCCTGGAGAGAATCTTCTCCCCCGTATGGCCGAAAGGAGTGTGTCCCAGGTCGTGCCCCATTCCGATCGCCCACGCCAGATCGCTGTCGAGACCGAGCCCCTTGCAGATCGTCGATGCGATCGAAGCGACGTGGAGGCAGTGCTCCATCCGGGTGCAGATATGGTCGTTTGAAGGGGCGAAGAACACTTGGGTTTTCTGCTTCAGGCGGCGAAACGCCGACGAGTGGATGATCGCGGTCGTGTCGCGATAAAACGGACCGCGAACATCGACCTCCCGTGGTCGAATCCGCTGCGTCAAAAGCTCGTGGTCGATCTCATTGTGCAACTTCATACCATTCCCCAATGTCCGGTGATTATGATATCATGGAAAAAGTAATCAATTCTAGCGGAGGATCAATGGTTGCAATCTACGCGTTGCCGTTACTGACACTATTGCTGAACTTTCTCGCCTTCGGATCTTGCCTGCGCTTTCTTTTTTCGCGTCAAGGTCTGTACTGGTTCATCCCCCTCCTGCTCACCCTTTTTCTGATCGTCCCGAACGCGCTTACCCTCTACACGGTAGCCAGCAACCCGAATGCGTTTGCCGCTCCCGGCGGCCTTCTTACCTATCAGCCTCTCGGTCTTTCTCTCCTGTGGTACCTGCTCATCATCACCTTTCATTACGCCCTGAAGAAAACGATCCGAATCAATCGCTATGAGGCGGATATGAGAAAAAACCTTCATGAAGCCCGTTATCAGGCGAAGATCGAAAGCCGCCAGCTGATCGATCGGGAAAAACGGCGGAAAGAGCGCTTTGCGGGAAACCGTTCCGTAGTTCCCCGAACCAACACCGCCCCTCTCGCCTGGGTTGAACTGTTTGAGGATTGAGATGGGCCACATCTTCTTATGTGGAATCAAGCACAGCGGGAAAACCACGATCGGAAAGCTGCTTGCTCAACGGTTGGGCCGCCGATGGTATGACCTCGATCAGGAGATTGAAAAGAAGATCAAGGAACCGATTCGGACGTTTTACCGTGTTTCAGGTCAAGAAGCCTTCCAACGGTTGGAGGTCGAAGTGCTGAAAACGATTATCGGAGAGGAGAATCTCGTCATCAGCCTCGGCGGCGGAGCCGCCGACAACGATCCATTGATGAAGCTGATCAAGAAATATGGAATCCTTGTGTACTTATATGTCGAAGAGGCACATCTCCTGAAGCGGATTCTCCGCGGAGGAATCCCTCCATTTTTGGATGAGAATGATGTTGAAGGATCGTTTCATCGTTTGTACGAACGGCGGAATCGACGCTATTCCAAGGACTGCAACCATTTGATACAATTACCCTTCGGCCAAGCCAAGGAGGCGAACGTTGAATTGGTTCTCGATTCCCTTGGTCTGAAGGAGTAAACGTGGGTCACAACACATTCGGCAATCATTTTTCCGTCACCACCTTCGGCGAATCTCACGGACCGGCTCTCGGGGTCATCGTCGACGGGGTTGAAAGCGGATTCGCCGTCGATCTTGAAGCGATTCAAAAAGAGATGGATCGCCGCCGTCCGGGGTCAAATCCCGCCGGAACGGAGCGAAGCGAGATTGACAGACTGGTAGTATTAAGCGGCTTGTATGAAGGCGTCACCACAGGGACTCCGATCGCAATGATCCTCGAGTCAACCAACCAGCGCCCCGGCGACTACTCCCACCTCAAGGATGTTTTCCGTCCCGGTCATGCCGACTGGACGTTCCACAAGAAGTATGGAATTCGCGATATCCGCGGCGGAGGCCGCTCAAGCGGGAGGGAAACCAGTGCCCGGGTCGCCGCCGGAGCGTTGGCGAAACAGCTTCTGGCCAAACGGGGAATCACGGTTCAAGCGGGAGTCGTCCAAGTGGGCGGCCTTGTCGCGACGAAGCGCGATTGGGAAAATCCCGATCCGATCCTCAACTGTCCCGATCGGGAAGCGGCCGCCTCGATGGTCCGACTCATCGAAACGGTCCGAAAGGAAAACGACTCGATCGGAGGGGTCATCGAATGCATCGTCCGGGGAGCTCCGGCCGGTCTCGGGGAACCGGTGTTCGGAAAACTCGACGCGCTCCTCGCCCACGCGATCCTTTCAATCGGAGCGGTAAAAGGGATTCAATTCGGCGACGGGTTCGCCTTGTCCGCGATGCGAGGCAGCCATGCCAATGATCAGCGGACCAAAGACGGGTTTTTGAGCAACCACAGCGGAGGCATCCTGGGCGGAATCTCCAGCGGTCAGGAGATCGTTTTCCAAGCCGCGATCAAGCCGACCAGCTCGATCGGCATCGAGCAGCGGACGGTTGACAAAGAAGGAAACGATGTAAGGCTGACCGTTGCCGGTCGCCACGATCCGTGTATCTGCGCTCGAGCGGTCGTCGTCATCGAAGCGATGACCGCGATCACCCTCCTCGATCTCTATTACACCGCCTTCGGGAAGCATGCATGAAAGATACTCCCTTGATCGTCCAAAGTGACCGCAGCCTCCTTCTCGATGTCCACCACAAAGACAGCGAAGAGTGTCGGAAGGATCTGATCCGTTTCTGCGAATTGGTGAAATCTCCCGAGCATATGCACACCTACCGGATCAGTGAGATCAGCCTGTGGAACGCCTCGAGTGAAGGTCTCGGCGGGGATGCAATCGTTGAAACGATCAGAAAATGGTCAAAGTTTTCTCCACCGGAGAGCGTGCTCTTTTTCGTTCGGGACATCTCCAGCCGATGGGGATCGCTGATCCTTACCGAAAGCGATGATGAAAATCATTATCTGCTGACGGTTTCGACTGAAAAGATCCGGCTGGAAATCAGACATCGAAAGGAGTTGATGAAGCTTCTCGTCGTCAAGGACGAGCACTCCTTCCTCGTTGAACGGTATATGCGCGGCGAGCTCAAGCTTCGCCTCATCAAGCTCGGCTACCCGGTGGATGATCAGATTCCGCTTTCCAAAGGTCCTCCCCTTCTGCTTGACAAGCGCAAGACCACCTTGGAAGGGGAGCCGTTCGTCGTTCGGTCATACCAGAGCCAAGCCGCGGATGCCCTCTTGGGGGATCTTGGCCGTGGTCGCGGCTTCGGCACGATCGTCCTGCCCTGCGGATCGGGAAAAACGATCGTCGGCCTGGAGATCATGAGCCGGCTGAAAACAAACACCCTCATAGTGACCACCAACGTGGTGGCGGTTCATCAGTGGATGAGGGAAATCCTCGACAAGACTACGTTGACGAGCGAAGATGTCGGTGAATATACCGGCAATCTGAAAGAGCGGAAACCGGTGACGGTGTGCACCTATCAGGTTCTCACCTACCGCAAGAGCAAAACCGCTCCGTTCGCTCATATGGATCTCCTGACCAAAGGCGAATGGGGCCTCATCATCTACGATGAAGTGCACATGCTTCCCGCGCCCGTTTTCAAAGTAACGGCGGAGCTGCAGGCGACGTTCCGAGTCGGCTTTACCGCCACCCTGGTCCGGGAAGACGGACGCGAGGATGAAGTCTTCAGCCTGGTCGGACCGAAGCGCTACGACGTTCCATGGATCGAACTTCAACAGCAAGGGTTCATCGCCCAAGCGTACTGCCATGAAATCCGCTTGGATCTGCCGAAAGAACTGGAGCTGGAGTATGCTCTGGCCACCAAGCGGCAAAAGTATCGAATCGCAAGTGAAAACCCCCTGAAGATTGATGTGGTCCGTTCGCTCATCGAGCGTCACAGCGATGATTTCATCCTGATCATCGGCCAATACATCGACCAGCTCGAAGAGGTGGCAGAGCTCTTCGAGCTCCCGATCATCACGGGAAGCACCCCAAACGCGAAGCGGGACGAATTGTATAGTGCGTTCAGAAACGGGGAGATTCGGATTCTCGTCGTCAGCAAGGTCGCAAACTACGCGATCGATCTGCCGGACGCCTCGGTCGCCATCCAGATCTCCGGAACGTTCGGCTCCCGAAGCGAAGAGGCGCAGCGCCTCGGGCGAATCCTTCGACCTAAAGGCCGATCATCGTTCTTCTATTCGGTGATCACCCGCTACTCCAGTGAGGAGGAGTTCAGTGCCAATCGTCAAAAGTTTCTTGCCGAACAAGGCTATAGTTATGAAATCGAGGTGTGGGAATGAGTCATGAACAGCTGAAAACACTCCTTGAGCAGTACAATGACGAGGAATACTTCTTTTTGGCCCGGAACTATCTTGGCCTGATCGAGTCACCGTTTCATAAAGAGCATATCACTTCACGGCTCGTCGCCTTCTTCGCGCTTGAAGAAAACCGGAAAAAGATTCTTTCTCTTCTCGATTCCTTCGATCAAGCGATCATCACCGCCCTGCTCTTCAGCGGACCCTTGCGCTTCGAACAGCTGGCGACTCTCCTGGAGGGGTTCCATCCGTACGGCAAGCTGCTGCTTCGGGTCGCGAACCTGCGTGAGCGGATGATCATCATCGCGACAGACAAGATGCTGGTTCTCAATCCGCTGCTGGAAGAGCACCTTTACCGATTCGCCAGTCTGACACCCCTTTTCGGAGCGGAAGACAGCACGATTCATATCTACCCCTTCAGCTATCGCGAATTCCTTCAAGCGATTCTTACCTTGGCGGAACGACCGAGCCGCTCCTTCTTCCGAAAAGAATATGAAACCCTCTTTCCGACGATACAAAGCGCCGATCTTCCCGCGATCTTTGAAACGATCCACACGAGTTTCATCAAACTTGGAATCATCATCGAAGACCCTCATCGACGGGTCAATTGGCAGCGCGCTCATGATCTCTTTCTTCTGGATGACCGCCGGTTGAAGGCGATGATGCTCAGCAGGCATTTTGAAGGCGATAAAGAGGCCGCCTTGAACACCTGCTGCAATGATGTCGTCTGCATCCTGGAGGATGTCGAAACGCTTTCCACTTCCGGCCTGGAGCGGCTAAGCCAGGCTCTTTCCTTCAAGCATCACATTAAAAGCTGTGACCTTGCTTCGGTGCTGCTCGGTCTTGGACTGCTGGTCAAAGCAAAAGGAGCATACCGCCATGTCTTCTACTCCCAAAACGAACAGGCCGCCTCCTTCGTCGTAGACAGCGACTACTCGGTTTCTTACCTCGGATCTTTGGACGCCGACTCGCTTCTCTTCCGCTTTGCCGCCTTGGAGACCCTCGATCGGACCCGATTGTGGCGAATCACCGAAGAACGGTTGCGAAGCGCGTTGGATGGAGGGGTCGGCTATGATGAGATCAAAGCATATCTGCGAAAGCATGTGAACGGGACACTGAACACCGCTTTGGTCAAATCTCTAGATCTGATCGCCGAACGGAGCAAGCAGGTTCAGATCTATGACGGTCTCGTCTTGCATACCGACGAGCGGGTCAGCCGGATCGTCGAACAGCTGCCGGCTCTCCAAGAACATATTCTCGATCGTCTTTCGCCCACGATCTTCCTGATGAGCCGAGCACAGGAGCGATTATGGCGGCAGATCCTTGTCCAGGCGGGGCTGAGTCTCGGTTCGACCAAAGGCGAGCTTGCCCACACGAGCGAAGCGGAAACGCAAGAGTATCCCGCCCTTGATTGGCCGGACGATCTTCAAAGACCGAAAAGGATTCAAAGAACGGTGGAGATTCCTCCTGTCATGCTGGATGAGACGATCAGGGAGGCGATCATGAAGAAGAACTATCCCAAAGAAGCGGAGGAGGATCTCTTGGAGCGCTTCGAAGAGCGCCTGATCATCAGCAAGACCCAGCTTGCCCCCCAGATTCTCTATACGAGAATTGAAGCGGGCGGTTTTGATTACCAAGGAAAAATCTCACTCGCGAAGCAAGCTTCCTCGAAGGAAGGAACCGTCGTCCAGCTCTTCATGGGCGGCGAGGAGGTGATGGCCTTGGCGTTGGAGCTTACCTACACGCCCAATAAGGAAGCTCTCTTCAAAGTGGCGATCCTGCCTCAGATGGAAACCCGGGTGATCCCGCTATCGAAAATCTTCCTGCTTCGCCAGATAAAGATGCTCTTTCTTTAAAGATTGAGGGGAATCCAGTGAGGAAAGTGATACCCGCAGAACGCTTCGAACTGTAGCTTTCCCTGCTCGATGAGCATCTCTTTGCCAAGAATGAGCTCGCATCCCGCCCTCTTCGCAGCTTGAAGAAACGCCGTTTCTTCCGGTTGATAAATCAACTCGTAGGCGAGCTCTTTGCCGGTGAACGCAAAGGAGGGAATCGGGTTGATCCCTTCCAGCTCCCCCATCCCGACGCTGGTGGTCTGGACGACCAGATCGACACCTCCTTGATACAGATGGGCGTTTTCCAATGAGTCGTATCCGCTCATCGTCTCCTCACTCAGCTTCTTGGCTCTCTCCACCGTTCGATTGAGAATCGTCACCTTCACACCGTGGTTGATCAAGGCGTATACGATCGACCGGCTCGCCCCTCCGGAGCCGACGACAAGAGCGCTTCTGATCGAACCGGAGGCGATACGGTCCTGAATGGGACTCAAGAAGCCATAATAGTCGGTATTGATCCCTTTCCACATCCCTTGAATCCGGACTACGGTGTTGCACGAACCGATCTGTTTGACTTCCCTGCTGGTTTTGCCCAGATAGGGTACGACCGCTTGTTTGTGAGGAATCGTTACGGAGAAGCCGCGAATCTTCAAAAGCTCGGCGAGCTTGAAGAAGGATCGGACGGAGTCGACCAGAAAGGGAACATAGACGGCGTTGTACCGGATCGCCTCAAAGCCGCGGTTGTGGATTTTCGGCGACGAGGTGTGATAAACGGGGTTTCCGATGACTCCGTAGATATGGGTGTTCCGATCGATCCGATCGGCGTGATACACCTCGCTCATCTCTCTCGGGCCGAGATGACCGAGGACGGCTTGGGTATCGCTGACGAAACTCAGCATCGAGCCGAGGCGTTTATAGAGGATTCGCGTGGGAATTCCCCATTGCCCCATTCCGATGATGATTTTCTCTTTGAGGTGGGCAAGCTGTTCTTCCACCTGGAAAAGCATGATCACATCCAAGAGCGATTGAGGGGTCACCGCCACTTTGGGGACGTCCCCTTTACCGGCCAGGCGATTGACTCGTCCGAACAGATCTTCGGGAACTCCTTCAAAATCATGATAGGATCGAATGATCCGGATATTTCGCGCTCGCAAGCTTTCTTCAAGGTCCACCCGGCCTTCAAAGAGGGGATCTTTGCATTTCAGGTCGCTTTTCTTCACATCCTCTTCAATATCAACATATGCCCAACTACCCTTGGCGGCCTCATAGAGTGTTTGAAGGCGTTCTTTTTCATGTTTGGTGCACAGTCCCCCGTCACTTTTTCGACGATAGGTGAGAATGAGGGGAAGATCGACCATCGAGGGAAAGACCGATGCCACTTTCAATTCATGTTCATCAAGATAATCGAGACGTACTTCGGCGGCGCTGATCCATGAGCGGTTTTTCTCCACCAATGCTTTGTTTTCAGCCAGTGTCGAAGCGGTGAGCGTTAAGCAAAGCACGACAAACCTCCTGTGGATTGTCATCGCGGGCGCGGGTGTGGTAGACTCCATCATAGCGCCTACAGCAGGGCTAATCAACACCCGCTTGGCCAAGGGAGAAGGAGTTTGGCTACCTTACAGGTACAGCGGTTATCCATTGCATTTGCCGATCGACAACTGCTGGATGATATCTCGTTCACGCTTTCAGAGCGTGCCCGTGCCGCATTGGTCGGGGCGAACGGGAGCGGCAAATCCACCCTTCTGCAGATCGTCGCCGGACTGATGAGTGCGGATATCTACGAATATGCTCAGCCGAAAGACATGCGGATCTCCTACCTTCCTCAAAGCGATATCGTCTTGGAGGAGGGAACTGCGTATGAACAGGTCGAGCTCGCCTACGATCGTTTTCTTCCGCTTGTCGATGAACAGCACGCAATCGAAGAACGCCTTGCCCGGGGTGAGCTTTCCGATTATCTCCTTCAGCGGCTTCATGAGATCCAGGAAGCCCTCCTCGGGGAGGGATATCATGATCGAAAGACGGAGATCGCGATCATTCTCAAAGGTCTCGGGTTTCATGACGGCGATCTTCACCGCCCCTGCAGCGAATTTTCCGGAGGGTGGCAAATGCGGATCGCGCTGGCAAAAGTCCTGGCGGAGAAACCCCACCTCCTGCTGTTGGATGAACCGACCAACTACCTCGACATCGAAGCCCGCTACTGGCTGAAAAACTATCTCAGGGTATATCCCGAGTCGGTGATGATTGTCAGCCACGACCGCTCCTTCCTGGATGAGACGATCAACGAGGTGTTCGAACTCTTTCAAGGTCAATTGAAGCGATACAAGGGAACGTACAGCCAATATGAGAAGCAGCGGGAGAATGAGATCCAAAGCCTCATCCACGCCTATGAACAACAGCGGGAAGAGATCAGGAAGCAGGAGGTGTTCATCGAACGCTTCCGGGCGAAAGCTTCCAAAGCCCGTCAAGTCCAAGGTCGGATAAAACAGCTGGAGAGGCTGGAAATCATTGAAATCCCGGAGCACCTCAGAAATCTTTCGTTTTCCTTTCCCCCTGCCCCGCACAGCGGCAAGCAGGTGTTGAAGATCGAAGACCTCACCAAGCGCTACGGTTCGCTTACTGTCTTCGAGCACTTCGATTCGATCGTCATGAAAGGAGAACGAATCGCTGTCGTCGGAAAGAACGGAACGGGAAAATCGACTCTTTTACGGATTCTTGCGGGAATCGACACCGATTACCGGGGAAAGCTGACCGTCGGATCGGGAGTTCAGATCGGGTATTTCGCCCAGGATGCCAAACAAACCCTCGATGATTCGAACACGGTCCTTGAAGAACTTGGCAGCGTGGCTTCGACCGCCGACATTCCCCGGCTGAGAACATACCTCGGTTCCTTTCTCTTCAGCGGAGATGACGTATTCAAACGGGTTGGAATCCTAAGCGGCGGAGAACGCTCCCGTCTGGCGCTCCTCAAGACGCTCATGCATCCGGTGAATCTGCTGATTCTGGATGAACCGACGAGCCACTTGGATATCTCGGCGAAGAATGCGCTCCTTCAAGCGATCAAGGAATATGATGGAACCTTGATCTTCGTCAGTCACGACGCCCATGTCATTCAAGAAGCAGCGACAAGCATTCTCTATCTGACGGAAGAGAATCCCCCCGAACTGTTTAAGGGCGATTGGTCGTACTTCAGCTATCGGCTGGAACAGAAAGAGGCGGTGGCGGTCGAAACGCCGAAAGAAGAAAAAAAGCCGGCTCGCTCCTATCGCGTGGAGAAGCAGAAGCATAATCGCCTTGTCTCGCTTCGCCGCCAGGCGGAAGCATCTCTGGTCCGACACGACACGATCGAGACGGAACTCAAAGAGGTTCAACGATCGATGAGCCAAAGCGAAAACTACTCGGTTGAAGAAAAGATCGTGAAATTGGTAAACGAGGAAGAACGGCTGCGGAAGAAACTCGCCAAAGAGGAAGCGTCGTGGCTCGCCTTGGAAGAGGAGCGGATGAAGTTGGAGGAAGAGCTGTATGGGTAAGACGATCATTCTGGCATCAAAATCGTTGGGAAGAAAACTCCTGTTGGAGGAAGCGGGGTTCGATGTCCTGATTCAGCCCACCAAAGCGGATGAAGAGCACCAAAGAGAAAGTGTCGAGAAAAGCGTCCGATTGCTGGCAAAGCGCAAGCTTGAAGCATTTCTTCAAACCCGGCCTGCCCCCGCTCATCCCGTCATCGCCAGCGATACGCTCCTCGCATTCGATGATATTGAACTTGGCCAACCTGAAAACAGGGAAGCCGCCTTTTCTCAGCTGAGGCTTTTAAGCGGAAAAACCCATCATGTGTATTCGGCGTGGGCGTTGTGGGCGGACGGCCGGATCCATCAGGGATGCGACCGATGCGCGGTTACGTTCAAGAACCTGAATGATGACGAGATCAAAGCCTACCTTGATACGGACGAATGGATCGGAGCCGCCGGCTCCTATCGCTATCAAGGCCTCGGGAAAAAGTTCGTCAAATCCGTCAGCGGGGATGAAAGCACGGTGATAGGCTTGCCAATGAATCAAATTTTTGGGATACTGGCTGAAGCTCTGCCGGACTGGTAGAAAAATCTCCACCGCAAGGTGTGTAATAGGAGAAGGGTGACGTGCTTTTGGTGCGTCAATGAGGAGGATTATGTCCGTAGTAACTATGAAAAGCCTGCTTGAGTCAGGCGTGCACTTCGGCCACCAGACAAAACGGTGGAACCCGAAAATGGCCCGTTTCATCTTCAGTGAACGAAACGGTATTCACATCATCGATTTACAGAAGACCTCAGCGTGTATCATTGAGGCGTATGACGCGGTAAGAAGCGTCGTCAAACAAGGAAAGACCGTTCTCTTTGTCGGAACAAAGAAACAAGCTCAGCAAGCGATCGAGACCGAAGCTCAGCGCTGCGGCATGCCGTATGTCAACCATCGTTGGCTTGGCGGAATGCTCACCAACTTTTCAACGATCAAGAAATCCATCGCCACGCTCAAGAAGATCGAGCGAATGGAAAATGACGGTACCTTCAATGCGTTGACCAAGAAAGAGATCTCGCTCTTGGAGAAACAGAAAGAGAAGCTCGAGAAGAACCTCGGCGGCATCAAAGACATGAAGGAACTGCCCGGAGCGATCTTCGTCATCGACACGAAAAAGGAAGCGATCGCGATCGCCGAAGCGACCCGCTTGGGCATTCCCGTGATCGCCGTCGTCGACACGAACTGCGATCCCACCTATATCACCTACCCGATTCCGGGAAACGATGACGCGATCCGAGCAATCAGCCTGTTTGTCGAAATCATCGCCAATGCGGTCATCGACGCCGACAATGAAGCGGGAATCCAGATCATCGAGAGCCTTGGTGATGATGAGCCGATTGAAGAGCCGGAAGTCTCCAAAAAAGACGACGATGACGACGAAGCCATCGTCTACTCCACCGATGACGATGCCGATTATTCCAAGTTTGAAGACGAGGAAGATGAGGAAGATGCTCGCATTGATGAGGATGACGATGAAGACGAGACGCTCTATAACGACTAAGGAGAAGCATATATGGTAATTACCGCTGATTTAGTGAAGAAGCTCCGGGATGCCACCGGTGCCGGAATGATGGATTGCAAGAAAGCGCTCACCGAAGCGAACGGAGACTTTGCCGAAGCTGAGAAGATTTTAAAGAAGATGGGCCTCGCCGCCGTGGCGAAGCGCCAGGACCGGGCGACAGATAATGGCCGGGTGTTCGTCAAGGTCGCAAAGAACAAAGCCATTCTCATCAACCTCACCTGCGAGACGGACTTCGTCGCGACGAACAAGGAGTTCATCGCCCTTGGCGAGAAGATCTGCGACGTCGCTCTTGAGAAGGGCTACACGGAGATCAACGATGAGCTGAACGGGATGGTCAACGACCTCATCTCCATCATCAAGGAAAACATGAGCCTCGCCAACCTCACCGTGTATGATATCGCTGCCGACGAGCTGGCAGCCGCCTACACCCACGGTGAAGGATCCCTCGCCGTGTTGGTCAAGATCAAAGCGGGCGATTCCGCGGTCTTTGAAAAAGAAGAAGTCAAGGAGTTCGCCAACGATCTTGCCCTGCACGTCGCGGCGTTCACCCCCTCTTACCTCAGCCGGGAGAAGGTGGATGAGAAGTACATCGCCGAACAGGTCGAGATTTTCACCGCTCAAGCCGCAAAACTCGACAAACCGCCAAAAGTCGTTGAAGGAATCGTCAAAGGCAAGTTGAACAAGCACCTAGGCGAAATCTGCTTCCTGAATCAAGCCTTCGTTAAGGATGATACGGTTACTGTCGCCCAGAAAGCCAAGGAGATCGCCAAAGCGGTCGGCACGACGATTGAGATCGTCGATTACGCCTACCTCAAAGCCGGTTGGGCCGCCTGCGCTGTCTAAGTGATTGAAAAAACCCGCCACTCACCTCCGTGAGTGGTGGCTTTATTGGAGGAGTCATGCACAACGTATTGGAAAGCTGTGAAACAAAAATGAAGAAGTCGGTGGAAAGTCTTCAGCGCGAGTTCGCGACCTTGCGGACCGGTCGCGCCTCCGCTTCTTTGCTTGATCGGATTCGCATCGATTACTACGGCACTGAGACCCCGCTCAATCAGGTTTCAACGATCAGCACCCCCGAGGCCCGCACGATCGTCATCCAACCCTGGGACAAGAGTCTGCTCAGCGTCATCGAAAAAGCGATTCTGAAAAGCGATTTGGACCTGCCGCCGAATAATGACGGAAAACTTATCCGGCTCAACTTTCCCCCATTGAATGAAGAGCGGCGTAAAGCATTGGTGAAAACCGCCAAGTCGATCGCCGAACAATCCCGCGTCGCCATTCGAAATATTCGCCGTGAAGCGATCGATGATCTGAAAAAGCTTGAGAAATCGAGTGAAATCAGTGAAGATGAGCAAAGAGACGGTGAGGCTCGAGTTCAAAAGTTGACTGATTCGTATGTCGAACAGATCAACGCCCTCTCTGATGAAAAAGAGAAGGAGATAATGGAGATCTGACGGATGAGTGACGACCGGCCTGGTCTGAAGCACCTTGGGATAATCATGGACGGGAACGGGCGGTGGGCGAAGAAACGGAACCTGCCGCGGACCGCCGGCCATCTTGAGGGATTGAAGGCGCTAAAAAGAGTTATTATTGAAGCGGCGAACCAACAGATCAAGTGGGTAACGTTTTATGCCTTTTCGACGGAAAACTGGAAGCGCACTGAAGAAGAAGTTTCCTATTTGATGCGGCTGTTCACCAGCAAGCTTCTCGGTGAACTCGCCTTTTACCGGACCCATCAGATCCGGATCTTGGCAATCGGCGATCTTCTTGGGCTGTCGTCTGAAGTGCAGGACGTCATTACCAAAACCGTTGAAGCGACGAAAGACCACGAAGGCATCACCGCAGTGATAGCGATCAACTACGGTGGTCGGGATGAGATCGTGCGCTCGGTAAATCGATTGATCGCTTCGGACAATCAGATCACCGTCGAGTCGATCGCTTCCAATCTGGACTTGTCCCAAGCTCCTCCTGTGGATATGATCGTGCGAAGCGCCGGTGAAATGCGGCTCAGCAACTTTCTTCTCTGGGAGAGCGCTTATGCTGAATTTGGGTTTTATGAACCGCTGTGGCCGGATTGGGGCGCAAAAGAGATTCAATTGATTGTTGGTGATTACGCCAAGCGGGTGCGCACCTATGGGGGGCTTGAATGAACTCGACGATAAAGCGCGTATTGACCACGATCATCGCCCCTCCTCTGCTCTTCGCCTTGATTTTCTTTCTTCCTCACGCCTCCTATGCCGCCCTCAGCGTTCTTGCGATGCTGGTTGCGATCGGTGGAGCGTACGAACTCAGAAACCTCGCAAACAGCGCTCATGGAACGACCGGAGGAATGCCCGTCGCCATCACTGCCCTCCTTCCCCTCGCTCAGTGGGTCCAAAACCGCTATCTTCCCCGCGTTGAAGTAACATTTTTCACGTTCATCATCCTGTCCTTGCTACTCTGCGGCATGGAGCTGAGCAAAGGCAAGGAGGATGCGTATGCCGCTTCGGTCCTCAGGCTGGCGAACGGGATATTGATTCTGTTCTACCCGGGCTTGCTCATCACCTTCATCCAGCGGATCACGGTCTTCCAAACTCCCGGAGAGTTGTTGATTCTCTTCTTCCTGCTCATTTTCGGCAATGATGTCTTTGCGTATGTTTTCGGAATATGGTTGGGTAAAAACAATCGCGGTTGGGCGAGTGTAAGTCCCAACAAGTCAATTGCGGGCCTTGTGGGTGGAATCCTTTCCGCAGTGGTTATCGGTGGACTCTTCGTGTTTTTCATACCGACCTTGTCCGGTGCGATTTCCCCACCCAAGGCGATCGTCCTCAGCGCGCTCACTGCGATCGTCGCCAATATCGGTGATCTGATCGAATCGGCGTTTAAACGATCCGCAAAGATGAAGGACAGCGGCACTTTGATTCCCGGCCGAGGAGGCTTGCTCGATTCGATTGATTCGATGCTCGTCGCTGCCCCTATCTTTTATCTTCTCCTCGCCATCTTCGGCGTGCAATGAAGCGGATAGCGATCCTCGGAGCTACCGGCTCGATCGGGACAACCGCCCTCTCTGTACTGCGTACCCGCTCCGATCTTCCCCTGAAGGTCGTTTCACTCTCCGCCCACAACAACAAAGAACGTCTTCTTGCCCTCTCCAAAGAGTTCGATGCTGAGGCGCTCTGCTTTACCGGCGATGATCAGAAAGGGGGTTTTCATGGTTATGATGGCCTCAAAGCGATGCTTGACGAATATCCGGTGGATATCGTCCTCAATGGAATCGCCGGTTTTGACGGATTGAAAGCTTCAATCGCAGCCCTTGAAGCAGGCTGTGATCTTGCCCTTGCCAACAAAGAATCGGTGGTCTGTGGAGGATCGCTTCTTTTTGAGCTTGCAAAGAAACACGACGCCAAGATCATTCCGGTAGACAGTGAACACTCGGCGATCTTTGAGCTCTTGAAAGGAAGAGCGAGGGAAGATGTCTCTTCGTTGATTCTTACGGCAAGCGGCGGACCGTTTCGAAACCGTAGCCTTTCCACCTTCGATTCGATCGCCGTAGACGATGCACTTTCCCACCCTACCTGGCGGATGGGAAAGAAGATCTCGATCGATTCCGCCACGATGGCGAACAAAGCGCTGGAAGTGATCGAAGCTTCCTATCTCTTCGGCTTTCAAGGTGATGAAATCGAAGTCGTCATCCATCCCCAATCGATCATCCATTCGATGATTCGCACTCGGGATGGAGCGATCTATGCCCAGTTGGGAAACCCGGACATGAGTCTTCCGATCATCAACGCGCTCACTTCGATGAGCTCCGATCTGGTAAAACCGCTTAATTTCAATCACCTTTCCCTGACCTTCGAAGAGATCGACTATGCACGCTTCCCGCTCCTTCGATGCGGGTATGACGCCCTTTCCCGCCAAGGCGGATATCCCTTGGCGTTCAATGCGGCGAATGAAGTCGCCGTGGAGGCGTTTTTATCCGAACGAATCACCTATCCCAAACTGATTGATATCGTTCAAAGAACATTGGATCATGATTGGACCTTCACACCGACAACCGTGGAGGAGATAATCGCCCTCGACCGAGATGTGCGCTTGGCAAGCAAGGAGCTCATGTGAGCTATTTTCTGGCCCAGATGATCAAATATCTCATCGGTATCGTCGGGATCACCGTCGTTGTCCTGATACATGAGCTCGGGCATCTTATCGCCGCCCGAATCTGCAGCATCGAAGTGGAAGTCTTCTCGTTCGGCTTCGGACCGCGCCTTATCGGCAAACAGATGGGCGATTTCGATCTGAGGCTCTCGCTCTTTCCCGTCGGCGGGTATTGCCGCCTCAAAGGCAGCGATGATGTAAGACGATCGCTGAGGGATGAAGGGCACGAACACGCTCTCCTCCTGGAAGAGGGATCGATCTTCGCCGCATCACCAATCAAACGGATCATCACTTACCTCGCAGGACCGGTCGCTTCGTTTCTTCTCGCCTTTCTCATTTACACGATCCTCTCAATCATGCCGTATGAGATTCTTTCCACCGAAGCCATCGTAACGCCGGTGACTGATTATCCCGAGCTCTTCGGTCTTGAAGCGACGAGCCCCGCCTTTGAAGCGGGGATTCGAAGCGGCGACCGCGTCCTCGCTCTCAATGGGGAAACGATTGATGACTGGGAAGCATTGGAGACGACGTTGCCCGCTTCGGCGGCCCACTTATTCCTGATCGAGCGCAATGGACAATCCTTTCATTATTGGGTGGAAGGGGAAAAACAGGAGGATGGAACATATCGGTACGGGCTTGCCGTCCTTCAGGAAACGATCGTCGGCAATGTCCGTTCCCTCTCGGCGGAAAAGGAAGCTGGGCTGAAAAAAGGAGACCGGATCGTCGCTTCTCAAGGAGAAGCGGTCCACAATCACCTGGATCTGCTTTCAACTCTTCACGGAGAGTTGCGCTTGGTTGCGTTCACGGTGCTGAGAGACGGCGAAGAGGTAGAGCTCTCCTTCTACCCCCGGCGCGGCGATGATGGAAAGCCGATCTTTGATTTTTCCCTGTTGGCTGCGACAAAGCACATCAAACCGACCAGCAAAGCATTGACCTCCGGTGTCGATCAAACCTCCAAGATTCTTCATCAAACCCTTGAAAGCATCCGATCCCTCTTCACGGGAACCCAGAAAGATCTGCGGTCCAATGTGACCGGGGTAACCCGCTCAGCGCTGATGATCGGCGATATAGCGGCGCTCGGCTTCGAGCAGGAAGCGAAACAGGGACTTCACGCCCTGCTCTATCTGCTCGGAGTCGTTTCGATAAGTCTGGCGGTGGTGAATCTGCTGCCTCTGCCGGCGTTCGATGGAATTCAGATAATGATTGCGCTTCTCGCCCTCATCACCCGCCGTACGATCAGGATGCGGACGTATTACGTGCTTCAAGTGGCGGGAGTGCTCTTTATCATTGTGGTGTTCGTCGCCCTTTCGGGTTCCGATCTTCGATACCTTCTTTCGCTCAGGCGTTAGGATTCGCCGCGGCGATATACGTTTTGCTCGTATCCAAGTCTTCAAAGCGGACGATATTGCGGACGAATGCGATTGAAAAGATCCCCGTCTCTCCGTTCCGGTTCTTCGCCATGATCACCTTCGTTTCCTGGACGTTGGATTTTTCCCGCTGCTCTTCGTCGTCGGTCCGGTTCTTCGTGGTATCCCGATGAAGAAGAATCACGACGTCGGCATCCTGCTCAATCGAGCCGGAGTCGCGCAGGTCGGCCAGTTTCGGCTCGATTCCATCCGCTTGGCGTCCAACCTGAGAGAGACAGATGATCGGAACATCCAGTTCCCGGGCCAACTGTTTCAACGATCTTGAAATAATGGAGATCTGCTCATGCCGGGGAACCCGCGAGTCGGTTTCCGCATCCATCAAGCCGATATAGTCGATGAAGATCACCTGGACATCGTGTTCAAGCTTCATTCGGCGCGCTTGGGCACGGAGCTCCATCAGCTTCATGTTCGGCGTATCCTGGATGTAGAGCTGGGAATCATAGAGCGCGGCGGAAGCGTCGACGATCGCCTGCATTTCAGTGTTCTTAAGCGTTGCTCGCCGGATGTGGGTGAAATCGACTCGGCTGTGTCCCGCCAGAAGGCGCTCCATCAAGCTGAACGCGCTCATCTCAAGAGAGAAGAACCCGACCCGATAATTCTTTCTGATCAGCATATTCAACACGATCGATAACGCGAAGGCGGTTTTACCGATTGAAGGTCGAGCGCCGATGATGATGAACTCCTGCTTTTTGAACCCTCCGGTAATCGCATCAAGGGCGGTATACCCGCTGTCAAAGCCGCGCTTTTCTCCGGTGATCGAACGCTCTTCGATATCGGAAATCAACGTCTGGACAAGATCTTTGATCTCGTGGTAGGAATCACTGCCGGCGACTTCATTTGAGAGGACGCTCAGTTCCTGCTCCCCTTCATCGATCACTTTCTGAATATCTTGCGATTCATCGAACGCCCGGTCTCGAAGCTGGGATGCATACAGCAAGAGCTTCCGCCGTTGACTGAGGCCTTTGAGAATCTGAGCGTAGTAAACCGCGTTGGTCATTGAGGGAACATCGCTGGTCAGGCTTGCAATATAAGCAGGTCCGCCACATTGATCAACGAGCGCCTTGCTTTTCAGAAAGGCGTTCAGCGTAAGAAGGTCCAAGGCTTCCGAGCTTTCCTGCTTAAATGCAAGAATGGCTGCAAACAGCTGTTGGTGAGCAACTTTATAAAAATCTCCCGGAGCAAGGACATCGGCGACATCCATCAACACCCGGTCATTGAGAAGGATTGCTCCAAGTACCGCTCGTTCGACTTCTTCGTTTTGAGGAGGAACTCGACCTTGCATGCTGTATGTAGCCATATCTCTTACTCGTTATCTTCCTCGGGCACTGCTTCTTCGGCAGCCTCTTCGGCTTCTTCTGCAGCGGCCGCAGCAGCTTCAGCAGCTGCGGCTTCAGCAGCCGCCTTTTCCGCCGCCTTGGCGGCTTCAGCGGCTTCTTTAGCCTGCTGAGCGGCTTTTGCTTTTTCCACGCTTTCACTGGCGACGACAAGCTTTATGTCGGCGACATCGCCTTCGTAGAGGCGGACGTGAACGGTATACGTACCGGTCATCTTGATCGTATGGGTTGGTACCTCGATCTTCTTGCGCTCGATTTCATAGCCAAGCTTCGCCAGCTCGTTTTGGACCATCTGGTTCGTGACGGAACCGAAAAGACGGCCGCTTTCACCGGCGGGAAGGACGATCTTGAGTTCAAGCTCGCCGAGCCTGTCACGAAGCGAGGCGCTTTCCTTGCGCTTAAGCTCTTTGCGCTTCTCGATCGCTTCCGCTCGGGAGGCGAAAATCGCGAGATTTGCTTTAGTGTGCAACACCGCCAAGCCTTTAGGCAGGAGGTAATTGCGGGCATATCCGGCTTTTACAACAACGATATCGCCCTCTTCTCCGAGGTTCGCGACATCTTGATTAAGAATAATCTTCATAGGAATACTCCTTACACAGTTCTTCTATACGCTATCCAAGTCTCCGTTACTCCCAGAAGGGGAAGTGCAAAGACAACCAGCAGGTTCAACCCTGGCACCAGGAACATCAAAATCACAACCATAAACCCCAACCGACCGGCCCTATGGATGAGGTTTCGCTTGACCAGATGAAACAGAATGATCGCAAAGCCCTGAATCGCATATAGCATGCTGATTGAAAGAGCGCATTGGATCGTGAGGGCGCGAGGGAGGTAGCCACCCTTGGCAAGCATAAGGACAAGCACAAGAGTCCATCCACCCAAAAAGGCCCAAATTCCATACTCCGGCAGGCGAATTCGGCTGAAACGGACGACAAACGGCTCTTCGCTGCCGCGGCTCTGAAAGGATAATGCCACATAGAAGGCAAATCCCATGACGGCCATCATCATCGGGGCGAGAACTGCTCCGAGGATCATCACCATCGAGCGATACAGAAGATTCACCGTAGCGTCATACTGGGCAGCCGATCCGCTGAATTGAGCAAAGAGCGTTTTGAAACTTTCGCTCATTATGCTGTCAACGCGCAGTATCGCTTCACTTGCCGAACTGAACCAGATCACTATCGAAATCGATGCCACCACCGCGAAGAAGCAGGAGGCGAGGTAACGATAGAGAAGGCGGTACCCGTCAAGGGTGATCCAAACGGCGCTGCCGACCAGCAAGACCACGGGAACAAAGAGCGAAATGACTCCGAGGACTCGGCTTTCACTGCTTGGAAAGCCGCTGGAGCGGACAAGCTCGATGAGTGCCACCAGAAGCGCTACAATCCCGACAGGCATCAGGGCCTGTCTGCGATTGAGGTATCGGGGGGCAAGCGCGATCAAGGGAATTGTGAAGAGGAAATTGCCAATCGTAAGCTGGGAAAGCACGATGCTTACCGCACTTACAATCAGAGTCATCTTTACAATCGGCGCACGTTGGCTTTGGTCCATGGCAATCTTGATTTATTTCTTCTCGAACGGAAGATAGGCAAGCACTCGAGCACGCTTGATTTCGCGTGTTACCGCCCGCTGGTGCTTGGCGCAGTTTCCGGTGATGCGGGCGGGAAGAATCTTGCCGCGCTCGGTGACATACCGGCGAAGCTGCTCCGGATTCTTGTAATCAGGGCCCTGGGGTGAAGTACAGAACTTGCATACTTTTCTTCGAAAGGCGGGACGGCGGCTGCGGCGATCGCGTCCACCGCGTCCATCCATATCATTCATCATTGCGTCGTTGGTTTCGTCGCGCATTACGTTTCTCCTATTTAAA
>Ga0116182_1001131_pt1 | contig 28124 bp, 18 predicted proteins | sample AD_UKC077_MetaG_FD_89805 | JGI IMG/M metagenome (GOLD analysis project Ga0116182, IMG submission 89805) | Active sludge microbial communities of municipal wastewater-treating anaerobic digesters from USA - AD_UKC077_MetaG | ecosystem: Engineered > Bioreactor > Anaerobic > Digestate | place: USA...
ACCAAGCTTTCTCTGGTGGATTACCTTAAACCTAACGGAATCGCGTCTGTAAACATAGATGAGATAGATGTAAATAAGATACGTCTTCCGTCCGAACGCATTATAACTTACGGACAGTCCGAGAAAGCAGATTACAGAATAAAGGACATCAATTGTAATATATATCAGATGAACTTTAAAATACAAACCCCACAGGGAAACGATATCTCTGTCTATACCTCCATAATCGGTGAGTTTAATGCCTACAACATAACTAATACGGTAATCGCTGCAAAGTACTTCGGGCTTACTGACGAGGAGATAAAACATGGAATCATAACTTTCAAAGGTGTCCCGGGAAGATTTCAGCTTGTACCCACCAGCAAATCTCTGGGATTTTCAGTTGTGGTTGATTTTGCACATACTCCGGATGCACTGGAAAAAGTGCTGAAAACCGCCAGAATGGTTTCAAAAGGCCGTGTAATAATTGTTTTCGGAGCAGGAGGCAACGCCGATATCGGTAAAAGGCTTATGATGGGTGAAGTAACAAGCAGATACGCCGATATAGTCGTTATAACCAATGATGATCCCAAGGACGAAGAACCGGAAAAGATCATTGAAGACATCAAACAGGGGCTGGATGTAAGAAAGAACTTCATTGTCATCCCTGACAGAAAAACGGCCATAGATGCAGCCATAAACTTTGCTAACAGGGACGATATAGTTGTTATTGCCGGAAGAGGACATGAAAAGTTCCAACTGTTTTCAAACGGTAAAAAGATCAAATTCAATGATTACGAGGTTGCGGGAGAGATAATAGAAAATCTCAAGAGGAGCATGAAAAAATGAGTATTGAAAATTTGTGGAAAGAAGGAAGAAAATTTTTTATAGACTCCAGAAACGTAGAACCCGGGGGGGTCTTCATCGCTATCAAAGGAGATAATCTTGATGGTCACGACTATGTGAACCAGGCCTTTGAAAAAGGTGCAAGCTGCTGTATAGTTCAAAAATCCGGTGACTACAAAGGAGAAACTATTCTTGTAGAGGATGTGGTAACCGAACTTTTGAAACTTTCGTCTTCAATACTCAGAAGTACTGCCAAGCTTAAAATAGCTGTAACAGGTTCAACAGGAAAAACCACTACCAAAGAGCTTCTTTATAATCTGATGAACTGTGCAGGAACTGTTTTCAGGCCTTACAGAAACTTCAACACCGAAATTGGTCTTCCTCTTGCGGTTTTAAACGAGTATAAGGGCGAAGAAATTGTCATCCTTGAGATGGGTCTGCGCAAACCAGGAGATGTAAAACTCCTTTCAGATTACTTTCAGCCTGACGTAAGTTTTATTACAAATATAGGTTCTTCACATCTTGAGTTTTTAAAAACAAGGGAAAATATTGCCTGTGAAAAGATGAAGATAATTAGCGGAATGGAAAACGGAATGGTGGTCATAAATGGCGACGAGCCTCTTTTAGAAAAATTCGGCCTGTCTCATCTTAATGTTCTGAAGTTTGGAAAAAAAGAACACAACGACGGCATACTTGTGGACTATACTTTCGATGAAAACTCTACCAAAGTATGGATGAGATTGCATGGCAAGGATATGATGCTTACACTCAAAGATTTCTGGTCTGAAGGCCAGATAATAGACTTTGTTGCCGCTCTTACTTTTGTCACCTTCATACAAGTTCCTCTAGATCCTTATCTTATTTCAGCAATAAATCCGGAAAAAGGACGCTTCACCACTCACAGAAAAAACGGAAAGCTTATCATAGACGATTCATACAATGCATCTTATGAATCTTTTTGCTCCGGATTTGAAAGTGTGGAAAAATTTGAAAAAATAAAAAAGACTCTTGTAATGGGAGAGATGCTTGAACTCGGAGAAATGTCGGAACATTACCATAAAAAAGTACTGGAAAAGGCTCTTAAGGTTTTTGACTGCATATGGTTTTTTGATCCCAGAAATGCTTTCAATTCATATAAAGGTATTAATTTTGTTCGTTCATTCGATGAACTGGAAAAAATCATAGAACAGACTCAAGGCTTGATCTATATAAAAGGATCAAACGGAACAGGCCTCAACAGCTTTTTGAAACGTATCCTGGAATAATTAATTTCATCTTTTTAAAAGCTCTGGTTATTTAGAGCTGATTTGAAAAGCTAAAGTCGTGATAAAGTTAAATTTTATGTGTAGAATTATCTTTGATTTAAAAGCTCAACAGGAGGAAAAATCTTGATAGAGTTAATGGCAGTTGCTGCTTTTGTAATTTCAATATTTTTATACCCCAGATATATAAGCTGGGCTAAAAAACGTCAGTTTGGACAGTATGTCCGTCAGGAAGGACCTGATCTTCATAACTATAAGCAGGGAACCCCCACTGCCGGAGGTATGCTTTTCGTAATTATAATATTTTTGCTGAATATTGCGGTTTACATTTACAACGGTGAGCCGATACATCTTATAGTTGCCCTGTCATCCGTAGGCTTCGGATCCATAGGCTTTATGGATGACATAACCAAGATACTGAAAAAACAGTCTATGGGTCTTAGTGCTCCTCAAAAACTCATAATGCAGTTCGCTGTTTCTTTTCTTATCTATCTTCTTATATCTTTTTTCAACAATCATACCCAGATGCTTATTCCGTTTACTTTGAAAAAACTTGACCTAGGCATCTTTTATGTAGTCTGGGCTATGGTCTATATGACAGGACTGTCAAATGCTTCAAACCTCACAGACGGACTTGACGGGCTTGCCGCAGGGGTATACGTTATATCTGCCCTTCTTACGGTGCTGGTATCAGGACTGCATATTTCCCTTGCTTTTACTATAATCTTTCCGGTACTGGCTTATGTGATATTTAACCTGAAACCTGCCAAAGTTTTCATGGGAGATACAGGTTCCCTTGCCCTGGGAGGAATAATTGCTTCTATCGCCGTATATACAGGAACAGAAATTTTTACTTTATTTACGTGCTTTATATTTCTCAGCGAAATGTTCAGCGTTATAATACAGGTAGGCAGTTTCAAACTCCGAAAGGGGAAAAGAGTATTTCTGATGGCTCCTATTCATCATCATTTTGAGCTCCTTGGCTGGCATGAGGAAAGAGTTGTAATGAATTTTTGGATTTTTAATATTATAGCAGGGCTGATAGCCCTTGGAGGAAGATAACATGAAAGTCTGTCTTGTAGGTTACGGCAGCAGCAATAAAGAGATGGTTCAGTTTTTGACGGAAGGTGGCAACACTGTATTTGTAAGCAATAATAAGCCTTTACGTCCTGAAGATATTAAGTTCCTTTCAGACAGAGGTATAATGTATGAGGAAGAACATTCCACTCTGCTTGAAAGCTCTGAGCTGGCAGTTGTAAGCCCTGGGGTTCCCCCAAACAGCAGTGCGTCAAAGATAATATCTGAAAAAAATATAAGGTATACTACTGAAGTCGAGTATGCCTGGATGAATATAAAAAGAGCAAATCCGGCATGTATCTTTGTCGGTATAACCGGAACAGACGGAAAATCAACAACCACATCTCTTATAGGACATCTTTTGAGGGAAGCAGGTTATTCTACTTTTGTAGGAGGCAATATAGGAATTCCACTGATAACTGCACCATTAAACCTTCAGTTCTATGTGGCAGAAATAAGCTCTTTTCAGCTGTACTGGGGGAAAAGGTTCTGTCCCGAAGTATCGGTGCTTTTGAACCTTGCTCCGGATCATCTCAACTGGCATACCTCGCTTGAAGAGTACTACGGATGCAAAATATCCATGATAAACAATACACTTTCATCCGGAGGACTAGCAATTGTAAACCAAAATATTAAAAATGCCATGTATAACGGAAAGACCATACATTTTTCAGGAGAGATGCTAGAAAACGGTTATGTCAACTTTGAAGATCGAAGAATTAAAGTCATGAATGACTTCTTAAACTTAAAAATATACAGTGAAGATACAGTAAGCGCTGTAATTGCCTGTTTAAATCTGGGAATAAGTGAAAATCTCATAGAACAGGGGCTTAAAAGCTTCAAACCTCTTTCCCACAGAATAGAACTGTGTGGAAATGTAAACGGTATAAGCTTCTATGACGATTCTAAGGCCACCAATGTGCATTCCGCATACAATGCTTATCTTAGCTTCAGGGGAAAAGGATATGCTGCTCTTCTAAGCGGAATTCCTAAAAATGAAGATCTTACCGAACTCATTGAAGAAGTCAGGAACTTTTCAAAAATCACCCTGGTCTTTGGGGCAATGACAGAGGAAGTCAAAAAGTATCCTCTTGATGAAAAGTTTGTATTCTGCAATAATATGGAAGAAGCTGTCAAAATAGGTATGAATGCCCTTTCGCCCGGTGACAGCATAATAATGTCCCCTGCAGGTGCCAGCTTTGATCTTTACCAGGATTACAAAGAAAGGGGAAATCACTTCAAAAATATAGCCCAGAGATTTGGAGGAGATTCTTGAAGCCTGTTGCAATGAAACGTGAACTTATGATATATTTTATTGTACTGTGTTTTACAATCATTATAGGAGTTCTGTTTGTTTACAGTTCGCTTTTCGCAAGTGAGCTTTCTGAGAATATAAACGGTCCTGACATAAAGTTCAGAACACATCTTTTAGGTATTGCTATAGGGTTCTTTGCTGGATTCATAGGCTTTACCGGAGCAGATTTTTTTATCAGAAACAAGTACTTCATGTGGACGATGTATGCCTTCATGCTTGGCATTCTCATACTGGCGCTTGTTTCAAAACCTGTTAATGAGGTACACAGATGGTTTAATATAGGTTCTTTTCAGGTTCAGCCCTCTGAGTATGTCAAGTTCATACTTCCGGCGTTTATATCGTTTTATTTTCTGACCTACGTAAAAGAAAAACAAAATATTATCAATTCTTTTTTCTTGCCAATGGGTCTTTGCGGCATACCCACGGTTTTGGTCTTTCTTGAACCTGATCTAAGCACAAGTGCCGTACTGTTCTTTATATCGTTTTTTGTATGTGTTTTTAATATAAAAAATAAAAAGATAGGTCTAGTTTACTTTATTTTTATCTTTACCTTAATTGCCGGAGCTGTTTTATTCAAAGACCAGATAATAAACAACGACAAGTTTTTGAAGCCTTACCAGCTGGAAAGACTCGCACAGACAGAAGACTTTCAGACAGAACAGGCTCTCAGAGCCCTTCAGAATGGTGGCCTTCTTGGTACCGCTCCCTTTGGCGGAACCATGAAGTACAACGTTCCTGTTTCTTTCAGTGATTTCATAATAGCCGTTATTGGTGAGGAGTGGGGCAAGCTGGGCGTTTTTGTTGTAATCTCCCTTTTCTTTTTTCTGGCTTCTCAGCTCACCAGACTCGCATACAGAACTTCTGACCAGGCTGTTTTTTCATACTGCGGTGCAGTGTCGCTGTGGCTTGTGCTGCAAGTCTCAATAAACGCCATGGTCGGTCTTGGAGTCAAATTTATACCTGTAACCGGAGTTACTTTACCCCTAATGAGCTATGGAACCAATTCCATGGTAAGCTCAATAGCTGCTTTGGGTATAGGAATGGGACTTGTTTTCAGCAGCATCAAAAAAAAGGAAGAGGTACATTCAGATGAACAAAGACAAGACATATAACATAGTAATGGCAGGCGGAGGCACAGGAGGACATTACTACCCGGCTTTAGCTTTCGTTAACGAGCTTTCAAAAAAATACCAGACAAGAATTATTTACTTTGCTACTAAAGGACGTAGAAGAGAAGTATCTGCCTGTTGATATTCCATGGGCAAAGGTTTTTACTGTCGAGCTTACAGGTCTTAAGAGACCTGTTTACAGTTTCGAGAACTTTTCTGTTATAAAAAAAATGTATAGTGAAAAATCACGTATAAAAAAGATAATAAAGGATTTTTCCCCGGATTTCGGTTTTCTTACTGGAGGTTACATCAGTGCTCCTGTAGGACTTAATCTCAGGGATCTTAAAGTACCTTTTTTTCTGCACGAGCAAAACTCTATAATAGGTTTTACAAACCGAAGGCTTTCAAAGTATGCACAAAAAGTCTTTGTATCTTTCCAGGAAACAGTTCTGAGCGAAAAATTTCTGCTTACCGGAAATCCTGTAAGGCTTCCTAAAAACAGCATAGGCAGAGAGTATCTTTGTACAATGGGGATAAAAGATACGGGCAAAAGAACGGTTCTTGTTTTCGGAGGAAGCCTGAGTTCCGAAAAAATAGACGAGCTTATGCTTAAGGTTTACCCTCTGGACACTCAGACCAACTTTATCCATGTCACAAGGCAGCCTGATCTTTTTGAGCAGTTTAAGAATGTTTTTACCCGTGAATATATACCCGATATATACAATCTTCTTGCCATATGTGACGGTGTAATCTGCAGAGCAGGGGCAACAAGTATTGCTGAAATAAAGTACTTTGGTCTTAAAGCACTTCTTGTGCCATGGCGCGGTGCGGCCGAAGATCATCAGTTCAGAAATGCCCTTTCGCTTGAGAAACTTGGACTGGCCGATATAATAGCGGAAGATGAAAAAGATATTTCCAAGATAACCGGAATAATACAGAGGATGCCCAATAAAGGTTCTTCTTTTGTCTGGAATGTTCATGAAGACACATCAGCTAAAAAAATTATTGATAATATCGAACAGTTAATATAATTTTAGGAGGAGTAATAATGAAGTACTTTTTTTCAGGCATTGGCGGTATAGGCATGAGCAGCCTTGCACTGTATGCAAACTACTGCGGCCATAAAGTTTACGGTTCAAACAACGAAAAAAACGAACGTGTTGATTACCTGAGGTCCAAAGGTGTAGAGATAAGCATTGGACACAGTAAAAATCTTCCTGACATAGATCTTCTTATAAGGTCAACCGCCATACGCAACAACAACCCGGAGGTTGTCGCTGCGGAATCAAAAAACATCCCTACAGCTTTCAGGATGGAGTATCTGAGCAACATACTCAAATCAACCTGGAGTATAGGAATAACTGGTACAGACGGAAAAACAACCACTACAGCCATGATGTCCAAGATCTTCAAAACAGCCGGAAAAGACCCTACTGTTTTTCTTGGCGGCATACACAGTTGCCTTGAGGACGGCAACTTCCGGATGGGAAGCGGGCAGATAATAGCTGAAGTGGATGAGAGCGACGGTTATATTAAAGATGCCCAGACCGATGTGTCAGTTGTGACCAACCTCAGACCTGATCATCTTGAACATTACGCTAACCGCTTTGAAAATCTTGAATACGCAGTTAAAAGATACTCCGAAAGATCAAGAGACATAATCTTTCTAAATGGAGACGACCCTATCCTTTCACAGTGGGCTGAGGAGTTTCCCAACTCCGTTACTATGGGAACTTCCGAAAAAAATGATTATTTCATAAAGAACAGAGCCATGAAAGACCATATGCAGTCATTTGATCTTTACTACAAAAACAAGTTTGTTCTGAATATAAATCTAAGACTTCCGGGACTCCATTATGCTATGGATGCTTTGGTAGCTTCCTCGGTAGCTTTGGAATACGGTATAAAAACAGAGGATATAATAGACGGTCTTTACACTTACGATACCGTAGACAGAAGATTTAATATTCTTTATTCCAACACAGACCTTTTTATAATTGACGACTATGCGCACACTCCGGACGAGATATACTCCACTATACAGGCCACACGTGAGTATTTTAGCGGCAGAAAGCTTACCGTTATCTTCCAGCCTCACCGCTATACCCGCCTGCACAGACATTTCCTTGAATTTGTAGATGTTCTGAAAAATGCAGATGAGGTTCTTATATACAGGATATATTCTGCCTTTGAAGATCCCATAGATGGTGTGGACGAACGGAAAGTTGCCTCACTTCTGAACGATAAAGTCAAAACATCCTTTTATGATAACGGAGATGATCTTATAAATGAGCTTTTAAAAGCTCAGGATCAGGTTCTGCTATTTGTGGGTGCAGGCGATATAACTCTTATATCACACAAGATTAGCAAGATAATTTCCAAAAGAACAGTAGAGGTTGATTAACGGTTACAGGTAATTCGTAATATTTAATTTTCCTAATTTTAGCTTAATTCTTTTTCTTCACTATTGACATTATAAGAAAGTTATGGTATTATATTCTTCGGTTAGAAAATGATGATGCCCCCATCGTCTAGCGGCCTAGGACATTGGCCTTTCACGTCAAAGACACGAGTTCAAATCTCGTTGGGGGCGCCATAGTTGGACGCATAGCTCAGCGGGAGAGCATCTGCCTTACAAGCAGAGGGCCGTAGGTTCAAACCCTGCTGCGTCCACCATTTTTTTAAGGGCAGGTAGCTCAGTCGGTAGAGCAACGGACTGAAAATCCGTGTGTCGACAGTTCGATTCTGTCCCTGCCCACCAAAAAAATCCTCTTATGAGGATTTTTTTGTTTTTCTATGGACTTTTACAGAAAAAATCATTATAATTAAAGTACTACACCATAAAGGAAGTGGAAAAATTGAAGCATCCCTTTGAATTTTATATAGACATAACCATACGTCTTATAGCTTCTACCGTTGCTGCTTCTATAATAGGGCTGACAAGGGAAAAGATAAACCGTCCCGCAGGCATAAGGACTCATGCTCTCATTGCCATAGGATCATGTATAGTAACTATACTTTCTATATATGCCTTTTACGACCCTATTACCAACACCGGTGATCCCGGGCGTCTGGCTGCACAGATTGTTTCAGGAATTGGTTTTCTTGGTGCAGGGACCATATTAAAAAGAGGAATGAACGTCAAAGGACTGACCACTGCCGCTGCTTTATGGTCTGTTGCTGCCATAGGCATAGCCTATGGGGCAGGCGAGTACTTTATAGGAACACTGGGAGCAGCATTAATATTTTTTATAGTTACGTCAAACAGATTTTACAGATCTAACTCAAATAATATACAGCTCAGCGTATATCTTTCTGACAGCGGTGCATTCAAAGCAGTTGTGGATACCATCAAAAAGAATAATTTCAATATAAAATCAATAGAAAAAGAAGTTGCAGAGGTAGGAGGATACGATTTCACTTTTTTTCTGGAACGGGAAAGAAGTTCCAATCTTCAAAAGCTCCGCGATGAGCTGCTTTCAATTGACGGAGTCAACTTCATAGAACACAACTGAAAAACGGAGGCTGTTTATGGATGCTTATAAGGGAGATATAATATATACAGCTGCACCTGATTCGTTTACTGTGCTTCAGAACAGTTTCATACTAGTTAAAGACGGCATAATTCATGATATATGCCAAGTACTTGATTCTGACCATAAAAACATCACCCTGCATGACTACTCCGGTCATCTTATAATCCCTTGTTTTATTGATATGCACCTTCACAGCGGACAGTACATGCAAAAAGGTCTTGGCATGGATAAGCCTTTACTTCAGTGGCTTGAAAGCTATACCTTCAAAGAAGAAGCAAGGTTTTCAGAACAGGAGTATGCACAAGCAGTATATGAAAGCTTTTGCGAGGAGCTCATTGAAAACGGCTCCCTTAAATCGGTTATCTTTGCAACTGTTCATAAGCAATCTACTGAGATTCTTTTTGAAAAGCTAATAGAAAAAGGTCTTTCGGCTTATGTAGGAAAAGTAAACATGGATATGAACTGCCCCATGGAAATTCAGGAAGGAACTATAACCTCTTTAAAGGATACAGAGGAGATCGTTTTAAAATACTGTTCTCAGCCTATGGTAAAACCCATAATTACTCCAAGATTTGTACCTACATGCTCACGTATGCTCCTGCAGGAGCTTGGCAAAATGGCTTTCAAGTATAACGTTCCTGTACAGTCGCATCTTTCAGAAAACAGAGAGGAAGTACAATGGGTGAAAGAACTTTTTCCCGATTGTCAGAACTATTCAAGAGTATACAACAGCTTCGGTCTTTTCGGGCAGACCCCTACCATCATGGCACACTGCATCTATCTTACCAAGGACGGAAAAGAGCTTATAAAAAATAATGGAGTGGGTATAGTGCACTGCCCTCAGTCTAACTTCAATCTCTCAAGCGGTATAATGCCTGCCGCAGAGTATCTGAATAATGGGATCAATGTTTTTTTAGGGAGCGATATTGCTGCAGGGCACAGCATGTATATTCCGGATATAATCGTAAGTGCAGTTCAGGCTTCCAAGATCATTCACATGAAAAATCCACAGTATATGCCACTGACTTTATCTCAGATATTTTATATGGCAAGCACCGGACCGGAAAATCTGTTCCCCGGCTCAGGAAAGCTTCAAAAAGGCATGTTCTTCGATGCCCTGATAATAGATGACGAATGTAAAGATGGATCAGTTGAAGAAAGACTTCAGCGGTTCATATATACCGGAAGAAAAGAAAGTATAAAGGAACGGTTCCTTCGCGGCATACAAATTAAAAAGAGCAGAGTGTTTTAAACTCTGCTCTTTTTTTATTATACCTTGAATTTTTTAACCTGTGAATCAAGACCTTCGGCAAGTGCATTAAGCTCCTCTCCGCTGGCGCTTACCTGTTGTGCTGCCTCGCTCTGCTGATTGATTGCTATTACAACATTTTTTATTTCTTCATAGATGCTTGTAGTCATTTTTGAGGCATTTTCCATAGCAGAAGTAATCTCTTGTGCCGCCGCACTCTGCTGCTGAGCACTGGCTGAAACGTTTTCAGTCATTGAGGTGATATTATCCACCTGTTTGGCAATCTCGGTAAACTGAACACTTATATTGTTTCCTCCGGTGTTTACCTTTTCAACTATACTCTTAGTCTGTTTGGTTGCCAAATCTGCCTGTGAAGCCTTCTGCTGAACATCTGTAAGTATAGTGGTAATATTCTGAGTAGCTTTTTTGCTTTCTTCCGCCAGTTTTCTTATCTCGTCGGCCACAACTGCAAAACCCTTTCCGGCCTCTCCCGCTCTGGCTGCCTCGATAGCAGCATTCAGCGCAAGAAGGTTGGTCTGTTCGGTTATACTGTTTATTGAATCTACTATTTTTCCGACATTGACAGACTGTGTTGCAAGAGCCGTTACGAGAGAAGCAGTATTATCTGTCTGAACCACCGCTTCCTTTATTATATCCGAAATACCCTTTATATCCTTCAGCCCGCTGTTAACAGTCTCACTGACCTGCTGAGCACTCTTGGCAAGCTCAAGAGAAGCTTTAGAAACATTTTGGGCACTTGTTGCAACTTCATCTACCGATGAGCTTAACTCCTCTATAGAGGCCGATGTATTCTGTACATTATTTTGTATACTTTCGGCCTGAGAAGAAAGCTCCTCGCTTGTAGCACTGGTTTCCTCGGAAACGCTCGCAAGATCTCCGGCAGAAGAGTTTATCTGCTGGGAAGCTTCTTGTATGGACTTCATTGATTCCCCTAATGAACCTGCCATACTGTTGAGGCTTTTTGCCATATCTTCTATTTCAGAACCGCCTTTTTCTGAAAACCGTACAGTAAGATCCCCTTTTCCAAACGCAGCTATAGCTTTAACCATGGCCGATATAGGCTTTGCTATCAAGGTTTTTACAAATATCAGTGCTATTACTATTGCAACTGCTATTATTGATCCTGAAAGTATGAGCATTATTATCAGGGATTTTTTGGCTTCACTTAGAACCTCTGCTTCTTCAATTACCGTATAGACAACCCATTTAGTACTTGGAAGCTTTTCATAAAATGCAAGATACTTCTTTTTATCACTGGTGTAGTTTATATATCCGCTGCTGGAGGATGCTTTAATAAAAAATTCCTGATCTTTCACGCTTTTTCCTACCAAAGAGTTATCCTTGTGTATGACTGTTACTCCAGCTTCGTTTACAACAAAGGAATACGCAGTTTTATAAGAACTCTCCTTAAAAAGAATATCTTTAAGGGCATCCAGAGAAAAGTCCACTCCAAAAACCGCTACCACATCATTGGAAGAAGGATCTACAACTGCTTTGGTTATTGAAACCATCATAAGCTTGGTAACGGCATCAATATAAGGATCAGTGAGTATAACGTTTTTGGGTGATGCCTTAGCCTGTGTATACCATACTCTTATTGTGGGATCATAGTCTTTTCCCAGATCCACTACTGGATAAGAGACAAAAGCTTTATCGGGATAACCGGCATATGCAAGCTGTATTTCGGGAAATTTTTTCTGAAGATCAGAAAAAACTCCTACCACCACTTCACGCTTGCTTTTATCTTCAAGAGAGCTTATAAGTTCACTGTCTGTAGTTATAAAGCCCGTAGTTTTCATCAAAGGAGTGATAAAAGATTCAAATGCTGATGACTTTTGAAGATTATCCAGCAAAAGATACTCACTCACCGATTTGAAATCCTTACTGTAGGAGTTTATGCTTGTATACGCAGTCAGCACTCCAAGAGGAAGAGCTGATACCAAAAGGATCAAGAGAATGATAAGACCGCCTATGCTTTTTTTCATATTCTCACCCCTTTCTTAATATAATTAACCTATAATTAATCCTTTTTATCAATTATACATTTTTTGCTTTTGAAATGCAACAACTAGGGTATTTAAAATAATAAAAACTTACATAATGGTTAACAGAACATATTAAATATACTCAATAATTCGACAGTTACGTAAAATCTGATTAATTAAATACATACCTACTATCGGTTCCATAAAAAAAGATGCCCTTTCAGGCATCTTTATCCTTTTTCAATGTTTTTACATATCTTTGAAGAGAGTTTGAGTCAATTATCTGTGAAGAAATTTTATCCTCAATCTTTTTTACTGTCTCCATAGCCTTTTGATACTCCTTAATACTTACATACTCACTGTCATTTATTTCTTTTTCTCTCTTTCCATCAGCAATCTGGTCTATCTCATCCATTATTCTTTTAAAAGGCCGTACAATATTCCGGGAATTGTAAATATTAACAATACTAAGCGTAAGACCAAGAAGTATAAAGCTTATAGTAAGAATAAAACTCAGCGTGTACTTGAGAAGGTTCAGAACCGAGAAATCAACTGTAACCTTCAGATATCCCAGAAATTTAAAGTATCTTTCCGTTTCTGCACGGGGATACCATACCTTGTAGAATACCTTTCTTCCGGAAGAATATTTTTTAGTGTACGGCTGACCGGATTCATGAACCTTTGTAAAAATTTCTTTATCTTCATCGGTAACTGTATTAGCAAAATCCCCGAAAGGTATGTACCCCGAATTGTAAAGCTCTATATTTTCTATGTATGGATTAAGTTTCTTCATAATTTCAAGCTCAGAAGCTATCAAAGCCCTTATATCATCCTTGAAGGAAACTCCTACCTCTATAATCCTTCCGTCATCTATTCTTATATATCCGAATAGTCTTGCCCTGTTTGAACGTATTTCAAAGCTCAGAGGCTGCATCATGATCTCTCCTGGCTCCAAAACATTTAAGGTCTTCCAGTACTTAGGTGTGGTTTTTGAAAAATCCATAAAAAGATCGGTAGCATAGTCTGTCTCTTCAATTATCCCATCCTTACTTATAATATAATAATTTATGGCACTTATAAAATCTTCCGAAGTCTTAGAATCAAAATAATTTCTTATATAACTGCCTATATCGAAACTTTCATCCTTGTGCTTATGATCCTTAATTTCACCGAGCAGGCCGGTAATAGAAAGATTGTAATTTTGACCGTAAATCGTCATTGTCTTGTTTATGGAAGACAGATACTCACCCAGGCTTTCTATACAGTCATTGTATACCGGCTCATATATATGCTTTTCATAGTAGTTCTCAATAATAAAAAGCATTAACATAACAGAGCAGCTGAGCACCACAACCAAAGCCGCCAAAGTTTTGAAAGTAAGAACAGAAAGAATACTCCTGGCCTTTTTCATTGTCCGACGCCTCCAATAAATTGAGAAAATGAGGTTCTTTAAGGGTTTTTTTAACTCCGAACTTTCCATGTTTAAATTCTACGGACTATATCTTCTTTCGGATCATATCTCCGACTACTGCATCCAAGGCTTTAAAAATTCTCACCTTCCGGTTGGTGTTGGCTATTTCGCACTCTTCGCCTGTCAGGGCGTCCTCCATAGGCGGCATAAAGAATGTCAAGTTCTCTCCAGTGCTTCTTACAAGATCTACTTCTTCACCCTGAAGAACCTGATTTCTTATCTCAAGAATATACTCGCTGCTGCTTATCTTTTCAAGCACCTTGGCCACAAACTGATGGGTATAAAAGTACGATGTCGTTGTATAGTTCTGTGAATCGCTGTCCGGGGGATTCAGATAAAACCCGCTGGTGAACTGCCTGTTGCTTACACTTCTGAGTTCTTCCATCCACAATGGATTATAGGCATAATCACCTCTAAAGTACATGTCAACTGCCTGTCTGTAGGTTTTGGTTACAACCGCATTATAAAACGCTCCTTTTATACGGCCCTCAATCTTCAGGCTGTCCAGCCCCACATCCAATACCTCGTCAAAAAACTCAATTGTGCAAAGATCTTTTGAATTAAGTATATATGTTCCATGGTCATCCTCAAAAACCGGCAGATACTCTCCCGGTCTCTTTTCCTCCATCAGATAGTACTTCCACCTGCATGAGTGGGTACAAAGTCCCATATTGGCATCCCTTTGTGCAAGATAGTTGCTTATGAGACACCTGCCGGAAATCGATATACACATTGCACCGTGTATAAAGGCCTCCAACTCAATATCCGGAACTCTCTGCCTTATTTGTATCATCTCACGCAGAGAAACCTCACGGGCAAGTATCACCCTTTTGGCTCCCATCTCCTTAAACATCTTGACAGAGCGCCAATTAGTATTGCTGGCTTGTGTACTGATACTTATAGGAATATCTGAGACGCTTCTTACCAGGTCAAAAACCCCCAGGTCAGAAACTATCACACCATCTACTTTCAGCCCTGAGAGAAATTTTATATACTCATCCATCATATCAATTTCCCGGTTATGAGGTATTACATTAAGAGTGACATAAACTTTTTTCCCCATTGAATGAGCATAGAGTACAGCACTGCTCATCTGCTCATTTGTAAAATTATCAGCAAGGGCTCTGAGATTAAAAAGCTCTCCGCCCATGTAGACGGCATCAGCTCCGTAATGAAATGCAGTTTCCATCTTTTCATAATTGCCTGCAGGCGATAAAAGTTCAGGTTTTTTCATCTATACTCTCCTTATTCTAAATCATCATGATCTTTTTTCATTATAACTATAACATAAAAAAATTAAAAACCGTTGTCTCTACTGAGTTTATTAAATTACCTCACTACCAATAATGCTATATTTTATATCATGTAAATTTATTGATTTTGATATTATAATTATATTCATGATAAAACACAGCGGTTATATAAAACTTTATTATAAAAACCTTTCTTAACACAAGAACAACATGATAATAACATTTGTTAACTCAACAAAGCGTAATTGTAATAATTATATTATAAAATTGATTCAATTCATAGAAGAGAGATGAGCCAAAATGAAAAGCATACGGACAAGAATACTGGCCATACTCATTTCTTCACTTGCGGCTATTTTTCTGATCATGGGAGTAATACTCTATGTGCAGACTACAAACATAGTTGTACCTTTGACCAAGGATCTAAGCAGCCAGATAATAAATGCAAGGGCGGATGAGGTAGGACAGTGGCTTAAAGCCAGAATAGATGATCTTAAGGGTATCGCTGAAAGAGAAGTTGTAATGACCATGGATGTAGAGGCTATGAAACAATCTCTTAAAAATGCTGCCAGCACCAGAGACTCTATATATGATCTTCTCTATATTATAGACAAAACAGGAAATGCATGGACTACCACAGATACTCTAACCAATGTAGCTGACAGGGATTATTTCAGAGCCATTTTTTATGAAGGAAAAGATTACTATGTAAGCAATCCTCTTATATCCAAAGCTACAAACCTCCCCATGTTCGTCGTAGCTTACGCCGTAAAAGACAGTGCAAAGAAAACGGTAGGAATAGTTGCAACCACAATTGAACTTTCAAAACTTACTAAAGCTTTTGATGAAATTAAAGTTGGAAGCGATGGTTACGGAGTTATAGTTGACAGCACCGGTCTTGTGATGAGCCATCCCGACAACTCATTGATAATGAGTCTTAACGTTCTTGACTCGGAAGCAAAGGGATACAAAGGCCTTAAAGAACTTGGAAGACAGGCCGTTACAGGAAACTCTGGAATAGGACTTATAACTAAAAACGGCGGCGATCCCAGCTTTGCCATATATACACCTATAGCCAACTCACCCGGCTGGTCCCTGTTTCTCATAGTATCGGAAAAGTTTCTTATGACAGCTTCCAACAGCCTGGTTATATTTGTTGTAATCATTATAATAGGCTCTCTTGGAGTAGTAAGCATTATTTCAATAATACTTGGAAACTATATATCCAAACCAATAAAAATCGTTGATGCCGGAGTAAAACAGATATCAGAGGGAGACTATACTGTATCAGTTCCAGAGTCTTTCCTAAAAAGAAAGGACGAGTTTGGAAATCTCGGCCGCTCTGTATTAAGAATGATAGAATCTATAAGAACCTCCATGATAAAGATAAACGATGCATCTTTAAAGATAGACAGTGCAGCCAACAATCTTGCTTCTGTATCAGAGGAAGCCAGTGCAACAAGCGAAGAGATAAGTTCACAGGCCGCGAGCATAGAAACAGGTTCACAAAACGCTGCTGCATCAATATCTCAGCTTTCCGGATCTGTTGAAGAGGTTGCCTCAAGTGCCCAAAATGTATCAAAGTCATCGCAGGAACTTGCCAATACCGCATCAAAAGTTTCAGATTCGGCGAAACATGGTGAAAGTTCGATTGAAAATATTGTCAAAGCCATAAATATATCAACCCAAAAAGCAGTTGAGACTAAAGAAATAATTGATAAACTTTACAAAAACACTGAAAATGTAGGAAAGATCCTTGTAACTATAAACAGTATAACCGAACAGACCAATCTGCTGGCACTGAATGCAGCCATAGAAGCAGCAAGAGCAGGAGAAGCCGGAAAAGGCTTCGCAGTAGTAGCCGACGAAATAAGAAAGCTAGCTGAAGAAAGTAAAAGAGCAACGGAAAATATTGCAAAAATACTTGATGAAACTAAGACGTATACAGTCCAGAGCAAGCAGTCCTTTGAAGAGATAAACTCAGGCATAACCACTATAGATAAAGAAACCAACGCAGTCCTACAGGAGTTTAAAGGTATTTTGGGACAGATACAGCTCATGGCAAGCATGACTGAAAACGTATCTGCAAGTGCCCAGGAACAGAGTGCGGCCGCTGAAGAAATGGCCAGCGGAATGGACAACGCAGCCAAAGTAATCGTATCTATAAGCGAACAGATAAAAGCCATGGCACAGGCTGTGGAACAGCAGGCCATAGGAGCTCAACAGACCAGTACTGAAAGTCAGGATCTGAGTCAGCTTTCAGAAAATCTCTCAGCCATAATTAAAACTTATAAGTATTGATAAATAAAATAAGAGGGCTTAAGCCCTCTTATTTTATTTTTGTTGTTTAAGTGAATCCGAAATTTTTGTAAGCATTCTGAGAAAACTTTCCTGTTCCTTATCCGTAAGTACCTCTATACCTTTATCGTACATCTTCTTAAGATTTTGCAGACCTTGATCACAGAACTCAATTCCTTTCTCGTCAGAAATTATATTGATAACCCTTCTGTCATCAGAATCACGTTCCCTCCTAACATATCCTTCTTTTTCAAGCTTGTCGACAATAACCGTTATGGCACTTTGGGTAAGCGTAACCTTTTGGGATATATCTCGCATTTTCATAGGACCGTAAAAGTACACCGTGAAAACAACCAGATACTCCATAAGTGAAAGGTTAGGCGGAATATCCTCACTGAGAAGAAATCTTTTTATATCAAATATCAGATCGAACATGCTTTTATTGAACTCATAGAAATCAACCGGACTGTACTTTTTTTCTTGCAACCAAACCAGCTCCTTAAAAGTACTTTTCAATGAAAAACTCCACTGAATTAAGCATCTTTGAAGTATATATAATATTCTTTTCATTTTCGCTGTACGAGTATGTGCTCTTTAAGCCAATTCGCGTCTGATCCATCCCGGTATAGGCGGCTTTTGCTACCGTGGTATAACCAATATCTATTTTACCATGTATTTCAGGAAAAGTGACAAGACCGAAAAGGTTAATATCAAATATTTTGGTACTGTAGTTAAAAAATCCATCTATTCCGGGAGTCATTGAAAAGTGTTCCTGGTTCATTCCGTTAAAAAATTCTAATCCGAATGAAAAATCACCTGTCAGATACTCAAATCCTGCAATGTACTTTACATATCTGTTTCCAAGAAGGCTCTCGGAAAAGACATTCGGAACATATGCCTCTTTGTTCTGTTGCTTGGTATAGCTGTAAAAAACATTTGTGGTACCTTCAAAGGTTATATCTATGGTATCCTGACGCTTTATCTTTGAGTACTCACCTTTGGTTGTAATCTGCTGCGGGAGATACAGACCGGCTTCAAAATACCATGTAAGCCCTTCAATAAGTTTTGATGAATACTGTATATCCGCTGTTATTACGTCTGCCCAAGGATTTATAATTGTTGACGTTGCTGCGCTTGTGTTTATTGTCATTGATGTAGAGTAGTCTGTATCAAAGATAATTTTTTGTTTCAGAAGCTCCGCAAAAATAGGGTTATCTTTAATTTCCGGCGGAAATTCATACTTTGAAAGGTCTATGGTTATATCGTTTATATGGAGGTTAAGCATTATGTCGTTTTTAATAAAATCCACTTCGACAAGCTCCGGAATATCAAAATGATAGTTATTTCTGAAGTATCCCGGTCTGACAGAAAAATCAAAAATCGAAAAATCAATCTTCAATCCTGTATTCATATCATCAAGCCGCAGTACATTTCTATCCTTGTACTTATAAGCCAAAAGCAGATAATCACTTTCACTTCCTGATTTTTCTAAAAGCAGGTCGTATATCGACTGTGTTTTTTCATAAGCTGTAAGATTAGGAAAATCATACTTGGTAACAGGTGTAAAGTAGCACTCAGCACTCATCTGTTCGAAAAAAAGCTGAAGCACCAGCCCATCAATGCCCGTAAGAGTATTTTCATTGAGGTATCCCAGAAAGTTGCTTGCTTGCATTACATTTGAAGGACTATACAGATTTGCACTGGCTTTATTGGGATAAAATCTCCCCACTCTCAGAGTGTTTCCCGAGAAGTACTGATCATAGTAAAGTTCTTTTATTTCCCCATAGAAGATACTGTTTACCAGTATCTCATCCAATCCCGGGAAAAACGCTTTTATATCCTTATATCCAAGAAGGTACGAGTCAATATATACATTGGTGCTTTCGGGAGAGAGACCGTTAAGTGCTGTAATGTTTATGCATAAGTTAAAGTAGCTGCTTTCATTCTGCGACTCAAACTCTATGTCTGTATTCAACAGCTGGTATATATCAACAAAATCAACCTGATAGTTGTATCCAAGCGTGTAAATGGACTTTCCGGAAAAACCCATAATAACGCCTGCAGCCCAGATAGTACATATAAAAACCATCACTTTTTTCATATCAGCCTCACCTACCTGTATACCAATACCGGATTGGTCATTGAAAGCTTATTAAAAAAGCTCTTTGTTATAGGAATTCCATACTCCGAACTGACAAGCTCCAAAAGTGTGCTGTGTTTGTTCTCCAGGGAAGTTATAAGTACTTTTTTGTAAGTTATATACTCCCCGGAGCTTTCATAATCCATAATCTCCATCTTTTTAACTATTTGTTCCTTCTTGTCAAAGAACTCTGCATACTTTATCACAAAATCTTTCTTATCAACCCCAACCGTCATCTTGGAATAATCACTGTCCTGTGCGGCAAGTTTTATATCTATGGTATAGCTTTTTTCATCTTCCGAGGATATAGAGCTTGTGTGCTCCTGTTCAATGGTTGATGAAAAAAGAAGTGTCATATCCGAATAATTTATATCGGTATCAAGAAAGCTTTCGTTTTTTGAAGAACCGGAAACCCTTTTTACCTGCTTAAATCCAGGGAGATAGATATACTGTTCGGTTTTTGAAAGATTCAGCACAGTTGTATTTTGGAGATCTTTAGGCTCGGTAACCCTCAGAAGAGATATGGGAAGCTTCTCTCCCTTATCAGAAGATATAAGGATATAGATATCTATCTTTCTTGTTTTCTGAGTCTTGTTGCTGTCAGACAGAATAATTGAGTATACTGCCTTCTGCGTTTCAAAGTTATTCTGTGAGTCCTTAACCTTATCAAGCACATCCTGAGCAGTTAAGCCGAATATACTAGCGGTAACGGTTAAAAACAGAAAGAAAAAAAGACTTTTTTTCATTTTTATCCGCCTTCCTTTTCTGAAGTATTTTTAAAAGTGTTTCTTTTTTTATTGAGGAAAATACAATAGGTAGAATAACTACGGTGGACAAAAGCGAAATAAGGATGCTTATACCTGATATTATTCCGAACTGTTTCATTATTCCGAGATTTCCAAATCCCAACGGAAAAAAACCCAGAAGAGTAGTGAAAGCACCGGTGCTTATTGCCCTAAGAACAGTTTTTGAAGTTATTTCTAGAGATTTACAGATATCCATGGTTTTTAAAAACTCCTCTCTGAATCTTGATACGTAATGAACAGAATAATCAATGGCAAGACCTATAACTATAGAGGCAATGGTTATAGTTCCGGCATTAAGACTGAAGTTGAATAGCCGTATAAACCCAAAATTAGCCACTGTTGTAAACAATAGTGGGAGGGAAGCTATAAGACCTGTACGAACTGATCTGGACGATATAATGAACATCAATAGTATAAAAATATAGGAAAAAAACAGGCTGGTCATCTGTCCGTAAAGAAGCTCACTGTTTATAAAGGTTCTTATTATAGGATTTCCTGTCACTTTCAGATATAATGGGATTGATCCTGTATCCGTGACATACTCACGGTCATTCACATACTCCGAAAACTCTGCAAGATCTCCATCTTGCACCGCAGGAAAGAATTTCTTGAGCTCTTCATAAAAAACTCTGCTTCTGAGAGTTTGTTCATTAAAAGATAGAAAGTTTGTAAAAGTTTCGGTATACTCTTCATTTTTAATATTTTTTAAAAATATACTTTTCTCATCGGCTTGGAGAGAAAAGTTTTCACAGAATGATTGATACTTCCCATAAAGTTCATTTTCAGGGTATTCGGTTACAACCTGAGACAAGCTTTTTTTCTTATTCTCTGCAAGCATTGAAAACATTTCAGCTGCATGTGAAATATTCCTGGAAACAAAAAAACTCTGCAGTGACTTTTCATACTCCTTGAGAGCTTTAGGATTGTTGATATCAAGTAAAGCCTTATCGTAGCTTTTAAACACATAGCTTTCTATAAACCCATTGAGTTTTTCCAGAATAGCCTGAACCTGTGTATCGTTGTTGCTGCTTATCCTGACATCTATCACCGATTCGCTTTGAGGTTTGAGAAGAAACTTGCTTAGCTCTGGAGTGTTTTCTATAATCAGGAAAACCTGGTTCATCGTACTGCTGTTGCCAGGAATATGCTCAGTTCCGGAGAAACTTTTTACAATAGAAGAAGTGAATGTAGAAAGACCACGACTTATGAAATGGCTGTCAATTGTAAGAACATACTTTTGGATATCTCTTTGAACCCTATTGTAGTAAAAATCTTTGTATCCTTCTTCAATTCCTGATTTCATGTATACATTAATGAACTTGTCACCACCGAACTTTTCATTTATAAAATTAGAGCCTTTTATCGTCAGAGCACTGCTTCCAAGGTAAGTTTCAAGGTTAGATTCTGTTTTTATGCCCGGGATGATAAGAATAAAACATAAAAATATAATGACCATAACAGTTGAAACAAGCACTTTGTGTTTTATGACCTTAAGGGTGATTGCCGCCCACAAGCTCTTTCTGTTTTCCTTATCGCTGCTCTGTTTTGCCCTAGGCTTTACAATCAAAATAAGTGCAGGCATAAAAACAACTGCTACCAGGAAAGAAACAATAATCCCGGCCGATGTATAAAAACCAAGCTGAGTTACAGGAATCAGCCTTGCAGTGATAAGAGACATAAAGCCGGCCACAGTTGTTAGTGTACACATAAGTACAGGGGTAAGAATTTTTTTCCTTGCCCTTGTAACCGCAGCATTTTTGTCCTCATCATGTCGATACTCTTCATTATACCTTGAAATGAGATACACAGTATTGTCTACACCTATACCCACAAGAATTATGGGCATCATTATGGTTACTGTGGAAAATGACTCGCTGAAGATTGTAACCAATCCCATGGCAACTGCATTGGAAATAATAACCGCCACAATAGGAAGCATAACTCCGGCAAAGGACCTGAACACCGTAAATAATATTGCAATTATTCCCAAAATTGCAAAAGGAAGGATTCTGGCAACATCTGAAAAAGCCGTTTGGGCTATCTCATAGTTGGCAAGCGGAAGTCCTGTAAGATAGTACGTCCTTGTCGAAAGAGTTTTTTCTATTTCCTCCAAAAGCAAGCCGATATCAACTTTTTTAGAATCATCAAGATTTAAAATATAAAGAATATTTTTTCCGTCTTTGGAAACAAATGTATCTTTAAGTGAACTGTCCGTTTCAAGAATTTTTTCTACTTCTGCAACATTGTAAGAACTAAGATCAAGAATTGTACTGAGTGATCCAGACTTTATCTCATACTCGTCAGAGCTGACGATTAAAGAGTTGGTTATGCTAAGAACCTTCTTGACATCTTTTAAGGAGTATAACTCTTTCCTTATGCTTTCCACCTCATTAAGCTCATCATAGACACTGTTCATCTCAACGCTTACCATCATAATATTATCGATATCAAATTTTTCAGAGACTTCCCTGTAAAATGAAATTTCTTTATTTTCTTCAGACATGTAGGTCATTATATCATCACTGATCTTTATATTAAAAAGTCTAAAGGCAAAAAATATGGTTACTGCAGAAAATATCCCGACTACAGCTATTCTCAGGAATTTCAGGCGCATGCTTAAACCTCCATACTATCATTTTTTTAAATAGTTAAATTTTTTAATCATTAAAATTATAGATTATTTTGAATAAATAAAAAAATGACGGTACAGGCAAATATCTGTATCGTCATTTGTATAATCATGCTTATATAAGAAATTCTTTAAAATACTGATACTATGCACTTCGGTCAAAAAAATTTCCTTGTGCTTTTTGAGAGTACTTTAAAGAGCTGTCATATTCAAATCCTGAATTTTTCTTATCCATAGTTGTAGTAACAGTTTCTCCGCCGCTTACATAGACCCTACCGCATTCAGGACAAACTGCGGTAAATATACGTACATACTGTGAAATTACTTCCTTTCCGGAAGATTGAGCCTTGCCCTGTTCATTTGCCACATGTTCCTGTTCATGAGAGCGTACAGCTGCCGGAGCTGCCTGAGGCGATATATGTGCAGGTGCTTTGAAAGATACTCCCCCATCAGTTGAACCGTCCTGATACTTACGGTTGGCACACGTTTTGCATTCTTTTATTCCAAGCTTTTTCTGTGTTTTTATATCGATGTCAGAACTGCTTTCCTGTTCTGAGGAATTTTGAGATATCCTGTTTTTACCAGTTTCTGCGGGCTGGGTTTCTGTTTTGTCTTTTCCTTTTGACAGACTTTTATACCTGCTTATCCATTCAGCCGCTCCGTTTGTGCCTTCTACTCTCATCATGGAATCGCTCCCGTCATATAGGTTTATATGGTATCTCAACATAGAAAGTGCTTCCCTTTCCGAAATCACTTTCAAAGAATATTTCTCCGCCCAGAAGCTTAACCAGTTTCTTGGCTATAAAAAGACCGCTTCCGGTTCCAAAATACTTCCGTGCACTGTGTTCCTCAAGCTGCACAAGCTGCTGAAAAATAAAACCGTACTTCTCCTCTTCTATTCCAACACCCGAGTCGCTTACTTTAAATCTGACATACTCTCTCTCTCGGTGAATATTCTCAACCGAAAGGCTTATAAAACCTTTCTCAGTAAATTTTATCGAATTATCCAGAAGTTTCTTTAGTATCCGTGTAATCTTTCCTGGATCACTGTATATTTTTGAAGGCACCTTCTCATCAACAGAAAAAAAGAAGTCAAGTCCCTTATCCTTTGCCATGGAACGATACTCTTCCTCAAGATACCTTAACACATTTTCCACGTTGAAGTCAAGTATCTGAAGATCAACATCCCCGGCTTCTATCTTGGATAGATCCAAAAGGTCTTCAATAAGTGACATAAGACTGTCGGCCGATCTTTTTATCAGCTCTGTATACTCTTTTATCTCCTGCAGGCTGCCACAGGCCTGAGCAATCTGACAGCCCATAATTATTCCATTCATGGGAGTCCTCAGCTCATGACTGACTCTTGATATGAATGATGTTTTTGCATAGCTTGCTCTTTCAGCTTCTTCTTTCTCCGCAAGAATTATATTCTCGTACTCTTTTCGCTTTATTCCAGAAGCTATCGTCTGTGCAATAAGCTTTACCGCTTTCAAAACCTGAGGATCAAAGCTATAATCTTTAGAATTGCTGGACATTCCTATAAATCCTGAAATTTTTCCATCAGTATTCATCGGTATGAACACTGATAAGCATGAGGATGACCGGATAAAAAGAAAGTCTTTATCGCTTTTATCCAGCTGTTTTAAAACATCTTCATAATCACTGTATGTACTGCAAACCTCTTTTGAAGAAAGCTCGGGAGTCTTCCATTCCCAGTTTTTATAGCCGCTTTTATCTTCATTAAAAACAACTACTATTCTATCAGCTTCTAAAAGCTTCCCAAGTTCTTCCAATGCGGTGCTGACAGTATCTTCTATATAAAACGAAGAAAGATTTATGACTTTGGTCGCTATATCAACAACTATCGACTGCAGCCTTGCAATAAGATTCAGCTTTTCCTGCATTTTTATTCTTGAAGTAACGTCATGGATTATTGAATAAATATAAGCCTTATCGTTTATCTGAACCTTGCTTGCATGGACTTCCACATCTTTTATGGTGCCGTCTGAGAGCTTATGTTTGAAGGAGAAAAACGAAAAATTAGAGTCAATTACCGAATTAACAGATTTTTGAACAACATCATCGCCAAGAACGTTTATCTGGCTTATCTTAAGCTTTCTGAACTCCTCCAGAGGATACCCGTAAAACTTTACTGCCGCAGGATTGGCATCGTAAATATAAAGCGTCATAGGATCAATAAGAAACATGATGGATGTATTGCTGTAAAACATGTTTCTGTAAAGTTCCTGACCTTTACGCAGGTCAGCAGCAATCGTTTCCTTTTCATATGCTTCTTCTGTCAGCTTTATTTTAAGATCCTTCAGTTCCTTTATAAGCTGATCCTTTCTATTCAGCTTATGCTCAAGTGAACCGACAAAAAAGGTAACCAAAAGGTAAAGTCCCCATAAAATAATCGAATAAAGAATGAAGTTCATCCAATAATTATTTTTAGAGTAGATCTCAAGTATCCAGAAAGAGTCCGCTATAGGTATTCTGAACTCCTGTGAAAAATATTTTTTGCCTCCTGTAGCACTTTCAAAAAAAATTTTTCCCGTTGAATCAAAAAAAGAGTATGCGTGACTGCCAAGAACTTCTTTTTTTGAAAGAAAGCTTAAAAATTCATCCAGATTAATACCACACACATATAATCCTGCAAACTCGTCATCTATAAAAACAGGATATCTGGCTATCATCCCAAGAAAACCCTGCTTAAGCATGTATGGATCGTTAACTGTCAGAGTCCGGGTCTGCTTTGCTTTTTCAAGTGACTTGAGCGCCTGCTCATTATCTATAAGTGACTGTCCAAGGGTAGACTCATTTCCACGCAGAGGATAAACCATATCTGTAACTGTCAGAGCATTTTTATGCTGTAAAAAAGAAACATTGGGAAACTCTCTTATAAAGTAACGGCTAAGAGTTTCAAACCTCTCCTGTGTAAGCTCTCCCTCTGTTTCAAAGGTATACCCCAGAGCTATAAGCGATGAAAAACTGTTGTTCATCCTCAGACTTATATCACGGGAAATACTCTCACCTAAAGAAAAAGTAAGTTCCTTTATGTGAGAGCTTTCTATAAAAATTATGAAGAAATTAATGGTCAGAAATATTGAAACTAAAAAGACATTTATGAGTACCTTTATAAAATAATTACCTGGCTGTTCAGAACCGTCTTTCATGTCTTAAATTTTTTCACCTGCTGAGATAAGGTTTCAGCCAGTGCACTAAGCTCTTCAGAGTTGGCGCCAATCTGCTGGGCGGCTAGAGCCTGCTGACTTATGGCTGTGACTGTACTGTTGAGCTGGAAGTTAATATCATCAGCCATCTTAGCGGAATTTTCAACGGAAGAGGCTATCTCCTGAGATGCCGAACTTTGACTTTGCGAGTTCTTGCTAACTTGTTCGGTCATCGAAGATATCTGGCTTATCTGTCCGAGTATTCCGTTAAACTCCTTTTTTACCTTCAATGTTTCGTTGGAGATATTGTGTATATTACCGGCTATCTCATCAAAGGACTCTTTGCTGTCCTGTGCATACTCTCTGGTTTCCGAAAGAATGTTGGCAATATTGGCAGTAGCTTTCTTACTTTCTTCAGCCAGCTTCCTTATTTCGTCTGCCACAACTGCAAAGCCCCTTCCTGCATCTCCGGCACGTGCCGCTTCTATGGCTGCATTAAGCGCCAGAAGATTGGTCTGCTCGGTTATCGAGTTTATTGTATCGACTATTTTTCCCACATTGTCTGTATTATCCTTGAGCCTGTCAAGAAGCTTTTTGGTTTCATCTGCTTTTTGCGAGGACTCCTGTACAAGTGCCGCTATGCTACCTATAGACTGCTCGCCAGTTTCTACGGAGCCTTTAACGATTCTGGTGCTCTGAAGCAGATTCAAAGAAGACTGGGTAACCTCCTGCGAATTTTTTGCTACCTGTACCACAGCTTCCTTTACCTCTGAGATAGATTGATTTGTCTGAGAATAATTTGAAGATATGCTTTCCACCTGAGAGGAAAGCTCCTCACTTGTGGCACTGGTTTCTTCGGCAATAGCAGCCAGATCAGACGACGAGGACTGCATCTGCCCCGAAGCTTCCTGAATGCTTAGCATTGCTTGCTTAAGTGAGGCGGCCATGCCTTTTAACGATGAAGCTATCTTTCCGACTTCATCCTTCTGCTTAAGCTCAAAGTCGACTGTAAGATCTCCTGATCCAAAGGTATCTATCTTTTTCATAAGTTTTTTAATAGGATTGGCTATTGTTCCTCCTATAAAAACCGAAAGTCCTATGCTTATGACTATAAGAACCAGTATGAGAAGTATAAGGGTTGTAGCAAGAGCATTTGATGTCCTGTACAGATACGTCTGTGGCACAGCAACCGCTAATGCCCAGTTGGGCGCATGAGGAACAGGTGAGAAGAATGTAACGTTTTTGGTTCCATCAGTAAGAGTGGCTATTCCCATCCCGGCCTTTCCTTCAATCATCTGCTGACCTATAACTTCAAGTCCTTTATAACCAAGCTGGGTTCCTTTAAGAAGATTCATATTTAAAACCACTTCTTTTTTAGGATGGGCAAGAACCATACCGGTTCCGTCCACAATATATCCGTATCCGCTGTTGTCTATATTTATATTTCCTACAATTTCAGATACCGTATCAATAAGTACATTGGCTCCCATTACTCCTATTAGCTCTTTTTTGTCATTGATAATGCTCTTAGTTACAATAAATATAGGATCTTTAGTCTCCTGCGAGTACATCACATTGGTTACAAAAAAGTTGAGATTCTTTTTTGCTATTGCTTCAAAGTACTCTGCAGAATTTATATTTCCAGTTCTTCCAGAGGTTGATGTAAAGTTGCCCTGAAGATCACACACCCATAAAGATTCAAAAATTTTATTTTTATCATTAGCGTATCGAAGAAGTGACTCCTGCATATTTGTCCAATTCATTGTTTTTACCACATTTCTGTCTGCCTGGGCAGATACCTCTGTCAGAATACCGTTAAGCCATTCACCTATTTCATCGGCTCTGGCAATAACTATCTGCTCGGCCATCTTTTCCACTGTAGGTACTACTGTAGACTGAGTCTGTGCGTAAAGTATTACTCCGGCGATAAGCAGTATAGCTGTAAAAAGAGTTATCAGCCAAAACATAAGCCTTGAAC
>Ga0116182_1001135_pt1 | contig 28086 bp, 21 predicted proteins | sample AD_UKC077_MetaG_FD_89805 | JGI IMG/M metagenome (GOLD analysis project Ga0116182, IMG submission 89805) | Active sludge microbial communities of municipal wastewater-treating anaerobic digesters from USA - AD_UKC077_MetaG | ecosystem: Engineered > Bioreactor > Anaerobic > Digestate | place: USA...
CGGCGGGTTTTCTTCGAAAAAAGTGCTCAGGCTCTCGTAAAGAACCGAGTAAACAATCCCCTCCACCTCACTGTTTCCGAGTTTTGTTTTGGTTTGACCCTCAAATTGGGGACGCGGGACCTTGACACTGATAACAGCCGCCAAACCTTCTGTCAGATCCGTTCCGCTTAATCCACCCTCAAGATTTTTAAGGAGGTTTTTGCTCTTCGCGTACTGATTCGTGGCGCGTGTCAAAGAAGTTTTAAATCCGCTTAAATGTGTCCCACCCTCAATGGTGTTGATGTTATTGGCAAACGAAAAAACGTCTTCTCCGTAGCCGTCGTTGTATTGGAGCGCCGCCTCTACTTCGACGCCATCCTTGGTTTTATCAACATAAAAAATCTTCCGGTGAAGAGGGGTTTTGGACCGGTTAATGTACTGGATAAATTCCGAAATACCCCCCTTGTACATAAAGACATGCTCTTTGATCTCCTTTTTGTTTCGCTCATCGCGGATCGTGACCCGAACGCCCTTATTTAAATAAGCGAGTTCCCGCAGGCGATTGGAAAGCACGTCGAAACTAAATTCCGTTTTTTCAAAAATTTCCTTATCGGGAAGAAAAACAACGGTCGTGCCGTGTTCTTTGGTTTTCCCTTTTTCAATAACTTTGGATACGGCACGCCCTTTTTCATACCGTTGTTGCCAAATTTTTCCATCCCGGCGTACTTTAACTTCACACCAGGACGACAAGGCGTTGGTACAGGAAACTCCCACGCCATGAAGCCCTCCGGACACGCGGTAAGATTTATTATCAAATTTCCCGCCGGCGTGGAGTGTTGTCATCACTACTTCAAGCGCCGATTTTTTCTGCGTTTTATGCATATCAACCGGGATACCGCGGCCGTCATCGGTGATCGCGCAACTTCCATCCGTGTTAATCACCACGTCGACCCGTGACGCAAAGCCCGCCAACGCTTCGTCAATGGAGTTATCCACCACTTCATAAACAAGATGATGGAGACCACGCAATGTTGTGTCGCCAATGTACATCGCTGGACGTTTCCGAACAGCGTCAACCCCCTCAAGCACCTGTATTTTTGTGGCGTCGTATTTCGCGCCCGAAAGACCTTGTTTACTTTGGTCGCCTTTTGTCATAATTTTATTTCCCCACTAGTACTTTTAACTCTTTAACCGCGTCTTCTCCTAAAACAGCCTGCGTTCGTTTCAAAAGAGAGTGTCGGTATTTTTGACTGATCTCATATGCAATCGTTGCTTCACTTACATAAACATAAAGGATGCCTTTTTGAGTTAATTGTGGTCTGGTGTGCGGAGTGAGCTTTCCTCCGGCAATAGCCGGCCATTTTTCAATTAACAAGGAACGTGTTTTTTTTTCAGGGTTCTCCAACCCGCGGATAACTGACGGGATAACGCTTCGAATACGCTCTATTTCACACTGCTTTATCGACATTTTTCTCTTTTAATTAAGTGGCCCTTAAGGAAGTTTTCTCTGGAAGAAACATCCCGAACCGGTCGGGAAAATACCCTAACTTCTTAACTTAGTTGCATCGGCATGATGACATAAAGATATCCATTCCGTCCCTTCACGAGACCAGGTTTATCTGGTTCCGTGAGAGCGAAGGTAATACTTTCATCCGTCAGGTTTTTTAAAAGATCGATGAAATAATTTGGATTAAATCCAATTGTTACTTCCTGCCCGCTCACCTCAGCGGGAACCTCTTCCCTTGCCTCCCCCATATTAGGGGATTTTGCGGATATTAAAACTTTTCCTTTTATAAAATCAAATTTTACAGCGGGTGATTCAATGGAAGTTAATAACGCCACGCGCCGTACCGCCTGCAGAAATTCTTCACAATGAACGACCGCGGTAGTTTTTTCTTCTTTAGGAATGACTTGTTCATAATTAGGGAAATTTCCTTCTATTAAACTGGATGTGAGATAAGTATCTTGAAATTTAAAAATTACCTTGTTTTGGGAGTGTGATATTTTAACTTTCCCCTCCCACTCAAGTAATTTCAGTAATTCATGAATGGTTTTTGAAGGGATAATCATGTCTATCTTTTTACCTATTTTTTCCTTAAGGTCTTTTTTATAAAAAGCAAGCCGCCTTCCATCTGTGGCGATAAAACGGATTTGATTCTCCTGAAGAGACACTAAGACACCATTTAAAACATACCGTGTTTCATCATGGGAAATCGCGAAAGACGTAAGAATGAGACTTTCTTTAAGGATACTTTGCTCCAACTCAACCTCTTTTTCAGGAGATGGATCGGGAAGTTTTGGAAAATCCTCCTTATCAAGGCCCATGATTTTAAAAAAGGATTTTCCGCTCTTGATATTAACGGTATTATTTTTTGTGACAGAAAGACTAATCTCACCCTCGGGAAGTTCTTTTACAATGTCATGAAATTTTCTCGCGGGCACTGTAACACTTCCTTGTTGCCCTATTTCCACAGGAAGTAAAGTTGAAACTCCCACTTCCATATCTGTTGCCACAATCTTTAACATTCCATCCTTTTGAGTTTCTAATAAAAGATTATTAAGAATAGGGAGAGTGCTCGGTTTCCCTCCAGCAATACTTACTCCCAAACCAATTTTTTTTAGTAATTCATTTTTTGGGATTCTGATATCCATATCTAACTCTCCTTCTTCTTTCTCTATGATTCTTTAATAAATAAAAATAGCCGTTGTAGAACTAGTACTTGTTGAATTGTGGATATCTTTCTAAATTATTATAATAAAACAAGATATAAATAAAAATCCTGTGGATATCATCCTTCTTTTTTTAACAAGCTCTGTATTTTATCTAATATTCCTCGTAACCCAATATCTTTTTCTTTTTCTTTTGTAATTTTATTACAAGCGTGCAGTACTGTGGTGTGATCTTTACCTCCAAAATATTCCCCAATTTCAGGTAAAGAATAATGAGTGAGTTCTCTTACTAAAAACATGGCGATTTGTCTCGGACGCACAATAGAGAGAGTTCTTTTTTTAGCTCGAAGATCCGAGACTTTAATCTGGAAGTAATCCGCGACAGTTTTCTGAATTTCCTCTATAGAAAACTTCTGTGACTCCTCCTTAAAGGCATCTTTAAGAATATCTTGAGCGAGCACGACATCAAGTTTTGCGCCCGTGAGGGAACAATAAGCCACCACCCGGATTAAAGCCCCCTCTAACTCACGAATATTTGATTTAATTTTTCCCGCGATAAAATAAGAAACTTCATCGGGTACCTCCACAGTTTCCTTTTCTATTTTTTTCTTTAAAATAGCGACGCGTGTCTCAAAATCAGGGGGTTGAATATCAGTCACTAATCCCCAACCAAAGCGGGAGACCAATCTTTCCTCTAACCCGGGAATTTCTTTAGGGGGGCGGTCGCTGGTGACAACAATTTGTTTGTGCGCGTCATAAAGAGAATTAAAAGTATTAAAAAATTCTTCCTGGGTTGAGTCCCTTCCGGCGATAAAATGAATATCATCAATCAGGAGAAGGTCGAGCGTTCTATATTTAGCTCTAAACTGTTGTGTGGAGCGGGTTTGTATCGCTGTGATTAGCTGATTTGTGAATTGTTCGCTGGAGATATAAAGAATTTTAAAGGCTGGAAACCGGCGGCTGATTTCATAAGCAATCGCTTGCAAAAGGTGAGTCTTTCCAAGGCCTGTCGGGCCATAAATAAATAAAGGATTGTATTGTTTGGCGGGAGCGTCTGTGATCGCGAGAGAAGCGGCATGAGCAAACCGGTTCCCCGGGCCAATCACAAAATTATCAAAGGTATAATTGGAATTGAGAGAAGGTAAATTATGAGGTTTGTCTTTAGTGGGCAGATTCAAAGAAACAGAGTTTTGTGGAGATACCACCTTATAAGAAAGAGTTACCTGTCTGCCTAGCACCTCCGCCGCAGCGGCAAGGATTAAGTTTTGGTAATGATCTTCCAGCCATTTTCCATAATAACTATCAGGAACTGTGAGAGTTAGGGTGTTACCTTCTACACGAAGAAGCGAAACATTATCAAACCATGTTTTATAAGATCGCTCACTTAACTCCTTGGACAGAATCGCCGTGATTCGGGACCAAAGGTCCTGTAAGTCTGAACTTTGAGAAGGGTTGGAAACAGAATTCTTCGAGAGATCCATAGTTAAAACTTATCAACAGGTTATAAAGATAACAACATTATAAAAACAGTTATTTCTAAGCGAGATACAAAAAGTTATTAAAAAATATTCACTAAATATTAACAGGTTATAAACAACACAAAAAACAAAAAAATAAACTCCCGGAAAAAAGAAATACTTATTATTCCGAGAGAGGAGCCGCATTCTACCCCGCCCGAAAAAAAAGTCCAGAACAAAAAAAAGAAAAAAAATCCATCTCTCGAAAAAAAAAGTAAAAACAATAAAAAGCTGGATATTAATACGAAATTCAATATAATCCGCTGTCATGAAACGGACCTATCAGCCCTCCAAAAGAAAACGTCGCACGAAACACGGATTTCTCGCTCGCAAGCGGACGAAGAACGGGCGCAAAGTGTTAGCGCGCCGCCGCAAAAAAGGCAGAAAACGCCTGACCCAAGTCTGATTTGAAACACCCCAAGCGCTTTACGTCGGAGCAAAGAATCCGCGGACAGGACGCTTTTAAAAACCTTGTGGAAAAAGGTAGGTTTTCAAAGGGGCGTTTTTTTTATCTTTGGGCGGGTGAGGCAAGTCTGCTTGTGAGAAAAACAAGCGGAAAACCTATGCTTGGTGTTGTCGTCAATAAAAAAACACAGGCTTCGGCGGTCAAGAGAAACCTGATTAAGCGGCGTGTGCGGGAAGTTTTTAGATCTCTCCAGGATTCGATCCATCCCGAAACTGCCGTTTTAATCAAGGCCAAAGAAACCTCGACGATGCCCGGGCTGATGGAAATCAGGGAGGATCTGGCAACTCTCTTCAAAAAAGTTGGCATTTCTTTATGAAAATAATTGTCGCTTTCATTTTTCAATGCTATCGCGCTGTGATCTCGCCGTTTTTCGGTCCCGCCTGCCGGTTCACGCCCACCTGCTCGCATTACGCGGAAGAAGCCATCCTAAAAAAAGGGCTCCTCCGGGGAGGAGCTGCCTCGGTAGTTCGAATTTTAAAATGTCACCCCTTTCATCCCGGCGGGTATGACCCGGTTAAGGAATAAGCAATGGACAAAAATTATTTAAAGGCGATTGTTTTTTCATTATTAATTCTTCTTTTTTATCCGGTATTGCTGAAATGGTTTTATCCGAATCAGGCACAGACGGCGCGCGTGGATGCCCCGGCGCCAGTAACGGATTCGCCGATTCAGGGGGAAGCGCCTCCGAGCGCCGACGAAAACAGCTACCTGAAACAAGCGGTTAAGCCCGTGACGGTGCCTTTTGAAAACCAACACTACAGAATAGAGTTTTCTACCATTGGTGGAACGGTCACAAGATTGTTTTATAAGGGTGAACAGGGACGTGAATCGTTGACGCAGACAGAGTTTTTTAGCGCCCCGGTGGGCGAAGCGGGAATCTTTGGCGTGAACATGGCCGGAGAAGTAGCTGACTTGACCCATACGCCTTTTAAATTAAACCGACGAGGAAGAGCGGGACGCGAGGTTTTTGAGTTTACGTATGAATTGCCGGCGCAATACGAAGTGACAAAAACATTTACTCCGAATCCCGATAAACCCGCCCTGGATCTTTCAGTCCGGATCAGAAATCTGGCGGGAGAAGAGAGGCGATTTCCACTCACAATCATGTACGGGATGAACCACGAAAAGGATTTTCAGAAAAACTACGGCTTTTTTGACGCGGTGGCCTATAACGGAAAAATTAAAACGGCCAATATCGGAAAGTTAAAGAAAAAAGGATTCGCGGCGCCGGACAATTTGCTCTGGGCGGGGATGATCAAAAAGTATTTTGCGCTTTTAGTCAAGCCGGAATGGAAAATCGAAACGGGGAAAGCGAGAGCGGACGAACAAGTGATGAGAGGAGAAATAGGCATGGCGTCGCTCGTGATCCCTGCCGGGGGGGAAGACACAAGGCATTTTCTTATTTACGCGGGACCGCAACGATACGAGACGCTGAGGGGGTTTGGCTGTGATTTTGAAAAGGTTTTTTCCCGCGGTTTTCTCGGTAATTTTAAAACCATTCTTTTGGCGATCCTGAAATTTTTCTACGGGTTTACGCACAACTTCGGATGGGCGTTGGTTCTTTTAACTCTTTTGATCAAGCTTGTGTTCGCGCCGCTGACGCATGTTAGCTATGCCAACATGAAGAAGATGCAAATCATTCAGCCGAAAATGAAGGCTATTCAGGAGCATTACAAGAACGATCCCCAAAAACAGCAACGTGAACTTATGGAGTTGTATCGGCGAAACAAGGTGAACCCGGTCATGGGTTGTCTCCCGATGTTGATACAGATTCCGATTTTTATCGCCATGTTTCGCCTGCTTCCGGAAGCGATCGAGTTACATGGCGCCCCGTTTGTCGGATGGATTACGGACCTTTCCGCGCCCGACCGACTGATAACATTCCGGGCGTCGCTACCTCTTCTTGGATGGAACTCTCTCAACATCCTTCCCATTCTGATGGCCTTATCACAACTTTGGTATCAGAAGATCATGCCCCAACAACCAGGCGCCTCCCCGGAACAAGCCAATATCATGAATTTCATGCCTCTCTTTTTTGGTTTCATTTGCTACAACATGCCATCCGGTCTCACGCTTTACTGGACCTTGCAAAATTTATTTTCGATTATTCAGCAGGTTTTTATCAACCGGATTGCGATCGTCCTGCATCACGAGGACCAATAAACTTAGCCCTTCGTTCGGGGTTTGGAAGCACAGGGTTTTTATGACAGCGCTTCCCTCTCCAGAACGGTGACTCCTAACCCAACTATGACTTCTGCCCGAGAATTTGCCGCCATTGTTGTTGGCGCTGGCCATGCCGGCGTCGAGGCCTCCCTCGCGATCGCCCGATGCGGTTTTCCCGTCCTTGTGATTACTCTTGATGAAAAAGTGATCGCGCGGCTATCCTGCAATCCCGCGATAGGGGGTTTGGCGAAAGGACACATGGTGCGTGAAATAGACGCCCTTGGAGGAGAAATAGGTTGTGCCATCGATGCCACAGGGATTCAATTTCGAATGCTCAACAAGGCGAAAGGACCGGCGGTTTGGGCACCGCGCGCACAAGCCGATAAAAAACAATACGAAAGCTACATGTTGCGCGCGCTGATGGCTGAAAAAAACCTAATCTTGAAACAGGGAGAAGTGACCGAGATTCTCGTCCGGGACGGAACCTGTTATGGCGTTCGAACCAAAGCAGGAGAAACTTTTTCAGGCAAACACGTTATTCTTACCACGGGAACTTTCCTCCAGGGATTAATTCATATCGGAGAAGAACACTACCCTGGCGGAAGGAGTGAGGAGCCTCCAGCGATTGGTCTGTCGGATTCGCTCATGAGACATGGCATAGAACTGGTCCGGTTTAAGACCGGCACCCCGCCACGTCTCCACAGGGCAAGCATCAGATGGGATCTGACCGAAGAACAAAAGGGAGACGCACCCCCGCCATTTTTTTCACACCGAACAACCCATCGTGAAGTCGAGCAAATGTCCTGCTGGTTGACTCATACGAACAGCGAGGTTCATGAAATACTCCGGAAAAATTTGACCCGCTCCCCTCTTTATGCCGGAAGAATCGTTGGCATCGGGCCGCGGTATTGTCCGTCCATTGAGGACAAGATCGTTAAATTCGCGGATAAAGAACGACACCAGATCTATCTTGAGCCTGAGGGACGGGATACGGATGAAATTTACGTGAACGGTTTTTCAACCTCCCTCCCCAAAGACGTCCAGGATACGGCTCTCCATAAGGTGCGGGGACTTGAAAACGCGGAAATACTCAGGTTTGGCTATGCGATTGAGTATGATGCCGCTCCCCCAACCCAGCAAAAACACAGTCTTGAAAACAAAAAAATAAAAAATCTGTTTTTGGCTGGGCAAATTAATTGTACGTCCGGTTATGAGGAAGCGGCTGGACAAGGGTTGATCGCGGGCATCAATGTCGTCAAAAAACTTCGCGGTGAAGAGGAATTTACTCTCGCGAGGACGCAAGCGTACATTGGCGTGATGATAGACGATTTAGTGACCTGCGGAACAAATGAACCTTACCGGATGTTTACGTCCCGCGCCGAATTTCGTCTTTTGTTGAGACAAGATAATGCGGATATGCGTCTTATGCGTTTGGGGTATGAGATAGGGCTCGTAAAAAATGAAGAATATCAAAAATTTTTAGAACGTTGCGAACGAATCAAAGACGATGTAAAAAAACTTCGCACAAAAAGGGTTGGACAGGATACCGCCTACCAATTGATCAAAAAACCAGAAATGAGCTATAAGTTATTGATAGAGAAAGGGTTGCACACATCTAAATTAACAGAAAACGAGAAGCATTTTGTTGAAACTGAAATTAAATATGAAGGCTATATTTCCCGGCAAATAAGCGACGTAAAAAAATTTACAAAAATCGAAAAAAGAAAAATCCCCCAAGCGATTTGTTACGACGATCTCTCCAATATTAGCCGAGAAGCCCGCGAAAAGCTTAAAAAAATAAAACCGGAATCTCTCGGGCAGGCCGCGCGAATACCGGGAATTTCAAGCTGTGACATTTCTCTTTTGGCGATTTACATTGAAAAAGCTGCCAAAAAAAATTCTTAAAACTTCCAGACTTTGATTTTGAAAATCTCCGTTTTACAATTTATAAGCGACATCAGTTTGTTTTAGGTGAAAGCATCATCTTTTAACATTCCTAGCGATTAGAAAAAGCTCACAGGCAATCACTTAAGAACCCACCTATAGAACTTGACATATTAGCGAAAAGGCAATCTATTACCCAATACATTTCAACGTTTTGCAATTCTATATGTTTTTTACTGTTTCACGTGAAACAATGCGACCCAAGAGTTATATTCGGTGAATAAAACCATGCCCATGCGAAATGGATAGATTTTTTTGTTATTCAACCACAAAGTAAAATAGTTTTGTTTCGAACAAATCGCTCGTAAGCGAAAATCTCCAGCAATCTTTTTTCTATGCCTTGTATAGAAATCGAGAAGAAAGTGTGACTTCAAAAAAATATTGAGTTCTTGCGAAAAGAAATATAAACTGTCTCGTCGTTATTCCGATAAATAATAAAAATTAATAGTTTCACGTGAAACATGAGGAGGTTTTATGGGCGCTATATTTTCCTTTTTTAATCAAAAAGGTGGCGTTGGAAAGACAACTTCAGTCATAAATATAGCAACAGTTCTATCTGGAAGAGAAAAAAAGGTTCTTTTAATAGATCTTGATGCTCAAGGTAACACTACTAGTGGCATAGGGTTAGATAAAAACAACTCTGAATTCACAGCATATCAACTTCTTGTGGATAACTCGGATCCTATATCAGCCATCAAAGAAACGTCGATAAAAAACCTCTACGCTATTACAGCAAACTCAGATCTTGCAGGTGCGGAAATTCAATTGATTAACCAGGAAAAAAGAGAATTTGTTCTCAAGACGCAACTCGAAAAAGTAAAAAATGATTATGATTTTATATTCCTTGATTGCCCGCCTTCCCTTGGCTTGATAAGCATAAACGCATTAACAGCAAGCAATTACGTTATTATACCGCTTCAGTGCGAATACTATGCCCTCGAGGGACTTGTATCTCTTCTTAAGACATATGAGTTAGTGAAAAAAGGGCTTAACCCCGATCTAATGATTGGTGGAGTTGTACTTACAATGGCGAACTTCCAGACCAACCTTACAAAGCAGGTGATTGACGAAGTCCGGGAATTTTTTAAAGAGAAGGTTTTTAATTCGGTGATTCCCCGGTCGGTGAAATTGTCGGAAGCTCCAAGCTTTGGAAAGCCGGCGGTGATTTATGATACTCATAACCGGGGCTCGCAGGCGTATATGGAATTGGGTGTCGAATTTTTGAAATGGTTTGGTACCGAGGATGACCGCATTCGACTGGCACAAGAACAAAAAATGACGGATGGTGCTGAGAATCCAGTTCTTGAAGGTTCAATACCACAAAGTAACGAATCGGGAAACGCAAACCCGGAAAACACAGATCTTGCCAACGTTAATAATCACTCGAAAAATGTTGTTCCGGGAGATGAGAAAGCATAACCCTTTTATTTATAATCATTTAGTGAAATAACATTAAGGAGAAGCTCATGAAAAAGGCACTTGGAAGAGGATTGAATGCTCTTATCCCTGATAGTTATGTACAAGGGAAAGAGATGGAAAAAAATATACCAGCCTCCGCACATGTAACGTCATCCGCGCCAGCCGCCCCAAGTCTGGCGGTTTCCCCGGCGCCTCAAGGCGCTTTTCGGTTAATTCCTGTAGAGCAGATCACTCCGAACGAAAATCAGCCGCGCCAGCATTTTGATCCGGTTGGAATAGACGAACTTGCGAATTCAATCCGGGAAAAAGGGATACTTCAACCCGTCATTGTGAAAATGACGGGACAGAATCAGTATCAGTTAATTTGCGGCGAGCGGCGGTTCCGCGCGGCAAAGGTATGTGGATTGACGCAAGTGCCCGCCGTTCTTAAGGATGTGGCTTCCGAGGATTTTTTGGAATGGGCGCTTATCGAGAATATCCAGAGGCAGGATCTCAATCCTCTTGAAGAAGCAGAAGCTTACCAAAAGATCATGGAATCGAGAGTTCTCTCACAGGAAGATGTCGCCAAACGAGTGGGAAAAAACCGAACCACGGTAGCTAATACGATACGCTTGCTGAGACTTCCCGAGGAAGTTAAAACCTATATAGTGACCGGACAACTATCTGCCGGGCACGCCCGCGCCTTATTAGGGCTTTTAACCCCGGAGCATCAACGGCAAATGGCCAAGCGAATTGTCGAAGGAAATCTTTCGGTTCGCCAGGTCGAATTAATGGTCAATCGAAGCAACGCGCACAAACGCAAAGCAAAGACCGCAAGGCATCTAAGTCCGGAGATCGTGGATTTGGAGAATCGCTTGGTTCATCATTTGGGAGCGCAGGTTAAAATTTATCCGCGAAAAAATCAAAAAGAAGGACGTATCGAGATACATTACTCGTCCCTTGATGATCTGGACCGAATTCTCCAAAAAATAAATCTTGCTCCCAACGGGTAAAAAGACAGGGGCTGATCGTTGACTTCAAAAAAGACCATGTTATAATCCGCGAAACGCGTCAGTTTTTCCGATTACCAAAACAAAACCTCAATCCGGAACCGCCGACATGAACAAAAGATGGGTGAAAAGTTTATTCGTTTATTCCATCCTTTTAACAAGCTTTTTTTTGGTCGGCTGTGGCGCTGAACTTTCCGGAGATGGAAAAATACCGGTCAAGGTAAGCTTTTGGGGAACACCGGAAGAAATTGACATTATTACCCAAGCTCTTTCCGACTGGCACGCCGAGCATCCCACCATCAAGATTGTTTTTGAACACACGCCCTACACGGGTTATACCAGTAAAATTTTAACCCGAATCGCCGGCGGAGCGGCTCCCGACATTATCGCGACCGAGGTGGACTATTTCGTGACGTTCGCGTCGAAAGGCGTCCTTGAAGACCTGACCCCTTATATGGAGGAAGACACCGCCGGTTTTAAAAAAGAGGATTTTTTCCCCCAGATTATCGATCGATTTACCTACGACGGAAAACTTTTGGCCCTGCCGCGCGATATCGCGCCGTTTGCCTGTGTCTATTACAATAAAAAACTTTTTGATGCCGCCGGAATCCCTTATCCCACAGATGACTGGAATTGGAATGATCTTTTGAGGCTTTCGCGGGAACTGACCAAAAAAGATGAAAGTGGCCGGGTGACCCAGTACGGGTTTTACGGTTGGGCCTGGCAGAATTTTGTCTACGGGAACGGGGGGGCATTGGTTGATGACGTGAAAAATCCTACCCGAACGCTTCTGGACGATCCTAAAACTATAGAAGGGCTTCAGTTTTATGCGGACATGAGCAATCTTTATGGGGCGATGCCGACACCGGTAGCCTTTATGAATTTTGGCATGGGGGCGGATCGAATGTTTGCGAACGACCGGATCGCGATGTTTCTTTCCGGTATTTGGGAGACACCTCTTTTTAGGAATTACAACATCAGCTGGGATGTCGTGATGTTTCCCAAAAACGCCGAAGGAAAGCGGGCGTTTGGGACAGGCGGGACAGGCTACTGCATCCTGAAATCATCCAAAAACAAGAAGGAAGCGTGGGAGGTCATTAAAGCGCTGACGGGGCCTAAAGGACAGGAGCTTTTCGCGAAGCGTGGCCTCGCGCAACCGGCCAGAAAGGAAGTGGCCGGCGGTTTAGCTTTTGCCAAAGACCCCCAGCCTCCCGCGAACAAAAAAATGCTGAATGACGCGGTTCAGCACGTGGTCTTCAGTCCCTTTCATCCCCAGTGGCGAGAGATTGAGGAAAAAATTTTGAAGCCAAAGCTCGAAACAGTTTTTAACGGAAAAAAACGCGCGGAGCAGGTTGTTAAAGAAGTAACGGCCGAAATCAATCAACTGCTGAATTCCTAATCATTGACGGATTCGATCTAGCGTTAAAGGAGCGATCTTCCCCTATGAGTCAAAAAAAATCAAAAAAGAAACGTGTCGCCTTAAGCCAAAAGACAACAAAGGAGCAGCAAAAGTTTAAATCCTCCTATGGTTATTTCACAGCGGATGGAAGGGAATATGTCATCACCCGTCCGGATACGCCGCGTCCCTGGGTGAACGTGATTTCAAACGGGGACTACGGCACCATTGAAACTCAAACCGGATCGGGGTTTTCGTGGCGGGGCAACTCAAATCTGTCCCGCATCACCCGATGGGACCAGGATCTGATACGCGACAACTGGGGGAAATATATTTTTCTTCGCGACAAAGACAACGGGAAATACTGGTCGGGCACCTGGAAGCCGTGCATGACGAAGTATGATTTTTTTGAAGTGCGTCATGGACAGGGCTATACCGTCACCACAACGAAGAAGAATGGTATCAAATTTGAGAAGACACTCTTCGTAGACATGACTGAGCCTGTTGAGGTCTGGAAAATAGTTCTTACCAACGAGACGGCAAAAAAACGCCGCCTGAGTGTTTTTTCCTATTTTGACTGGTGCTTGGGGAATGCCGCGGATACCCATCGCGAATTTCATAAGACCTTTATTGAAGTTTGGATCGATAAAAAAAACGGATGTCTTTACGGCGAAAAGCGCGCCCCTCTTGTTCCGGGATATATATCGACCGGTATGACCGAAAAGCCCCTCCGGGGATTTCATGGCGCGTTTCCCAAGCCCGTGGCTTACGACGGGGATAAAGAAGCCTTTCTTGGACGTTACGGCGAACAGCATGCGCCCGCGGCCGTGGAGGCTGGAAAATGCAGGAACTCCGAAGGGAAGTGGGGAGACGCGGCCGCGAGCCTTCAGGTGGATGTTACGCTCGGGCCCAAGCAATCGAAGACCATCGTTTTCACCCTGGGTTCAACTCCAACCCGGGAAGAGGCCGTAAGAATTATCAAGAAATATCAAACTCCCGGAATGGCGGACCGTGAACTCAACAAGGTCAAGGCTTTCTGGGATACTTTGATTCACTCGACCGAGGTTGAAACGCCGGATGAATCGTTGAATTTCATGACCAACACGTGGCTGAAATATCAGGCGATTTCCGGGAGGCTTTGGGCGAAATGCGCCTACTATCAATCAAGCGGAGGCTATGGATTCCGCGACCAACTGCAGGATTGTCAGATCTTTTTTTCAACTCGCCCGGAACTCGCTAAAAAACAAATCCTTTTGCATGCCGAACAACAGTTCCCCGACGGAACCGTTTACCATTGGTGGCACCCCGGAACGAATATCGGAGCGATCACTCATTCTTCAGACGACCTTCTCTGGTTGGATTTTATAACGCTGAACTACCTCGAGGAGACGGACGACCACGCGATTCTTGACATTGACGTGAAGTTTCTTCCGGACCCGAAAGATCCCGAAAAAAAGGTTACTTCAGCGCCACTTTATGAACACCTTCTCCGCGCTATTGATAAAGCTCTTTCGAGGTTTTCATCCCGGGGATTACCGCTGATCGGGGAATGTGACTGGAATGATGGGTTGAGCCACGTTGGAAACAAATGGAAAGGTGAAACGATTTGGCTCGGCCATTTTCTTTACGGAATTTTAAGCAGGATCGCGCCCCTTATGAAACAAAGAGGCGATACCGCCAAAGCCAAAGACTATCTTCGCCGGGCTGAATTATTGAAGGAGGCGATCAACCAGTATGCCTGGGACGGAGAGTGGTACTGGCGCGCCACGAAAGATAATGGTGAGATTCTCGGCAGTAAAAACTGTGAGCGCGGAAAAATTTTTCTGAATGCCCAAACATGGGCCGTGATTTGCGGGACGGCGACTCCAGAACGGGCGAAAACAGCCATGGCGTCGGCCAAGAAGTGGCTCTACAAAAAATACGGACCCCTGCTTCTGACGCCGGGATATAACAAAACGGATCCCACCATTGGATACATTACGCGTTACGCGCCATCCGTTCGTGAAAACGGGGGGCTTTACACTCACGCCGGAACCTGGGCCATTCAGGCTGAATGCCTTATGCGAAACGCCGAGCAGGCCTACGAACTTTACAAAAGTTTTAATCCGGTGTTGCGGGGATTGAAGCCCGAGATTTATTTTTCTGAGCCTTACGTGACCCCGGGGAACGTCGACGGGCCCGATTCGCCAAACTACGGTCGTGGAGGATGGACCTGGTACACTGGATCCGGCGCGTGGTATGCCGTGGTGGTATTGAACTGGCTTCTCGGCATCCGTCCGACCTCAAAGGGATTGCGGGTAGACCCCGTTATTCCGAAAGCCTGGCCGGGATTTAAAATGAAAAGACTTTTCCGCGGGACAACTTACCATATTTCGGTAACAAACAACGGTCAGGGACAGGGGGTCAAAGAACTGAAAGTAGATGGAAAAAAACAGCCCGGAGACCTGATTCCGGATTTTCAGGACGGGCAAAACCACCGAGTTGAGGTTGTGATCGGATGACAGAAACTCAGACGCAATCGCAACGAAAGCGCTTTTTGGAGTTGGACAAAACTCTGAAAAGCGCTTTTTTTATGGGGTGTTTTTTCCTGTTGATCCCGGCGTTCCTTTTCGCGGCGGTCAGGAACGAACAGAGAGAGGATTCCTCTGTCTCCGCGAATAATGCCCGCGGCCGAATTCAGTGTGGCGCTGATGAAACACTGGAAATTACCAAAATTTATAACACCGTTCCTCCGAATAAATCTCTTCTTACCTCTCCCCAGTTTTTAGTCATAGACGATTTTGCCAACTATAAGGAATGGAAAAATCGCCTGCATAATCATTGGCGGCTTGAGAACGGAAAAGCCCGTAGCGTTACCATGGAGCACTCCCGGGAAGATGGCCGGGAGATGCGTCCCGGCCAGTCGCTTAAAATCTTGTTTGAGCTTGATCCGCGTCAACACTTCACCCTTTCCACATCCCTGGGAAAACTGGATATGAGCAAGGCTCGGTTCCTTGCCATGAAATGCAAGCTGAAGCCCAATCCAAAACACGGATTTAACGGAAGAATTCGGGTTAGTCTGACGGATTGGACAGGTCGATCTGTAACGAGAGACATTACGGAAACATGCGCGAAATCGGAAAAATGGCAGGAAGCCATTCTTCCTGTCGAGTACTTCAAAGGGCTGGACTTTGACCAGTTGGACAGGTTATCGATCACGGTGTTGGGGCGGCATAAGAGATCCAAGGCGAATCTCTGGCTGGACGACATTGTCTTTTTTGGCCATAACGAAGTTGGATTTGAAAGCGTGCTGGACAACATCAAGGATTTTCCGAAGGTTGTCAAATACTTGTCCGGCAAACAACGGCTTTTATCGATGACCAAGGATTCGGATTTTCTTAACGCGATAGGGCAAGACACCTGGCGTTATTTCGAGGAGGCCGCGAACAAGGAAAATCACCTCGTCCTTGACCACATTAAAGTAGGCGATTTCCCGATGGTGGGAGTTTATACGTCGCCGACCAATATCGCCATGGACCTTATTTGCACGGTCGCGGCGCGGGAGCTGGGTTACATCTCGAAAGAGTCAGCGCAGGAACGGGCCCATCTTGTGCTGGATGCGCTTCAAAAGTTGCCGCGCTGGAGGGGTTTTTTTTATAATTTTTACGAAACCAACAAGCTTTCCATTAACCGGAAATTTATTTCCAGCGTTGATAACGCGTGGCTCGCGGCGGCATTGATAGTGACGCGACAAGCGTTTTCGGGCGCCGAAGCTAAAAGAGCCTCAAAAATCCTCGAGGAAATGAATTTTGAGGAGTTTTATGATCCCGATACGAATCACATCGCGATTGGCTACGACCTGGAACGCGCAGGGTTGACCCCGTATCATTACGGGATGATGATCAGTGAGGCCAGGATCATCAGCTTCATAGGGATTGGGAAGGGAGACATTCCGAAAGAGCATTGGTGGTATCTTTTCAGGACTGCCCCGGACGCCTGGGATTGGCAGACGCAGAAACCTTCCGGCCAATGGGTTACAAAGGAAGGAGTGGAATATTTCCAAGGGTATTATACGGTGGATTCCAAAGAGGTTGTGCCAAGCTGGGGAGGCTCTCTTTTTGAGTTTTTGATGCCGACCCTGATTATTCCTGAAGACAAGTTATCCCCGGAAAGTTTCGGGAGGAACAATAGAGTCGCGACTGAAATCCATCGCGACTACGCTTTAAACGAGAAGGAATATCCTGTGTGGGGTATTTCTCCAGCGGCGGTTTCAAATGGACGAAGATGGTTTTACGGGGAATACGGGATTAAAAAGTTGGGAACCAAAGGTTATCCGGAAAAAGCAATTATCGCCCCCTATGCCGCGCTCCTGGCCCTGGAAACTTTGCCCGGAGACGCTGTCAAAAATCTTAGAAAAATGCTGGAACTTTATGACATTTACGGAGAATATGGTTTTTATGACAGCATTAACCTGAAAAATGATCTCGTTACGAATCAGTATCTTTCTCTGGATCAGGGCATGAGCCTGATAGCGATTGCGAATTATCTTAAAAAAGGAATAATCCAGAACTTTTTCATGAAAGACCCTATCGCCCAAAAAGCCCAGAGCGTTTTTGAGGGAGAAAGGTTTTTTAAAGATCGTAAATAAAAATCTTGTTTTGCCAAAACAAGAGTTTAAAAAAGGATTTTTTCAGGTTAGAATGAGTGGCGTTTGTCGGACTTATATAGCGATAAGATCTGGGGTTATAAAAAATAGAAAAACTGGAGAAATCCTAAAACAGGAGAGACCTTATGATGATTAAGCAAATGCTTAAAGATCGGGCGCTCACGGACAAAGAGAGGAAAAATCTTAGCATTCTTGAGGTCATTCGGAAAAATGGACCGATTTCGAGGACCGACATTTCAAAATTAACCGAGCTCAATATCGTCACGGTTTCCAATTATGTTAATCACTACATTAAAAAAGGGCTTGTGGTGGAAGGCGATCTTGATGAGTCGACCGGAGGTCGGAAACCCGTACTGGTTGAGCTGAACCCCAAGGCTGGTTATATCGTCGGCGTTGGACTCAACATGATGAGCATGGTGGGAGTGCTGGTGGATCTTGAAATTAACGTTGTCACGGAGCTCAAGAGGGAAAGGCTTCCCGAAAACTCCGAAAAGGTCATCCAGCAGATGATCGATCTTGCCGCCGAAATCATAGAAAAAGCGGAAATTGACAAAACCAAAATCGTGGGCGTGGGAGTTGGCATCCCGGGAATTATTGATGAGCGGGGCCGGACGATTCGCTGGCCCCAAAGCCTTGGCGATAAAGACATTTCGGTTTGCACTTCAATAAAAGACACTTTCGAAAAACGCCTCGGCATTCCCGCCTTTGTTGAAAACGACGCCAACGCGGCTGTTTTGGGAGAGAAGTGGCTGGGACTTGACCGGGACGTCCGGAACATGGTGTACATGTTTTCTGGGGTGGGATGCGGCATCCTCATCAATGAGGAAATTTACCGGGGGGCCACGGGGGCCGCGGGTGAACTCGGGATTACCAGCATTCACGCGAGCAAGGAATACACGCAAGAGATAGCGACGCAATTGGGCCGCTGGGAAATGGATATCGGGATGGCTCGTCACGCGAAAGAACAAATCGAAAAGGGTGAACCCTCGGTGATCAAGGATTACGTCCATGGAGATCTCGAAAAAATTCATTTTCGCGACATTGTTCGCGCCATCAAGGAAAAGGACGCTCTCGCGATGAAAGTTGCCGAGCAGGCGGGACAGGAACTCGGGAAGAAGGTAGCTTTTATCGTTAACCTGCTGAACCCGGAAGTGGTCGTGATCGGAGGGGGAATTGAAGATTGCGGGGCGCCGCTTCTTGATTCTATAAAGAGTAGCGTTAAGGAATGGTCGGTCGAAGAAGCCGTGACGCCGGTCAAGATCATCCCCTCGGCCTTCGGTGAAAATGCCGTCGCGCTGGGTGTCGTAGGAATTGTAGCCCGCGAAGTTTTTGCCCAGGCCTGAGAGCCAGAGACCCGCAATGTTTCGAGATCCCCGCGCGAGTTCCGCGAAAACGTTAATCCAGAAACTGAAGGAAAAGGTTCTTTCCGGAGGTGAAATTTCATATCAAGAGGCCCTCTCTCTTGCCGCGATACGCGCCGTTGACGATCTGGATTTTTTACGTAGTTCAGCCCATGAATTGACGCTCCATTTTAAGAATTCTCAGCCCGACCTCTGCGCTTTAATCAACGCCAAAAGCTATCTCTGTGGTGAAGATTGCAAATTTTGTTCCCAATCCGCGAAGTATGACACCGGAGTCCAGCGATATCCCATGATGAGTCCGGAAAAAATTGTCGAGGCCGCGAAGCGGTGTGAAGAAAACGGGGCGCGAAACTTTTGCGTTGTCACAAGCGGTGAGACCCTTAGCGCGGGAGAGTTCGATCAAGTCCGGAAGACCTTTCAGCTACTTTCCGAAGAAACGGGTCTGGGAATTGACGGTTCTTTAGGCAATCTCACGGAGGAGCAGATCTCGGAGCTGAAAAAAGTCGGATTGCGGCGCTTTAATCATAATCTTCAATGCTCCCGTGAGTTTTATCCTGAGATTGTATCTACGCACACGTATGACGAGCGCATGGAAACGCTCGATTTTTTAAAAAAGAACGATGTGGAAATTTGTTCGGGGGGGATTTTTGGGATGGGAGAAAGCCCTGAAGACAGACTCAAACTCGCTTTTGAATTAAAAAAATATGCCCCCCATTGTTTCCCAATCAATATTTTGAATCCTCGTCCCGGAACTCCCCTGGCCGGACAACCGCCGATTGACCCGGCCGAGGCGATTAAAATGATCGCGATTTACCGGTTTATCCATCCCCACGCGAACATCAAGCTCGCGGGAGGTAAAGAGCTCAATCTCGGAATCTTTTTCCTGGAGAAAGCTTTGAAGGGTGGCGCGAACGGACTTGTTGTCGGCGGGTATCTGACCACTTGCGGGAACCCGATCGCTGAAGACTTTGCCCTGCTTAAACGGGCCGGCTATATCGTTGAGCGCGAAGCGGCCGTTGCCCAAACCGCGTAAACCTTGAATCAATATCTTTCCGGAAAAAAAATTCTGATTACTGGCGGAACAAGCGAGCTCGGGACCGCTTTTGTAAAACAGGCAATAGCTCATGGAGCCGAGATCCATTTTACGTTTTTCAGCGCGGCTGAACGCGCCAAGGAGCTTGAAACGATCGGCGCGAAAAAACACAAAGCTGATCTTTCTTCGACCGAAGCGATCGACTCTTTTCTCGAAGCTTTTTGTCGGGAGAACAAAACCCTGGACATTCTGATTCATAACGCCGCGGTAGCGGCAGATCACCTCTTGGAGAAGATGACCGAAGAAGAATGGGATCGGGTTCTCGCAACGAATCTTAAAGCGCCCTTCTACCTCACTCAAAAACTCTTGCCGCTCCTTGAAAAAAGGGGGTCGCGCTCCGTCCGTACAAAAAAATCTCATTTTTCTTTAAGCAAAATTTTCATGATTGTCAGTCGCGCCGGAACGGAAGGCCTTGCGGGGGCGTCTAATTACGCGGCGGCCAAAGGCGGGTTGATCGCGATGACCCTGGCGCTTGCCAGGGAACTGGGCCCCAAAAAGATCCTGGTGAACGCCGTTAACCCGGGATTTATGAGATCCCGACTGACGGCCGCGCTTTCAGAAAAAGTGATTCAACGGGCCCTGGGACGAAGCCCTTTGGAAACCTTGGCGGACCCGGTGGAGGCGGCGAACTTTTTGATATACCTCTCCTCAGATCTTGTGAGTCGAGTGACGGGTCAAGTGTTCCATTTTGAATCCCGTCCACTTCAACAAAATGGTTAAACCAGCTTTTTAGTGAAAGCTGGTTTGTTATAAGATAAGTGGACGGTTGGTGACCACCCGTTATAATGGATCCCACTTATGAAACGACGCGTCGTAGTGACAGGTATAGGTTTTCTCTCGCCCATTGGTAATACAGTTGAAGATGTAACTCAAAACCTCCGAAACGGGATTTCGGGTAAAGAGGATGAGCTTGTCTCTGATGTCTTTGGATATCAATTTCCGCCTGTTTTCCGTGTCAAAAATTTCAATCCGCGTCACTATGGAACACACATCCTCGATCCTTTTATCCAGTATGCGGTCGCGGCGGCAGAAAGCGCGGTTCAGGACGCGAAATTTGACGTAGCTTCAGTCGATCCTTATGTGGTGGGTCTTTCGATTAGCTCGTCCAAAGGCGGAGTGCATACCATGGACCGGTTCCGCGACCGGTTTTTAAAAAACCCCAGCGCGATTATGGGGGCTCGTATCTATACCAGTTCAGTTCCTAATTTTGGAGATCAATGGATTGCCCGGCGTATGAAGATCAAGGGGCCGGCAAAATGTTATATTGCCGCTTGCGCGACGGGCGTCGCCGCGACGATCGCGGGCTTTCGAATGGTTCAGGAAGGCCAGGCGGAATACTGCCTTGCCGGCGCCGCGGATTCGTCCATAGTTCCTCTGATGCTAGCGGGTTACAACAATATGAGAGCGCTCGCGAAACAGGAGATCCGCCCTTTTGATCAGCGACGGGACGGTTTTTTGGTGGGAGAGGGGGCGGCGGTACTTTTTCTGGAAACCCTTGAAAGTGCGCGCGCGAGGGGAATCCGTGTTTACGGTGAAATCGTGGAATCTGCTTGCGCCCAGGACTCGAGGCAAGCGATTTTGTTCGATCGGGATGATCACGCATTGTCGAGAGCTGTTAAAAACCTGATGGAACGATCCGCCATCCGTCCTCACGAAATCGACTATGTTAATCTTCACGGAACTGGCACGACGCACGGGGATTTGTATGAGACCGCGGAAATGAAGGTGGCGCTGGGAGAGGAAGCGTATGGGATACCCATGAGTTCAACCAAGGCGGCGACCGGACACATGCTTGGGGCCACTGGCGCGTTTGAGATCGCGGCAACTTTGCTGGCAATGAAAGAAAGCTTTATTCCTCCCACCCTCAATCTTGAAGAGAAAGATCCGGCTTGTGATCTGGATTACTCGCCCCTTAAAGCGAAAGAAAAAAAGATGACCGTCTCACTCAAGGTTTCGATGGGGTTTGGCGGTCATGCCATGGCAGTACTCCTGCGAAAAATTTGAGGATTCAAACTTGAACATGAAACAAGCAAATAGAGATGAACTCAGCGACCTGAAAAAAAATAACCTCTATCGACAAATCCGAGTTTTGAAGAATTCGGACGGGATTCATGCGGAATGGCGGGGGGAAAAAATCACTCTGTTTTGCGGGAATGATTATCTGGGACTTTCCCGGCATCCCCGCGTGATCCGGGCCGCGGAACAGGCCCTGAAAAAATACGGAGTGGGTGCCGGGGCCGCAAGGCTTGTTTCGGGGAGCACGACCGCCCATGAAGCTCTCGAAAAAAAAATAGCGCGGTTAAAAAACAAGGAACGCGCGCTTGTTTTTGGTTCAGGATACCTCGCTAACCTCGGGATCCTGACCGCGTTTGCCAGGGAAGGTGACACGATCATTATGGACAAACTTTGCCACGCGTCTCTGGTGGACGGAGCTCGGCTCTCCCAGGCGGAACTGAGGGTTTTTCCGCACAAAAAGTATGAAAAATGTGAGGCCATTCTCCATAAGTCCGTGGGGCGGCGAAAAATTCTCCTGACGGAAAGTGTTTTCAGCATGGACGGCGACCTCGCGGATTTGAAGGAGCTTGTCCGGCTTAAGAAAAAATATAAAGCGTTGCTTGTGGTGGATGATGCTCACGGGATGGGGGTGATTGGCAAGCACGGTCACGGAGCGACCGAGAAATTCTCAAAAGAGATCGACATAATTATGGGGACACTTTCTAAATCGATCGGCGGACTGGGCGGATTTGTCGCGGCCGATGACCCTTACGTCGATTATCTGGTTAATTTTTCCCGGCCGTTTATCTTCACTACGGCGCTTCCTCCGGTTTTGAGCGCGTCGGCCCTGGAATCCCTCTCGGTGATTGAAAAAGAAACGGCCTTGAGGAAAAAGTTATGGGATAATATCCGATCAATACACGTCGGGTTGTCCGAGGCGGGGTTTGTTTTGGGGAAACCTGAGTCAGCTATCTTGCCGGTAATGATAGGAAATGAAAAGCGCGCGTTAGAGGCTTTTCAGTCAATTCTGAAAGAGGGAGTCTTCATTCCAGCGATACGTCATCCCACGGTCGCCAAGGGAAAAGCAAGGCTTCGCATTACGGTTAGCGCTTCACATACGGAAGCTGATATTCGCGCGCTTTTAAAAGCTTTCAAAAGTTATGGAAAAAAGGAGGCTTGAGAAAAAATGAAACGGCTTTTTTTGATTATCCTGATGTTGTCTTTATTCACGACGATTTTTCAAGACCCTGGTTTCACCGCGGAGGTTACAAATATGAGATTACTGCCACCTGACACGGAGGGAGGAAAGCCCCTCATGCAAGCGTTATCAGAACGGAAAAGTTCACGGGAATTTCGACCGGATGAATTACCGCCGCAAGTCCTTTCCAATCTTCTCTGGGCCGCGAACGGGGTGAATCGCCCGGACGGCCGGAGGACCTCCCCTTCCGCGAAAAATACGCAGGAAATCGAAATTTACGTCGCCAAAAAAGAAGCGCTTTATCTTTATGACGCGAAGGAACACGCGTTGACGGTGGTGATACCGGAAGATATCCGGTCACGGATCGGAAGACAGGTTTTTGTTCAGGATGCGCCGGTGGGACTTATCTTTGTCGCGAACACTGGAAAGTTCCGGGGCGGCTCCGAAGAAGACGCCTTGTTTTACAGCGCGACTGATACGGGCTATGTTAGCCAGAACGTTTATCTTTTTTGCGCCTCGGAAGGTCTTTCAACGGTGGTGCTTGGAACGATTGACCGGGATCAGCTCGCCAAAACGATGAAGCTTCAACCACGGCAAAGAATCATTTTAACTCAACCTGTAGGTTATCCGAAGAATCGATCCTGAAGTCACCTTGTTGGCAAGGGCGATTTTTCCGACCCGGCTCGGGCAAAGAGTGGTTGTGGGTTTTAAATTGTCCGGCAGACCTCGTTCACAATTACGGATACGGAAAAAAACGGGAACTTTAGAAGGCTTTTCAGGGTCTATATATTGAATATTTAAGAGGGACGTTAGAAAACGGACGGGAAAAAGCCGAGCATGTTTGAAAAACACGTTTCAGTTCTTGGAGTCGCGTTTCTTTTGGGCGGATGCCTCACCGTACACTTGCCGAAGGCAGAGATTGAGCGACAGTCGGAGCCCAAAGCGGTAACCTGGGTCGCCCTGGTTCGGCAAGCGCTTGCCAACAACCCGGATCTTCGGGAAGCCAGGGCCAGAGTGGAATCAAAGGCCAGGAGCCGGGACATTGCTTTTGGAGATTATTTGCCGGCGGTTGATGGGGGTGTTCACAAAAGCGCTTCCCGGACGACGAGTGGCCCGACCTCGGATCGATTAAGCCTGGACATTAGCGCCCGACAGTCGTTTTTTGACGGATTAGGAACAACAGGAAAGTGGCTTGGCGCCCGGAAAGATCTTGAGGCGGAACGGTTCGCGTACAATGAGATGAGCGCGGACATCTGTCATCGGCTGAGAACATCCTATATCAATGTGATCCGTCTTGAAAAACTGTTTGAGACGAACCGGCTGATTTCCGAAAGAAGAAAACAAAACGCGGAAATGGTTCGGCTCCGTTACGAAGCTGGCCGGGAAAATCTTGGATCAGCTCTTCGCGCGGAGGCCATCGCGGAACAAGCGGCTTTTGACGTCAGACAGACGGAACGACAGCTTGAAAAGGAAGCTCTTCGTCTTGCCCGGGAAAGCGGCGGGGAATTTGTCCTTCCGTTACGAGTGGATGATGATCTTGAAAAAATGACGAAGTTTGTAAAATTGCCGGAAGAAGATTACGCGGGCCTCGCCGATGAAACGCCCGCCGTTCTGCGGCTTCTGAAGGTTGCCGAATCCGCCAAGGCGGAAATGATGTCGGCGCAGTCTTCAGTCTGGCCACAGGTAGATGGAACCTATGAATATGGTTACTCGGGAGACAGGGCGTCTCATTTAAAAGATCAAAGCTCGATCGGGGTGAGTGTCACCATGCCGTTTTTTGAGGGTGGGAAAAATGTGGCGGCCATCCGAAAAGCGAAAGCCGATTACGACGCGGCCGAAAACGCGGTTCGTAGCGCCCGTGACGAAACCGTTGCGCAACTGGCCGCGGCACGCGCGCCTTTCATTGACGCGGTGGAAGTGGTACAGGTCCGAAAGAAATTCCTGGAAGCCGCGAGGGAAAGAGCTGAAATCATTCGTACGGAATACGCGACAGGTTTGGTGAACTTTCTGGATTTTGATACGGCGGAACAGGAGAACGCCAACGCCGAAAAAGAATATGTCGAAAGTCTCGCCAACGTTTTCATTCAGCAATCCCAGTGGGCAAAAATCCGGGGCGTCACACTCGAGGAGGCTTACGATGAAATTCAAAATCAGTAACTTGCCACGGTCGGCAAAGGTCGCGAGCGTGATCACCGGAATTTTATTGGGAGCGAAAATTTTTTCGTCATGCGGAGCTCCGGGAAGCGACCTGCAGGTGGTTCGTATCGAGAAAACAACGCGGGGGAATTTATCTCTGACCGTGACCGCGACCGGAACGGTGAAGCCTTACAACCGGGTCGAAATCAAGGCGCCGATCGCGGGACGAATTGACGAGGTGTTGGTGCGCGAGGGTGATGAGGTGACCCAGGGGCAAGTGTTAGCTCGAATGAGTTCGATTGAGCGGGCCGCTTTACTTGACGCGGCACGTTCCCGGGGAGGGGAAGCGGTGAGACGGTGGGAAGAAGCCTACCGCCCCGCGCCGCTCCTTGCGCCGCTTGACGGAACTATCATTGTCCGTTCCGTTGAGCCCGGACAGACGGTGACGACCGCGGATCCTGTTCTGGTCCTTTCGGACCGTCTCATTGTGGAATCCCTGGTGGATGAGACAGATCTCGCGCTCATCAGCCTTGGGCAGTCCGCTGAGATCATACTGGACGCCTACCGGAGCGAAAAGATTACCGGGAGAGTGGATCATATCGCGTTTGAAAGCCGGCTCGAAAACAACGTCAACATTTACGCGATCGATGTGGTTCCGGAAGAAGAGCCACCATCTTTTCGTAGCGGGATGTCGGCCAGCGTGACATTCATTGTCAAAGAAAGAAAGGACGTTCTGCTGGTTCCCTCCGAAGCGTTGACGGCGTGGCCCAAGGAGTTTCCCAATCCGTCCGGGGCGAGCGTCGCGGTTTACCGGAAAGGATTCGGAGGAAAGCCGGAACCGGTAGCGGTCAAGATAGGCGAAACGGACGGACGTATGACCGAAATCGGGGAAGGTTTGAAAGAAGGACAGGAGATTGCCATTGTAAGGAAGCGGCAGGAAAAAAACGGTAATCCGCTCAGCCCATCTTCATCCTCTCGGTCGGGCGGATCACAAAAACGATCATGAGCCTGCTAGCCATCGACCGGATTTCCAAAAGCTACAAGATAGGTGAAGTTGAAGTTCGCGCGCTCCAGGAGGTTTCTCTCACGATCCAGGCCGGAGAGTTTCTCGCGATTATGGGGCCGTCAGGTTCCGGTAAATCCACGCTCATGCACCTTCTCGGATTTTTGGATCGTCCCGATAACGGAACAATCCGGTTGATGGGGAAAGACACTTCTAGGCTCCAGGAAGAGGAATACGCCTTCTTGCGTAATCGCGTCATTGGATTTGTGTTTCAACAATTTAATCTGATGGCGCGGGCAAGCGCGATTGAAAACGTCAGCCTCCCGCTTCTTTACTCGGAAGACCGCGCAAACGATCTTGCGCGGGCCCGGGAAATGCTCGAGAAAGTGGGATTGTCGCACCGGATGAAACATCGTTCTAACGAGCTTTCCGGGGGACAGCAGCAACGGGTTGCTATCGCCCGCGCGCTGGTGAATAAACCGTTAATGATTCTCGCGGATGAGCCGACCGGCAATCTTGATTCCAAATCGGGAAAGGAAATACTCGAGATTTTTAAGGAGCTTCACGGGCAGGGGATGACCGTTATTTTGGTCACCCATGATGAAGAGGTTGGAAAACTGGCGGAACGCGTGATCCGGATGCAAGACGGGAAAATCGTGGAAGATAAAACCCGGAGCGACAAAAAAGCCGGGCCGATGTTACAGAAGGATATTTTTAAACAGGGCGGGCTTTCAAAAAAGAAAAAATACAGCTATGCGGAATGTTCGGAACATTTCCGGCAGGCGAAACGCGTCATCGTCAGCCATAAGCTGAGATCTTTTCTTTCCATGCTGGGAGTCTTGATTGGGGTCGCTTGTGTTGTCACGATGCTGGCCTTGGGGCGGGGAGCGGGTGAAGCCATCAAGGAAGACCTGGCCCGAATGGGGTCGAACCTTTTGACGGTCCGTCCCGGGTCGGTTAAAGTTCGCGGAGCCAGCCTGGAGGCGGGAGCCGCGACACGTCTAAAACTGGAAGACGCGCAGGCCATTCAAAAAGTCTATTCAGTCAAGCGAGTGGGCGCGCAGGTGATGGGGTCTGGACAGCTGGTTTTTCAGGATAAAAACTGGAGTACCCGCGTGATGGGAACCGCCCCGGAATACGCGGCTATGAGAAACCAGGAGCCTGTCGCGGGGCGGTTTTTTACGCATGAGGAAAACTTGTCGCGTTCCCGGGTCGTCGTGATCGGACCCACGATCCAGAAAGTTCTTTTTGGGGACGAAGAGCCGATCGGGAAAACCATCAAGATTAACCGGGTGAGTTTCCAGGTCATCGGGATTTTGCCATCGCTCGGGGCTGACGCGTTTCGTGACCGGGATGACCTGGTGGTGATTCCCCTTATTACGGCCATGCGTCGGCTGATGGGAAAAGATTATCTGGACCAGATTGACGTTGAAATTACCGAGACGGAGCAGATGCCCGCCGCGCAGGATGAGATCAACGAACTGATCATTCGGCGCCATCGCCTGACGCCGGACCGTTATGACAGCTTTAACATCCGGAATTTTGCCGATATCCAGGAAGCGCTCAAGAGTACCACCAAAACTTTTGCCATTTTGCTGGGAAGTGTTGCCGCGATCTCGTTGATCGTGGGGGGGATTGGAATTATGAACATCATGCTGGTGTCGGTGAAAGAAAGGACTCGAGAAATCGGGTTAAGAAAAGCGCTTGGCGCGACGTCCCGGGATATTCTTATTCAGTTTCTCGTGGAATCGGTTCTCATCACGTTTCTCGGAGGGTTGGCCGGAATCGCGCTGGCCGGACTCATTTCCTGGCAGATCGCCATGCTGGCCCAATGGAAGATGATTATCACGCCCGGGTCGCTTTTTCTCGCGTTTATTTTTTCGGCGGGGGTGGGAATCGTGTTTGGCCTATGGCCCGCCAAGCAGGCCGCCAGCCTGAATCCGATCACAGCTCTTCGTTATGAATAACTTTTGAAACCGCTCCTATTTCTGTTGCTTCTTTTATTTCATTTTTATTTCTGGAAAGCGATGAGGCGACACCTGTTGTTGGTCTCAAACGATATTTCTCATACTCGACAGGAGAAATTCAGGTTAAAATAACGGTCCATGAACA
>Ga0116182_1001161_pt1 | contig 27806 bp, 32 predicted proteins | sample AD_UKC077_MetaG_FD_89805 | JGI IMG/M metagenome (GOLD analysis project Ga0116182, IMG submission 89805) | Active sludge microbial communities of municipal wastewater-treating anaerobic digesters from USA - AD_UKC077_MetaG | ecosystem: Engineered > Bioreactor > Anaerobic > Digestate | place: USA...
AGGCAAAGGCACAAGTGGTGACATAACAAACAATGTGCAGAAAGTTCAAACACGTAACACTGGCACAAGATACCCTCGTAGCATTCAAAGGTTTAATACGGATAAAAGAAATTCCGTTCACCCAACACAAAAACCCGTAGCTTTGCTTGAATACCTAATCAAAACCTACACCAACGAGGGTGAAACCGTCCTGGATAACTGCATGGGTTCAGGCAGTACCGGAGTTGCTTGTATCAATACAAACAGAAACTTTATTGGCATTGAAAAAGATGACAAGTATTTTGAGATTGCCAAGAAAAGAATAGAGGAGCATCTAACTAAGGACCAAAAAAACAAACCAGAAGAATATAAAAAACAGCAAAGATTTTTCCAAAAACTACATAATACACAGTCTCTCACTTTAAGATTAGGAAGGCTTGAAAAGAGAAATGGAACTTATGTTGAGAAAGGCGTTGATGTAGCTATCGTTGTTGATATGCTTTCTATGGCGTTTTCATCGGCAGTAGATGTCTTTTATATAGTTTCTGCGGATGCCGATTTTGTTCCTGCCGTTGAAGAGCTTAAAAGATTGGGGAAAAAAGTTTTCAATGTTTCTTTTAAGAATGGGGCTTCATTTCACTTACGAAATACTTGCGACGGCTATGTGAAAATATCTAAAGATTTAATGAGGAAATGTAAAATTTCTTAAACTTAATCACTCCACGCACGGATAAAGCTCATATTGCCTGATCGTACCGCGAAGCTCTGAGGTATTTTTGAGAAGATCGCCCCAGTTCTGGCCGTTCATGAAATAAAAACGGTCTGCTGGGGCGTAGTATTTGAGGGCGATATCTTCGGGGACTATCACGAACCGCCCGACTGCCTCGACGATGCAGCACCTAACATCGATCTGGCGCTTGCCAGCCGGAGGCAACTTTCCTAATTTTGAAACACTAATCGCCGGAGAGCAACTTATTGCCGACAGCGACAGAAGTATCAGGGCCGAGAGTTTCAACTTCCGCATGGTTTCGCCTCGCTTCCGCTGCAATCTTTTTCGACGCTTCTGCGGCCTCGTCTGCGGATCTCAAAAGTATATCGCGCCGCTCATCCCTGCGCCCCTTGCCGTAATAGTACCACTGCAACAGGAGGACGAGCAGCAAAGCCCCTCCCCCTATTGCAGCGCCTATGATTGTCGTTGTGCTCATTTCATTTCTCCGGCTGCGAGCAGACGTTGAGCGTACATATCGGCCTCGATGCGGGCGTGAAAATGCGCGATCAATCTGCCGAGCGCAATTTCAGCGGCGATATTCCCGGCAATCTCTTTTTCGAGCACAGCGATCAGCTCTGCCTCTCGCTTCTCGTCATCATTCCGGGGCTCGTCGCTGATATCTTCGCCAAGCTGATTTTTATGCGTGAACACGCTCATCGAGTCAGCCTCGGTGATCTACTTTTCGGACTTGCTCTTGAGAAGCGAGCCGAGAGCGGCCTTTATGATCGACACGAAATTATTCTTCGTGAACGAAAAGACCACGAGAGCGACTACAAAAAGACCTCCGACCACCCACTCGAACGGCCCGCCAGTTGTGAAATACGCAACGCATGATTCTAACTGTGCATCCATAACTGCCTCCTATTTTTTATTGGTTTATTGCTGATTGAATTGAAACGCCGAAAGGCGAGGCGTCCCCCACCAAGCGGCGGAGAGGGCCATTTTTTTTAAATAGGCCCGCTCAATTGTAGCCCCCTCTCAGAGCTACTTAATTACGTCCTTCAAGGATGTGACAAACCATTTTGCATAGCTCAAGCAACCGACAGGGTTTCCAACCGATATCGACGCTATACACAAAGCCGAGTTCCAAGAAGCGTCAAACAAGTCCACCTTTTCATACCAAGCTGGTTGATCTGCCGTACACATCCAAACCGTTCTGTGACCGTAAGTTCTCCATCCACAGCTCACGATCTTTTCCATCTCAGCCTCCTTAACCCCTCTCTGGGTTAAGGACGGCCCCTCTCAGTTATTCATAAACGTAATCAGGTAAATGAATCCCGAAAATAAGATATTGAACCAAAAATTCAGATGCCGCTGGCTGCCTGTATCCGCCTTGAATATAAAGATCACTTCGTACCAAGTTCGGAGTTAATGAAGATTTTGTAATGCCGTTTTCTGCTGTTGATGGGATTGAAAGCCTAACCACCTCGTTAAAATTAGATCCCTGCACGAAAGAAAAATATGGAGGCGATGGGGGCGGAACGACTTCTGGATCATAATTTTCAACGGACTTGGTAATTATAAGAATATCCGTAATTAAATATGCCCCACGATGCGGCGCGTCCATTAATTTGACAGGCTCATCGAGCTCGTTGGAATTGATATCTATTGGATCGCTGGCAAGTAAAAGCTTGATTCCGCTTGTTCCATTAAGGGACAATTCGTTTTTGCTGCTGTTGTCGTAGCTTTCAATTTCTGAATGACCAGCCACAAGCATCGGCTTATTTGAGAAGTCAAACTCGTCGCGGTCTGTTTCAAACTCACCGTCGCCATTGAGCCTCAAGAGCTTAAAGCCATCCTTTGAGTCGTACTCAAAAATGGTGTCGTTATCGTTGAGATCGTCAACGTCTGAGTCCGTGACAACCTTGTGACCATCATAAGCCTCTGCATAGGTTATAGGCTTAATCTCTAGGTTGTCATAATACACGGGTTCGGAGTGTTTATCATCAGCAGTCAGAGTCACCGAAGTTAGTTCTGAATATGATCCGTTCGGCCCTACAAAAAGCAGATAAACAGACATTCTTCCGCTTCTCGGCATCGGGATCTCGGCTTCGGAATATGACGAAATCTCAAGCGGCCCATCTCCCGTCAGCACGGTCAGATCCCCACTTACCTCAACGCCATATTCTAGCCCCGGAGTGCCGGGATATTGGAGCCAAGATCCATTTCCAACATCATAATACTGCGACGCTTCATCGCTTGGCCCATCGAGAATTATGCGAATAATATCCGCATTAGAGTTTGCTCCGCCTGATATATTCAGCGTGTATTCGATCCCGGGAACGCCATCGATGACCTGTTCTATATATCCACTTTGCAAATCGCCAGTTGCTTCCGCAGTCAAAACCTTTTGCGCGACAGATGGCTCGCTTTCAAAATACGATGAGTCCTGATTTCCGAGAATTGCGCACGATCCGCCCTTTTCCCAGTTCTCGATGTCGGTTCCATCTACATCCTCGAATGTCGGGTTTTGCAACATCTGAGGATAGTATCCGCCACCCATTCCAGACACTAGACAAATGACAATGGTTCCGTTTTCTGGCGCGGAGATGACGCCGAGGTCTTTTGTCTCCATCTCGGCTGTAAGTTCTATCGTGCCCAGATAATAAGTTTGAATGTTATTAAACCCATTAAAATCAACCCAAGCTTCATTTAAAAAATCGAAACACTTGGTCGCCGTTCCAAAAACAGGATTGCCGTTAAATGCTAGGTAAAAGCCAACCGTGCCAAGCCCAGCTTCGTTGCTTCCGTCTATCGTGACAGCGACATCGCCGCTAAGTCCTGTCATCGGCTCTGAAAATACCATTCCTAGAGATTCTTCGTCACTTTCCGTTGCTGGCGACGACCACATTTTCAGGCAAACAGATCCTTCGCTTGCCCTGCTTGTATCTGCGAGGATCTTGGCTCTGCCGTCAAAGCTGCCGCCCTGCCCTCCCTCGAAATTGTACGGGAACCAATATCTAAACAGGTCATAATTCTTAACGTCGTTGTTTGTATTTATTGCATATTCCCAGTTTGCAAAATCTCCGTTCGGAAGTTCGTTGTCGCCTATCCCATCTATGCTGAATGAAGCATTGTCGATCTTCACGCCGCTATAATTAGAGGCAAAAAGAACTTCAACTTCTTCAAGTCCAACCGGGATAGCTACTGCATCAGATTCATATTCGGCATATGAAGTCGTCAGGGAATCAAAGTAATACACAAAATCTTGAAACTCAGATTCCAATGTGACGGGGTCGGCTTTCGTTATTGATACGGCGTCAACATAAGCAGTTGCCGCTGCCTTTGGCCCCGTTACAATCATCTTTATTGCGCCATCGCCGGGGAACGCATAATCGACGCTTAAATCAAAAATTTCGTATTCCGTCCCAAGATTGGCCGTTCTAACTTGCCCTTCCCGAATGTCGGCAAGGCTGAAGTTCTCCCATTCTTTGCTGTTATTATTCCAGACCTTGCTTTTGTCTAGATTCAAAGCGTAAAAATAAATTTCCTCGCCGCCAGAGTCGCCTTTTGCCATTACTTTCAAACGATATCTAGTGTCTTCACTTAGATCAGATACCGTTTTTTCGATTGCCGCATAATCGTTTGAACTATAACAAACGAATTTCACGGCATAGTCGCCATGCTCTGCAGCATCAGCGTCAGCCGTAGCGGTAGAAAAAGAGCCTTGATACTTTACAAATCCATCAGGGCTGCCATCAGTCCAATTATCAAACTGATTGTTTTCTATTAGCTCAGGGCTTGGCAAGGCGAATGAGCCAGCATCATCACCTGAAAACGCATAGAATATAGTTCTTTCAAGCCAATCCTCACCCATGACCATAAAGCCAAATGTCCCTCCAGCCTCCGGGCGCTTGGCCGTGACCTTCATCTTGTAATCCTCACCGCCAACGACCGAAACATCCTCAATCATTCCAACGCTCCAGCCGAGCAGATCCAGCCCTTGAGCCCCATTGAACTCATAGGCATAGCCGCTGACTGAATCTGTCGTCTTGGATGGTGATTTCGACAAAGCAAAAGGCGAAGGCATCCAACCTTGCGGGACTTCGAGCCTTTCTTCAAACCCTCCATCGGTTACAATGGAATCACCATAGACATCGGGCTCTTTTGTCTTGGTATCTATCGAAACTTTATTTTTCGTGATCTCTGGCAGCGTCGGGACATATCCGAATTTGCCAGTTAGCGGATTAAATTTAAAAGGCATGATTAGCTCCTGACCACAGATTCAAGTTTCCCTGAAACTGCGTTATAGCTCATTGTGAGCGTATAGACTGGCGTTGCTCCGTTTAGATAAGTCACGGTTGCAATCTCGCCGTCTGCTGCGCCGCCGGATACATAGGTGATCGCTGTGGTGTCGTAGTCCTTCATATCTGCAGCAAGCGCAGCTAATATCGACTCCTGTGTTGATTCGAGATTGAGCGCGGAGGTGTTCAGATTAGTTCCGGCGTTCGCCGTAACTTCTCCGATATGGATGTCCCCTGCTTCGAGTATCACATCGGTCGTTCCGGTGAATGATCCATACAAAAACACAACATTGAGTGAAAATTTGTCGTCACCGCCATCGCCTCCGTTAAGCGTTATTTTGAACCTGGTATGTTTGTGGCAGTTTACTAAATTCAGTGCATAGACATGGGCGTTTTCGTCGTTTATTGCACCCAGATCAGGGCGGGATATTGCATCGACATCGATGAAGTTTTCATTTTCAGCATCAGGAGAAGTCTCGACACTTAGCGTATAATTCGGAGTTCCTGCCTCGGATGTAGCTTTTACCCATATAACAGCACCTGCAATGTTGCGCGTCTCGAAGTCCTCAAGCACTGTGCTTTCCAAAACGTCAGCGTTATTCAGAAAAGTATGCGGCAAGCGCATATATTCCCCAGGCTTCACATCCACAAGTTTGATTGTCATTGCTAAATCTCCTTTTTATTTTTTCCCTTTTGCCTTGCGCCAGTAATACAAAAAGACATCCTTCAACCCGGCTTTCGGGGTTTTTACTTCGACAGCTTCAAACGCAGGCTTTGCAGCTTCCCTTGCGGCAGCTTCCTCCGCCTCGATGAGCGCCCTATATCTCTGCATATGCGAGAGCACCGCCGGGACATATTTCTGCGTTTCCTTAAACGGAGGGATCTGTCGTTTGTACTTTTCGACGTTGCCCTCTCCGGCGTTATATCCTGCAAGAGCCAGCTCGACGAATTTGAATCGCTTCAACAGCCATGCGAGATATTTCGTTCCCCCTGAGATGCTTTGCTCCGGGTCGAACGGATCTTTTACGCCGAAACGCTTGGCGGTCGCAGGCATGAGCTGCATCAATCCCTTAGCCCCAGCAACAGATACAGCCCGCGCATCTCCGCGACTTTCCTGCCAGATCACTCCGGCGACGAGAGACTCATCGAGGCCGTTGCGTAGAGCAAGCTCGGCTATCAGCGCCCCATATTTACTGCGGAGCTGCTTGAGGGTTTTCATATTGCCCCCTTTTTATTGGATTGCGTTTAGGCGTTCACCGCGCATCGTTCGCGGCATTGATCCTGAGTGACCATCGAGTTTTCGATTCCGACACACAGGTTTTTGATCTCGTTCAGCTCTCGGTAAATTCTTTCATGACTGATTCCGACATCTCTGCGGTTGGCAAATTCGCCGTGTTCGCGGACGTTGTTTTCCGATATTTCGCGCAGGCTGGCGGTTATCTCTGCAAGTGCCGCCGTGAGTTTAGAATCTCCGGCTTCTCTGGCGGTTGCTTCGTCTTTGATTGATGACTCGCGGGCGATTTTTTCCGTCTTGTGATCGTATTCGACGCGCCTGATCTTATCTATCAGCAAATAAGCTATCACGGCGATCAACATCGCCACGCCTGCGGTAATCAGCGTCCATTCAAAGGCTGTCAGAGTCATGCGAAGATCCTCCATATTGCGAAGGCCAAAGGCGCGATTAGCTTGCTGCCGAGATCCCAGATCGTGTCGGAGCCCTTCCACTTGTCGAAGCAAAACTCATCGACGAGAGTCCATGCCGACCATATTGCAGGGATAAGCCATCCCCACAAAACACCTGCGAGCGCAAACGTAGATCCGGCGAAGATATGCGCGGCAAGCTCTACCTTTTCAAGATATGTCTTTATGCCGAGCTTTTGCAGCAACCGAGAAAGCAGCCAGTTCGGGTTGAGATAGTTTGGCATATTTAAGAACCTATTTTATATGATATTGACCCAATGATTGCTCTGTCAGAGTTATTTTGTCCGTTTCCAATCAGAGAAGTGCTTACCCCTGCCTCTATATAATAGAATCTTAAACGCCGGTTGTAGGGGATCTCTCCTACGATGAAGCAATAGCCTGGATATGCTATACTGTTGTTTTGGATTATTGCGTGGGCACTTAAATAAGAACCAGCAGTCTTGCTTATCCCAATCGGGAGCGGAAGATATAAGTAATTAGCCCCACTTCCTTCGTCACCTCCATCGTCAGAAAAAGCGAAATCGACTTGTATGTTTCCGTTTTTTTCAACAACATATGAATATGTGTTGGTAGTGTATTCCGACGCAGTCCCATCAGAAGTCCCAAAATATTTTCCTGATTCTGCGCTATTTTGTCCCACAGACATCAAAAATCTTATATTTTCTTGATATTTTCCAAAACCATCTTGCGAAGTCAGCGCCGTTACAGTCCAAGCGTTTCCTGCCGTTGCATATGTAGTTCTGAAACTTCCAACCGTTTCGCAAGTTTTGCCGACCTCATCTCCAAGAGTAAGCCCCGAGGCCATGATGAACATATCGCCCTCATCGTCGCAGTCCTCGTCTCCCTTTTGGCACATATCAGCCGCAGCCGCGCCGGAAGATATGCGAGCAGGATTTCTGCTAAAGGCGAAATAATTTTTCGTGTTTCCCTGACAAGCGTGAAGAAACCACGGCATAGCATCTGCCCAATTCGCCTCCGAGATGCCGAATAGATTTCCGTCCGTATCAGATGCCGCTCCAAAGGTCGTCGAAACCGGAGCTGTGAACTCAAGCGGAGCCGCGCCGTTTGGCATACCGACGAGGCATGGATTGCTTGACGACAGAGCGTTGCCGTCCGAGCCAACTATCGAAAGTGTCGAGCCGGAATATTGCAGCTTGCAGTTTGAGCTTTCGCCAGCCTGCAAAAGAACGCTCGACCTTGCAGCCTTGATGTTGCCGTAGTTATCGACGCGCCAATAAGTTGCAGCCCACGCAACGGATGCAACGAGCACCGCCCCGACCGCCCAGCTCATAACTTTCAAAACTTTGCTCTTGATCGTCATTTCAATCCTCCGTTTTTAGATACAAAAAAACCGCCTTCTGGCGGTGACATTAAAACTCTTTTATTAATTCGTTACGCCGAAAGCCGCGTCACCTTGACCGATGCCGTCCATTTGATATCGGTCGCTGCGACGCCTGTGACCTGTATATCAACCGTCTGATTGATCGCATCGGCGACAAGATCAACGCCGCCCCAGCTATTGTCGTTGGATTCGCCGGAGATCGATGCGCCGCCTAGCGCCGTCACATTGCCCGCCGAGTTTCGATAAAACGAACCGACGATCTTCGCCGCATAGAACTCAGAGCCGTCGCTCTTTCGACCGAGCACCGAGGCTTCGACCATGACCTGTTCATCCTCATCGACCGAGACCGTCCCCAGATCCGTCACCGTCGCGTCGGAGGTTGTGACACTTAGAGGAGCGGACGGAATGCCAGTCATGATCATCAGAGCAGCAAGAAGCTGCGTTGGATCTGCTTTGTCTAGGGTGAGCCCCATCGCCTCAATCACGCCGGCGAGCTCTTCCTGCATATTATTTAGCCAATCTGCACTTACCCTCGTAGCCGGCACGCCCGTTGAAGGATCACCTTCGGTAAAAAATCCTGCAATTGCCCCAGTTGCTGCTGGGACTGGCATCACTTCAACTGCGCCGTAGGCATCAATTCTTTCCATTTTTACTCTCCATAATAGAATAAGACCGTTGCATGCGCCGGTTTTGCCCGAGAAACTATACATTCAAGGGCGTCGTCGCCCCAGGTTGCTAGAGGTTCACCTGCAACGCTGCGACCGGCTGAAAAATATCTGACTGTAATTTCGTCTGGGATAACCAACGCAAAGGCGTGTGACCAATCGTTGTTATAATCGGGATCACCTGCAGATGAACCGGCACAAAACGGCTCAAACTCGGTTATATCCGCATCATATCCAAGGGCTGCGGCGAGCTCTTTAAAAAACGCCAGGCTCTGCCCGCCGCGCTGAATAAGTTTTGCAACCAGTATCTGAACGCGCTTTTCAACTGTTTTCCCGGCCCCGGTGCATTCATCTGGCAGACCGCATACACGTTCCCAATCCGGCAATAATTCGTAAGTCGTCCTCGGATCTGCTTCCCGTATTAAGTCATCTGTCCTGGTATCGACGCGCACAAGTTCTGCCGCAATAGATTCCAGCACCCGACCGAGCCAGCCGTCGGTATTTTTAAAGGCATCTCCCGGCGGCAATAGCTGCGCGAGCATCGCCTTATATTTTGCTATGGACTGACCCATGATATCGTTCCCAAAATCGGCAGATTGCCGGCAGATGAGTTATGGTTTGCAGCAGGGCTTATCAGAGTATGATCGGTCTCGCCCTCGGCGATAGCTATTGCTTCGTGCATACGGCTGATCAGTATGCTGCCGCCTGGAGTTGCATCACGGAAGTGCATATCGGCAAGCTCGGCTTCGACAGCTGCTTTGACTACCTCGGTGTTGGGAACTATGATTATCTCATAATCAACTGGATCTGCTATTGGAGCAAAAACGGTTACATGAGCGGTCACGGGCCTGCGAGCATCGATATAATCCTGGACGGTCTCAACTTCTCCAGAATCCGGTATAATTTCTGCCCCTTCACCATCGCCATCGCGGACAAAAGTTACTCCAACCGTCCCGGGTCCCAGCCATTCTGGATAAACCCAGACGCGAGTTACTCCAGGGACCTCACGGGCCCATTTTTCATAGTCTGTTATTGCGCCACCCATCGGAGGCCGACGTATGCGATCAAGGGTTCTGGCCCTAATTGAGTCATTCGACTCACCATCAGCCCCGCCGCCTAGCCCCTCTGAATCAACGAGGGCGCTTGAATTTACGCCAAGGATCGGCGTTACAATGCTTAGTTGAGTGCCTGCATCGCAATTAGCATCAACACCTGCTTCAAGAGATTCTAAGGCAATAACGGCGGACTCATCTTCAATTGTTACCTCTGCGAGAGTTTCATACAGCCGTCCATCGCTTCGGCGCCATAACGTGCCGGCTGGTATAACCGTGCCGCTAAGCCCTTCAACATCGGCTATCCCTGAAGCATACGATCCAGGTGTCGGCACTATCCCCCAGATCGAGGCCCATCGAAGCATATAGCTATCGATTGCCGTGTCGGGCATCAACTGCTGTGAAATAAATTCAAGATATCCATGAAGCAGATGTGCAGCTCCGGCGACAACCTTGGCAAGTACAGCTGAGACCGCGCGCCTGAGTAAAGTCCCGGCTATTTCCAGCCTGGACTCAAAGTCCTGTCGCGTGCGGGTAATTAAATTTTCAAGTGTCGGTCTTTGAAATGACATTTCAGTTTCCGTTGTTGGATTCAATAGTGTTCCACAGATAACTGTATCTGCGGGTTTTCTGTTCCCCAGGCCGCCTGATATCTATATGAATTGTCGCTTGATATAGTCCTTTACGCTCAACCTCGACGCTGACATCCTCAGCAATTCCATCATCAACAAACCACTGCAGAGATTCTTCGGAATATTCCCGGGCTCTTTGCATTGTCTCAGAGGTGATTTTTTCACGGCGCAAAAGCCATAATTTTGAGCCGATCTCATCGTTACCTGATTCAACAACATCACCCCACCAACCCTCGCGGCTCTGAGCCTCAGGCGGGAGCTCGTCTGCGGTGCAACGTCGATTGCAAAATAATGACACAATGACCGCAGTTTCTAAGCCATCATCTGTTTCAATATCATTTTGCACAACCGCAGCGTCAAAAAGCCCGGCAGCGGTTTGATGTAGTCTTATATCTGTCATGGCATTTGCTGGTTTGGAGGATTCGTTACACCGCCGCCATCACCGTTTTCGTTGTGTTGGTGCTCGTTGTAAATTTCCCGCGTTTCGCTCATCGAGCCATCTTTGTCGGTTATTTCAGCTTTGCTTGTGATATCTCCGACGACATCGAGCTTGCCCTTGATCTCGACATCAGCGCTAAAAGTTGCCTTTGGAGTATTTACATTCACCGCAGCATCGGCATTTACAGTTAGAGTGGAGGTTTGCACCTCGATCTGATGCCCGCGTTTTAGATGTATTTTATCACCCTCGTCGGTGTAGATAGCGACTTCGCCTTTTGTTAATCCCTTGAGACGATAGCGGCGATCCTCAACGGCAATGACGATTCCATGAGATCGAGATCCGCCTGGAAAAACGCACACCGCCTCAGCCTCGTCGTGAGGGACTGAGGTAAAACCATATTCTTGAAATCGTTCGAGACTGTCCCTGACTTCATCGTCGAGTAAACCTACCTGCATCCGCTGAACTTGTTTTTCATCGTCAACGGCTTTGACTATAGCTCTTGAGATCCCGAGAAGGATTTTGCGCTTAAGAGGATCAATCAACCTCTTGAGCGCGTTGCTATCCATAGGACCCTTCTAATTAAAATGGCTCGCCCTGTTTGATAACAACAGGCTCTGGAATGAAAGCATCCGACCTGACAAGCTTTAGATTCGTGATTGATCCTCTTTCATCGAGGCTCATATTAACATCCGAGATCAGAAATCCTTGTTGGATGCCCATCGTTGGAGATTCAACCCCGACAATCTGATTTATTCCCCAGAGATCCCCGCCCGCGGTTTGTTCAAATCCCTGCACCGAAATATCTATGCTGGCGGCATTTGCGGCGCGCGTTTTCGCTTCCCACTGGGCTCGTTTTTCGGCATCTGCAATGTTTGCCTGGTCTTCGGCAATAACAACGAGAGGCCTATACCTTGTGACGGTGGCATCACTTGCTTCGGCCCGTACATGCGCAGCTGATGCACCATAATTATCATCCGTCCCGGTCTTCTGGGCTTTGACAATATATTGCGAATATCTATCCTTGGTGTCCGCTTTCAAGGAGATCGTTTTTACATTTTTGCCCTCAACCAGCGCGCCGGAGGCTTTTTTTATTCCGATTCTGGTCAGGATAAGAGCCCCTGATCCGTCTGTCGTAAATAGCAGCCCTCTTAGCTTTGCGGCTCTATCGAGAGCGCTGAAACCAGATTCACCAGGCTGCAAACTGAAATTTACAAACGGTGCCCCTGGATCGGCTTCGGTTTTGACCTCGATCCCGAAAGGTGCGGCAATCGCCCGCGCAATCTGATCGATTGTCTGATTTAAAACCTCGCCCTGAGCTACTATAGCGCTGCAATCAACGAGGTCGGATGTTTTATCACGCCCGGACACTGATATGCTATGGTTCGTCCCGTCGAGCGAGTTGTCGAAGCTATCAACATATCCGGTTATAACGGGAGTCCCATTAATCTTTAAAACGCAAGGATCGCCGCAGCGAATAATCACCGGGCCTCGCCCAGTCCAGTTATCCGTGACATCAAGCTGAAATGCCCCAGCTAAGCCTGAGATCGATCGTTTAACTTCAAAGCTTTGCCAGCCACCATATACCTGGCCACCAACATAAAGCTCGGCATTGCTATCAGGCACGAATCACCTCAAGATCTATACCGGCCGGAACAAAACCGGGATGCTCAACTTTGTTACGCCCAAGAATCATTCCCTCTTCATCGAGCCTCTGATATAGATCATAGGCTATTACCAGCGAAGGGCGTCTGATATTGTTGCGTATTTTGATCAGATCCGGCAGGTCCTCTCCAGGTTTTGGAATTGCCTGGGAAATAACCGCTCTAAGATCCTGCATTGATTGATAGATATCATCATCATTTGCTCTTTCAGCAATGGCGTCTATCTCGTCACAGATACTACGGCGCTCTGAAATTGCGTCATTATAAGTCTCATATTCCTTTTCTCCCATCGCCTCGGCTGCAACTACTATCGCGGAACTACGGACCAGCACTACGAGCGCCTCGGTGTTTTGTTCTGCGCGTCGGCGCGTAGCTGTCCCCGGAGCCCCCACAGGCATAGGCGAAAAGACCGCCTCCCCTTCGGATGGATCTCCAAATCTAAAAAGAGGCCTGGCAACTTCAACTCTGCCAGCCGCATCAGTAGGCGTGTAAGGCGCATAACTTCCGGCGCTTCCACCGACACCATACGCGCCAGATATAGAGGCCCAATCAAATCTCAGATCTGAAATGGAGCTTATATTGCCGACAACATCCGCACCAAGAAGCGCAGGGGTTGCAACAAGACTGACTGCATCGGTACCAAGTCGATGAGCCGACCTGTAAAAACCAGCTGAGGTATCAGCTATTCCGCGAATTCCCTCAAGCCGCCCTGCCAGTGACTGGACTTGTCCGACTGCACGATCAATATACTGCTGAGGCATCTTTGCGACACTAAAGGATTTTTCAAACCATCCACTTGTGGATGAGATAACCCCGTCGCCAGCAATGCCGAGCCTCGAAAGAAAATCAGCCGAAGCGGCTGGAAATATTTTTTCACCGGCCTCATAAAAGGATATCGCAATTCTTGCGATCCTGCCTTCAGAGACGGTTTCAGATATGCGGCAACTTCCACAGCTGACCAGTTTGTTTCCATAATACGGATGAATCAATTGTCCAGGTCCAGGCTGTTCACATGCCGAGATCAGCCGATCCCTTTGAGTCATATAGTCGTCGCCGACGATATAAGCTTCTACTGTGAACTGGCGCTGTTTCCTGCCAAGATCCTCCGAATAAGGAGTGTCACGCCCCGGATATTCATGTTGAACTGTTCGGCGACCAAACTCAGCATCGGATCCCAACACGCCGAACTTTACACCTCGAAACGATGCCGGCCTGAGCTTATCTCTCCAAGTCATGGCATCGCCCCTTGCATGCCCATATAGGCTGCATCTAATTCAAAGCTCATTCCGGGATCTGCGTCTGTGGATATCCGAGCCCCTTTGGGCATGTTTTCAAATCGTACAGATACAGCTGCGTTGTTTGTTTTCTGAATCAATGAATTTTGTAAGATCTGAGAGGCCCCAAGTTCGCGGCCAGAAGCTGATTTTGGAGGTCTGGAATCTGCCCCAAAAAGATTTTTGACGGCATCTCCTATCCCGAAGATGTCGAACTTCTTGGCGAGCTTTTCCATCCACTCAATGGTTTTCTTTATGTTTTCAATTACAGCGGCCCAAAGGACCTGAAAAAATTCTTTTATAGGCTCCCAATTATCCTTTACCAGCCCGGCAAGCTTGATGACGGCCTTTATAAGCCTAACGAATGGCAATGCCTGAACAATTGGGGATTTCCAGAGCTTCACAAAAAACGCCTTAACTGAATCCCAATTTTTGATTATCAGATAGGCAATCGCAGCCAATCCAGCAAGAACACCGATAAACCAGCCTATCGGGGTCGTCATCATCGACCACCCAAGCCCTATTATCGCTTTGCCTAGCAGTGCTATCCCGACTATGAGCTTGGCCCCTATGAGCCCGGCCAGTACACCAAGCGCAATTTTTAATCTGAGGGCGTCACCGGTTATCCACTTGAATGCGTTCCAAATAGGTTTTAAAAAATTACGCAGCGTCTTAAGATGCTCTTTGAGAATCTCCAACCGCCTAGGCAAATCCTTTGCAAAATCCTTCCCCCATTTTTCGATATCATCTTTTTTCCCTATGAACCATTCCTGCAGAGCCCTAGCTAATTCGCTGAGCACCGGCATCAACGGCAGCAATGCCTTGTTTTTGAGGGCGGTAAAAGATCGCCTTACCCCATTCCAAGCATCATCAAATGCCTCTGCCCCTTTTGCTTCTTCAGCGGTAATGATTCCCATTCGCCGCATTTCTTCTTCGAGCTTGGCAAGTCCAGATTCACCCTCTTTTGCAAGATTGACAATTGCAACAGCAGAACCCTGACCGAATGCTGCGGTTGCCAAGGCCATCCTATCAGCATCAGTCTTTGCTCGTGCGACGCCTGCAAAAACTGCTCTGAAAGCGTCACCGGTATCGGTGGCATTGCGCAATGTTCTTAATAGCTGTGGATCGGCTTTTTTCAAAAGACCTGCCATGCGACCCACGCCGTTGCGTGCCTGCCCCAACTTGGTAGAAAATTCTCCTATTGCAGATTCAAATTGTTCTGCGCTGCCACCACTCTGCTCAAAAGCAAATCCGAGAGTCTGGATAGACTCTATGCCCATGCCTGTTGCTTTGGAGAGTTTTGCTAGCTTATCAGCTGTTTCAGCCGTTCCGTTAATAACTTTCCACAGCCCAGCGGCAGCAAGCCCGCCGAAAATCATAAAATTGCGACCTAGCCTTAAAACTTCCGAGCCTATATTGCCGACCGCCGAGCCTACGTTCATCAGGGATGATTTTAATTTTGGTATTCCTGCGGCTTGGGACAAACCCCTAAAGCTATTTTGAAGCTTACTGACAGGCCTTCTGATGGTTTCTAGCGAAGCGTTTATACGCTTGAGCGGTGCCGTAACCTTATCGAAGGCCTCAAAAGTAAGACCTACTTTGACTTTATCTTTAGCCATTTGAAATTTCTTTCAGACGCTGCAACCAAAAATAGAGATCCTCTGCAGAAAATTCCCAGAGTTCTGAAGGCTGAAAATGAAAATTATATGCCAGAGCGCCTAAACTTCTTCGCCAGTCTGATGGCCAGGCGCCCAGGACTTTCCCACGATAGAGATAACCTCCGTCATATCATGAGGCGACAGCATATCTATCATCGATGGCACTTGCCCGCAGAGCTTGGCCGCGACATTCATAAAGTCGCCGATTTTCGGTTCCAATGGAAGATCCCTAAAGTCTTTTGCCTTTGCCTCGCGGAATTCCAGCTCGTCAATTGTCTGGCTCCCGAAGGTAACAGGCGTTGAGAGTTTTAACTTCATCTGATTTCCTCCGCGGATAGTCCTTCAAACCTGACTTTGATATTGCCTTCGTCGGTTTCGCCGGTCAGTCCGTCTGAGTTCACGCTCCAGGCATTACGCAGCGCTATAACTTTATCATTCGCAAGTTCGAGAATGACCGTTGCGTCTGTGATGGCCGCTATAGCATCGAGGCTAATTTCAGGTCTGTCGGTTATCTCGCCCTCAATGAATGGAACCGTGCTTGATTCTTTGTATCCACCAACACCTGAAGATTCTAAAATAGCCTCGCGCTGAAATTTCCCAAGTCCATAGCTGAAATTTCCCTTGGCTGGCCACTGTTCGCCATCGACCTTGAGAAATATGATTCCGCCTCTTCTCTGTGACATAGTTTTTCTCCTTAAAGAAAAGGGCCCCGGGGGATTACCCCGGAGCCCGTCTTCGTTATTTCAACTCAACTGTTACAGCAGGAACTGAATCTGAGCCGCGCCAATTCTCATCTGGTTCACAAGATCAGGCGGGAGCAAGAAGTCGAGCCTGCATGGATCACCCTGATTGCGTTCGACGATCAGATCGTTTTTGAACTGATCCGCATTTTCGACAAGCCCTATGTATTCCCACTCGCGGAATTTCATCATCGCCTCTGCCTTGCCTATTTTCGGCGTGATGATTGCCTGTCCTGGTCCGAAGCGCGTGCCGTCATCGGCAAGTTTGTGCCTCGGATATTTGCGCAGGAAATAATTCCTGAAATCCCACCTTAGATAAGAAAGCGTGAGTTTCGTATTGACATCCAAGAAAGCCGTATCATCAGCGCCAGCCGAGTTGGTCTTGTAGGTTGTAATCAGTCTTTCAATGCAAACCTTTCCGCCGGCATCAACATACAGCGTTGAGATTCCATCATAGAGAAGCAAATTGCGCTCCTCGAAAGTCAATCTCTCTTCCAGCTTTGGCGGTAGAACGCCACTTAAAGTAAGCGTCTGAAATGGCCTGGCAGGGTCGATGGGGCCATAATATGCTACGACACCACCGACCGCTGCGGCCACAGCCCAAGGGGGAGTTGGACATTTAGTGCAACCTGCAAAAGTTAGCTGTTTTGAATTGAGACCGGTCCCAAAAGTTGACAGGTCAGAATATGACATGTTTGCGGAACTGAAAGCATGACCATCTTTTTGAGAAAGAGGTCCCCACCTGTTTTCAAGCTCTTCATCCAGGGCAACGAGATTGCTTTCATCCGTATAGGGATGAATTATCACATGCCACTGATCGTCACCAAATACTGCGATGGCATCTTCTATATCGGGATTGCCTGCTCCGGTTGCCATGTCAGTTATTGCGCAGGTGATGCCCGGCGGCAATGATTCTCCGTCATAATAATTTATTCTGAGATCGAGATAGTTGCCCTCAACCCCTGCGTTTTTCATTGTCACAACAACGTCTCCGCTGCTACCGCTGGCAACAACAGGAAGATCGAGATTGGCATTGATTGCCTCTCTCAGAGCCGTGGCAACTGTCGAAGCTGTATCTTCATCAGCAACAGAAACACGCACCCTTTCACCGCCTATATAGAGATTGACGATGCCAGCCGCAGTTGCAGCCCCAGCGATTACAAATTTACCTGTCGCCTTTACACCAGCAACATCGTCTTCCAGTGGAATCGCCCAGGTTTCGGTAAGGGTGTTGTTTTCAAAATACTTTGCACACATCTGCGAAATCTGTGATCCGGGACCGAATAGTTCGTCAGCCTGGTTCTTCGATCTGACCCTTATAGGTACTTCAGGAGAAGCTGATCCTGCGTTGTCTCCGGCGCTTATCATCTGGCCAACAATAAGCGTTTTATACGCCTGCGCCTGAGCCCCTCTCACTGCGCGCGAGCTGTCAAATTCGACATACATCCACGGCACGCGAATGGTATTTGGGACCTCATTGAAAGAAATAACCATCATTCACCTCCACTGCCGCTGAGCGGCATAGTTTTGATTTCGTCCTTTTTATTTTCTGTTTTCTTTTCCGGGGCCGGTTTTGACTTTGTGACCGAGCCGTCTTTAATTCTACGGCGCCAATAAGTGCTTATTGTCACCGACGCGCCATCTTTTGGCAGAGGCGTGCCTGTCACCGGATCTCTGACCGTCTTGCCAGAGGCCGGCTTGAGAAAAACTCTCATCTCTCACTCCTTAGGTTGGGAATTTAATTTCATCTTCAGCGTCCAGATCTCCTGGCGCGTGATCCGGCTGATTCCAACCGGCATGAATTGTTTTGAGGTCACTGACGGCTGGCTCGATAGAATCAGCCACTGCCATCGTGTAATATGTTATTTCGTAGGTAAGAACACATGACCCGATGGGAGTATCACCATCGGCTGATACCGTGAGCTCACAGCCCTTGAGCACTACGTCCCGACACAACTCTCCGAGGGTGTGATCCTGCATAAGTCGATGCTCGACCTGCAGCGCCAAGGCGTCGAGCTCATTGTCCAAGTTTTCATCGGCATCAGCACACATTTCCACGCTAAGCGAGAGCACACGTTCATATTCGCGCGGAGATTCTTGATAAATCTCGATTGCCTCCGAATTTGCGTAAACCAGAATAAGGGGCAACTCATCTTGGGCGACTGGTATCACCCTGCTGGGATAAACCTTAGAGCCAACATCGGTATTATCCATAAGAGCAGCAACGACAGCCGCTCTTATATTTTCTCTTGGATGAGTGCTCATATTACCTTATGAAGCATGAGTTTGCTTCCACCCTGGCCGTCGGGCATGACCTCAATGACTTTGAAATTTCTTCCTAGCACCGTGAGGGTATCACCCTTAAGAGGAGCTGCGGGCAAATCAGAATCCTTTACGCCTATCGATGGTTTCTGAGATACAATCAAAGCTCCTGTATTCGGATCGAGCTCCTCAAAAATGCCGTCGTAAACGGCTTTGATTTCAACGGATGGATACCCCTGCGCAGAATAAACCACGGGCTCCCCGATGCAGCGCATAGCTGCGCCGAGAAGCCCGCTGATTTTATTCCTGAATGACATTTGTTATGCGCTTGCCATTAGGTTCGCAGCTTTTAGAGCTGTGAGAATAGCATTAACCTTCGTGGATAGCTCCTTCAGGTTGTTCTGAGCTGTACCGGCCAGAGTAACTAGCTCGATGACCTTCTGCGCGACATCGGACTGATTTTGCCTGAGCACACCTACTGCTGCAGAATTCGCGTTCGCAAGAACTGCTAGTTTTGCAATCGCATCCTTCGTTGGCGTAATGTCAGCGCTGCCAGCGTTAGCCGCATTGGTAATCTCGGCAAGGATAGTATCACCTGTTGCTCCGGTACTATTGTCAGTTACGGCTGTAGATTCGGTAACTGCTGCAAGCGTGTCATCGTGGGTTGGCTCTGCGCCAGTGCTATCGGTCAGCGTTACAGGAGCCGCCTGAGCCTCGATGGTGCCATCGGCAGTACCACCACCATTATCGGTCAGAGCGGCAACTACGGCAGCGACAGTTATTTCGCCCATATCGGAAGGCGAGAAGTCAGAGGCTCCACCGAGCTTTACCTGCGCCTTGGCAGCCGCCTCGGCAGCTACTGCAAAGCAGATACCAACCGGAGTATTGCCGGTGTTGACCTTGGTCAATTTGCTCGTACTGGCGTTCCAAAACAGTTTGTCACCAACAGCGAAATCTCCTTCGTTTGTAGCTTTATCCAACTCAAAAACGCCTTCGAGATGGACCGCGCCAACTGCACCATCGGCTATATCAGCGCCGGCTACGCCGAATATGCCGGTTGCAACAACCACACCACTGCCGGAAGTTATTGTGTTTCCGCTGGAATTTGAATAGTCCAGCACCTTGCCCTGCTGGATAAAATTGTCTGCCATTTGCTTACCCTCCTAAAAATGCGACGGCCCTGGGGATTGCCCAAGGCCGTCAAGTTAAGTTTATTTCTGTTCAACTATGACTATGCTCCGTCGTTCTTGTAGAGGCCCCTGTAATCAATGGCCTTTGCTGCAAATACGTGTCTGGCCTTTATTTCAAGTCCATCAACTTCGAAGCCAACGCGCTCCTCTGTGAACAAGCCTTCTTCACCTTCGAGATAGGCATATTCAATCGTATCGATGCGGGTAGGTTCAGCCGCCAGATACCAAGCGTTTCCGCTGATCCTTGACTCAACTATAACCTCAAGAGAGGTGTTGAAGTTCGGGTTGATGTAAGACGCCTTGGAAGCAACAAATGCTGCTGAGGTAAAACGGTTTGCTTCGAGTTCCTTATCGGGACCAACAATCAAATACTGAGGAACGATGTTAAGCTCACGGCCCTTGGGGCCCTTCTGTTTTCTTATCATTGCGCGAGCTAAAGAAAGAGAATCTGCGGAGATCGCCGTCCCTGAACTGGTGGTGTAGTTTTTGTGGGTCGACGCGTCGAACAGTGCAACGCCGTCGGCTAGCTTACCGTTTGTGGAAAGTATTCCATAAACGATATCGCTTTCTGTCGCAGCTGCTTCTTCAGCCAACATCAACGGAATCCTTGAAAAAGCGCTGAGATCGTCATTGATGATTGATTCCCATGTGATAGCAACGATTCCGCCCGACTTCCCGAGTGAATATTTCTCGGCGCTATCTCCAAAGCTCAAGTATTTATATTCGCCAGATTCCTTAACGGTCTGGAACTTCGACATTTCGGAAAGCTGAGTGCGGGCAACTTCCCTGAAATCAGGTGCGGTTGACCTGCGGCACCAGCCCTCGAAAGTTCTGGGAGCCAACTTGTAAGCATCGCGAAGCGTGCGGTTGACCGCCACTGAAAGTACTTCAGGGAAATCACTTACCGAGTGCATGCGAATGCCAGAGGACCTGTCCCTGTGAAGATTCAGGGCGACTACCGCTATTTCGCGGCGTGAAAGACCTCTGGTATTTCCACCGGCCTTTTCTATGGCCTCTCTGGCCATATCAATCAAATTCATGCCCCTGTATTCGCGTGCTATTTCAGGGCACTCCTTGCTTGGATCCGCGCGGTGTAAAAGCGCCGCAACGCAACCATCAATCCTTTTCTGTTTCTCTTCCATGCCGATCACCTCCATTCTGGCGGTTCTAGTTGGGGTTTCATGGTCCCGATCCGCCAGTAGATCGATGACCTGCTTGCGTGCCGCATCCAGCGACACGCCATCACTTATCATTTTCTCAGCAATTTCATGATCGAGGCCGACGTTGCCAACAATTCGCCTGATCTCTATGCAGCGTTCTCTTTCATTCCTTTCACCTTCGCGCCGCGCCTCTTCGACCTTTGCAGGGTCTGTAGCTGGCGGCTCTGGATCGACTGCAGCTTCAACCTCTGCCGATGGCGCAGCCTCAACAGGAGCATCAACAGAAACATCCTCAGGCGGCACAACCTCCTGATCCTGCCCTTCTACCGGCTGAGCTTCTTCGCTTACTTCTTCTGGGGCAGGCTCAACGGCGGAGGGATCAACTTCTCCCGATCTTTTCTTTTTCTTGATAGTCATCTTTTCCTCCATAAATTTTACTTCACATTCGTTACAGTTTTGATCCGCCTGCCTCACCACAGCCCCATCGTCGGCACCGATTGGAACCGCTGAGAGCTCAAGAGGCTCCCAATCAACTGCGCGAAGCACACGGACACCATCTTCTGTTTTGGGCATTTCTTCAAAACGATAGACCTTATATCCAACACTGATATGCCTCAGGATCCCGGACTGGATGTCTTTAAAAACAGGCTCAACATCGTCGCGCTCTGAAAACCTAACGAGCGCGGTCCCGATATTCCCATCAGTGGATGCGCTCTCGATCACTCCAAGCACGCTATCGAGACTCCAATCGTCGTGGACTCTTAAAAAGGGAGCGCCATTATTGAGGCGATCTAGCCGGACATGTTGAGGATCAAGGCTAAGCTCTTCCAAATATGGTTCGGTCTCTTCCCATAATGAAAACGGGCGCCGCATTACGCGCGCGCCCGTGGAAAAGACGACCTCAACGGTCCTGTTTTTAGTGTCCAGAGATTGCGGCCGCACCTCCGCACGGCGCAACATCCCTGGCATGTTAATCTTCTTCATCTGGTTTCCCTTCATTTTGGATGGCTTCTCCGCTTGGATTTGTACGTCTAGGATCTGAATCCAGCGTCAGCCCCAGTTTATCTATCTCCGTATTTGTAGCTGCGATTTCAGCCAGCTGTTTATGAGCATCGTATCCGTACATTTTTATTGCCTCGGGCAACGTCATTAACCCAGCCCTGATCGCTTTTATTGTAGCCGGGATTTCCTTCGTAGGATCTATCATCTCCCTGCGCGGCATCGTCATCGCCGGATATAATCTTGCGGGGTCATACCCTGCCAAACTGGCGGCTTGTACAAACCAGCCCCAAAGCGGCCTTAAAAACTGGGCAACCATAATCCTCTGTTGCCACCCGGTGATGTTGCGCTGAAATTCGAGCCACCCCATACGAGCTGACGAAAAATTGACCTGTGACAAATCGCCCGTTAAAGCTTCATAAGTAACCCCCAAAGCAGAGGCTATTGCCATCAAATGAACGCTTATAAATTCTTTATACCCCTGCACCCCCGGAGGGTTTCCAAATGTAATTTCCTTGCCGGCAGGCAGGTGCTCTATTATTCCAGGCTCTAGTTTCTCAACTAGCTGTTCGCCCGCAATAGGATTGCTATCGCTTGCAAAATCAGAGTCCTGAATAAATGCCGCAAAACAGGCGGCTATTTTTTGTCTGACGAGCTGGGCGTCCTCAAATTCATCGAGGTCTCTTAATTTTATGATTGCCGGAGCTAACCACGGAACCCCGCGGATCTGTCCAGCCCTTGTGCATTCATATAGATGTAGGATGTCAGAGGCTGGTATCCTTACCGTTTTGCCTGATTTCTGTCTTATATTCTGATCGCCAGGATGATCTGAGGTCAGATGATAGGCGACCCTTTGGCCATTTGAATCAAATTCTATCCCCTGAATAATGGTATTGCCTTTTGCGGGTTCTGCGTTGATGCTTCCATCGAGGTGATCGGCTTCAAGCACCTGTAATTGTAACGGCACTGGAATATTATCAGAACTCTTAGGCCTTCTGCGTCGTATTAGGACTTCTCCCGATTCTGCTACAGCAGTTATGGCAAGGCTTTGAAGACCATATATATCATGCCTTCCATCATAATCGATCCATGTTTCCTCGGCCCACGAATCAAAAAGGGAATCTATCTTTCTGGATTTTGATTCGCTAGGGCCATTAACCTGCATGATGATGCCGGTACCAACCACGTTTTCACGAATCACAGAGATTCCGCGCTTGGCATAGCAATTGTCACGAACAAGCGCGCGAGATCTATTCCTCAGCGCCGGCAGAGACTGAGCAATTTCAGTGTTTGCCGAAGAAGACGGAGTTCTCCAGTTTTTTGTTCTTCTACCAACTGAAGCCCCTTCATATTTTCTTAAATGGTTTTCAATCAGAGCTGATACAGCTCTGGCTCTGACACGACGGGCCTTTGAAACAGGAGAAAAAACACCTATAATATTGTCCAACCAATTTACAGCCATCAACGCAACCCCTTTGAAAACTCAGCAACCCGTCTTGACTGGTTGCCGCTGCTCACGTTCATGGATTCAGCCATCATATTTCTTACGCGCAACATCTCTTCAAGGCTGCGATAGGTAATGCTTTTATCCTGATATTTAACTGTGAGAGCGCCCTCAGCTATCGCTGAGTCAAGCGCGTCCAGCTGTGCTTGTGTCCATGCCATATATCACCAATATGAACTTTTCCGCCGTGCCGGCTTGGCAACAGGCTGGGTCTGAGCTACAGGATTTACAGTTTGATTTGCAGCAATGGGCGTAACCGCCCTCGATCTAATCACTGAAAGCTGATCCGGTCTTAATCTATCCAAACCAAGAAGGCATGCGGCTGCTCTTGCATATACCCTGGTATCCAGTGCCTCGTTTCTATCTCTTATTTTTTCCCATTCATATTTGCGTCCACCATTACGGGTTTGCCTTAGAACGATCTGTTCCGCAGTGAGCATCTTAAAATATTCGGAATCGTATTCAGGAAAATGACAATATCCAGGTGGATATTCATCTCCATCGGTCGGAGCATCCAGCCTTAGCCAACCGTAAAGCTCGGTCTTTATAAGATTTGTCCCAACGCTCCAAATCCTGACGCCACGCCTTATTGTCCGGCCCCTAGTATCAACATCGACCGCTGCAGGCTTGCCGATAATAGTATCAAGCCACGCAGATCCCTTGACGGCGATCACGCGGTTTGATGGAAACTTTCTGACCTGATTATAAACAGCCTGAGTGTTAAAACCGGAATCGATAGCCATCAGGCGGATAGGCATTTGCCCGCCGCCATCTTCACATGGGAATGTCTCGTTGAGCACGGCAAACAGATCTTTCCAAACCGCCTCGCCGCTTGTGTCTCCAGCAAAAACCCTGTAGTCTAGCGACCAGCTCTGCTTATCAGCGCCCCAAGCTACTATTTCACATTCAATGCGCTCTTTTTGAATATCTGCCCCGGCTGTAATAAATACCGCGCCGGCAGGGACTCTATTAAATTCGTAAGACTCTCTGCGCTCGTATAATCTATGCCAGTCCGGGGCTTCCCCTTTTTCCTTCCATGTTTCGCCAAGAACCGTATTTACAAAGCTGCGCAATCTCATTTGATTGCCTTGCGCTTGCTCCCACAGCTCTGCAGCATCAGCCCATGAAAACCATCCAACTGGCGAATAAAGTGAGCTAAGATGAAAACCTACCGTCTTTTTATTTGCCCTCTCGGGTTTGCGAGCAACCCACCTTCCCTTTGCCAACATCTTGGTTTTATAATGTTCCTGAATTGCGCGCTGACATCCCTCACAAATCAGGACCGCTTCGCTTGGTTTTCCATCTGGCCATTTAATATTTTTCCAAACAATGGCCTGATATGTACCACAATGCGGACAAGGCACCTCATAACGGCGCTGATCGCTATCCTCATATGCCGCTGCTATTCTTGATCGCCCGGCAATGGTAGGAGTTGAAACCTTAAAAATCTTTCTTCTTGCAAAGGTCCTTGTCCTCGCTTCTGCAAGAGCCACCGGATCGCCTTCGCCATCAACATCGCCTGGATAAGCATCGATCTCGTCCAGAAAAAGATATCTTGCCGGCAGGGACCTAAGCCCTACTGCCGAGTTAGCGCCGGTCAGCACCATCACACCGCCGGGGAACTCTTTGGTGAGTATTGTATTGCCACTATCTCTGGCGCGCGAGGGCTTAACCCTTTCCCTTAGTCTAGGGCATTCAGAGATCAGAGGCTCGATGCGCTGCTTTGAATTCCTTTTTGCCATCTCGACGGTAGGCTGCACCGCCATGATGGGGCCCGGAGCATGATCAATAACATAGCCAAGCCAGTTGTTGCCCGCCTCCGTTTTGCCTGTTTGAGCTCCGCTGCAAAATATAACTGTCTGCGTTGGATCGGTAGCCGACAGGCAATCCATAATATCTTGAAGATATGGAGTTCTTGATGTTCTCCACTGTCCGGGCTCTGCGCTTGCCCGCTGAGACAGTATGCGATACTTGTCAGCCCACTCACTGACCGTCAGCAAAGGATCCGGCTTCATCCCCGCTAAAAATCCCCGCAGGAAGGCCAAATCGCTTTTCGATGCCATTACAAAGCTCCATTAATGCGTGGTTGAGCGCCTTGGTCATCGCTGAGTGCATTGTCGCTTGGTCTTTAATTCCTATAAGCTCAGGGCTTAATCTGTCCGGCAAAACCAGAATACTATCCCGGACGATCCGGGAAACTTCAAAAGCATCCCGCTGAACTCTCTCAGCAGGGATCAAGTCCCCAGCTTCGCGTTTATAATCGAGCTCTGCTTGCAGCGCTTTCCAGTATTCCTTTTTTGCTTCGGCAACTCTTCGTGAAGCACCAGCATTCTTTTCAGTAATTCCTTCAGTGAGTTTTGCAGTCTCAGCATCGAAATCATCCGGCAAGCTCAATTCCTCTTTTGTCCGAGGCTTTCGCTTGTGATCAACATTATCCAGCCACTCTTGATCCGCCTCGTCTGGATCAACGGTCAACCTGCCATCAGTTTTTTTCGTCGAAAGTTTGCCAGATTTCGTCAACGCCTTAACCCTGGAGAGCGAGCACCCTCGCTTGCGTGCGTACTCTATTAGGCTTAGGCGCTTTTTTGGCAGCATAGGGCACAGTCGTCAATTTTCTGACACTAGAGGTTTTCGGCAGCTTGCGCACCCGCCCCCCTTACCCCTCCGGGAAGGACCCAATTGTCAGCGGGAACTCACTTGACCTTATTGATCTCATGCTTGTAACGGGATTCGATTTCTTCACTGAATCTCTCTGATCCGATCCTTGATAGGGCATCACTATGCTGCATCAGCTTAGAGTGTATGCTGACGCTGCCAAGCTTTGCTATCGGGAGTTCTTTTCGGTTGGGGCCTACGCGTCGCACATCGACGCCAGACTTAAGTAAGCGCTTTCGCTTGAACACCGTCGCACGCGAGGCGTTCTTCATCTGTGCTAAAAATGAGCGTCTTATCACCGTTGACTTGCCAGTGATATTAACTCTAACCCCCTGGCTGGTTTGCCTCGGCTTAAACTTACTGAGAGACACGCCCTTTGCTACAGCGCTTATTTCAAGATATTGCGAGTTGATCGGCTGTTCTGCCTTCGGTGCATTCGATATAGGCAAAGCCTCTTTGATCTCACTCGATTTAAGCCTGAGCCTTTTTTTGATCCTTTGACTGGCTTCTTTTCTTACAGTCACACCCGCGCGGTTGAGTGAGCGAGCTGTAATCTTTCTGATTGTTTTTTCGCTTAAGAGCCCCTGAACAGCTGTGAGGCGCTTAGTGTCTATCGTGCAGGTTATTTTGAGATCGTTTGCCATCACATATCGCCCCCAACGTAAAAAGACCCCGCGATTTGCAGGGTCTCTTCTTGCGGACGTTCTCTAGTATGACGACATTATTACACAGTTGCGTCAGTGATTTCGATAAGAGAGTGTATCACTATCTTTCAATCTATTTCACTCTGTTTCATTATGCCGCACTTTTTTTGGTCTCCCGCCCCTTTTTCCGTTTTTGCGGGACGCCTCTCGCTGGGCCTGTGTTGGATTCTTACGACTTTTGCTCGCCATGATAGCGGCGGCGCTATGTGAGTCTGTTGCGATCCACTGTATGAGGTCGAGGAGTGCATGATTGTCCTGTCTCTCGGCGATTTGAGCGATGCTCGTTTCCCATTCGCCCTCTCGCGGATCGCCCCCGGCGTATTGTAGTTCTGCCATAATATGTCTCACAAGAGGAGTTCCAAACTCTGGGTCGTGAGAGATGAGATTTCCTGCCCCGCGCTCCCACGCATAGAGTATCTCCCAGAGATGATCGCGCACCCACACCTCATTGATTTTCTCGTTTTTCATTTTTTTCCTCTCCGCGCCGTAGCGCGTGTTAGCTGACCTGTATGATTTTATCGTTGTAATGCTCCGCAGAACATACTCTATTCTGCGTTCCACAATTACACCTGCCCCAGCCCCCCTTACTATTTCCACATATCCCGCATCGCCAAGCCAGATCGCGCTGATGTTTGCGCTGCGCGGCTTCATACGTGCGGTGCCTGCTAATTACCTCTCCGTGCTGGTTTTGGATTTCGTATCTCATCTCATCCATCCTTTCCGCGCTTACGCGCTGGTTATTCATGAGACTCCAGGCGTTCATAACGACACGCCCCATAGCACAACCCATCATATGGGTCGGCTTTCGCGCCGCAGACCCTACAGCACGAAAAGGGGCGGAATCTGAAGGCCCGGCAGCCCTCGATTCGCCCTTCGTTATCTCTTACAAGATCAGTTGGGACTATGAGGTCATGCCGTTCGGGGCATGCCTCAAAGACCATTGATGAAACAATCAACCTCGTCCCCTCTTCAGGTTCCGGCAATCCTTCTACCTCGCCGAAACCTATCTCTTGAAGCGTCACCCAATCGGGCGAAGCTTCGGAAAGTACTCTTGTAGCTACTCTAGCCACTCCCTCAGATGGGTATTCAACCCATTCTGAGGTCTCTATCATCACCTTGTGATATTTCACAAGGTGGGGTGTGAAATTCCGTATTTCCATTTTTATTCCCCTTTCC
>Ga0116182_1001178_pt1 | contig 27601 bp, 27 predicted proteins | sample AD_UKC077_MetaG_FD_89805 | JGI IMG/M metagenome (GOLD analysis project Ga0116182, IMG submission 89805) | Active sludge microbial communities of municipal wastewater-treating anaerobic digesters from USA - AD_UKC077_MetaG | ecosystem: Engineered > Bioreactor > Anaerobic > Digestate | place: USA...
GATGATGGTCGATCTTGGCAAAACCGATGTCTTCGAATGGTTTTTTCTTGATTTCAAGCAGTGCATCCTCTATGGAGATGCTGCCCTCTTTTACTCCTTCAAGGAGCATACTGTAATCGTTCATCCTCTTGTCTCCATGTCCAGAAGAACTCCGGAATACCATGTTTCAAGCTTATTTTTTATGTTCGCCTTCTGTGCCAAGAAAGCCGTGAGCTGACTATCCTTCAGTTGTATTTGGGCGTAGCCTGAGAGGTATCTGATTCTGAAGTCGGTGAAGCCGAGACTCTTCAGATATTCTTCAGCATGTTCAGTTGCTTCCAGCATCGATTTTTCGATTGCGGTATCTGTAGGAATACGGGTGGCGAGGCAGGAATAGCTCGGCTTGTCCCAGGTGGTCAATCCGGCTTCCTTGGAACGCTTTCTGATCTGCTCTTTTGTAAGACCGCAGATTCTGAGAGGGGAGAGCACCTTCATTTCCTGAAGAGCTTGGTAACCAGGTCTGTCCGCAATGTCGTCAGAGGCGTTTGTACCGTCGAGGATGGTGTTGAAACCATCAGCCTTTGCCTTTTCAAGAATATGAGAAAAAATCTTTTTTTTACAGAAATAGCAGCGATCCTTGGAGTTTTCAATGGCTTCGGGTGCATTAAGGATGGAGCATTGGATGATTTCTAGTTCCACTCCTGCATGGGCTGCAACTTTTTTTGCATTCTCAACTTCAGATACGGGTTGAAACTCACTCTTCACAAAATACCCTTTGACGCCCACTCCGGCTTTGCCTGCCGCATAGAGGAGATAAGAAGAATCGACTCCCCCGGAAAAGGCGATCGCCACACGGTTGTTTTGTGCAAAGAACTCATTCAAGTCCATCGTTTGTCCGATACCCCCTTTGAATCCGTCTTCATCTCCAATGATAACCGAAATACTTTTGAGAGCATAGATTATACCTGATTTTGTCTCACTATGTTTTCGAAGGTACAGGGAAGAACCGATTCAGAATAGAGTTGCATGTCGTCAAAACGTTTTCGAACGCAAGCGAGGAAAAGGCATGAACCGGAGTGCCGGGTGTTGTAGAAGGGCGGTCTGCTAAATCATCTTGCTGATGGAATTACGGATGATGAGTTCGGTCGGCAGAGTTACCGGTTCTCTCGTTTTGCCATCTTGGATGGTTTGCAACAGGAGTTCCGCTCCTTGTCGACCAAGATCGTACGATGGGACTTTGACTGATGTCAGCGGAGGAGAATAGAAACTACCCACCTCGATATTGTCAAATCCTATGATCGAGAGATCTTGGGGAACTCTCATGTGGAGTTCCTTTGCGGCCTTCATCGCTCCAATCGCCATGAGGTCGTTGGCGCATATGATGGCGGTTGGCGGATCGGCTTTTTTGAAAAAGTGGTAAAGGGCTTCAAAACCCGAGTTGATCGAGTAATCGCCATGATAGATCAATTTTTCATATGAGTTGCGATCCATATGCTTCGCGGCAATTTCTGTAAACGCTTGCAATCGGATTTGCGAGTGGATATGTTCGTCAGAACCCGTGATGAAACCGATTCTTTCATGACCTAAGGAACGCAGCATGTTATACGCATCTTGTATGATGTGGAAATTGTCAAAAAGTATGGCCGTACCAATCTGATTGCCATCGTGCCAAAATGGACCGTTTCCTATGAACACGGTTGGAATTCTGCTTTCTTTCAAGGATTTGATGAAACTGTCCTCGACAGCCAATGATGTCAGTATGATCATGCCATCGATGGATTTGTTGTACATGACATCTTTGAACAGGACGGAATCCAGATTACCCTCGGTGGTATGTATCGTTATCTGGACGGAATAATCATTCAATCGCAAACAATCATTTATCGCTTGCAGAATCGGCAGCTCATACTGCCATGTTGACGGGAGTATCGGACTCTTGTCCAGAAAGGCCACCAGAATGTTCCTTGTACGGCCTTGGGCCAGGGATTGGGCAGCTTTGTTCGGAATATAGCCGAGCTGATCGATTGCACGGAGAACTGCCGCTCTTGCTTCCTCGCTGACCAACGGATGCCCATTGATCACCCGGGAAACCGTTCCCGTGGAAACCTTCGCCAGATCAGCTACATTGCGTTGTGTAATTCTATCAGCCAAACATGGACTCCTTGAAAACCAAGTGTAATGTTACACGCTTTATACACGTGTAATTGTACGCGCTTCACCTGACATCAGATTATCACAAACTTATTATTGTGCAAAGAAAAAATAGCATTATTTTCATTGACAACTCTTGGAATCACTCCTTAGAATGTAAGCGCATACAGTAGGTATGTGAAACCAAGAGGAGGTTTATATGAAACGGAAATTGTTCGTTGGGTTGTTGGTGGCCTTTCTGTTAGTTCTGCTGTCATGTTCCGGTGGAAAAGCTCCGAGCCAGCCTCAAGAAAGCTCAGCTCCGAAAAATGTCAGCATGTTGCAAACGATCATGGACAGGGGTGTCTTGCGTGCCGGTATAGCCCTTAACGGTCCTCCCATCGGTGGGCGGGATGATAAGGGACAGCCCTATGGGTATGATGTCGATTTTGCCCAGAAATTCGCCGATACGCTTGGGGTGAAGCTTGAGATCACCGATGTCGATGGAGAAACGAGAATTCCAGCTTTGACGAGCGGCCGTGTTGATATCGTGTTCGCAAATATGACGGGTAATCTTGAGCGAGCCAAATCAATCAATTTCTCGATTCCATATCTGCGTTGCGGAATCAAGATGATGGTCAGAAAAGGCAGTACGTTTGAGACAGTTGATGATCTTAACAAACCTGGAATCAAAATTGCTGTTGCAAGAGGAACGACGGGTGAAGACCTTGCCCTCAAGTATGCTCCTCAAGCCGAGCTGGTATATGTGACGAACTTTACCGACCAGACATTGTTGATGAAACAGGGGAAAGTGGACGCGACATTTGAAGACAGTACGCTGATCGATTTCACCGCAGGCCAAAGCAAAGGCGAGCTGGTCGCCCTTCCTAAACTCTATACCTCGGACCCGATCTGTATCGGACTTCCCAAGGGTGACATGGAGTATGTCCGCTATGTCGACATGTTTGTCTCCTGGATGATCAGTTCCGGTTTCCAGAGGGAGACGTACATGAAGTGGTGGGGTACTGAACCGACAGAGTATCTCGCCATCTGGTAATAATGGCATTTGATTTGAGGCTCTTGTGAGAACATCGCTTCTCACAAGGGCTGCTTCTGTGATCATCAGAAGGGTGTGATCATGTATTTGAATTTCAGTTTTCTGAAAACGTTCTACCCGATGCTGTTGCAGGGTGCTCGTTTAACGTTGATCATCTCTGCAGGATCGTTGGTTCTTGGATTCATGCTGGGAATCATCGTTGCACTGATGCGTCAATCCAAAAGCAGACTGCTCCGATTCATCGGGTCGGCTTGGGTGGAATTTCTTAGAAATACGCCGTTTCTCGTTCAACTGTTCTTTCTGTATTTCGGACTTCCCGAGTTGGGAATACATACCGACCCGATCATAACTTCAATACTGGCGTTGGGAATCAACTCAAGCGCTCCAAACTGTGAAGTCATCCGGTCGGGATTGCTGGCGGTGAAGAAAGGCTATTATGAATGCAGCTACGCATTGGGTTATAACTCGTTTCAGACCTTCAGGTATATCGTGCTGCCGGTATCATTGCGTTTGGCATTCAAGCCGTTGACAAGCAATTTCATAAACCTCGTGCTTACCTCGTCCGTCGTGTTTTCCATAACGGTCAACGATCTGATGGGGAGTTCGAAGACCGTGGCTGCACGGACTGCCAGACCTTTTGAAGTCTTCATCTTCATCATGCTGGCTTATTGTGTTTTCACGTTCGTCATTTCGTTCGTGGCCAAGGCGATCGATAGAAGGATTTCTATCACGCTCTGAGGTGATATAAGGAAGCTATTGTGTTTGAACAGTACCTGAGCTTGACACATTATGATATCTTCTTCTTCTTGAAGGCGATCGGTATGACGCTCTGGATAACGTTGGTCTCGATAACCATCGGTACACTGATCGGCATAGTGATGGGATTGATACGTTGTTCGAAGAATAAGATCATTTCAGCCATCCCGCTGATCTATATCGAACCATTACGGAATTCTCCGCTCGTCACACAGCTTTTCCTTACATATTACGGATTGCCCGTGGTCGCGAACATCGTCCTCGATGCACAGGCCGCCGCGATCATTACATTATCATTGAATACGGGAGCATTCTTCTCCGTGCTCGTTCACAGCGCGGTCAAGGCGATTCCCAAACTGCAGTGGGAAGCCGGATTCGCCTTGGGCCATAACAGATACTCGAATTTTAAAAACATCATCGCACCGCAGGTTCTCAGATTGTTGATTCCTTCGGCGATCACGCTGTACATAAACCAGCTGCAGGTATCTTCGTTTGTTTCTTTGATCAGCCTGATCGATCTTACAAAAGCCGGCCATATCCTTACATTGAGAACGATGAGACCTTTCCTGATCTATGGAATAGTCTTTGTATTATATTTCGCAATATCCTATCCACTGTCAAAACTTGCTCAGAGGCTTGAGAAAAAAGTGGCGTTCAATTATTGATTTTTATTTGTGAGGTACCTGACGATGGCGATGATCGAAGTAAAAAATATAACAAAAGCATTCGGAGAATTAGTCGTCCTCAAAAATTTCAGCGTTGATTTTGATCAAAGTGGAGTTACCGTCATACTTGGCCCGAGCGGGACCGGGAAGAGCACGCTTCTCAGGTGTATCAATGGTTTGGAGACCATAGACAGCGGCGACATTCTTGTAGATGGGTTGTCGGTTCGAGAAAAAAAGAATCTAAAAGATATTCGGATCAAATGCGGAATGGTTTTTCAACAGACGATTCTTTTTCCTCATCTTGATGTATTGGAGAATCTGGTCATCAGTCCGATCAAAATTCTTGGAAGACCGCGTAATGAAGCGATCGAACAGGCGAAGGAGTTGCTGAATAAGGTCGGATTGATGGATAAATTGCATTCCAAGCATAATGAGCTGTCCGGAGGAGAACAACAGCGAATCGCCATTGCACGGGCGATGATGATGAATCCGCAGGCTCTGTTGCTTGATGAAATCACTTCAGCCCTGGATCCCGAGATGAGTACGGAGGTCTTGAAGATCATCGAAAAACTTGCAAATGACGGCGTAGTCATGCTGATCGTCACTCATGAAATTCCGTTTGCCCGTCGCATCGCAAGTAGAGTGCTGTTCCTTGAATACGGATCGGTCGTATCGGACACATCCAATGAAGAATTTTTCACTACCGTAAAAAACAACAATGAGCGGATAGCTCGATTCATACAAAATATTCATCACTGACCTTCTTAGATTAATGGGAGATGCGATATGTTTGGGTTGATTGTGCATGGAGGATGCCATGATCTGGAACCTGCGGAACTCGATAAAATTTCCGCAAATAATGGTGTAAGGACTTATGGTGAAATAGGATATAAAATGCTGTCCGAAGGGCATAGTGCCATCGATGTCGTTGAAAAAGTCATCACGATGATGGAAGACGATCCCATCTTTGATGCAGGTACGGGCTCCTTTCGCAATCTGAACGGTGTAGTGGAAATGGATGCGATGGTCATGAACAGCGAGCAGAATTGCGGAGCCGTGCATTGCATACAGAAAGTGAAGAATCCTATTCAGGTTGCTAGAAAGGTGATGGAAAAGACACCCCATTCCATACTCTCGGGAAGCGGGGCGGTTCAATTTGCGAGACTTCACGGTTTTGAAGAGTATGAGCCGGCTCTAAATGATGTGAAAAACCCGTCTGAAGAGATCAAGGGACGTGAACGATCGTTAAGAGATATTCAATACTATGTCGAAGAGATCCGGAAGGAAGACCATATCTTTTCCACGGTGGGAGTCGTCGCACTCGATCAGGCAGGTAGACTTGTTGCAGGAACGTCCACAGGAGGGATCCGGATGAAAATGCCGGGAAGGGTAGGAGATTCCGCCATTCCGGGTGCAGGGACGTACTGTACACGTGAAATCGGACTTTCGGCGACCGGTGAGGGAGAGAAAATCCTGAGGATGTGCCTTACCTATCAGTCCGCCCAGGATTATCTCAATACGGGACAATTGACTGATGCACTGAGAAAAAACATGAAAAGAGCTTCGGAAATCGATTGTATCTGCGGTTTGATCGCTCTTACAAGAGATGGCGAATTCTCTTTTGCACACAATGGCGTTTTCATGCCGGTCTATTATCGCACCAACAAATAAAAAGAGGGTTAATTGCATGAAGATCACTACGAGAACGATTGATACGATGGAGTTTCAGCAGCTGAATGCTCCGATAACGACCGTCTTCCCCGGCAAAACCTATGAATCAAGAATTTTCCGAGCCGTCGAGAAGGGAAAGCAGGAAGGATATTCTCATCTCGTGATCTATGGTGATCGCGAGCATTTTGCAAATATCCATTATTTCACGGGTTTCGATCCGCGATTTGAAGAAGCCCTTCTTATTCTTTCCGAAGGGAACAAGCCTCTTCTCCTGGTAGGCAATGAAGGTCTGTCGTATTCAACGATCATTCCCTTCGAATTGGACATCATGCTTTTCCAGAGCTTCAGCCTGGTCGGACAACCGAGGTCCAAGGATACTTCAAACGTACTGAGCGCTGCATATGATCGGGTGGGCATCGATAAAGACAGCAAAATCGGTGTGATCGGGTGGAAATATTTTACTGAATCGGAAGCCATCGATTCAAAATATATGTTTGATGTTCCTCATTTCATCGTTGAATCATTGAAGAGCAGGACGGGAGCAGGAAACCTTGAGAATGCGACGAAACTACTCATCGGTGCAGAGGGAGGAATGCGCACGAATCTCGATGTGGACGAGCTGGCGGTGCTTGAACTGGCAGGAACCAAGACTTCCCGAAGCGTGTTGAACATGTTGATGAATCTGAGGCCGGGCATCAGCGAGATCGAAGCTTCCACGTTCCTGAAGATCGATGGCAATCCATTGGTGGCGCATCCCAACGTAAACTTTACGACCGAGGGTATTCTTCAAGGACTGGCAAGCCCGGGAACTCATACATTGGAATATGGGTCGGTATGCAACGTAGGATTCGGGTATCGCAGTTCCATGGTCGCAAGAACCGGACTCTACACCTCTCGGGTCGAAGATATCAAGAAAAAAGAGTTTCATGAGGTGTGGGATGAAGTGTATGTTCCCTATTTCAAGATAATCGCTCTCTGGTATGAGTCGGTCGCTATCGGTGCATCCGGCAGACACGTCGTTGAAAAAATCAAGAAGGAAGTTCCTGAGTTCGATCGGCTGGGCATCGGCCTGAATCCGGGACATCTCATTCATAATGATGAGTGGACCGACAGCCTCTTCGTGCACGATGAAGATATTCGCTTAAAAAGCGGCATGGCGATCCAATGCGACATCATCGCCAATCCGGAAGGGTTGCCCGGAGTGCACGTCGAAGATGGACTGGCTCTTGCCGATGCAAAGCTGAGGGATGCTTTCAAGAACAAGTACCCAGAGGCATGGAAAAGAATTGAAAGACGAAGACGCATAATGACGGATATTCTCGGATTCAGGCTCAGCGACGATATTCTGCCATTTTCCGATATCCAAGGCATGCTGTTCCCATGGATGGCCGACCTCAAGACAGTCATGGCGGTTGACAGGTAAGACAAACCGGAAACAATCGAGAAAAATCCAGTCATACTCATTTGGACTCATTTGGATTGACGAATAGACTTTTCAATTATAATATGACATATGTTTATACAATGAGCATTTGACCAAAATTACTTTCATTGTTTGTCCGGGAGGTCGGCGTGCATTTTTCTGTCAGTACATGGAACTGGGCTGCACTATTGAAAGAAGGATTGTCCTATCAATCAATGCTGGACGAAATCAAAAAAAGTGGTTTCGGAATCGAATTCTGGCTCGCTACCATGAGCAAGACTGACATCCAAGTATATGAAGAGCGGTACAAGGGCTCCTTTGCTCACGTAAGCTGCCATACTTCGCTGGCAAATACATATAAAGATGAAATCCTCAAGAGCGAGATTGCGTTGTGTAAAAGACTTGGAGCATCGCTGATGGTAGTCCATCCGTGCTCGATTGGATTCGATGCTCATACGTGGGATGCACATTATGCCAAAGGCTTCGATTCAAAGAAATTCGAACAGATCGAACACTACATTGAACTCGCTGAGCGCCACCAGGTACTGCTTGCTTTGGAGAACGGGCCGATAGAAGTGCTCGAACAAGTGATGAATTATGTAGAATCAAAGCACCTTGGCTCGTATATGGGAATCTGTATCGATACAGGACATGCCTCAATGCACATGAATGAAGATGCCGAGTATTTGTTTAATCTATTGCGTCGTTTTCTTTCCAATTTGGTGCAGTTGCATATTCACGACAATTTCGGAAATGCAGACGACCATCTGGTTCCGGGAGAAGGAGTCATAGACTGGACCAAGGTGCTGGACATAATCGGACAGGGACAAGAGGATGTCCCGTTCGTATTCGAACTGAAAGGTCAGCGAAATCCGCTGCAAAGTGCATTCTCAGCAAAACGATTTATAGAAAATCATGCATGACACGATTCCAATCGGGTTGTCCGACTAGATCGGTAAAATCATTGGCTACGGCAATAATATTGTTTTGAATTAGAGTCGGAAATTTCGGATTGATTACCACACAGCGAATACCGGCTCTGGAAGCGGCCTCAATACCTGCCGGACTGTCTTCGAAAATAAGACAATCATCAGGATCGGCGTGACACGATTGGCGTAGATTATCATATATTTCAGGATCCGGTTTACCATTCGATACGGCCTCGCTGGTAACGAAATGTGTAATATGGCTACCCCAGCCATGGTCGGTGATTATACGCTCGATGATGTCTATGGGAGAGCCGCTAGCGACACACTGGATGGCAGTTCTACTCATCATACGTAAAAAGTCTGTCGCTCCCGGTATTTCGATAGCTGGAGAATTTATATGTTGCAACCGGAGATAGTTACGGAATTCTTCAGCACATGCGTCAATACCTCCGATGAGTGTGTTTTCATAATGAGCGGCAATATCCAAGCATATATCTTTGCAGTTTTTACCAAGAAAACGATAGATGCTTTTTTCTTCAACAGTCAAATTGCGTCTGGCTAGGTAGGCAGTTGCAGCTGCCAGCCAGTGGTCGGTAGTCCTGACCAACGTATCGTCAAGATCGTAAAATAGATAACGCACTCCGATTACCCTTTAATTCCGGTACTGGTGAGACTCGAGATAAACTGTTTTTGGTTAGAGAGGAACAACACGACAAGTGGTGCGATGGTAAGCAGTGCTGCAGCCATGATGGCACCCCAGTCGGAAGCTCCCTCGGCATCAGCAAAAAAAACGATTCCTGCTGGAGGTGTGTACATCGAGCGGCTATTGACCACGATTAGTGGCCAGAACAGGTCGTTCCAGTGACTGACGATGCTGAATATCGTGAACGACCCGATTGCCGGACGAATCATAGGCATCAGAATTCTTGTCAACAATTTCGGAATGCTGCAGCCTTCCAAAGCTGCCGCTTCAAAGAAATCTTCAGGGATTGTCATGATGTACTGGCGCATTAAAAAGATGCAGAACGGTGAAGCAATCGAGGGCAGTATGAGTGCCCGGTAGGTGTTGATTAGCTTGAATCTCGATAAAAGCAGAAAATTGGGAATCGCTGCTATATATTTAGGAAAAACAAGCGCGGCCAACACTGCTACGAACAATAGATTCTTTAGCGGGAATTTACGTTTTGCAAACGCATACGATGCCGGTATGTTCACCACTAACTGTCCGATCAATATAGATATAACTACAACGGTTCCGTTGAAAAGATAACGCAAAAGCAGAGTTTTTTGAAATACCGTGACGAAGTTCTTGAAACTGGGAGTCTTGGGTAGAATATTCAATCCGGTAATCATGATTTCCTTCGAGTCTTTCAGCGACGTGACGACCATCAGGACGAATGGAAAAATCATGAATATCCCCAGCAAACACAGGAATACAGTTGATAGATAGTCCCAGCAATTTTTATTTTTCATTGGTAGTGAATCCTCGTGTCAAAACGCATTTGAACAAGCGTCAGAGCCAATACGATGACGAAGAACACCACGGCGATACCCGAGGCATATCCTACATTGAAATACTGGAAAGCTTCCTGATAAAGCAGCAGAGACAATATCTGTGTCGTCTTGAGTGGGCCGCCGTTGGTCATGACTTTGATCAGGTCGAACGATGCCAAAGCCCGCACGGTCATGATAATCGTGATGAACAACGTGGTAGGGGATAGTAGCGGCCAGCTGATATAGCGGAAATCCTGCAACCTCGTAGAACCGTCAAGAGACGCAGTCTGATATAGTTCGTCCGGAATATTCGCCAGCCCTGCCAGAAAGAACACCATCGTATAACCTGCATTCGCCCAAATGTTGATGATGATAACAGCTCCGAGCGCCGTGTCGGGATTGCGTACCCAATCAGCTCCGCTTGTACCCAGTGCGCGTAACAGATTATTGAATACGCCGAAGTTATCATCAAGGATGAACCGCCATACGATTGCCATAGCGGCCATGGTGGCTGCTACCGGCAAGAAAAAAATAATCTGCCAGATCATTCCTGTTTTTTTACGTTGATGAATCAGCACAGCAAGACATATGCCGAGTACCAAACTGGCGATCACTACCACAACCGTATAGATTCCCGTGATTTGCAACGAGTTCCAAAAATCAGCGGATTTGAACAATTCAATATAATTGCCGAAGCCGATTAATTCGCGAGTTCTGAATCCTAGACGATAGGTCTGAGCACTTAAGATAATCGAATAGAGAATCGGGTAGAAAATAAAGAGAACCATGAAAGCTACCGCCGGAGCAATCAGCACATAGGAAACGATGATGTCCGATTTCCTGTCTTTTGGCATCATTATTATTCAACTCTCTCTTTCTTTCTACCAGTATAAGGCTTCCCGAATGCGGCAGTCTATGTTTTTACTGCCGCACCGGGAAGATATAAAACACATATTACAGCAGCGCTCTCACTTCGGCAGCTGCTCGCGAAAGACCCGCTTTCGGAGTCTCTTTGAGCAACAGAATGGATTCCTGCATGTCCCGGATGATTTTGTTGATCTTCACACCGTTTTCACCAGGCCACGCATGCCATGGAATAACCTTGGCCGCTTGGCTGAGTGCGATTGCGAAATTCTTGTCATCAGCATACTTTACCTTCAGCTGTTCGATGACATTCTGATTAGCTGGCGTATAACCACTCTTTTCACCGACGATAAAGCTCGCAGTTTCCTCGGTCAGGAATCTGATGAAGCGCCAAGCAGCTTCTTGCTTTTTCGGATCCTGGGCGAACATCATGACTCCGTTGCCTCCAGCGGGAACGAGCGGGTCGGCGCCTGTCGGTGTCGGTACCGGCGCAAGAATGACAGGGAAGTTGACCATCTTCGGAGTATTTACCCGTTGATAGCTCGAATCGATCAGCATACCCAGTTTTCCGGTTGCAAAAGTAGCCAGCGTTTGATCGGTTACCGGCATCAAACCTTTTTTAACCTGATCCTGCAAATAGGTCATGGTTCTTAATCCCGGTTCCTCGTCGAACATAACCGTCTTGCTGTCGGGAGTAGCCAGCTTGCCGCCAGCATTCTCGATCATCGTCTGGAATATCCAGTTTCCGGTGACCGACCAACCCCATAAGATTCCCATATAGCCGGCATTTTTAAGTTTCTGAGCAGCAGCCTCCGCTTCAGCCCATGATTTTGGCGGATTATCGGGATCTAGGCCGACTTGGGCAAACAAATCCTTGTTAAGCAGCATGATCGGAGTACTGGTACCAAGCGGAATAAGGTACTGTTTCGAATTGAACTTACCGAGATCCATCATCGCGGGAAACAATCCCTTTGTATTGAATTTTGCATCTTTTGCCATAAACGGAGTCAAATCAACGGCATTTCCGCTTTCCACCATCGTCTTTATGAGCGAATAGCCCGTCATTGCGACATCCGGGGGAGTCCCCGCAGCATTCGCAAGAAGGACTTTACTCGCCAGTGCTTCATAACCTCCGCTGGTGACGACAACATCCTCGATGACGATATCGGGATTCTCTTCCATAAACGCCTGCATAAGCGGTAGGCAATAGGCATCGTGCGACGCGGCAGACAGCCTATAAAACACCAGTGTTTGGATTTCCTTTTCTTTGGTTTCCGCTACCGCCGCTCCAAACAGTAATGTTGAAGCAACCAAGAATGCTAACACAATTACCCATTTTTTCATAAAATTCCTCCTTTTTTGGTGTTATACACCTCTAAAAAACTCATTGAATGGAAATGATTGTTTCTTTCCTTCAACGATAACCGCAATAAGAGCTCGAAGCAGCGGGAATGAACGAGGTCCGATACATCCATCTGCTTCCCAGATGGCGAGTGCTTTCGCCATCTCGCGAATAATCTGGACTGATTCAAGCGTGACACCGGCCAGCATGCGTTCTGCTTCTGCGTAAGGGAATCCCTGACCGAGAAGTCTCCCCAAAGTCATGGTCCGTCCGCCAGCGCTGGTGACGAACAAGTCCCCTGCACCGGGCAGGGCGCTGGAAAACCGCTCGTTGCCGCCGGCAAAACGTACCAGCTCACCGATTTCGGTACACCCCTCCGCAAATAATGCGGCGGCGGTATTGTGCACATTCATGTCGGCCTCATCGGCGGTAAGCGAACCGTATGCCATCCCGACTGCGACGGTAAAGGCATTTTTCATCGCCACGCAGATTTCAAGACTTGTCAAGTCATCGGTCGGCTGGATATGGTAATAGTGAGTTTGTAAAAGGCTTGCGATGGTTTTGGCAGTTTCAAGGTTGCGGCTTCCAAGCATGACACATGTATGGCGTCTGGCGGCCAGCTCTCCTGCGATGCATGGGCCTCCGATAGCTGCAGGAACAACCCGGTTGCGGATAGATTCTGCGAATTGTCTAGCTATCACGTCAGGAAAGAACTCAATAGTCCCTGACGTATCGACGCGTAAACCTTTAGTAATGCTGACGACCAGCTGATTTGCTCTGATTCTGTGCGACAACACTTCAGCAATCCAATCAATCCCGGGAGAACTCACTCCGCAAACGATTAATTCAGCATTCTTGACAGCTTCGTCAATCTGCGAAAAATCAAACGGAACTACCTGGTCGGGTAATGTTCGTTTAAGGCTGGGGTGGAAGCGATTTTTTTTACACGATTCGATGATGGTTCCGTCCAGATGCGTCCCGACTAAGTGGACGGTGAAACCGTTATCTGCCAAAGGCCATGCCATCGCCGAGCCCATGAGTCCCGAGCCAATGATTGTTGCTATAGCCATATTCAGCCTCGCTTACTAAATAATTTCCAATCCGAGCGTCTGTTGTACATAGGTGCGGACAGTCGACGGATAGTTGGTGGTGATGCTGTCGACTCCCCACGAGAGCAATGTGTCAACATCTTCAGCCGAATTACCAAGCCAGCCGGTTGTCTGAAGACCGTAGGATCGTGCTTTTGCAGTCAACTCTTTGCCGTTGGCTGTCGTGATACGGATGCATGTGTTGTAGCAACCCAGTTCTACTGCCTTCAGAAGATCCTTTTCGGTGTATTCCATCGCTATCAGACCGCAATGCTGAGTTGGATCTGTCAGCCGGATGCGGGTAATCGCGTATGGATCAAACGATGTTACTACTGTTTTTTCACGAATCTTATAGGTATTGATTGCTTGTAAAACCAAATCAGCGACTCGATCGAGCACGACTTCGGTATCGGTTTTTATCTCGATTTGGAAAAAGCCGATCTTGTCGGCAAATTCATCAAGCACTTCGTGTAAAGTCGGAATTTTTGCATCGGGAAACTCGCCAAAGAACAAAACTCCAGCGTTGAATCGCTTGAGTTCGGCTAACGTATGGTGTCCGACTAATCCTTTGCCATCAGTGGTTCGATCCAGCAATGGATCGTGAATGACTGCGAGCTGCCCATCTTTGGTTAGGTGTACGTCGAGTTCAAAACAGCGTACACCGGCTTTATCATACGCATACTCGAATCCAGCCAAGGTATTTTCCGGGGCTTCTCCGGCTGCTCCTCGATGTCCAAAGATCAACAATGGCATGGCATCCCTCTGGTGTGAGCATATGCTCAAATAGCGAGCTTAAGTAATTGTAAGAGTAATTATATCGGTTGTCAACCAGAAGTAGTACATCATATATATAATCTTTTTCATTTCATTTTTTCTCCCCTTTAACACTTTTTCTTTTTATGTACTCATTGTAGGTATCCATTGTTAAATGGAAAAGAGAAGTCATGCTAAATCGATGTAAAATGAGTGGGAATAGTCAGGTTTTGGGCTGTAAGCACCAAGTTCAGAATCGCGCCTGCCTTAATAAATATACGGTTTTCTCGTTGAAAAGCGGATAATTCAATCTTTAGAAGTACGATGGTTGCTACCTCGTCTGTACGAATGTTATTGAGGTGGATTCTGAAAAACAAATCAGAAAAGATCGGGATACGAACTTTGCTTACTGCCGAGACCATGATGGATCTCTGGTTCTCAATCACATGATAGAAGCTGCTGAAATAGCTGATATCAGTTGTCAATCAGAATTGTTGTTGACTTTCCTGTTACATCTTTTTACTATGAGACAAAATCGTAACAGTGAGCGAAAGCTCAGATGCTGAAAGGAAACTGTAAGATGGATGGGCGAAATCTGTTGGTCAAAACCGCTGTATTGTATTACAAATATGATATGAATCAATCGGAAATCGCAAAAAAACTGGGTTTATCGCGTCAAAAAGTAGGACGATTGCTTAAGCAAGCGAGAGACGAAGGAATCGTACGGATTACCATCCAATCAGATGTATCCTATTCAGCAGAATGTGCGGCTATGCTTGAGAATCTGTTTTCTCTTAAAGAAGCGATTGTCGTCGATGTTCCCGTCTACGAAGATCAGATTATCAAAGAAGAGATAGGGAAGGCGGCTGCAGAGCTTTTGTCTAGGATTTTAATCGACAATGACAGCATGAGCATCTCGTGGGGCAGCACAGTCTACCAGTGTGCACGAAATCTAAGGCACAGACCACTCAAAGGTCTCACCTTTTCACAGCTGAACGGAAGTCACGAGAAAGTTCCCTATACACATAGCGGGATGAATATATTGAACCTGCTGAACCATAGTGTCGATCAATCAACATCGTATCCGCTATTTGCTCCGATGAAGGTGAATTCGGAAGGACTGCTACTTAGCCTTCTCAAGGACGACACAATACAGCAGGCGATGCAAGCCGCGGTAAAAAGCCGTATAGCAGTATTCGGTATAGGAAGCATATCTCACGATTCATCGCTGTTCCACGCAGGTTATATGGATGCCATGCTGGTCAAATCGCTACATTCTTGTGGTGCAGTTGCCGATGTGTGTGGGCATTTCATCAATAACGATGGATACATCTGCAATCAGGAATTGGAACGCAGAACCCTATCCATTTCAGAAACAGATCTCAAGAGCAAAGAATACTTTATAGCATTAGCTGGTAATATTCATAAGGCTGAGGCTATCTTGGGCGCTTTAAAAGGCCACTGGTGCAACGTGTTGGTAACCGACTTGAAAACAGCTGAACGGATTATCGAACTATTCAGCCCGAGAGAATAACCGATAGAATTAACCATGTTTAACACTAGCTGCAAATAGTGCAAAGGAATTAAAAATTCCAACGCAATTCTCATGATAGTGTTCATAATTAATCGTCGAGGATGTGATACGTTAAAGAGCAGTTGATATTCAAAAATCAAGCCCCGTTACAATTTTCAGCTGATAATTGATTACAGGGATAAGGCCCTGCATATGAAAAAGCTGACACCTTTATCGGAATGAGACCTTCTGGAGACAGTGGGGATAATCATGAATCACGGAAGTCATTCAATTGACCTGGAAATCAAATTTTCTGATTTATTCAAAGACAATCGTTCAGCATCAGCTTTACCAGCTCAAGACTGTCCGCGTGCTTCTAATCGATATTTGTGAAGGTGCCGATGAATTCAAACACCTCTCTGATTTTTCAATTCTGTCGTCCGATTACGTTATTCATCCGTCAAATCTCACTATGTTTGCCGTTCAGATGCAATTTTTTCCTCATTCTGCGGTTATGTATTTGGAAACCCAGCATGGTTTTTCTTGAGCATTCGTCTGAAGTGCAAGTAAGATCATCCGTGGAGTCCTAGACATGCGGTCATGCTTCAACTGATGGTTCCCACGGCTTTAGCGAATGATCTTATGTTCTTCAATGGAGTTTCTACGGGCAGGTCACAACCCGAACTGATGATGAAATTATCATGATGCATCATGTGTTTCATCAGTTTCTTGGTCTCCTTATCCACTGCGTCCGGATCCCCGTTCAAGAAGATCGAAACCGGATTGATGTTTCCCAATATTACCATCTCAGCGGGAATGAGCTGCATGATCGACGGAATATCCACACCGCTGTCCAGACTTAATCCGGCGACTTTCGTTGCTGCGAGATTCGACATGACCGGTGTTGTTTGACCGCAGACATGCAGGATGCTAGGAACATCCAATTCCGCCGCTATCCGTTCAATTGAAGGACGTGCGAATGTGTCGTACAGATTGGGAGAAAGCAACACCGCGGTAGGATCCAATAGCACCACCATATCGGCACCCGCATCTTGAAGGGCTTTGGCATATGGGATTACACACTTGGTGGCGAAGTCGATCACCAAATCGCAGAACTGTGGTTCGATGAGTGTATTGATCGCCAGATTTTCGGCTCCCATCAATAATCCGGCCAATGTAAACGGAGAGGCCACATATCCAGCCACAAATGGAGCTTCTTCCGTTTTCTCAGTCGCTTCCTTTACTCTCCGAATTGTATCGGCGAAAACATTCATCCGACCGGCATGCGATGGTTCCGGAATAGCAAGACGCAGCAAATCTTCAGGTGAACCAACAGGATGTTCCCGTACATTGGGAGAGCCGTCTTCGATGAATTCGATGGCAAGCCCCAAAGCCTCAGCCTCGACAGAGAGGTCCATGAAGGGGAAAAGGATATCGAAACCATAGGTCTTATATAGCTGAATCAGGGTCTCGGATTGTACACGGGAATCCTTGAGGTTTTCCAATACCGAAGTGCCGGTAAGTGTTGCTCCAGGGTATCCTACAAGTGGAGCAGCAAGAATACGATGTCGCCTTTCCATCATGTTTCTTATTGTTCCAATAAAATCACTACTCATAGCCGGCTTCCTCCGAATCATATCCTATGTCTTCAAGCAGCGATACTCAACCTTTCGCTGTGCTGTATATCGAAGAATGGTTGAAATAGATCAAGCATTTCTTCTAAATTGGAAAAGTACCCATTACAGTTCCAAGAAGGCTGTGAACAGGGTATAGAAAACCCTACATTAAAGCAAAACAGCAACACCCATCCCGTAAAAGGTATATTCACCGATAAAAGCTATCAAGCGATGCCTGTACATCGCAGCAGGGGAGATGGGAGGGTATAGTCAATAAATATAATGAGTTAATGATTTACATTACTTGAATGAGTTCATAGCGTGGATGAGGCTTGCGGCTGATTGGTTCTGTAAGGCACAGGATTGCCAAACTTCATGTCAAGTTGTCAAGTTCAACAGTTTCCTTCCTTTGTTCGCATGAATAAACTTTCTTCTCCTTATAGAATCCAAGAAAACATCTTCACCCCTATCCACCTTTCTCCAACACCTTCTAAATGATAATCATCCCTTAACGGCACCAGCAGTCATTCCTGAGATAAGATACTTCTGAGCGAAGAACCCAACAGCAATTATCGGGATTGAAGATAGACAGGCTATTGCTCCTATTGTTCCCCAATTGACTACCATTCCACCAGTATAGCGAGCAACCGCTACAGTCATTGTGTACGTCTTCATATTCGTAAAACCCATGGCGTAGATGAGTTCGTTCCACGAGAATTGCAGTACTAGAATCGCAGATGATGCGATAGCCGGTTTTAATGTGGGAAAGATAATTCTGAATAGGGTTTGCATCCTCGTGCACCCATCTATCGTTGCAGACTCAAAGAGTTCTCCCGGAACGTCGCTCATAAATCCGGAAATAAGCCAGGTATTAAAAGGTAATGTAGATGTGGAGTGAGCAATAATCACTGCGAGGAGAGAACCGGTAAGTCCAATCTTATTAAGCATGATGTATAAAGGAATAAGAATAGTGATGTATGGGACGGCTCTGCCTACAAGAAGTATATTTGATAATTTAGCAACCTTTTTCGATTTAAAAAGCCTTATTCCATACGCAGCAAAGGTTCCACACATTACAACGATCACAGTTGTGAATGAAGCCACGACAATTGAATTTTTAAAATAATTTTCAAAGTTGGTGGTCTTAAAAAGCTGTTGATAGTTGTTCAAAACCGGTTTGAAGAATACTGATGGTGGAATTTTAAATGTATCAACACCGGACTTGAGACTGTTTGTGATAATCAGCCAGATTGGGAATACTGCCGCAAATAAGAATATAATCAGTAGCGCCCGTTCAAAAATTGTGAAATACCATTTGACTTTCTGCTTCATACCGATCTCCCTAATTACGATTGATTACGCTTTCTGTTGTTATATCGGACAAAGGGAATCCCGAAACAGACAAGTGCCAAAATCAAAGTCAAAACAGAAAGAGTCATTGCATAACTCATATTCCCTGATTCAAATGCTTGAAGATAACTATATAAATTCAGTGTCATTGAAGAGTTGTTCGGACCCCCTTTTGTCAGTCCGAACACGACATCCATCGATTTTATGGTATCAACACCTGAAATGAGGATTATGGTCATATAGACACTCTTTAGAAGAGGAAGTGTTATGTACCAGAATGTCTTCATTAAGCCAACGCCATCACAATAGGCAGCCTCATAAAGATCTTCCGATATGCATAACAAACCTGCAGAGAGGACAATCACCACAAAAGGAATATTTGTCCACCAATGTGCTGTGATACAACAGAATAGTGCAGTTGATGTGCCTGAAACTCCTTTGAATTGGGCGTAAGTTATCCCGATTTTTCCCAAAGCCCAATATATCACACCGTTTACATCTAATAAGCTTGTCCACATGAGACTTGTCACAATCGGAGCAACGAGCAGCGGCATAATCATAAAAGGTCTGAGGATATGCTGGACCCCTTCCTTAAGTCGATAAAGCAGTACTGAAATGATGGTGCCAAACACAAGATCTCCGGCGACACACCCTACAGCAAAGATAACAGTGTTAACGATAGCCTTTTTTGTTGTTGAATCCTTAAAAGCATTAACATAATTCGAAATCCCGACAAGGTTTTCACTGGAAAGACTTCCACCTAGCCGATATTCATGAAGACTTACATAAATCCCATAGAACATTGGGATAATGGTAAAGCAAAGAACGATAAGTAAGGTCGGCAAAATCAGAATAGTTGGTAGTAAATCACCTTTTTCCATGCTTAAACCAAAACTTTTCCTGTCCATATTTACCTCAAAACAAATAATAATGACTTCGGGCAGTGAAAGTCTGCCCGAAGTCATTCATTAGATAATTACCATTTAGCGCCGTACTCGGACTGAAGTTCGGAAAGCAAGGCTTTGAAATTTGGTTTCGAAGATGCGGCGACTCCGGAAAGAAGCGCATTCATTTTGCTTTTGAGTGAATCAAAGTTTGGATTGATCGGGTCCGGCTTTCCGTTTGAGAAAGCTTCCATGACGACTCCTGCAAAAGGAACTTTGGAGACAACTTCTTTATCCTCTGCCAAAGCTGTAAGGCCGCTTATCGAGTAGCTGTCAAGGGTTGCTTTCTTTTCATAATCATAACTTGTTACCCAAGCGATGAATTCGAATGCCGCCTTAGGATCGGAGCAGTTTGCAGGAATTGCCCAAACCCAATATGTCTGGTTTGCTGCCGCCGTGTCACCATAGCCATATAGCGGGAAGTATCGAACGCTGTCGGCAATAAGAGAGGCAGATGGATCATGCAGATAGCTGTTGTTCCCACTCATTGATAATCCAAGCGGAGCGACCTTTGACTGAAGAGCTTTGATGACACCTTCATGCGCCCAGTTGAGAGCACCATCACAACTATTGTCGGTAAGTGCTTTATAACGCTCTAATGAGGCAACCACTGTGTCACTCGTGAGATCGAGCTTGCCATCCTGTACTATGTACCCATCAGCGGAATAGAGAAGTTGCGACCATGTGGTATAGCTTCCGTTTGCCTGTGATGCCGGCATGGCGATACCTGTCCCTTTAGCCTTAAGTTGCTTGGCCAAAGCAAGAAGCTCATCATAATTAGTCGGAACTTTAATATTATTTTCTTTGAAATAATTACTATCGTAAGCACAGACGATACACTGCAGGAATGTTGGGATTCCATAGGTTTTTCCATTGAATGTCAGGTTTGACATGAGTGCTGAATCGTATGCATCGAGATCAACACCGGCAGCTGCCGCAAGCTCATCCAGACTCATGAGGTAACCGGCATTCACGAACTCGCTCATCCAAGGTCCATTTACAAATACGACATCCAGATTTCCTGAAGTTCCTTTTGCGGATTGGAATGACAAGAGTTGCTTCTGCTTGAGTGATCCGTATCCGACTTCATCAACGATGATATTTGAGGAACCTGGGAACGTATCCTGGACTTTAGCGAGATGCTCTCTTGGAATTCCGGTCCACATTGAAACAACAACATCAGATTTTGCTGAAGCTTCCTTTGAACCAGTTGCAAAGACGAAACCGGAAATGAGCACCATAACGACAAGCACCACTAATAGTTTCTTCATTTTTTTCTCCTTTTTTGGGGTCATAGCCCCTTTAGAATTCTATGAATAAAATAAGGAACAAGGCATAACCCGCCAAATTCCCTAAATAGCCGCGTGAAACCAGAACACTTTTAAAGCTTTCGAATCAACATTCCTTCTAAATGAGTGCTTTACATGAGGAGCGATAATGAGGCTCATGTCTTTCTTTACATCAAGAATTTCTCCATCGAGATATACTTGACCGGCTCCTTCTACAATCACGAATCCTTCTTGATCATCATGATCACCCAGAGGTCCGAATTCCACGGATGTATAAAGACATATTCCTATGCATGCACCGTTTGTCCCAAATACCAGCGGTTTTGAGGGATTGATTTCGTTTTCATTCAGTGCAAGATTCTGAACAGTATTAATTGAATACGTCATATTGTTCTTTCCTTGAATCCATAGTGTTCAAAGAGACGATCCCGACTCATTTTTACCTCTTCGAAGCAGTTTGAAGATGGAGCCTCGTTTTCAATGAGCATATAGGGGATCTTGCTTGAATTTACAAAATCAACAGTCTCTTGAATTTGGACTATACCGTCTCCAACAGGCTTGCCGACACAACACATGAAATCATCCTGAAGATCGGTCCTTCTAAAATCAACGATTCCATCCTTAACGTGTACTACCTTGATTCTGTCAACCATGCGTTCCATATATGGTTTTACATCTATACCGTTGGCACCATTCAGATAAAGAACATCAAGTTCAAGATTCGCATACTCCGGATCAACTCGTTCCAAAACATAATCCATCTTGTATTGGCCATTAGGCATCTTCTCATATTCACGGGCATGATTGTGGTATAGAAGCTCCAACCCGTTTTCTTTCAGGATTCTTCCTGCATTGTTCAGGTCGTCAATGAGCGCATCGATTTCCGACTGAATATTGACTGCGCCGAGTGTGTATACTATGTACTTGGTATTTAGGATCTGATGATATTCGATCATCCGCTTGAGAAGTTCCAAATCCCTCAAATCCCTTTTCCTTTCGTGGGTAGCTAACGACTTCATTCCATAAAAATCCATGCTTTTCTTCAAAGTCTTGGCGTCATATCCAAAAAAGGTTTTAAATTCGAGGTTTCTTATCCCAAGTTTATCAAGTTCATAGAAAGTTCTAGAAAAATCAGTTGAGAAAACCCTGTTGACCGTAATCACTGATAGACCAAGTTCTGCCATACTTTTTACCTCTTTACTAATACTTCAATGTTAGATGCAAGCGTCCTGATTTCTTCAGCAACCTTGCATGCTTCTTCTACCTCAAGACTCTTAGTATTACTGTAATCAGCAGAAATACCCAATTTTTCCCGTTTCAGCAAACCGAATGAGTGATATGGTTCAAGTTCAACCCTTACCAGATTTTTCAGGTTACTGGCGAGAGTTGAAATTCCAAGATAATGTTCAGGCCTCATGTTTCTCCCGGGGATCAGGGGACACCTGAGCACAATCGGTTTTCCAGCTTCATCGATTCTTCTGATGTTTTTGAGTATTTGCTCGTTGCCGTCCCCTGTGAATTCCTTATGCAGCAGGGTAGAGGTTTCTTTATAGTCACATAGGAACAAGTCAACAACCGGAATCATCTTCTCAATCACATCCATTGATGAAAAACAACAGGTTTCAACCGCAGTATGGATTCCCATTTCTTTTGCGGCCTTGCATAGCTCAAAGGAGAAATCACTGTGCATGAGAGGTTCGCCACCGGACAGCGTCATGCCTCCACCACTTCTTCTGTAGAAGACAACATCACGTGCGACAACCTTCATCACATCACCAACGGAGAGTCTTTTCCCTGCCATTTCCAATGCCTTCACCGGACAAACGGATGCGCACTTCCCGCAAGCGATGCAATCATCTCTTAAGAAGAGATGCTTTCCATTCTTAAAAACATGGCAGGAGTTTGGACAAACCGATTCGCAAACCCTGCATCCGATGCACAATGCATCGTCATATGTTACTTGCACATGTGAAGAAAGTCCCTCGGGATTGTGGCACCACTGACATTTCAGAGGGCATCCTTTAAGGAAAACGGTCGTTCTGATTCCCGGACCGTCATCGATGCAATATCGCTGTATCTTGAAAACCACACAATCCTTCATAGCTACTTTGCAGTCCTTTCAAGGTATTCAACCTGCTGCCAACGAGGGATTTTGGTAAAAAACTCACTGTATCCGTAGAGCCTGACAGTAAGATCATCATATTTTTCAGGATTCACCATCGCATCTTGAAGCATCTCTTTATTTACATACGTCAAGCCGACATGCAGTCCTCCTAGCTCAAAGTAGGATTCCACTAGTGCCCTAAGGGTTTCAGTCGGAATTCGCTTTGAAAGGCTCAAGTTATATCCACCCCCACCACTACGGACAAACGGCAGTTTAGCAAGACTCCTTAATTCTGCAGTTGCGCCTTCGAGAGATGTTCCATAACTCGGACTTTGATTTTCTGAGATATACTCACCGGCATGTCTGCCGTCTGGAGTTGCTTCTAAGTCCTTGCCATATATCGCACTTCTATCCAACGAATAAATGTCACCTATGATAAAAGCTTGATCGGGTTTTTTCACCTTATCAATCGCATCGAACATAGCATTGGCAACACTAACGGCATATGAATCAGCTTGATCATCGTCATTACCAAACTTGGCCATATTCTTCAACTCAAGTCTGAGGAGTTCATTGCCTTCGTAATTGTCGAGTAATATTTGCCTTAACTGCTCAAGTGTATATCTCTTTTCTTTGAAAACAAGCTTATCAATTCCCGCTATTGAGTTTGCACCTGTTGCAAGCCCCATAAGGAAGAAATTATATAGTTTTACAGGGTAAGCACCGCCTTCACCGGGATATCTGCATTCATTTACGCAATTCGCAATAAATAATGCATCCAATACTCCTCGCTGACGATTATAGACTTTCCCATAAAGCCTAATTATATAATTAATATATTCTTGAAAGCATTCATAACAAAGATCGCCAAATCGATCGAGGATTTGCTCCAAATTATCATACTCAGGAGCTTTATCGTCATATACTCCAATCGCCCCAAGCACCACTTTGGGAATGTTCAAATAGTATTCGTTTCTTGTGTTATAGAAACTCATTTCCGTACTGCAACATCCTGAATACGTGATCATGTCGATTTGATCTTCAGACATGCCTCTCTTTTCCATTGCCGTACGAACAAGGTCATAATTATATACTTGAATTTTATCAGCTACCGCGTTCATTGATTCAAAAATCTGTGCCTTGAATGTTTCATCATGCTCAGTCTGATAGAACAATGTCATGACAGGTTCCGGCATATCGTTCATCGTAAAAGCTTTAAGAACGTCTGTTGAAAGATCAGTCTGGAACGCGCCGCCAATAATTATATATTGTTTTGTATTGTAGCAAGGTATAGGTTTTTTCTCTGCAATATTATAGACAGCCCTTCCGGTGATTTCATTTGGTTTTAACAGGAAAAACCTGAGCATTGAGATTATTTCTTCTCTACTTGTTCCATTCTCAAGTTCCTGGATATAAAAAGGATATATGTATTTGTCAAAATGGCCGAAAGCGAAATCTCTTGCTCCCTCCACGCAGCTTGCCAGCATATGGATAAACCAGATGGATTGAAGCGCACTGAAAAGGTCGTATGCCGGTTCAAACGGTATCCGTCGCAATGCTTCGGCTTGGCGCGACATCCCCTTTATTTCAGCAGCATCAGCATAGCGCATCGCAAACCTTCGAATTGCATCAATAATCATCTTAGCGTTTAAAAGATATAGTTGAGACAATGGATCGCCTTTGCGCTTTGCATTTTTCTCAATTCTATCAAGTATTCCCGAACAACCTTCAGTGAGGAGCATCTCCCAGTTGTAGCACATATGTCCAAAAGAATATAAAAGAGGGTTGGGGAATGTTACGCTTGTATCCTTTGGATAATCCCTGAGGCATGCCTCTTCACCATAAAAGTATCGGATTCTTTTGGATGGTCCCATTCCAGGATCCGGTAAAGCCTCTACCATTCGCCCAAGAATAAAATCCTGATCGTCTATCGGTGTGCTCAGTCCATCAAGTACTTCTGCAAATATTTTAGCCTCACGATCATATTCATAATACGTGGCCATCTTTTTATCCAGACGCGCGAGAATCCTCTCTCGCTCAATGAAACAAGCTCGATCATCATTCTCAAAAAACTGATTTTTCAAATAAGAAAAACGTTCTTCAAGTTTCATTTCATTCTTCCTCACCAGGTTATATTCACTAAACATCCGCTTTCAGCTGATTCATATAGGGCATCGACAAGTTTCATGAGTACCCACCCATCAAAGGCACTGGATAGACATCCCTTTCGCTGTATTTCATTTGTATCGGAATCTGACAGGTTGACAAGGTCGATGAAACATTTCATCTGGGAATCCAAAGACCCCTGATAATCAAATCCGGCAATACCATAATGAATATCCCTGAGTACTCCATTATCAACTGTATGGAGTTCAAGTTCGGGGTCAACTTCAAGTCCTGCTTCGGTTCCAATGAACTCTATCCGTTTGAAGTTTTGCTTTACATGTAACGCATTTGAAAGAAGCAGCTCGACTACAGCGCCATTCGAGAGATTGATGATAGCGAATGCAGCTTCTTCAACATCATAGTCATACGAATTGCTTGATCTGGGAACCCAGCCTGTAGAACCTGACTTCACAGTCTCAAATATTGGACAGGGTGGAAAAGTCTTTGCATAAACGCTGACAGGTCTGACATCTCCACCGATTATGAATCTTGCAAGATCAAGACAGTGAGATCCGATATCAATGACACACCCCCCGCCAGCGATGGCTTTATTTCCGTACCAGCTTCCAGCAAGGGCAAATCTTCTTATTGTTTCAAGCCTGATAAGGTTTATCTTGCCTAGAATTCCGCTTTGAACTATCTCTGCAGCTCTAAAATGCTTTTCAGAAAACCTGAACATAAATGCATACATGAGATGTACTTCATTTTTCTTTGCACACTCAAGCATCTCCAGCGCCTGGGATGCTGTCATTGCAGGAGGTTTTTCACATAGCACATTGACTTTATGATTTAAAGCATAGAGAACGACATCAAAATGCTCTGAGGGGGGAAGACTTACGACAACTGCATCAAGAGCAGTTTCATTGAGCATTTTTTTATAATCTGTGTACAGTTCCGGAGAAAGCTGACTAAGCTTTTCAGGAAGTCCTTTCACATATGACGACTTAGAACACACAGCAACGATAGAAGCCTGCTCACATTTCAAAGCAGCATCAACATGCCTTAAGGCAATTGCGCCCAGTCCAATGAATCCAAGTTTAATCATATCTGGATTCTACGATTAGTATTGGTTATTAGTCTTGTTCTAAAACTCAAGTAAGATTGTATTATTCTGACCTATTTGAGTTTTCATTTTTAAGTTTTTATTGTATTTTTACAACAGATGGACAATAATAACAATAGTTGGCAATAGTTAAACGACAGTTACTGGGTATGAATAAAGAAAAAGTGGAAATGTTTGGCTTTATTCTTGTATTATTTTGACTTTATTGTATGCGCTTTTAACGACTGCATAAAGTACCTGCTTATTTAGGAAGTGTTTATATGGTGAAAGTTCATAAATATGCTCTTGCAACCGTCCTGCATGACTTTTGCAGATATAAAATATCTTGTTCTACCAGGCCATCACCATATCTACATTCACATGATTACTTTGAGTTCATCATTATTTCAAATGGACAGAGTACCCACTATGTGAATAAGACGAGCATTAAAATGAAGAAAGGTGATGTTGCATTCATCAGGCCTAAAGATATTCATAGGTGTATTCCCAATGGAAGCGATTTTGAGTTTTATAATATTGCTGTCGAACCAAATCTTGTAACCATTCTATTCTCATTTTTAGGCGATGACTTCGATCCCAAACCATATTTAGAGAAAACTCTCCCACCGACAGTTACTTTATTGGCTAGCGAGCTTAACAGTGTGATATCAAGTGCTGATCGACTCATTCGCCTATATACGTTGCAGCAATCAAACATCGAGTATCTTTATAGGGTGTTTGTACTGGATTTATTCGCACGACTTATTTCAACACCAGTGATCGCATTTGAAAAGAATATTCCAGGATGGTTTAAAAGTGTTATTACAGAGATGATGGAACCTGCAAACTATGTTGAAGGAATTTCAGCCATGTATCGGATTTCGGGAGTTAGTCCCGGATATCTTTCAAGGACATGCCGGAAATATACAAATAAAACGCCCACCGAGATTGTAAATTCAATAAGATTGATGAAGGCAGTCAATCTTCTTGATACTACCGAACTGCCGATAATGGATATTGCAATGGATGTAGGATTTAACAATCTTTCTCATTTCTATCATCAATTTAAGAAAGTTTATGGATATTCACCAAATAAATTCAGACAAGAGTTCATGTATGCTGATGACCATTTAGAGGCGACAAAACAGTCAGACATTGAAAAAGGCTATTCTTGATTCCACCCGTTTTTAAAGCGAAACAACGACATTCATCCCTTAAGAGGTATATTCCCCGATAAAAGCTATCAAGCGTGCAGCAGGGGAGACGGGAGGAAATGATGAATAATCTCAATTCTGTGTTGTTGGAAGGCAATCTCGTACGTGATCCGGAGCTGGTCCGCTTTACAGGCAACGAAGCGGTGCTCACGAAGTTCTCCATCGCTTCCAATCGGTACTACCGGAATCAGAAAGGGGAGAGCGTCGAAGAA
>Ga0116182_1001200_pt1 | contig 27419 bp, 27 predicted proteins | sample AD_UKC077_MetaG_FD_89805 | JGI IMG/M metagenome (GOLD analysis project Ga0116182, IMG submission 89805) | Active sludge microbial communities of municipal wastewater-treating anaerobic digesters from USA - AD_UKC077_MetaG | ecosystem: Engineered > Bioreactor > Anaerobic > Digestate | place: USA...
AATCACTTTGATCAGGGTTATTCTCGGATACTTTCGGGAGTATACCCTGGACTACCTTGGAGTACGTGTGGCAACGGATATTAAAAATGATCTTTTTGATCATATACAGACTCTTTCTTTCAAATACTTTGACAATATGAACACTGGAGAGCTTATGTCAAGATTAACTGAAGATGTGGATAATATATGGATGGCTTTGGCTTTTGGAATAAGTTTGTTTATTGAAAATTCAATATATTTTATTTTTGCAGCTGCAATTCTTTTGTATCTTAACTGGAAGCTTGCTCTTATAAGCTTGTGTATCATGCCTATTCTGGCATGGCTGGCTATGAAGCTTGAGAAAGATATAGAAAAAGCTTTTGATAAGATAAGCGATCATGCCGTACATATAAACACCACCGCACAGGAGGATATTTCTGGCATACGGCTTGTAAAAGCTTTTGCACGCGAAAAGCATGAGATTCTGAAATTTCTGAATCTGAATGCAGTCAACTATAATTTAAACGTTGAAAAGGCAAAGATCTGGGGAAAGTACTATCCTTTGATTGAGTTCCTTACGAATATCTCTATAGTCTTAGTCATTTCTTTTGGAGGAATGCTGGTTATAAAAGAAGATATATCTATCGGAACTCTTGTGGCTTTTAACGGATATCTTTCCATGCTTGTGTGGCCAATGAGAATGATGGGCTGGCTTACCAACGTCATTTCGCAGGCAAATACCTCAGCTAAAAAAATCTTTGGTATCATGAACACAAAAGCAGATATAGCAAGCACGCAAGACTGTATAAAACCATTAGAAATAAAAGGAGACATCACCTTTAAAAATGTATCTTTCAAATATAATAACTCTTATGTTTTGAAAAATATAAACCTTAATATTAAAGCTGGATCAACCGTTGCCATCATGGGGACGACTGGTTCGGGAAAGACTTCCCTGGTAAGTCTTATCGGAAGATACTACGATGTGACCGAGGGATCAGTTGAAATTGATGGTAAAGACATACGTGACCTTGATCTTGATCTTTTAAGAAGTTCAATGTCGGTTGTTTTTCAAGATACCTTCCTTTTTTCTGATTCAATAGCCAACAATGTTGCTTTTTCAGTAAAAAAATCTTCTGAACAGAGTATAAAAGACGCCTGTAATATGGCATGCATAGATGATTTCATCTCAAGTCTTGAAAATGGTTATGATACTGAAATAGGAGAAAGAGGAATAGGTCTTTCAGGAGGTCAGAAGCAACGTCTTTCAATTGCCAGGGCAATGATTAAAAAGTCATCTATTTTAATACTCGATGATTCTACATCCGCTTTGGATATGGAAACGGAGTTTCAACTTCTTAAAAACCTGAACGGTTTGAAAAACAAACCTACTACCTTTTTGATTGCACACAGAATCTCGGCTGTTAAAAATGCCGATATAATCTTGTACCTTGAAGATGGCAGTATAAAGGAATACGGGACACATAACTCTCTTCTTGCAATGAAAGGCAGATACTATCAGGTATACTCTGATCAGTTCAAAGATTACGAAGAGCTTGAATACACAGAGGAATTAGCATAACGGAGGTAAATAATGCCAAGAAATACTACATCTAAAGATGAAGATACTTTAAAAACTTCTAAATCATCGTTGATTAAACGTCTTATCTCTTATATGAAACCCTTCAAACTTAAGATAACCGGGGTAATAATCTTGATGATTATTGTTATGGGAATAAACTTAGTAAACCCTTATCTTTTGAAAGAAGCTATTGATAAGCATGTGACAAATAAAAATTATAACGGACTTCTTGTAATAGGAATTTTCTTTTCAGTCCTTAATGTTTTATCGATGTTTTTATCCAGAATTAGAATAAATATCATGTCGGAAGTATCAAATAAAATCGTGCTGAATATTCGGCAGGAGCTTTATACCCATATTCAAAAGCTTTCTTTTACTTTTTTTGATAATAGGCCCGTAGGAAAGATACTAGCAAGAGTAGTCGGAGATGTGAACTCACTTCAGCAGTTGTTTTCAGATAGTGTTACCAATCTTATACCAGAAATACTCACTATAGTATGTACTCTTTTCTTGATGTTTTCTATGAACTTCAAACTAACACTGGCAGCCGTAGCAACTCTACCTCTTCTTATAGGCGGATTATTTTTCATAGAGACTTTCAGCAGAAAGAGATGGCAGACCTACAGAAAGAAAAGATCAAACCTTAATGCCTTTATACATGAGGATTTTTCAGGAATTAAAGTTGTTCAGTCCTATAATATGCAGGAAAAAACCTCTTACAGCTTCAAAAAATATTGTAATTCTATGATGAGTTCTTTTATAAAGGCAGTACGGTTAAATGACTTTTTCTGGCCTATGGTAGAACTGTGCTCCGGAATAGGCATTGTCTTGGTATATTGGTCAAGCATAAAGCTTGTAAATACCGGTTCTATATCAATAGGAACCCTTGTGGCTTTTACTGCATATATTTCAATTTTCTGGCGACCGATCATGAATATAACCAATTTCTATAATTCGTTAATAACAAATTTCGCCGCAGCAGAAAGAATCTTTGATATTCTTGATACAAAGCCTGATATTGAAAATAAAGGCTCAGAAGTAATAATGCCACTTATAAATGGAAATGTCCAGTTTAAAAATGTATCTTTTGGTTATGATGACGGAACTACAGTCCTTGATGATGTAAGCTTTAACGTTAAGCCGGGAGAAAAAATTGCCCTAGTTGGTCCTACCGGAGCAGGTAAAACTACTATAATAAATCTGATAAGCAGATTCTACGATACTAAAAACGGAACCGTTTTAATTGACGGATATGACGTTAAAAATGTAGAACTTGAATCTTTACGATCACAGATGGGTATAATGCTTCAGGATACTTTTCTTTTTTCTATGTCTATAATGGATAATATACGCTACGGAAGACTTGATGCGAGCGATGAAGAAGTTATCAACGCAGCGAAAGCCGTCAATGCTCATGATTTTATCATGAAACTGGAAAAAGGATATGAAACCAATGTCAACGAAAGAGGTTCAAGGCTTTCAGTAGGACAGCGTCAGTTAATATCTTTTGCAAGAGCCCTGCTGGCAGATCCCAGAATCCTTATCCTAGACGAGGCTACGTCCAATATAGACACCCAGACAGAGCGTCTTGTTCAAAACGGTATAAAAAAACTTCTTTACGGAAGAACCTCTTTTGTAATTGCTCACCGCTTATCTACTATAAGAGACGCCGACAGAATTTTTTATGTTGATGATGGAAAAATAATTGAAAGCGGTACACACGCTGAGCTTCTAGCAAAAAAGAAGGCTTACTACGAGCTTTATATGTCGCAATACAAATTCATAAGTCAAGGTGCCTGATCAAAAAATAATCGTGCCCTAGGGCACGATTATTTTTGCTGGACCTCCCCGCGTTTTACTCTGGTTATTGTAAATACGGCAAGTCCAAAAAATATAAGACATATAAACATTAGTGAATTATAGTCGAACAAATCTATTATTTTTCCGGAAAGAGGCGGTGCAATAATGTTCGCTGCCATTGAGAAAAAATAATACAGTCCTGTGTATCCTCCAGCTTTATCTGTCGTTGTCATATCAACAACCATAGGAAGAGAGTTTACGTTAACCATTGCCCAACCTACTCCTCCGGCAGCAAAAAGAGCAAAGAAAATAGCAATTATAGCCTGAGTATCAAAAATCTTGTTTTTTATAAGAGCACCCAGAACAAGTGTTGAAACTGACATTATAATAATAACGGATAATCCTATTATTATAGTTTTCTTTCTCCCGATTTTTGAGCCGATAAATCCAGCAGGAATAGAGAAAAGCATCAATGTAAGTGAAAAAAAGCCCAGTATAAGTGCACCTGTTGATTCTCCTACTCCTACGTAAAACTTCATATAACTCGTAAAAAAAGTCTCTATGGCATTAAACCCTATAAACCAAAATAGAATTGAAAAAAGCATAAAAAGAAGACTTTTTTCTTTTGAAAGAAAAACATCCTTTAGATTGGAAATCAGATCAAGCAGTCCTTTTTTTGCAGTACCTTTTTTAGATTCTTCACCTGTAACAACCGTATACTCCTGCGGTTCTTTTACGGTAAAAGCAACTATAAAGCTGGCAATAAGCATAACAAATCCTCCGACCAAAAAGGGAAAAGATGGGTTTGCATCGTACATTGGCTTACCAGCAAAGTAAGCAAAAAGTGCACCGAGTCCACCCATAAAATTTATTATTCCATTGGCCTGGCTTCTGTGTTTGGTAGGAGTTATATCCGGCATAAGAGCTACTACTGGAGCACGGAACAATGCCATTGAAAAGTTCATAAATATTATTGCAAGCATCATAAGCCAAAGAATGCTCATATTTTTAACAAACGGTATCATGATAAAAAACACTGTTGCAATAGGTGCTCCGACAAGAATATAGGGAATACGCCTTCCGAACTTTGATCTTGTCTTGTCACTCATAGCGCCTATCAAAGGAAGCATTATTATGGCAAATATGTTATCAAAAGTCATGACAACACCGACCATAAATGATGAAAGGTTAAAATCCTTAAGAAAGATAGGAACATAAGCATTATAAAGCGGCCAGATAATGCTTATACCAAAAAATCCAAAACCCAGAACAAATAACTTCCAGTACTTAAACTCCATAGAACGCCCCCCTTTTAGAAGTATTTACAGATAGATTATATCATAATACTCTCTTAATACTTTATTTTTATAAAGTATACCAAAAATGTACAAATTTTCTTTTTTATTTTTTTATTTGTGATATTATTGTCTGTGACGGATTCTAAAATTATTTTTTATTCAGGAGAACGTATGTCTGAAAATCTTAACGAGTTTAAAAGTATACTTACAAAAGTATATCTTTCTGATCCTTGCTCCGTGCTTCCCAATCCCCTCTGGAAAACTTTTGGTCATCTTACGGATATTCAGACCGATATAAAATCAAAAGGTGACAATGTCACAAAGCTTCAGGCGTTTAATCAGAGAGAGTTTATGGTTTATTGGAGCTGCTTTTATGAAAACCCTGATATAAGCGAAGCAGAAAAAAAAGAGTTCCGGCTTGTGGTTATAAACCAAAAATACGAAAGTTTTTTCGATAAGCTAAGCTTCCCGATAATCATGAGATACTTCCGGCTGCAACATTCTGGAACTGAGCTTCCTGCTGCTCTTTCTTCACAGTATTACTATGAAGATGTGGATATTGAAAAAGACTGTCATATGGTATCAGATTTTATTGGAAAATGCTATGAAAACATTAAACCTTCAGAAAAAAGAGTAAAAAGCTGGACAGAGACAGGTGTTTTTGACAACAGTTTATGGTTGTGGATAAAAGAAAAAGGAAGCGGAACTCCTGTAGCCTTAGGCATCGCAGAAAAAGATGTTATAAACGGGGAAGGCAGTCTTGAGTACATTCAGGTTGATCCCGCCTTCAGAGGAAAGGGTATCTGTAAGACCCTTGTAAATGAATTAGTACATCGGCTTTATACTAAAATAAGCATAGTAACGGTTTCCGGTGATCTTTACAATATTTCTAACTGTGAAGCGGTTTATAGAAAATGCAACTTCGAAGGAGATAGTGTATGGTCTGTCTTAAAAAAATAATAATATTTTTTTCTTTTTTCATTTCAAGCATAATATTTTCATTTGATCTCCCTTATTCTCATCTTGAATATAAAGAAACCATAGATTCTTTATCATACAAAAACATTATTGATATAAGGACTGAAGATAACAGTATTTGTCTTGATTTCAGCTGTCCAGGCAAAAAGTATATTGTAATCTGTAACGAAGACCTTATGACTACTTACTCTTTTTTAAAAAATACCGAAAAAGATTCTTTCTATGAGATAGCCCTTGAGAACTACACGATACATATTACTTCCTACCAGAATGGATATGAAAACCACTATGAGTATCTATGGGATGGTAACACACCTTGGATTCAGGCCATAGAGCTGTCTATGGTAAATTTCATAAAGAGCGATAGCACTTCTATGAGGTTCTGGCTTATAAACCCTTCGGACGGAAAGAAGATGGATATGATTGCTATAAAAGAAGGAATCTATCAGCTTGATGTATTAGGAAAAAAAGAAAACTGTACCAAAGTGAAAGTTACTCTTGATAGTTTTCTTAGCATCTTCTGGAGTGTAAGCTACTGGTTCAGAAATGCCGACGGTCTTTTTGTCCGTTATGAAGGACTTAAAGGCGGACCGGCGAGTCCAAAAAAACATATATCTATCCTTAATTATAATTAGAGGTGAGTCTTTTGAAGTATAACTCCAAAGTAGATATAATAAATGCTCCGGTTGTATCGGCTCTTTTCAAAATATCGTGGCCGATAATTCTTTCTAATATCCTTCACACTCTATATAATATAACTGATGCTTTTTTCCTTGGCAAACTTGGGAAGGACGAGCTTGCAGCACCTACTGTAGCATACCCGATAGCTTTTGTATTCATGTCTCTGGCTATTGGTTTTTCAGCAGCAGGATCAACAATGGTTGCACAGTATACAGGTATGCAGAAAAAAGAAACAGCTGAAAAAGCCGCTGCACAGTCACTTATTACGACAGCTTTTCTTTCTGTTCTTTTCACACTGCCCGGAGTAATATTTTCACGTCAAATACTTCAATTTATGGGAATAACCGGAAATGTGCTCGAACTTGCAGATTCTTATATGAAGATAGTTCTGCTTTCGACTCCATTTTCCTTCATTCTTGACCTTAACCTCGGGATAATGCGAGGTTGGGGAAACTCATTCATAGGACTTGTTTATACAGCCATTTCAGTCATTGTAAATATGATTCTCGATCCGCTGCTGATATTTACTTTTAAATTGGGGGTCCTCGGGGCAGCTTGGGCAACTTTTATTTCTGTCGTCATAATTTCATTTTACTCGGTATATGTTATGCTTAAAGGAAAGTACGGTTTAAAAATGCATATACGTGATTTCAAACCTGACTTGAAAATCATTAAAAAGGTTATAGCTATAGGTTTACCTCCTTCCTTGGGCAACTCTGTTACTTCCTTCGCTTTTTCAATAATCATGGCGATAGTTTCTGGATTTGGACCATCTTTCATAAGCGCTTACGGAATATTCGACAGAGTAAATGGTTTTATTGCAATGTTTGCAAGTGGAATAGGAATGGCAGTTACCACCATGGTAGGTCAACTGCTCGGGGCAGATATGATAAAAAAAGCCGAAGATACAGTAAAAAAAGCCTCTATACTGACTTTTACAGTAGTCCTTGTCTTTTCGGTGCTCCTATTCTTTACCGGTGATACAATAACAAGATTTTTTATAGATGATCCAGAGGTAATTTCCATAGGCAAAACAATTTTTATGCTTGTTTCTTTCTCAAATCCTTTTTTTTCGGTTATGCTTATATATATGGGAGCTATTTCCGGATCAGGTCACACTATACAGTCCACTTTTATCGATGTGGCAAGGCTATGGGCAGTTAGAGTACCGCTTATAGCTTTTATGGCAAGTGCTTATGGGATAAACGGTATTTTCTATGCTATGATAATCAGTAATATAATGGCTCTGATTATTTCCCTACTCTTTTATTATCTTGGAAACTGGCGACAAAAAGTCATAAACTGATATTCTTAACAGTTATGGTATAATTTATATAAACTAACTCCTGCTCTGAGGTGTACAATGAAAAGATTTTCTTTTTTTCTATCAGTTTTAATCATATCTTTTTTTCTTATATCATGCTCGGCCAACATTATTCCTATAGAAAAAACACTAAAGCCAAATAATATTACAGAGTATTCGGCTATGGCTTCTTCAACATCCTATGAACAAGCCTTTGCCTTTACTCAAGCAATACTTGTGAATGCTGTTTCAGAAAGTGTAATGCTTGATTTTGAAGACAAATACGATAAAGAGCTTTACTTTTCGTATCCATATATTACCAAAGAACTTTTTCTGAAAGAATTTCAAGAGTACTGTTCATCCCAGACAGTAAAGTATTTTGAAGAAACAGACTTTTCAGTCATAGAAAATAAAGTATATGGTCAAAGCATCGTATTGAAAACAAGACTTTCACTTTCCCAGACTAAATATGATTTTATATTCTATTCTCTTGTTTGTGAATATCTCATAAGTAAAAATTTAATTTACACTGGCAGTAGACTGATCACAGAGCATAACCTTAATGTATCGGAACCCGTTTCAAAAAAAGTTAAAGAAGAAGTATCAGAGCTCCACATACTTGAAGAAAGCATTATTGCAAAAATAAATATCAAGGATTATTATGGTGCATTTTCAGATCTTCTTTTGCTAAAATCGACAGCCGCAGATAATCCTAACTACGACAAATATTATTCGGATATAAAAGCTTTTTTTGATCAGATTCAAGTTGATATCTCATATCCTCAGGGAATACTGCTTGATGATGAAACATCAGCATATATAAGAGTAAGCGCACCAGAGTATACAGGTTTGATTGGATTTGATATTACAGGGCATAATGTTGAGTTTGCAAGCAAAAAAGTATTTTTTGCGGATTCTTCAAAAGATTTTACTTTTAAGATTTCAAAGTACAGTCCAGAGTATTCAGTTACTTTAAGCATAGGAGATATTTTCAGAAAAAGTTTCATTCTTACTCCTGATATCCACATTCTCAGACAGAGACAGATAATAAATAAGGTTTTTTTTATACCTCACTCATCAGCAAAAACAGATACTCTTCCTACAGATACATTGGTAACTACTCCGCAGATTTCCCCACCTGTGGAAGAGGTTCTTATTGATGATTATTACAATTTTCCAAAAAATGACTATACCGATCTTAAAGTCACAGGAAAACCGAGACAGTATGTCTATATATTTTCTTATAAAAACGATAAAATTTATCTTATACAAAACGAACTCATAAATAACAGCTATACTTATCTTTCAAATTCATCTGAAACGCTTCTTAGGTTTAAGCTTGAACCTCAAAGCAACACACTTTTTATAATATTCACTTTTTCAGCTTTTAAATCTACAAGTGACTACTCCTTGGTGGAATTCAGAAACTTACTTTTCCAAAATATGGCAGATTATATAGAAATCAGGATAGAGTAACTTGCTGGATAGACCTATTATTCTTTCTGAATTTGATCGAATAATGCCAGATTTAGTTCAAGAGTTGAATCTTTCATTATATCACTCATTGCACTGCGATAATCTTCTGTAGCCAGTTGTGGAATGAGTTTTTCTTTAGCAATCAATGCTAAGAGTACTATATTTTGCATTCTTATATCGGGAATATCTTTCTTGAAAGTTCTGAAAACTTTAATTCCCCTTTCTTCAGCTATGTTCTGAATATCTATCGTGCTTACATTTTTTTCTTTAGTCAACCTCACATTAAGCGGCTGCCATGATGTATCGTAATATACAAGGGTACCGTTATCTTTCAGTTGATCATTCATGCCTCTCATGGCTTCATTACGTTCCAAAGAAACAACCATATCTGCAGAGTTGGACATTATTATAGGAGAATATACATTTGTTCCAAGACGCAAGTGAGAACTGACAGTACCTCCCCGCTGGGCAAGACCGTGCGTTTCGACGGATTTTACTTTATATCCACAGTAATCGCATGCTCTCAGTATTACTTCGCTTAATACACCTATTCCCTGTCCTCCGACTCCTATTATGAATATTTCATATTTGTTATTGGTTATCATCTTTCTCCTCCTTGTCTTTATATCCGATAGCCTCATGAGGGCAGACCTGCAGACATGAACCATCTCCTATACACAACTCTTCATTTATAAAAACTTCAGATTCCTTCCCTCTCTGATACGAGGGACATGCAAAATCATTTATACAAAAATTTTCAAGAATACATTTTGTACTTATGACTTTTACAGTCTTATTTTTATATAGTCCTCTTCTCTTTTTCTCTTTTACAAATTTAAGCATGCAAGGATGTTTTGCGATAACTATGCTAAACTCTTCATTTTTTAGAGCCTGTCTTATATTTTGTTCCAGATTTTTCTGATCGTACGCATCAGATTCATAGATATTTTTTATCCCTAATCCTGTCAATAGATTCATTATAGGAACAGCCTGACATACATCGCTAAAGTTTCTACCGACAGCCGGATGATTCTGATGACCAGTCATAGCGGTAGTACCGTTTTCCATTATTACAAGAAGGATATTATGCTTATTGTAAATTGCATTTATTATCCCTGGAATACCTGCATGGAAAAGCGTTGAATCCCCTATAAAAGCCACAACCTTGGAGTTCCTGTCAAAAAGTGAAAGCCCGCTTGCGGTAGCTGAAGAATGACCCATTGAAAGAAGCACTTCTCCCATATTATACGGAGGAAAGCTTCCCAAGGTATGGCATCCGATATCCGCTACTGTGATATTTTCTTTCGATAGGGCTTTTTTTATTGCATAAAATGCAGATCTATGACCACATCCAGGACACATTTGAGCAGGTCTTGGGCTCACATGACCTTTTAAATGATTTTGATTCTTCTCTGTAAGAAGATCCGGCCAACATTTTCTTAAAACATCATAAACCTTATCTGGAGTGTACTCTCCTATCCAATCGTTTATATCTCTTTTCCCTATTATCTTTGTACTTATTCTCTGTTCATAGGCTATAACTTTTGTTTTTTCTTCTAGAATATTATCTAGCTCTTCCAAAATTTTAACTTCTTTGTGTGTCTTAAGAAAATCTGCTATACTTTTCTCGGGAACGGGGTTAACCATGCCAATCTTTAGTATATCCACCTTGGAGTTTGATTTTTGAAGTACATCCATAAGAGAAAGGTAGGTTAGACCAAAAGTTATTATACCTCTTTCTGAACTGTTCATTATATTTTTATTGAATGTAAGTTCATCAGATATTTTTTTCACTTTTTCAAATTTTTCAAGTGCTCTTATTTTCTTGGGAAAAACAGTCTCAGTTATTGGAATATATGAAAGGTCATACGAATGAAAGCCTATTTCTTCCTTTATTATCGAAGGATTGTACAGTCCAAAAGAGACTTTTTCCTTTTGATGGCAGACGTGGGTTGTAAGTCTTAGAATTACAGGCATTTTTAACTTTCTTGAAAGTTCGGCTGCTTTTAAATACATTTCATACGTTTCCTGAACCGATGAAGGTTCAAAAACAGGAATATATGAAAGCATCGCATAATGTCTGTTATCCTGTTCGTTCTGTGATGAATTGGCGCCAGGATCATCTCCCAAAAGAATTACCATTCCGCCTCTCAACTCTAAAAGAGAAAGCTGTACAAAAGAGTCCGACGCAACATTCAACCCAACACTTTTAAAAAATACGCACGAGAGCACTCCTTTTATACTTGCTCCGAAAGCCACCTCTAAAGCAACTTTTTCATTTACGGAAAATTCAAAATAAAATGGTCTGTTCTCCCTGGGAATATCAGCAATTGTCTGAGCTATTTCCGGGGTCGGAGAGCCCGGATATGAAGTAACCACTTTAGTGCCAGTCTCTATAAATGCTCTTACAACTGCCGAATTACCCATCATTATTTCACTAAATGGCTCTTTTGAAAGCATTAATGATCCAATATCCTTCATACTCCACCTCCGAATATTAAACTTCCAAATCAATTATCACTTTTATTATAACATTTTTTACATTTGTTTTAAAATATGCTACAATTAAAAAAATACTGCTATTCCGGAGGAAAAAATGGGAAAAAGAACAGTTCTTATCTTATACCTTCTTTTCTGCATATGTATCTTTTCCACAAATGACGAAAGGTTATTCGGCCTGCTCTATAAAAAAATTTCAATTCTAGAATTTAAGATTTTTATGATTGAACCCATCAATGTTAATATAAAAAATATGTTTGGATGGACACCATTAATGATTACATCTGGATTTTACAGCGATCCTGATTTCTGTGATGTTTTGCTAAAAAATGGCGCCCGTGTCAATGAAAGAGATTTAAACGGCTGGACTCCTGTCTTTTTTTCCTGTGCTTTTAATGAAAATTATATGGTTACAGATCTTTTAATACGTAAAAAAGCTGATATAAATATTCAAGATATTTACGGAAATTCACCGATATTTTATGCCGTTCAGAACAACAGATACGATACAGTTAGTCTACTTATTCAAAGCTCAGCCCAACTCAATTTTTCAAATTTTGAAGGAAGTACTCTTCTTGATATCTGTTATGAAAAAAATATCGAACCGGAAATGAAAAAACTTCTTATTTCAGCCGGTGCCAGAAAAAGCATTTTAGATCCTGGAAATATGATAAAAGTACAAGGAGCTTCTTTTGAAATGGGAGATGTTTCAAAACTATCTTATTCTGATGAAAAACCTCTGAGAAAAATACTTCTATCTTCTTTTCTTATTGGAAAGTATGAAGTAACTTTTATCGAGTACGATCTTTTTTGTTCTGAAACACAACGTGAAAAACCTTCCGATAATGGTTGGGGAAGGGGACTAAGACCTGTAATAAATATCTCATGGCTTGACGCCGCTTCTTATTGTAACTGGCTTAGTAAAAAAAATCATTTTAAACCAGCTTATGACGAATATGGAAACCTTCTGGACAAAAACGGAAAAAAGACTTCAGATCCTTTGGCTGTTGAAGGATTCAGATTACCTACGGAAGCAGAGTGGGAGTACTGTGCGAAGTTCAGCTTATCAAAAGCAACAACTATATTTTCTTCATCAAACAGTATAGATGAGGTTGGCTGGTATGAAGGAAACTCCATGCTGAAAAGCCACTCTGTGGGACTTAAAAAACCCAATGATCTGGGGATTCACGATATGAACGGAAACGTTATGGAGTGGTGTTCTGATTTTTATGCCCCTTATTTTGGAAATACTCTTAAAAATCCTATTCAGACAACCGGAAAAAGGAAGGTAGTACGTGGAGGAAGCTATAATTATCTTTCATCACTTTCAAGAAACAGTAAAAGAATGTCTTTTGATCCTGAGTTTAAATCCGGTTATCTCGGGTTTAGAGTAGTACGCTCCATCCTGCCATAAAATAACTTGACATAGGATATCTAAATTAATATAATTGAACTGCATTTTCTTGAGCATAATCATTTGAAGCTCTTTTATTTAGAACTTATCAGGAGGGACTGATGACTAAGAAAATAAACCTCAAAAGAATCACACGTACTCCTATATGGATTGCAGCAGGTGTAGCCTTTTTTTCATTTTTCCTTCATGGAATGGGAAATCCAAAAATTGGCCAGATGTTTCTTCCCATGCATTTTGTGGCCTTACTTGCAGGATTAGTGGATGGTCCGGCAATAGGGTTTATGGCTGGTCTTCTTATGCCGGTGCTCAGTACACTTATTTCAGGTCTTCCTCCTTACCCTATGTTCCTGTTTATGATGGCGGAGATAAGCCTATATGGATTTTTTTCGGGACTGCTTAGGAAAACCAATGTTTTTTTAAATCTATTAATTTCAATACTTATCGGCAGATTGGCATATGCTATTTCTTACTATGCTTTAGGCAGTGTGCTATCGATAAAAATGACTCCTGTATTAAGCCTTCTTCTGTCATTTCTTAACGGTTTACCGGGAATTGCAATTCAACTTATTTTTATTCCGTTGATTTACTTTAAATTTCTTAAGATATCAGCAACTCAGAAGGAGTCTTAATTTGAACATTCATTTTTTCGGAGGTATATTCAGAGACACTCTCATCTATTCAAATGAACCCCACAATTCTGAAGTATATGACTTATTTGGAGGATCCGCCTTCAATATGGCATCTATAGCCATAAATTTTTTTGAAAATGTATTTCTACATTCTTCAATAGGTACTGACTGGTCTGTTTCTTTCAAAAAAGAAAATCAAAGAATAAGAACAGACTTTTTAGCAGTTTCAGAAACATTTAGAACCGCAAGATTCATATCTGTAAATAATGAGGTACTGGCTGTTGATCGGAAAATTCTTGATCAGTATTCTATTGATGAACTTTCCAACATAGATTCTGAAAGCGATGTAGCAGTTTTAACCACAGAGCTTTCTAAAAAAAACATTCAGACCGTGCTTTCAAAAAAATGGTTCAAGCTTTTTATCGATGCCGGTCCAAGACCATACTTGATAGATATCAAAGATATTGAAGATGCTTTTGTATTAGGAAACAGAAAGGAAGCTTCAGTAGTCAACTGTGACATTATAAAGTGCGGACATAACGGAGCTATTTATAAGAATACGATTTTTTCATCCGATAATATTATCTATAAGTACCCTATAGGCTGCGGCGATATATTTGATGCTATTTTTATCTGTGCTGTACTTAAAGGTATTCCATACGATCAGGCTGTGCGTAATGCGGTAAATGTTGCTTCAATTTGTTCATCAGTTCCGGAAAAAAATAAACTTCTGCCGGATATATTATAAAAGGAGGCCATTCATGAAAAAATATTTTTTATTACTTGTTTCACTGGTTTTAATATCCATACTCATGGTATCCTGTTCTGGTTCCTTTTCTTACAGTGGTTCCTTTCTTGAAGGAAGAACGGGCATGCAGGCGGAGCTCTCAGGCAGCATCAACAAATCTTACGCTTATGAGTTAAAAGCATCCTCAAAACTTGAAATATCTATAACTACTTCAGGAAGATTGAAAGTCCAGATATATGATCCAAATGGAAAACTCGTATATGAGAGGGCTGTAATCGATGAAAGTATATCTGAAGCAGTTGATACACTTGAAAATGATGGGAAATACACTTTTCATTTTACTTCTTCGGATCTATCTAGTGCATCTGTAAAGTTTGAATTTGTAAGATAATCATAATAATAAAACTGCTAACTGTAATTTTCAAAAACATAAAATTTAACTGTCAAAAAGTATAATTCCCTCGTGCTTTAAGCAGGAGGGAATTATATATTATGCTTGATAAAGAGTATATCGAACAGTTCAATGGAGTAAAAGAACTGCTGAAGGTTTTTGACGAGTTGGACAGGCACATCGCTATTTACAGTTCAAAGGCTGGTTATACATGCTTAAAAAACTGTTCTAACTGCTGTAATAGAGCTTCTTATCACATAGAAACCTCTGTTTTTGAGATGATCCCCGCAGCTTTATACCTATGGCAGAACGGTTACTCTGAGGAGTTCATCCTAAAGCTTAACAGTATGGACGATTCAAAGCCGTGTATCTTTTATACTCCCGACTTCCTTAAAAAAAACATGGAAGGCGGATGCGGGCTTTATAATTACAGAGGCTTAATCTGCAGAGTATTCAACTTTTCAGCTATACATTCAAAAGACGGGACTCTTTTGCCCGTTATGTGCAAATACCTGAAACAATCTGAATCTGACATTGAAGAAACTGTCATGGAAAAGATTAAAAACGGTCTTGACATTCCAGTAAGTGTCAACTACCATGATCAGATCCTTTATCTTAATTACCCTTTGGCTTTAGAGAAGTTCGGAATAAACGAATCACTTAAAAGAGCTCTTGAATACGTTTCTTTCAGATTATCAATGCTGGGTTACACACCTAATCCAGACTCTCCTCCTAACAGTCCGCCGGTTAACGCCGCCTGATTATTTTTTGTCATCAATTACGTTACGCGTATGGCTTGTTTTTTCATAAAAAAGAAGCTTGTCCTTTTTTAAAGCATGCATAAAGATATTTATAATAAGAAAAAGATTATAAATCAAACTGCAAAATATCAGAAAAAAAGATATAAAAGGATCGTTATTTTCTTTTATCATCAAAGATAATATGTAATCTATCCCAAAGAAAAAAAGATATAGAAGACCGTATCTCTTAAAAACCTCTTCAAAAGAAAGCCTTGCCTTTGCTCCCTTTACTCTGATCTTTACTAATGACTTTCCTGTGGTTTTACCGTTTGTCAGGTAAACTAAAACTATAAAATAAAGAAAAACAGTCAGCACAAAAAAGAAAAAGTTTTCGGAAAAACCGAGCACTGAGGTAACTAACATGATTAAAAACCAGTCTATACCGACTGCTACCGACCTCCTTACAAAAGAAACCTGCATCTTTTTAAGGTCAATGTTTTCATCTATCTTTCTCATATCGGGAAGAAAATATGAAAAAACAGGTGATATAATCCAGCCTAAAGCTCCTCCCAGAGTATTTAAAAAAAGGTCATCCACATCAAAGAGCCTGTAAGGAGTTTTGTAGATTCCATAAAGTCCTGTCAGTTGTGTAATCTCAAAAAAAAGAGAAACTCCAAAGGCTAAAAGAACTGTTTTTAAAAAGGGCTTTTTAAAATAATATCCTAAGTATACTCCCAAGGGAAACAGAAGAATACCGTTGAAAAATGCCTGTAGAAATGACCTCTGTGTCAGTACTCCAAGATATGTTTCCGGCTTGGAAAAAATTATACCCGACTCCCTTATAATATCTCTCACAAAGCTAAACGGTACTATCTGATAGTACCTAACATCAGCCGAATGGGTGAGAGGCATATCCGAAAGCTTGGGCAAAGGAAGTATTATAAGGTAATATGCTGTGATAAAATAAAGGACAAAAGAATAAAACCCAAGTATTCTCAGTTTGTTTATATACCTGTGCTTTCTGTACTGATAAAGCATAAACGGAATAGTAAGGAAGAAAGCATATAAAGGGAATGTGAGAAAAGCTGTTTTTATAGGATACACATAACTTTCCATACTTCACCTTTCCCTATATTTTCCTTGCTAGATAAGCAAAAAAATATGAAAGAAGAACCAGTAATATACATATTCCTATCCACAGGAAACCTTTTTTATCATATTTTTTTATTTTATCTGCATCCTTTTCTATACCTTTTTTAGCTTCTTTTGAAGAACGCGAGAAAAAGTACCATGCTCCCAGAATAAGTATCATCGATACTATAAAAAGCAGGTTTGAAATAAGTTCCATAACAAGCATAGATTCCACCTCAAAAGTATTCTTTTTATCATGCTATAATATATATGTGTATCAATTATACCAGAATATGGAGGTACGAATGCAAAACATTTCATTAACGCCCCCTTCAAGCATAGAAGCAGAAGAGTCGGTGCTTGGCAGTATATTCCTTGATCCGGTAATACTGCCGGAAATAATTGAAGAAATACGATGGGAAGACTTTTATTACGATAAAAATAAAACCATTTTCAAATCTATGGAGGAACTTTTTGAAAAAGGAGAACCGGTCGATGTTGTTACTGTAATAGAGAGTCTCCGTGTAAACGGGAAACTTGCTTCAATAGGCGGAGAAGAGTTTCTTATAAATCTTGCACAGGCTACTCCCACCACAGCCAATTTTCTTTACTATACAAAAATTGTAAAAGAAAAAGCCCTTTTAAGAACTCTTATCACTGCTTCATCCGAGATAGTAGAATCTGTAAGAACCATAGGAGATGCTCAGGAAATTCTTGAGTTTGCTGAAAAACGTATATTCTCCATCGCCGAAGCACGGGCAACAAGAACTTACGACACTTTACCCAACATAATGCATGGCGTCTTTGAAAAGATAGAAGAGTTTAAAAAAAGAGCCCAGGAAGGTTCAAGTGCCCTAGTAACAGGAATATCCACAGGATATAAATCCCTTGACAGAATTACTTCGGGTTTTCATAAATCTGATCTGGTAATCGTGGCAGCAAGACCGTCAATGGGAAAGTCTTCTTTTGCACTTAACCTGGCTGCTAATGTCGCGGTAAGAGAAAAGAAGTCCGTTGCGATATTCAGTCTTGAAATGTCAAAAGAACAGCTTGCCAATAGGGTCTTATGTTCAGAAGCTTCTGTTGACCTTCAGAAGGTGCGTACAGGAATGATCTCAGAGGATGAATGGAGCAAACTGGTATATCATGCAGGTGAACTCTCCAAATCAAAAATAATATTTGATGATGAACCCGGACTTGACCCTAGAACTCTAAGGGCAAAAGCAAGGAGAATGAAAAGAGAGTTTGGAATAGATGCAGTATTCATAGATTATATACAGCTTATGACATCAAGAGTAAGGGATAACAGTGAAAACAGACAGCAGGAGATATCGGAAATATCCAGATCCCTAAAGCTTCTTGCAAGAGAGCTTGATATAACCGTAATAGCCCTTTCACAGCTTTCAAGGGCTGTTGAACAGAGAGAAGATAAACGTCCGCGGTTAAGTGACCTGAGAGAGTCTGGAGCTATCGAGCAAGATGCAGATATGGTAATGTTTTTGTACCGTGATGCCTACTACAAAAGGAAAAAAGAGGACAGTCAAAATGATCTTATTCTTAATCAAGCTCATGAAGCAGAACTAATCATAGGAAAACAAAGGAACGGTCCGATAGGAACATTGACTATGGTTTTTGAACCATCAATTGCCAGATTTTTTGAAAGCGACAAGACACATTTATAGGAGGAAAATATGAAGGAACAAATATTGAATCTGCTTACTTACAGATATCTTATACAAAAAGAAATATATGAACAGCTTAAACTTAAATCTTCACAAGAAAAAAAAGAGCTTCGGGAACTTCTACAGGAGCTTTTGCAGCAGGGTCTTATATATAAGGACTCGAAAAATAGATATCATATAATCGATAAAAACATGGTAGCCGGAGCTATAGCCTTTACTAAAAGTGGAAGCATGGCTTTTGTCCAGGGACCTGATTTAAAAGAGGTTGCTGTTTCGGTTGAAGACGCAAACGGAGCCATTCACAGAGATAAAGTCCTTGTTGAAATAACTGGGAGATGGCGCGATCTTCCTAGCGGAAGAGTAATACGAATCATTGAAAGGCAGACCAAAAAATTTGTCGGTACATTTGAAAATAAAGGTATCTTTGGTTTTGTTGTTCCACTGGATCAAAAAATAAATACTGATTTTTATATCTCGCCTGAAGATATAAATGGCGCAAAACCCGGTGAAATTGTTGAGATTGAAATAATAAAATGGGCTGAAAAATCCAAAAATCCACAGGCTAAGATAATAAGCATTCTGGGAAACAGAAATAATCCGAAGATAGATCTTCCAATTGTTTTATCAAAACATGCTCTGCCGGCTCCCGGAGAGTTTCCAAAGGATGTATTACAACAGGCTAAAAGCATTCCAGACTTTATAGATGCAGATGAAGTACATACTCGGAAGGATTTCAGAAAAGAAATTATATTTACAATTGATGGTGACGATGCTAAAGATTTTGATGATGCTGTCCAGATAGACAAACTTCCAAACGGCAATTTTATCTTGGGAGTACATATAGCAGATGTCTCGCATTATGTTCCCGAAGGTACAGAATTAGATAAGGAAGCTTTTGAAAGAGGCACCAGTGTTTATCTTATAGATACTGTAATTCCTATGCTTCCACATGAACTGTCAGACTGGATGTGTTCTCTGGTAGAAAAGCAAGACAGGCTTACAATGTCACTTATAATGGAGATAGATAAAACTGGAACCGTTATAGATTATAGTGTTTACAATGGAATAATCAACAGCGTTAAGCGACTTACATACTCAAAGGTAAATAAAATTCTTAACAAAAGTGCCGATCCTGAGCTGGTTGATGATATCGGCTGGCTGGAACCAAAATTCATACTTATGAACGAACTGATGGAAATTTTACGTAACAACAGAAAAGAAAGGGGTGCCATAACCGCTATCGAAGGCGCGGAAGTTTATTTTGAATTTGATGATCAAGGCAGAGTAAAAGACATCATCCCTAGAGAACGTGGAATCTCAGAAGTAATTATTGAAGAGTTTATGATAAAGGCCAATGAAACCATAGCCTCAATATTTGACAATCAGGGTCTTCCTTTTATATACAGGGTACATGAAACCCCCGATCCAGAAATGATTGTACAGTTCAGAAACTACGTTGATGCTGCCGGAGTAAAAATAAAGATGCCTAAAAAACTTCATCCAAAAGTTCTGGAGGAAGTCTTAGAAAAGACAAAAGACTCTCCGCTTTATGAAAGTATACAGAGGCTTCTTGTAAGATCCTTAAAGCGTGCGGTTTATTCAGATGTAAATATCGGTCACTTTGGTCTTGCATCCGAGTCTTATACTCATTTTACATCTCCAATACGTAGATATCCAGATCTTATAGTTCACAGACTTTTAAAAAGATTTATAGAAAATAAATACAGCTTTTCAAAAAAAGAAATCGAAAAGTATTCCAAGATTCTTCCTACTATTGCAAACCACTCATCCAAAAGAGAAAGGATTGCCAATGAAGCAGAATGGGATCTTGATGATATGAAAAAAGCGGAATACATATCCAACTACCTGAATGTACCTTTTGAAGTTGTTGTAACTTCAGTGACCAAGTTTGGAATTTTTGTCGAAATACCTAAAAAAATGATAAATGGTCTCATCCATATATCGCAGCTTAAGGAATACTACCGGTATGATGAAAAAAACAACAGACTCGTTTCAGAGAATTCAGCCTCAATTATAAGCATAGGAGATAAAATGGCTGCAGTCGCCGTAAAAACAGATAAACTTACCGGACAGATTGATTTTATGCCTTATGAAGAAAAGAAAAAAAATAACTCTCCTACAGAAAAACTTAATAAAAACAAAAAGAATCCGGGAAAAAAAGATATGCAGCGGAAAAAAATAAAAATGGGTGATAAAAACAAAAAGAGCAAAAAACGAAAGTGATTTATGTCTGAAAGAAAGATTATTCATGTAGACATGGATGCTTTTTTTGCAAGTGTGGAGATCAGGGACAATACTTCATTAAAAGGGAAACCGCTGATAATAGGAGCCAAACCGCAGGAACGCGGAGTCGTTTCGACTTGTTCGTATGAAGCACGCAGATTCGGAGTAAAGTCGGGAATGAGTATAAAAACAGCTTACAAATTATGTCCACAGGGAGTATATATGCATCCGGACATACGAAAATATGAAAAAGTATCCGAGGAACTGCGGAAAATATTTTACAGATACTCTTTTAAAATTGAACCTGCATCACTTGATGAAGCCTATCTTGATGTATCACAGACTGCAGACCTCTTTTCCGGCGAATATAATACAGCTTTGAAAATAAAGAACGATATAAGGAATGAATTGTGCCTTAGTGCATCAGTAGGAATAGGATACAATATGCTTACAGCCAAACTTGCAAGTGAAGAAAAAAAGCCCGATGGTCTTTTCTGGATTAAAAACCAAAAAGAGTTTAACGACACTTTTATGAACAGATCTATAGGTTGCCTTTACGGAATAGGCAAAGTCACTGTCAAGCTTTTGGAGAGTTATGGTATATATCTTATATCCGATCTTCAAAGCACAAATATGGACTTTCTTACATCTGTTCTTGGATCAAGGGGATATGAAATTTATCTTGCCTGTAGAGGAATAGATGAACGTGAAGTAACTCCTTTCTATCAGAGCAAATCTGAAGGGCGGGAAATAACTTTCCAGTATGATACACGTGATTTTAAGCTTATAAACGATACTATAATAAATATAATAAAAGAACTTGCATTTAACCTAAATGAACAAAAACTCTGGTGCAGAACATTGACTCTAAAAATCAAATACAGGGATATGCATACCATCACAAGAGCCAAAACCCTTGACAATCCTACAAACAGTTCAAAAGAAATATATGAAAGCATACTCAGACTTTATAATTCTGTTCCTAAAAACCAGCCTATACGTCTTGTTGGTGTAAGCTTAAGTCATTTCTGTGATTCACCTTCAATACAGCTTTCTTTTTCTGATATAAATCTTTCCCAGAAAGATGAAAAGTTTAACAGGCTTGTCCATGAACTTAAAAAGAAATACGGCCAGGAGGTTATCAAAGATCCTCTTGATTTTAAAAGATAACGGAGGTGCAGTATGAATAAGGAAAAAATTGATGAGCTCCGCATACAGCTCAAGAATTTTATGGACAAAGATTTCAAAATAACTTCTTATCCGGCAAAGTTCAGCTTGAAAGAAAAAGTAATCGATTATGTTTCTCATCTTTTACCTCGTGAAGGTCAGTACACCGAAAAAGAGATAAATGCTTTTATAAATGAGCTACATACCTTCGGTGATCCTGCCCTTATTCGCAGAGAACTGGTTGAGCACGGATATATTAAAAGAACTCCGGATGGCTCTAAATACTTTATTAAGGAGAGTTAAAAATGCCAAGGAAAAAATGCTTAAATAACTCAGGAAAAGGCTGGTGGCTTTCTTCAGTAATTCTTCTTTTGATTGCAGAAAATAGCTGTCATGGATACGAGCTGGTGGAAAAGCTTAAAGATTTTGAAATCGATCTTCAGGGAGTTGGAAATATTGCAAGAGTTTACACTTTTCTGAATATGTTTGAAGATTCACAGTATGTAAAAGCTGATTGGGATACTTCTTTTAGTCCGCCAAGAAAAGTATACGCTATAACCTCTAAGGGTATTGAACAGCTCTCAGTTATAAAAAATGAGATGCTTGCGCAAAAAAATCTTGTAGAACTATATATCAGACGTTTTTCCGATCTTGAAAAAAATAACATCCATAATGAAAGATTTTGAAGTAGGCGGTTCAAGAAGAAACCGCCTGCTTTTATTTTTTCATAGAATACTGTATCCTGGTTACATACTCCAGTTTATGAAAAGCAAGCTGTTCATCATTGGTAAAATACTATCATAATTAAAAAAATAAAAGGCCGCAGCCTTTTATTTGTTATGACAGTTGTGGTGTTCATCTTCCGAGTGATTGCATTTATAATCCTTGTCCTTAAGTGTGCTTTGAATAAGTTGCTCCATTATCTGCTGAACAGTTCCATCTGCACCTTTATAAACTTCTATTCCCAGATCGGCAAAAAACTCTATCGCCCTTGAACCTATTCCGCGCGCAACCATAACATCAACACCGTTTTGTTTCATATACTGTGGAATCTGACCTGGTGTATGCTCATTGAAGGGGTTGTCATGAACTTCCATTTTGTATTCGGAACCCTCCAGATAGACAAACCCAAAAAAAGGCGCATGTCCGAAATGTTCACTTATTGGTGAATCCTTTCCCTTGTTTTCAAGCAATGGGATAGCAACTTTTATCATATTGATTACCTCCGTTCTTCTTCTTATCTATAACTATATCATAGTTTTATATATTTATCATTTTTGATTAATGTTTATTATAGCTTATTATACATGTTTAAATCTTATTATAATCATAATTCATTCTTTTATATTATTGATATATATATATTTTTTATATATAATTGAATTTGAAAAATACTTTATCAAGGAGAAAAATATGAAAATTGCAGTTTTATCAGGAAAAGGCGGGACAGGAAAGACTTTAATTTCAACCAACCTCGCTGCATACATCGCAAAAAGATATAAAGTAACTCTCTTGGACTGTGATACTGAAGAGCCGAACTGCTCAATATTTATTAAACCACAAATTGATACAAAAACGGAAGTTTCCTTAAAAATACCTTATATTGACAGTTCTTCCTGTAACAGATGCAAAAAATGTTCTGAAAACTGTTACTACGGTGCAATAAGTATCTTTAAGCAAAGTCATATGATTTTTGATTTTTTATGCCATGGATGTGGCCTGTGTACGTATATCTGCCCGTGCAATGCTATAAAAGAAACTGAAAAGGCCATAGGGAGCATAAACAGTTATATAGAGAAAGACAATATTGTTCTTCATGAAGGTATATTAAATATAGGTCAAGCAAGCGGTGTGCGCATTATACGAAAAATGAAAGAAAAAGCAGCCGACTCTGAAGTAACCATACTTGATTCACCACCGGGATCCTCATGTTCGGTAGTAGAAACTCTCAAAGGCATAGATATGGCATTAGTAGTAACAGAACCTACACCGTACGGTCTGCATGATGTTGATGCTGTTATACAGTTATGCAAAAATATGGGAATACCTTTTTCAGTAATAATAAATAAAGACTGCGGCTCATATGAAAAGATGGATCTTTATTTTGCTGAGAAAGGTATAGAAATAGTATCAAGAATACCTTTTTCAGAAGAAATATCAGAGCAAAGTTCAAACGGAAGTTTACTCATTGATGGAAAAAGCTTCCTTCATATTTTTGAGCGTATCTGTAAGTCGATTGGAGTGAGTGTATGATAGAACAGCTTGCAATAGTCAGTGGAAAAGGCGGAACAGGAAAAACTACATTATGTACTGCATTAGGAAAGCTATTCAAAAATACGATAATTGCAGACTGTGATGTTGATGCTGCTAATACTGCACTTATATTTAAGACTGACCTTATAAAAACCTATGATTACATTGGTTCACGAAAAGCTTTTATAGACTATGGAAAATGTACTTCCTGCAATTTATGTATTGACAAATGCAGATTCGGCGCAATAATCGAGAAAAACAGAAAACCCTTTATAAATAGTATTTCATGTGAAGGATGCGGCTTATGCGCAAGCATATGCCCTGCTGAGGCCATATCTTTTTCAGTAGAAAAAGCAGGAGAATATTATATCTGCCGGGAAGGAAACATAACTCTAGTTCATGCTCAGCTATATCCTGGCGAAGATACTTCCGGAAAGCTTATTGCACAGGTCAGAAAAACTGCCCTTGAACTAGCCCAGAGCGAAATGTACGATATGATATTAATTGATGGTTCACCTGGGATAGGATGTGCTGCAATTTCAAGCATCACCGCTGTAAATCACGTAATTATAGTGACAGAATCAACGTTATCCGGATTGCATGATCTGAGAAGAATTGTTTCCATAACCGAAAAACTCCGAAGACCTTTCTGGGTTGTTATAAACAAGTTCGACCTTAATTCTTCAATAACAGAACAAATAAGTAAATACTGTGAAAGCATGAACATAAAAATTTTAGGTTGTATACCCTATGATAAAACTGTTGTAAAAGCAATTCAGGAAGAAAATAATATTTTAGAGTATGATTGCCCAGCAAGAAATTCTATAGTTGAAATCTATGAAACCCTTAAAGGAGAGATACTATGAAAATAGGATTATGTGCAAAACAGGAAATCAAAAGTTCCCAGGTTGATGACAGATTTGCAAGAGCAGCATTTTTTGTTATATACGACAGCTCAACGTCAGAATATATTTTTTTAAAAAATCCTTTTGATGTTGAACATGGCGCCGGACCAAAGGTAATTGAATTCTTTGCTGAAAAAGGTGTAACAGTTCTGATAGCTCCAACTTTAGGGCCAAATGCCCAAAAAGCCGCTCAGATGGCCGGAATGTCAACGTACGAACAAAATCAATCATCCGTCGAAGAAAACATAAAGGCTTTTTTAGAAAAACATAAAATTTGACTTTTAATGCTGCTGCCCGTACGCAACAAAAGAGATGAGTATTACCTCATCTCTTTTGTTTTATTAATTATTTTTTCTCTTTCTTGAAACACATAAACCAGTCAAGACAATATGTATCTTCGTTTTTGCTTTCCATTCTCTCTTTTGCCACTCCACACGAACCTGCTGTCGGAACTATAACGTCATCTCCTGGTTTCCAGTTGGCCGGAGTTGCAACTTTATCATTATCGGCTTTTTGAAGGGCAAGGATTATTCTCTTTATTTCATCGAAATTTCTTCCTGTGGAAAGAGGATAGTAAAGTATGGTTCTTATTACAGCATTTGGATCTATTATAAATACTGCTCTAACGGCTTGGGTACTTGACTGTCCAGGCTGTATCATACCATACTTATGTGCAACATCCATCTTTATATCTTCAATAAGAGGAAATTTAACTTCTACATGTTTCATGCCATTCCATTCGATTTCCTGTATTTTTCTCAGCCATGCTATATGCGCATATAATGAATCAACTGAAAGCCCTACAAGCTCTGTATTAAGAGCCCGAAACTCATCTGCCATTGTTGCGAAAGTCATAAATTCTGTCGTACATACTGGAGTAAAATCTGCTGGGTGAGAAAATAAAATTACCCATTTACCCTTATAATCCTGCGGAAAGTTTATATCGCCCTGTGTTGTTTTGGCTTTAAATTCTGGTGCTTTGTCACCTATAAGAGGCATTCGTGTTAAATTCATATCTTCCATGTCTTTTCCTCCTTTATTTTATTGTAATATTATTATATCATATAATTATAAAATTATTTTTTGCTTTTAAGTTAATTAAAACGAACAAATATATTATGCAAAAAAAAAAGACCACTAAAATATTTTTTATAACTTTTTACAAAAAAACCTGGTTCTAAGAACCAGGAAATGGATTATTTGCTTTTCTTAGCCTTTTTTACTCTGACGAAGACCGACGCCTAAGTTTCTGGTAGTCTTTTTGGGAGTTATTCTGTTGCTTTCTTTTACCTGTAAGTTTTCGGAATTTTTATTTTTTTCTTTGAAATTTATAGTTCTCCTCTTCATTTTTTGCCTCCTTTTTATTAATAAATTCTGTTGGAACCAAAAGAAGCAGTAGGAAACAGTTTAATCTATATATTCATAATACACCTCCTCAAAAAACTAACTTTTAGAGATAACGTATCTCAACTGTATTATCCTTATAAAAAGATTTTTTCCCAGAGAATAATTCCTAAGCAGTAGTTTTTTAAAATATGTTTATTTATTTTAATAATATCAATAAGTTTATGTAATGTCAAATACCACTACAGAAAATTTCTTTCTGTATAATTACGAAAAAGACAAGGAGATGCGAATACAATGAAAAATCTGAACGAACTTTCTGCAGAGGAACTCGGAATTCTTTTTCCGATAGAAATTTCTGAATACAATCCAGAATGGAAAAAACTTTTTGAAAATGAAAAAGAGCATCTTAAAAAACACATTTCCCAAAAGGATATACTACGTATAACTCATATTGGCAGTACATCTGTTCCTGGTATGAAGGCTAAACCAACAATAGATATTCTTATCGAAATCGATAAGCAAACTGATACTTCTGAACTTATTCAGAGAATTATAAGAGCAGGTTACAATTATAGCCATCAGCCTGGTAATCCTCCCCCACATATGATGTTCATGAAAGGTTATACGCTTCAAGGCTTCAAAGGACAGGCTTTCCACCTCCATATAAGATATATGGGCGATTGGGATGAAGTATACTTTAGGGATTATTTGATTAAAAATCCTCTTATCTGCAGAGAGTATGAAAACTTAAAACTTTCTCTTGAAAAACTCTATAAAAATGATCGTGAAGCTTATACAAAAGGTAAAACTGATTTTGTAAAGAAGATTACATCAATCGCCAGAAGTATAAAAAATAATCCGGAAATACTTTGAACTGCTCCCCTTTTTGTGGATGAGATATCCACGAAAAGGGGAGCAGTTTTATTATTATAAAAACCTTTTAAAGACTTCTTCAATATTTCTCAAGTAGTATGTGGGATCAAATATTTCTTTAATCTCGTTTTCGTTGAACTTTGACGATGTTCTTTCATCATTGAGAACCACCCGCATAAGATCTAGCGATTCGTTCCATGATTTCATTGAAAGCTCCTGAATAAGCTTATAGCTATCTTCCCTTGAAAATCCTTTATCTATCATAGCTAGCATAAGTCTTTGTGAGAAAACAAGATTGT
>Ga0116182_1001209_pt1 | contig 27317 bp, 22 predicted proteins | sample AD_UKC077_MetaG_FD_89805 | JGI IMG/M metagenome (GOLD analysis project Ga0116182, IMG submission 89805) | Active sludge microbial communities of municipal wastewater-treating anaerobic digesters from USA - AD_UKC077_MetaG | ecosystem: Engineered > Bioreactor > Anaerobic > Digestate | place: USA...
CGTGGATGCCGTCCGGCACCATTTGGCACCAAGAGGACGCCGCCGCGCTGCTCTCGCCGGACCTGTATGCGTCATTCATCGAACCGTTCGACCGGCGGATTGTCGCGGCCTTCCCCCATGTCGTCATGCATCAGCATTCGACGGGTTTCGTTCCGACGGACCGCTATCTCGACATGGGACTGGCCGCGCTGGAGCTGCACATCGATTGCGGAGGCCCCCCTGCCGAAGCCCTATTCGATCGCCACCTCGCAATCTTACGCGATCACCCACTCATCATCTGGGGCGATATTCCGCGCACCGATCTTGACTGGCTTTTCGCGAAACTGCCGCCGAACGGCCTCGCAGTCATCACCGTTGTCAACGGCCCTGAACAGGCCCATGCCCTTTGGAGGAAGTATGTTGAACATGTCTGACGTATCCATTGTGAACCTGCATCCGTTTTTCGCGCTCACCTGCCTGGCCGCCCTCGCGGTCCATGCCGCTCCGGCCGGCGCTCCGGCGAAACCGCCGCCGCCGCCGATCATCGCATCGCCGGCGGAACTCAAGGCGCGCATTCCTTCACAGCTCCACGTCACCCGACCCGATTTCGTGGTTTTCGTGCCGGAGGTGACCGATTCCGCCGTCAACGACACCGGCAACGAGCATTTCCTTGTCTTTGACGGACCGGACGGCTCGCTCATGGCCGTCTGGACGCAAAGCTCCGCCGAGTCGCAACCCGATCAGCACCAAGCCTTCGCCCGCAGCGACGACGACGGCAAGACCTGGTCCAAGCCACGCATCATCGCGGGGCCCAAAAAACCGGGTGACGGCCACATCGCCAGTTGGGGGTATCCGCTGGTCACCCGAAGCGGCCGCATCTATATTCTCTACAGCCAGCACATCGGCAAGACTGACCAGTTTTTCCACCACACCGGCTGGCTGCACGGCATCTTCAGCGACGACAACGGTGCCACCTGGTCGGCGCCCCAGAATGTGCCGATGCGCCGCAGCATGCGCGACAATCCCGACCCCGCGATGCCGCCCAATGTGCTCTGCTGGCAGAAGCCGCTGCGCCTCGGCAAGGACGGCCGCTACCTCGCCGGCGTCACGCGCTGGACCAGCTTCGCGGTCACGCCGAACCCCACAAAGTCGTGGATGTCAGCCGACGCGCGCGTCGAGTTCATGCGCTTCGAGAACATCGATGAAAACCCCGAGCCCAAGGACATCCGCATCGCGTGGTTCGCCTTCAACGAGCAGGCGCTCAGCGTGCCCTATCCCGGCCACGCCGAAGTCAGTGCCTGCCAAGAGCCCTCGCTTGTCAAACTCCCCGACGGCCGCCTCTTCTGCGTCATGCGCACCTGCAGCGGCAGCCCGTGCTGGAGCGTCAGCGCCGATCAGGGCGAAACGTGGACCGCGCCGCGTCCCCTGTTGCGCCGTGACGGCGGCGCGCCGCTGCTGCACCCGCTCTCGCCGTGCCCGATGTACGATGTGGGCGGCAACGAGGCCGGCAGCGGCCATTACGCCCTCTTCATCCACAACCACGACGGCCATTACATGGGCTACACGCCTGCGGATTCCAGCTATCACCGCAGACCCATCCACCTCGTACGCGGCACGTTCAAGGCCGGCGCTGACCAACCGGTCTGGTTCGACGAGCCGCAGTTCTTCTTCGACCATGATGGCGTCAGCCTCGGCAAGCCCGGCACCCGCGGCCGGCTCGACCTCGCCCTGTATGCCAGTTTCACCGTACGCGGCGGCGTGCCGGTACTCTGGTATCCCGAACGGAAATTCTTCCTGCTCGGAAAAAGCATCCCGAACGCAGAGTAGCGCGCTGAACCTTCTCCCCATGTCCTTCTCTCACGACATCTTTTTGCCAAGCATGCAGCCCCGCCCTCAAGACCCCGTCCCCGCCGTCTCGCTGGAGGGCGAGGCTGTGCCGAGCCGTGCGCGTTTGCGCCCTGCCGCACACACGGCTCACCACAGGCCCGCCCTCTATTGCGCACTCCTCGTGACCGCTTTCCATTCTCACGCCGAAGCCTGGCGCACCTACGCCGTCTATCAGCCGCGGATCGAGCGCACCGTCGTGGTCGATGCCGCCGAACAGCCGCTGCGCTACAATCACGACAGCTCGGTGGCATGGTTCCGTGACCGCTGGTTCTGTGTCTGGAACGCCAACACGACTCCTTCAGAGGGGGCGCCCGGCCAGCTCAACGTCGTCAGCACCAGCCCGGACGGATTGACCTGGAGTCCGCCTCAGCCCGTATTTTCAGATCCGGCGCGCAGCGCGAACCCCGTACCCTGTCCCACGGGCACGCAGTGGCAACCCAATCTGCTGGTCGTCGGCGACCGCCTCTGGTGCCTCTGGAGCCAGAACTCGAAGGATACCCACAACGGGTGTTACTTCTCGACGCTCGACACGCCGGACGGGCTCTGGACCAACCGCCTGCTAACCTGGAACGGACAGGACGAACCGGTCATCGACGGCCACCCCTACCGCCTGTTCCCCTCGCAGAATCCGCTGCGCCTGGCCTCGGGCCGCGTGCTGGCGCCGGTCACGATGATCGGGCCGGCCTCCACCAACGCGGCGGCCGGCGCAAACGCCTGGTACGGGCGCGAGAAGCGCAACAGCGTGCTGGTTACCGACGACGGCGTGACCTGGCGGGTCTCGCCCGGCACGGTGCTCCCGGGCCTGGAGTGGCGGCAGTGGGAGCCCACCGTCTTCGAGCAGCCCGACGGTTCCGTGCTCATGTTTGCGCGCAACAATTTCATTCCTGCGTTTGAGCGGGCCGCCATCCGTCCCGAGGAAGCGCTGACCTGGTCCGTCTCGCGGGACGCCGGCATGACGTGGACGCCGCACGCTTATGTGCCGCTCGAGACTGTGGTCTCGCGCATGCATGTCCTGCGGCAGCCCGGCTCCGACCGCTTCCTGATGCTTCATAACGATTGGCCCGCCGGCCGCTTCGGCGTGGACCGGCGCAACCTGGCGCTCTTTGTCAACCGCGGCGGGGGCATCGACTTTGTCGCGGGGACCGGACTCACCGGACGCGAGCCCGAGGTCGCCTATCCGCAAATGGACATTCAGGGCGACGCGCTCCTTTTCACGTACAGCCAAGGGCCTTGCGCCCTGCGCAACATCCGCGCCGTTCGGATCTCGCCGCTGCCAGCCCCGGATCAACTCTATCTCTATCCGCGCGCCAACCTGCCCGTGCCCAGACTCTGCACGATCGCCAACGGCACGCTCACGCTGCAAGGCGGCGCGTCGCTGACCTGCCGCACCGCGCCCGGCATCGCCGCCGACCGCGTGCGTATCGACGTCGACGTGAAGCCAGATGACCATGGCGTGCTCTTTGATAACCGCGGCGCGACCAGCGGTTTTGTTTGGGGCCTCTCCGGCTCGGCCTTCGTCCATCTCGGCGATCCCGCCAAGAACCTGCGCTCTTCTCTGCCGGTGCCGTGTGCCCGCTGGAGCCACCTCGGCGTGTCGATCGACTACCCGAAAGGCGAGGTCCGCTTCACCCTGAACGGCCAGACGGAACGCATCGCGTTCAAGCCAGGCCGCCGCTCGCTCGCCGGCCGCACGGCCACGCTGTTCGGGCCGAACCTCGCGACCAGCACGCTCGCCGCCTTCGAGGGCGAGGTCCACTCGCTGATCCTCGACGGCACAAACCGCCTCTTTGACGCCACGAGCCCGGCGGGCCTCGCCCAGTACGGCGGGACCTCCGGGACCGCCGAAACGCGGGCGTCCGAGACGTCCGCCTGTACCGTCCCCGCCGGCCCTGACGGACGTCCCCTCCTGCGACTCGCCGGCGCGGCGTCCGCCGGCGTCGAACTGCCTGCGAATGAACGCGCCGCCGGCGACCTGATCGAGTTCGAATTCGCCTTCCGCCTTGAGTGCGGCGTCACCGGCACGTTGTGCACGGTCGGCGACGCCTGTCATCCTGCACGCGTCGTGGTGCGCAACGGCAGCATCCTGCTTCAGGCCGCCGGGATTTCGCAGCCCTGTGGTGCGGCCCGTCCCGGCACCTGGCAGCGGCTCGCGCTCTCTTCCCGGGCGGACACGACCCGCGTCATGCTCGACCGCGCGCCCGCCGCCGCCGTCCGTCATACCCCCCAAGCCAACTGGCTCTACCTCGGCGAGGGTTATCCCTCTTCGTCGCCGTCCGGCGACATCGCCGTCACCCTTGATCTGACCTCGATCCGCTCCCGCATCACGGAGGGCTTGCCATGATCCACGTCACGGCAGCCTTCTCGATATATCAAAAAATGTCATTTTTGCCCGTTTTCACCCGTTTCACACTTGATCGAGTCCCACCTTCAGGCGCACACTGACACGCTTTCGAAAGAGGTTCCCATGAACAAGACCAAACAAAAGCTAAAAAACAACGAAACGGCGCTGGGCGGCTGGATGCTGATCCCGCATCCGGCGATCGCCGAGCTCATGGCGGGAGAGGGGTTCGACTGGATCGCCCTCGACATGGAACACGCCGCCGTCGATCTCTCAGTCGTCGAGCAGATCGAACGAGCCGTGCGCCCTTCCGGCTGCGATCTGCTGGTGCGTCTCGACGGCGTGAACCCGGTGCTCGCCAAACATGTGCTCGACGCGGGCGCGAAGGGCGTGATCGTGCCGAGCGTCATGACGCCCGAAGACGCCGATCTCATGGCCGCCGCGGTCCGTTATCCGCCTCAAGGGAACCGCGGCACCTCGCTCTCGCGTGCCCTCGATTATGGACGCGACTTTGCGGACACCATCCGCCGCCACAACGACGAGGTCTTTGTTGCGGTCATGCTGGAGCACAAGCTCGCGGCGGAGCGTGCCGACGAGATCCTGGCGCGTCCCGGCATCGACGCGGCCTTCATCGGCCCGTACGACCTCTCGGCCTCGCTCGGCATCGCGGGCCAGCTCGACGATCCGCGCGTGCTGGCCGCCGAACAGAAGATTTTGGCGGCGTGCAGCCGGCATGGCGTCGCCCCCGGTTACCACGTGGTGGCGCCCGAGCGGCGCCGGATCGACGAGCGCATCGCCGCCGGCTACCGCTTTATCGGCTGCAGCCTCGACACCCATTTCATCATGCAGGGCTGCCGCGACATGTTGCATCAGTGAGGCTTCCTCTTTTATGAACACTCCTTTCCGGCCCCTCCTTGTCACCCAAGCCGAATACGACAAAGCGCCTGGCCTCTTCGCGTCCGCGCCCGGTCTCGACTGCCGGCCCGCGCCTGCCGATGAAACCGCGCTCGCCGCGCGCGTCCGCGAAACCGCCTGCCGCGCGGTCGTGTTGGGCGTGGCCCCGTATCGCCGAGAACTCTATGACGCTTTGGCCGACCAGGCCAACGGTCAGGGTGCGCTGCTGGTGCGGTTCGGGTTCGGTACCGACAGCATTGACAAAGGGTACGCGGTCGCAAAGGGCCTGACGCTCGTCAACACGCCGGTGGACATCCAGACCAGCGTGGCGGAGCTGACCCTCTTCCTGGTCGGCGCGGTGATGCGCCGCATCGCGTGCCTCGATGCGACGATACGCGGCGGCGGTTTCACGGCGGTCGGCGGCCGCGAGCTGTGCGGTCAGACCGCGCTGATCATCGGCGGCGGCAAGATCGGGCTTAAGGTTTCCCGCATGCTGCACCTCGGCTTCGGTGTGCGCACGCTCATTTGCGATTCCGCCCCGGAGTCCGACTGGCTTGCCCGCGCCGGTCAGACGCGCGACGCGCTGCGCGAGGTCTTCGGTGTCGAAACGTACGCGCAAGACCTCGACGCGCTGCTGCCGGCGGCCGACCTCGTGACCATCCACCTGCCGCTGACCCCCGAGACGCACGGGCTGATCGGCTCAGAGCGTCTGGCACTCATGAAGCGCGGCAGTGTGCTTGTCAATGCCGGGCGCGGCGGCATTGTGGATGAGGCCGCGCTTTACGACGCGCTGTCGTCAGGCCATCTCGACGGCGCGGCGAGCGACGTGTTCGTCACGGAGCCGTACGTGCCGGCCGCACCGGGCAAAGATCTGCGATTGCTGCCGAACATGGTCCTGACGCCGCACTGCGGCTCGAACACGGCCGAGGCCAACGCGCGCATGGCGGCCAGCGCGGTCCAGCAGGCGGCCGCGTTCTTCGCCGGCGACGGGCACCTGCTTCACCGCGTTCCGCTCACATCGTGACGATGCCGAGCGGCTCGGCCGTCTGCCAGCCGCCGCAGGTGAAATCGGGCACAACGACCGCCGAGCCGCCGTTCAGGACCGACCGTTCGCTCAGCTCCACGACCGAACTCCACAGCGCGGTGTCGTACACGTCGATGTCAAGCGGCAGGCCGTGGCGCAGGCAGTGGCAGAAGCGCAGGTCCATCAGAAAATCCATGCCGCCATGGCCGCCCATGCGCCGCGCCGCCTCTCCGTTCTTGTCCCAGAGCGGGTGCGCGTGCTCGGTTTTGAGCGCCTCCAGCTTCGCGTCGTCCATCCAGGCGTGCACATCGGGCACGAGGGCGATGCGCAACGGATAGTCGGCAAAGATGCCCTTGGACCCCTGTACCAGATTGATGCGGCTGTAGGGCCGCGGGTTGGTGGTGTCGAACTGCACCAAAATTGTGCGCCCGCGGCGTGTGCGGATCAGCGAGGAGTTGATGTCGCCCATTTTGTAAGCGTCTTTCGCCTGCGGGCTCTCAGGGCCATATTTAGCGGCGACCGCGCGATTGCGAGTGAGCGAGGCGCTGCTCATCGAGGTCAGCGCGTCCATCCGGTCGCCGCGGTTGATGCCCATCCACTGGCAGACCGGTCCCAGACCGTGTGTGGGGTAGGCGTTGCCGGTGTGTTCCTTGTACCAGCGCTGCCGCCACTGGCCGCCCTTTTCGTCGGTCGGGTCCTCCTCCAGATAAGACGTGCCGGTGTAGTGCAGATACCCGGCCTCGCCGTGGATCAGGTCACCCAGCACCCCTTTGCGGCTGAGGTTGAGCGCGAGCAATTCATTGAAACCGTAGCAGCAGTTTTCGAGCAGCATGCAGTGGCGGCGCGTCGCCTCGGCCGTCCTGACCAGACGCCAGCAATCCGCGACTGTCATGGCGGCCGGCACTTCGACCGCAGCATGCTTTCCGCACTGCATGGCATGCAGCGCCATGGGCGTGTGCCAGAGCCACGGGGTGATGATGTAGACCACATCGACGTCCGGGCGCTCGCACAAGCCGCGCCACGCCGTTTCCGTGCCGGTGTAGAGGGCGGGCGCAGGTTTGCCGGCGTCCGTCAGCGCTTTCGCCTCGCGCACGGCGCGCGCTTCGCGCACGTCGCACAGCGCTGTGATGTCCACATCCGGGATCGCCGCCAGACGCCGCACGAACCCCGTGCCGCGCGCACCGATGCCGATGATTCCGACCCGGATACGCGGCAGCGGCGGCGCGCGAAAACCCATCATGCTACCGCCGCGCGCGGAGCCTGCACCGGTCAAGCTCCGGCAGCCTGTGTGTGCCGCCAGCAGCGCCGCGCCGCCGGCCCATGCGGCCGATCTCAAAAACCGTCTGCGTGTCATGCTTTTCCTCCCGCTTTCACACCGTGACAATGCCGAGCGGCTCGGCGATCTTCCAGGCGCCGCGCGTGAAATCGGGCACCTTGACCGGCTTGCCATCGCGTTCGGCCGAACGTTCGCTCAGCTCGACCACCGAACTCCAGAGCGCGCTGTCATAGACGTCGATGTCGAGCGGCAGTCCGTGCTGCAGGCAGTGGCAGAGGCGCAGATCCATCAGGAAGTCCATGCCGCCGTGGCCGCCCGCCTTCTTGGCCGCCTCGCCGTTCTTATCCCAGAGCGGATGCACATACTTGGCCTTCAGCGCTTCCAGTTCGCTCTCTTTCATCCAGGCATGCGTGTCGGGCGCGAGCGCCACGCGCAGCGGATAGTCCGCTAGAACGCCGCGCGTACCGGAGATCAGGTTGATGCGGCTGTAGGGACGCGGGCTGGTGGTATCATGCTGCACCAGGATGGTACGCCCGCGGTAGGTGCGGATCAGCGAGCTGTTCATGTCGCCCAGCCGGTAGCGCGCCTTGGCCTGCGGACTGTTTTTGCCGTATTTCTCTGCGGCCGCCCGACTGATGCCAAGCTGATTGCTGCTGACCGAGGTGAGGAACTCGAAGCAGTCGCCGCGGTTGATGTCCATGTATTGGCAGACCGGGCCGAGACCGTGCGTCGGATACGGGTTGCCGGTGTGCTGCTTGGACCATTCAAGCCGCCATTGGCCCTGATAGCCGTTCTCGTTGTCTTCGCGCAGCTTGCTCATGCGCAGGTCATGGATGTAGGCGGCCTCGCCATGCACCAGATCGCCCAGAACGCCTTTCCGGCAGAGGTTCAGGGCCAGCATTTCGTTATATCCATAGCAGCAGTTTTCAAGCATCATGCAGTGGCGGCGCGTCTGTTCCGCGGTGTTGACCAACTGCCAGCACTGCTCCAGCGTCATGGCGGCCGGCACTTCGACGGCCGCGTGCTTGCCGCACTGCATCGCATAGACCGCCATCGGCGTGTGCCACAGCCAAGGCGTGCAGATGTAGACCAGATCGATCTCGCCGGATTCGCACAGCGCGCGCCACGTGTCGCGCGACCCGAAATAGCCTTTCGGCGCGGGCAGCCCTTTGTCGGTCAAGGCCTTGATCTGCCTCGCCACCCGGTCTTCGAACAGATCGCCGATCGCCCGGATCTCGACACCGGGAATGCGCGAGAGCCGGTTGACCGCGCCCGGCCCGCGGTGTCCGACGCCGATGATGCCGACACGGACCTTCTCCAGCGGTTCAGCGCGGAATCCGATCATACTCTTGCGCCGCTGCGCCATCAGTCCTGAAAACGACGTGCAGCCTGTCTGCCCCAGCAGGGCCGCCGCGCCGCCGGCGCAGACCGCCCCCTTCAAAAATCCCCTGCGATCTGTCCTCATGACCATCCCTCCTGACTTGTTGCAGCAGAATACAACACTTTACGTCTTTAAACCATCCTATTGTGTACAAGGACATTGACGAGGATATTGAACCGGCGCGACCCGGAGCGCGCGGGCCGTACGCAGCTCGCCCCACTCGGCGAACCGCATCTTGCGCGCGCCGTCCGCGCGCTTCGGCCCGAAGAGCCGACGGTTGCGCTCGAACACGCCGTCCACGAACGCCTTGCCGCCCAGCGCCAGCCCGTCCGTGAAGTAACGCACGCGGCAGCGCAGCGCCTGCTGAAGCGTCAGCGTGCCGCCTCCCTCAAGCACGCGCCCAACCTCCGCCGCTTCAAATCCGGGCCGGACGATCTGCCCGCCCCCGGCCGCGCACCGCTCCTCCCCGGCCGCGTAGAGCAGCGCGCGGTAACGCCTCTGGACATGCCGCCAGTCGCCGGGACGCTCCATCCAGCGCGAGCCGTGGACCGCCGCCAGGCCCGCGCGCGCCTGCCGCCCGCCCGCGCACGCCTCGCCGTAGCCGCTCCAGCGGTAGTCCTTGGGGTCGGCGGCGAGCCCCGCGCGCACGGGATTCAGGTCGATGTACGCCGCCACGGCCGCCAACGCACCCTCGGCGCCCTCGACCAGCACGCTCTTGAAGCGGTCCTCCCAGAGCGTCCCCCGGCGCCCGTGGCGTCCGTTGTACGACATGCTGTAGCGCTGCTTGAGCGTCTTCACGAACGCGCTCAGGTCGTACATCCGCGAGCGCAGCTTATCCTGCTGGTCCTCAACAAGATACGCCGCGCCCGTCCGCCGCCACGCCGCCCATTGCCGCAGGGTGTCGGCGACCCGCCTCCGGCCGTAGAGGAGCGTCATCCGCCGCACCAGCTCGGCCTCATCCACCTCGACCCGCTCGCCCACTTCGACCAGCAGGTGGAAGTGGTTCGACATCACCGCGTAGGTCAGCACCCGCACGCCGCAGAACGCCTCCGCGCGCTGCAGCATTCCGCGGAAGATATCCTTCTCCCCGTCGTCCAGCCTGAACGTCCGGTCCACGATCCGGCTCACCACGTGGTAGTACCCGACACCCTCAGCCTTCACCCGCGCGTGTCGCATCCCAAGCCTCCTTCCCATCTCTAAAACCCTATAACCGGCTCTTCATTCGGCCCCAAGCCCAACCCCGACCCACCCAATCCATCCCGATCGCACCCCCAAACCCCGAAATCAGAAACCACCTTACCATGCCCCGCATTCCATCGGCAAGCCTTTCCTTTCTAAATACCTGTCCCTTTGTAATGCTCTGTTCGTACTTTCGCCCCCCCAATGCCGCTGCACTCTAATTCGGTTAATAGTAGCACTCCGAAGACACATCAATTCTTTCAAAATCATGTCCTGTTTGATCGCCTGACAGTTTCAACTGGATCTTGTATTCCTTTTGAAATCTGATATTTCTTTTATTCTCAAAGAGTCTATAAACCAAGACCTTTCCGTCCGGATACCGATTATGAATCCATGCCTCTTCATAAATTTGCTTGCCTTTGACCACATCAGACAAGACAAGGCAATCTCTTTTATCAAAAACATCAATTTTCATATCTAACAACCGGACATTGCTGATATTGTTGGTCGGCAAAAAAAGCATATAGATCGCACAGACATAAGGCATTCTTTCTATTCTAATTTGAATCTCTCTCTCTCTGGATATATCACCATGATTGGTTGTTTTCACCATGTCAGAAAAGCAAGTACGCAAAACAAGGCTCATAACACAAAGACCGCCTACGAGAACTAAAACACGTCTGGTTGCTTGCGAAACTCTGCATGCTCGCCCAGCGTGGGACATTATTACGGTGCCTGTGCTTTGTTTTGGTTCAGCAAACATAATACTTGCGACACCAGAACTATCGTTTTGTTGGCGCCTCCGGGTTTAGCGTTGCGTTTCCAATTGGTTGAAAATGGCTATGAATGGTGAAATTTCGGCCTGTATTGGGTAAAATGAGGGTTCTTATGCCCATTTCTGGCTTCTGGAACGCGTCTTTAGGGCCCGCATTCAGTTCCCAAACTCTGCGTCTTAGCGTCTTGGCGGGAAAAGATTAAGAATATGAGCAGGATTCCGATTAGGATTTTCGCGCCGAATATCTCACCCGCCGCTCTTTCACGCTGAAGCCGATCGGCTTGCGTTTCGGCGTGGGCGCGGCCATGAGTTCGTTCAGGACTTCGAAGACCACGCGGAACTGCTCGTCGTATTTGGCCTCCAGCCCGGCCAGCTTCTTCGCGAGCCTGGCGTGGCTGTCCAGCATCTGACGCAGCTTTACGAAGGTGCGCATGATCGCGATGTTGACGGCGATCGCCCGTGCGCTGTTCACCACGGAAGAGAGCATCGCCACGCCCTGTTCGGTAAAAGCCATGGGCGCATGGCGTAGCCCCATCCGGTCTGAATTGGAGGTCGCAAAATGCGACCTCCAATTTGCAAACTCCTCGTCGGAGAGAACGAACATAAAGTCGTTCGGAAATCGTTCAATGTTTCTGCGCACCTGTTCTTTCAATCGCTTGGTTTCAACTCCGTACAGAACGGCAAGGTCTCGGTCCAACATGACCTTCTGTCCACGGATCAGATAGATGGATCGCTCGATCCGTTCCACCGGCATCACATTATCGCTCATAGTACATCTCCTGTATCCTTGTTAATCAGCGTATCACGACATGCAGCGAACAACCGCCTTGTTTTTGAAGACGAAGGGGCCATGGGGCGCTCCTGTCATTCCAACGCGACGACACGGCCGAGTTGTTCTCCCGCAAAGGCGCAAAGACACCGAGCAACACGGTCTGTGCGATCAGGCTTCTTTGGCCCACCATTTAGTTCCCACTCTTTGCGTCTTAGCGGGAAAAGATTATGAGTATGAGTAAGATTACGATTAGGATTTTCGGACCGAATATCTCGCCCGCCGCTCCTTCACGCTGAAGCCGATCGGCTTGCGTTTCGGCGCGGGAGCGGCCATGAGTTCGTTCAGGACCTCGAAGACCACGCGGAACTGCTCGTCGTATTTGGCCTCCAGCCCGGCCAGCTTTTTCGCGAGCTTGGCGTGGCTGTCCAGCATCTGGCGCAGCTTCACGAAGGTGCGCATGATCGCGATGTTGACGGCGATGGCGCGGTCGCTGCGAAGCACGGTCGAGAGCATGGCCACGCCCTGCTCTGTGAACGCCCGGACGCTCTTCGAGAACTTGAGGTCGCTGGAGGATGTCACAGTCTGTGATATCCTCAGAATCTCCTCGCGCGTCAGCTCGAATATGAAGTCTGCCGGGAAACGTCGGATATTCCGGGTGACCGCCTGATTGAGCGCCCGCGTCTCGACGTCGTACAGCATCGCAAGATCGCGGTCCAGCATGACCTTCTGCCCGCGGATCAGGTAGATAGCCTGCTCGATCCGCTCAACGGGTATCACCGTGTCGCTCATGTTACGCCTCCCGTATTCTCATTAACCATCCTATCACGCCACGAGGCGAACCGCAGTCTTGTTATGGCACGAAGACAGGCACGGGGTCCAATCTTAATCGTAATCATAATCTTAATCCTAATCCATTCTGGGTGAAGGATGAGGGGGGAGATTAAGATTACGAGCAAGATTACGATTAGGATTTTCGCGCCGAGTAGCTAGCCAGCCGCTCTTTCACGCTGAAGCCGCTGGGGGTGGCAGCTTACCTGTCCCTCTGCCCATGCCGCTCCCGCGGTCCGCGTTCACTTGCACCAGGAGCGGACAACGCCGGCCTGTCGGCGCACGTCGGCGAGGATGTCGTCGCCCACGGGGTTCTCCAGCGTGTACCAGCCGCCGTAGCCCGATGTGTGCACATGCCGCACGACCGCCTCGTTCGGCACCGCGCCGGCTCCGAGCGTCGCGTACTTGCGGTTGTCTTCCTTCGTCTGGTCCTTGAGATGCACATGGCGGATGCGCCCCTCTGCGAAGTGCGCCATGTCCACGATGTCCTCACCGCGCCCGGCATAGTAGAGGTTGCCGGAATCGATCGCGAAGCCGAGTTCGGGGATGTCGGTCAGAAAGCGCTTGAGGTATTTCGCGTATGAGCACGGGTTTTCCGTGCCGCCGAAGTCCTCGACCGTCACGGCTATCCCCGCGGCGTTCGCCTTCGCAACGAGCTTCCTGAGCCCCTCGAGGATCCGCACGTAATCCGCCTCTTGGTCGCCGTCCTTGGAGAAATTGTCGGGGATGACCATGATCCGAGGCACCCCGTACTTGACCGCCGCCGCCACGAACTCGGCGGAATCCTTCGCCCCGCCGTCGGGGCCGAGGAACTTCGGCCAGCCGTAAAGATTGATCGGCTTGAGACCGGTTTTCACGAATTCGGGGAGTTTGGCATCTTTGTAGTGCGTATCGAAACCGGACACGCCAGCATCCTTGAGCAATGCCGCAGATTGGTCCAGCGAAACGCCCTTCTCTTTCGCGACCCGCTCAACCGTGCCTGAAAAGACCGAGAGCTTGACGGGTTCGCTATGCTTGCATGTGAAACACCCGGCCGTCACGACGGCCAACAACAACGATAACATCTGTTTTTTCATAAGTTAACCTACTGGACGCGGCCGGTGTAAGCGTCGGCACCTGAGTTGTCGATCGCGGTCTTGAAGAACTTGTCCTCTGCCGCCGCGCGGGCTTTGTCCCAAGGACGCGGATTGCCGCAAAGCTGCACGGCCCAGAGCTTCAGCTCCTTGCGGTGCCAGTTGACCATGCAGTTCGTGCCCCACGCGCCGCCGTGCCCAAACCAGGCGTCTTCCTTATCGTCTTCCGGCGCCTTAAGTCCGAGCGAATACCCCTCCATGCCTTTCGGGCGCGTCGACTTCGCGAGCATCTCCTTCACGGTCTCCTCCTTGAGGATCCGCACGCCGTTCTCGCCCACGCCGAGGTTCATGAGCATCTTGTAGAACTTGAGTTGATCGCTCGCGGTCGTCCAGAGCCCCGCGCCCGCCGACGCGAAGACGTGAGCGTCGTTGTAGGGGCGCTGCTGCATCTCGTTCTGCAGGCGGTATTTGGCGGGCGCATCCTTCACGCAGTCGTACATCTCCACCTGCGTCTTGAGCTGCCTGTCGGTCGGCCAGAACGACGAGGACGCCATGCCGAGCGGATCGAGGACGCGCGCCTTGAGGAACGCCTCCCAGCGCTGGCCGGTCACCTCCTCGACGATAGCCGCGCCGATGTCAATGCCTGTGTTGGAATACTGCACCTTGGTGCCGGGCTCGAAGAGCAGTGGACAGGCCGCCGCGATCGCCGCCGTCTGCCGCAGCGGCGCACCGCCGGACCAGCCGCCGCCTCTGAGGTTGCCCTGCTTCGCGCAAATCTCGAATGGGAAGCCGCCGGTGTGGTTCATGACCATACGGACGGTGAGCACGTTTTTCGCCTGGACAAGCCGCTTCACGCCGTTCGCGGTGGATTCGTGAACCCAGAGCGTTTTGAATTCCGGCAGGTACTTCGCGACAGGGTCGTCGAGCGTGATCTTACCTTCTTCGACGAGCATGGCGATCGTCACGCCACAGAAGCCCTTCGTCTGCGAACACTGCATGAAGACATCGTCCATCGTGATCGGCCGCCGCGCCGCGACGTCGGCGTAACCGACGCAGGCGACCTCCTGCAGGCCGTCCTTGTAAAACACATTGACCGCGCCCGGAAGTTGTCCGTTCTCGACGTACGGCGCGAGCGCGTCCTTCGCAAAAGATGTTCCCGAATCCTTCGGCCCGTTGCAGACCGTGCAGCATCCCGAAATCATCGCCGCGCCGGCGACGAGCATCAGTAGTTTTTTCATCGTATGAATCCTTCAACTCGACAACATGCGGTTGCTTGACGCGCAGTTCCCGTTGGCTCGCCTTGATCCGCTCCCCTATCTGCCGTGCGGACAAAGGCAAGGTTTCCTTCCTCCGTGAATGTGGCTCACACAATAATATGATTTTCAGAGAAAAGGCAAGCGCAACCCAATGCACCACTGATTGGAAGCGGTGGCCGTGGAGACTCGGCTTCGCGGAGAAAGCTTCTTTGGCGACCGCTTCATACCCGAGTCCTACAGCAGCACCCGGCGCGCGTTGGCCCCGGTGAGATCTGAAATCGCCTCGGGCGTGGCATTGCGCAGACGCGCCACTTCTTCCAGCACGCGGCGCAGGTTCGCCGGCTGGTTCAGCGGCTTGCCGTTTGCACCCGTCGCGGCGGACACGCCGCCCTCCGGAAAGAGATCCGGCGTGTCGGTCTCGATCAGCATCTGGCTGTCTGGAATGTCGCGCACGGCGGCCCTCACTTTGGCAGCCATGGGATTGCAGACCGATCCGGCGAACGACACGTAAGCCCCTACGTTCAGAAGTTGCTTCAGGATTTCTGCCGAACCGCTGAAGCCGTGTACGACGACGCCGGGAAGCCGGCGCGCAAAGGGCGTGATCCGCTCCGCCAACCGGCCCCAGGCGCGTGCGCCATGCAAGATGACCGGACGTCTCAGGCGTTCCGCGATGTCGAGCTGACGCAGGAAAACCTCGTCTTGAAGATCTGCTGGCACATCGTCGCGCAGGCCGTCCAGCCCGATCTCGCCCACCGCCGCAACCGGATGCGCATCGAGCAGCGCGGCCAGTCGGCCCGGCCAGTCGGAGGGCAACCCTTGCACATGCCAGGGATGAACGCCGAAAGCCGGCACCAGCACAAACGGCAGGCGCACTCGCGCCAGTTCGGCCACCGCCGGCCAATCGTCCGGCACCGTCGCGCAACAGCAGACGCCGGTGACCCCGGCGCGCGCCGCGTCGTCGATCACCCGGGCCAAGACGCCCGAGAGCAACGGACTCTGCAGATGGGTATGCGCGTCAAACACGGGAGCGCCTCTGCCTGCGCCGCCTCACGACACCTTGGCGGCTGCCCTCACATACTGCATGCGCTCGAAGCCGGTGCCGTCGCGCAAGTTTGTTTCACGCAGCTTGCCGCGGAACGCCGGCAAGGCGGCATACCCCCTGTGCGCCATCCAGGCCGAAAGGCCGTCCAGAATCTCCTGGATCACCTTGAGGTCGCGCCGAACATGCAGCACCGAACAGATGTAACCGATGTCCGCGCCGACCAGCAGCGCCTTGGCCAAGTCCTCGCCTGAATGAATGCCGCCGCTGATCGCCACGCTACAGCGCACCCAATCTCGGATCACCGCCGTCCAGCGCAACTGCGAATGCAGCACGTTCGGCGACGAGTAATCAGGGGCGTAGAAGATCGATTCCGTCTCGGCATTGACCCGCGTCTGCAAGAACCGGTTGAACAGCACCATGCCGCGCACCCCTGCCGCATCCAGCATGCGCGCGAAGGCGAGCAACGAGGTATAGTGGCTGCTCAGCTTGACTGTGACCGGCAACTTGACCTCCGAGAGGATCGCCTTGACCAGCATCAGCCGGCGCGTCTCCACAGACGCTGCTGTCTCAGCCGGATCAACCGGCATGTGATAAAGGTTCAGCTCGATCGCGTCGGCGCCGGCGCGCTCCAGCTTCTTGGCATAGGACACCCAGTTCGCCGCCTTCACGCAGTTGATGCTGGCGATGATCGGGATCTTCACGGCCGCGCGCATCGCCTTGAGCTTTTCCACATATTTTTCCGGCCCGAGCTGGCCCGGGAGGTCGGCGCGCAGATACTCCAGGGCGGCCATGCTGGTGTCGCCTTCGAGCGATTCGACCATCTCGGCCACATCCGCATTGATCTGCTCCTCGAAAATCGAACGCATGACGACCGCCGCGGCTCCGGCCGCCTCCAAACGCGCGACCGACGTCACGCTGTCCGTCAGCGGGTTGGAACTGACCACCAGCGGATTCTTCAGCTCGAGCCCGAGATACGAAGCCTTGAGATTCGCCATACCCACTTCCTTACTTGGACACGATCTGGCCAGCCCGCGCCAGCATACGTGCCTCGACACTCTGAATCTCGGCGAACCCCTGCGAACTGACAGGATTCAGCCCGTCGCTCGCCTCCATCGACGAGTCGGCCTCGTTGTAGATGGACGCCTTGCAGCCGGAGAGCGCATTGAAAAAGATGTTGCCCTTATACAACCCGACCGACACCGTGCCGGATGCGTGCTTGGCGAATGTCCCGATCGCGGCGCGCGCCGCCTGGGTCGCCGGGTCAAAGTAACGGCCGTCGTAAATCTGATCGGCGACCAGCTTTGAAAGCTGACCGAAAAGCAGACCGGCGCGCCGGTCGAGCGTAGCCTGATACACATAGCGCAGACAGGCGGCCAACAATTCCATGCCGGGGGCCTCGTACACGCCGCGGCTCTTGGTGCCGATGATGCGGTTTTCAAGCGCGTGTTTCATGCCGATGCCATTGCGCCCGGCCAGCGCGTTGGCAAGCTGCATCGCCTCCAGCGGCGACACATCCTGACCGTTGATCTGCACGGCCCTACCCTTGTTGAAACGTACCGTCACGTTCTCGACCGTGTTCGGTGCTTTTTGCGGCCAGACGCCCATCGTCGGCGCGACGATCAACATCGACGTTTCCATGCTCTCCAGATCTTCGGCCTCGTGCGACAGACCGGCCAGGTTGGCATCGGTGGAGTACTTCTTCTTGGCGCCGACAAACGCCTTGATGCCGAACTGCGCCAGATAATCGACCATCTGCGTACGGCCGGCGAATTTCGTCAGCAGGCCGGCATCGCGCCACGGCGAATAGACCTGCATCGCGGGTGCCAGCACATTGGTGTAACGCTCGAAACGCATCTGATCGTTACCGCGGCCGGTCGCCCCGTGCACCAGCACCGTGCACCCGTGCTTCTTCATCTCCGGAATCAGGCCGCGCACCGTGACGGCGCGCGCGATGCCGGTCGAGTTCCAATAGCCGCCATCGTACATCGCCTGGGCCTCGATCACCTGGAAACAGGCCTCGGCCATCGGCTCTTTAAGATCCACGATGACCGTATCGACCCCGCACGGCGCCATGCGCGTCTTGATATCCGCGATGTCTTTCTCGTCCGGCTGCGCCAGATCTGCGGAAAACGCCACCACCTTCACGCCCGCCTCCACCATCACCTTGGCAATGGTGCGACTGTCCAAGCCGCCCGACACGCAAGCGCCCACCGTCTTGCCCTTGAGATCCGATAACGTCAAAGCCATTTGCAAAGCCTCCTCTTAAAAGGGAAAAAATGATGCGCACAGCGTACCTTGTCCGACCGCTGAAATCAATCTAAACCATGGATCCGCAGCGGCCGCTGTTCGTCTAGACGCCGTCCGGGCGCAAGAGCCGGATGCTTTCGATCGTGACCGCGGCCCCCTGCTGGTTGAGCGGGTCAAAACGCAGCTTGGTGATCCGCCCGCGCCAGCGCCAGTGACCGCCGACTTCGAACACATAATCGCGGAACGCCCCGTCCGGCACGACCTTCTGGCGGATCGCCGCTTCTTCGCTGGCAGGCGAGCCGCCCACGTGCCAATAGAGTTGGCACACATCGTCCGCCACCGCCCCGGTCACTTTCATGCGCACCGCGATCCGCGCCACCTGACGGGCCGGCACGTGCTCGAGGCGGCGCTCGATCGCCGGGTCGCGCGTCGTCGACGTGAAGCTCAGCCCGGCCGCACCGGTCGAAAACGGCGAGACCCCCATCAGCGGGCTCCAGCCCTGCGGGCCGCCGGCGAACGACCATTCGCGCGCATCGTCCTTGACGGGCATCGGCAGGTCGTAGGGTCCGAGCCCCACATCCTGCGGCGCGTAGTTCTGCGGCCAGCCAGCCGCCGGCCGCTCGCAGAAGGTCTCGCGCACCGCCTCGTACATGCCGAAACCGAACTCCGCGTTGGGTTCGGCATACGACCCCTCGCCCCACTCGTTGAGCGGCGCGAGCGTCAATCGTTTGACGCCGGTCTCGTCCGCGAAGCGCTTGGCGTCGCGGCAGATGCGGCGGAAGTGTTCCACCGTGCGCCCGTAAATCTCAATGCCGCGATCGCCATGCCAAGGGCGGTCATCCCAGCCGGTGGACAGGTTGGGCAGGAACGGCAGAATACCTGTCGCATGCAAGCCCTTCCAGTGGTCATAGTTGGAGTCCGCCACCAGATCGAACGAGAACCGGCGCGGATTCTCGGCCTTGCCGCCGTGATGCATGTAATGATAGATCGACGTCATGTCGAATCCCATGTCCTTATAGCTCTGCACCACCGCCGGCTCAAACGAAGCCTCCGGCCATTTCATGGCGATGAACGTGATGCCCTTGAAGCCGGCTTCGACCGCCATTTGGCGCGACAGGTCGAGCAGCCGCTTGCAGCCGTCGCCGCCTCCCAGGTCGCGGTTCATGTTCTGCGCACTCCAGATCATGACGACCGGTTTGTCGTCGATCCGGTAATACTCCGGCGTGTTGAAATAATTATCGATCCAAAACCGGGCCGCCTTGCGTTGGTCCTCCTCCGAATGGCTGCCCGCCGCATTGTGGTTGGCCCACATCACCGCCCACTTCAGGAACGACTTGTAGCGCGCGCGCTGAAACGCCTTGATCCAGTGATCGTTGTGCTGAGCGCCCTTGTGCCAGTACCAGTCGACCAGAAAATAGGAGATGCCGTTCTCGACCGCCCACTTGATCTGCCAGTCCACCACCTCAGGATTCTTCTCGTCATACCAGCCCAGGACCGGCTTGCGCTCCGGCGCGACCGGCCAGATGCGCGCCCATTTCTCGATCGACTGCCAACCGGGATAGTAGAGCGCGCCGATCTCGTAATCGCTCTTGAGCGGCTGCGGAACCGGCACATATTCGGCCTTCGACCGCTTCAGATCCGGCAGCACCGCGACACGCGCGACCGCCTCCTGCCCGGACGCGCCGTCCCCCGTGAGCGTGAAAACCACGTCGCCTTCGAGGGCCTGTTCGGCCGCCAGTAGCAACGTGTGCGTGGCCGTGGCGGACGCCGGAATTTCATCGACCTTTTCCCATCCGGGCGCCGACACGACACGTAACCCGCGCGGCATGCGCTTCACCGCCAGCGAAAGGTTCCCCGCATCCTGCCCGCCCATGTTCGCGATCTGGATCAAGAACGGCAGCGGGCGACCGGCCCGGTTGATGGCATCGGACAGACGCGCCTGCACCACGGAGACATCGGCGGCGCCCTGTGGCTCGTCTGCCACCGTCACCGCGCGGACACGCGCCGCCGCCCCCTTCTTCACGACCGGAGCCACCTTGAGCAGCACGATGTTTCCGGTCCACTCTTTGGCCCCCGTCATATCGACATTGTACGTGTGATACTTTCCGTCAGCTTTGATGCGGAACCGTTTGGCATGCAAGCCGCTCATCGCCGAAGAGGCCCAATAGACCGTCGCGTCATCTCCGGCGTCCGCAGCCATCTCGACCGAGACGAACACGTTTTCACGAGCCGGGAGAGCCAGCAACGGACTGGCGACCCTTCCGATTTGACCGTCCTGCGACACCACCGCCAGTGCGTCGCCGCTCACGGACACCGCCGCGCCGTCCTCGCCGCGCCACGCGCCCAGTGCCGCGTTGCGCCACGCGCTCGCCTCGCTCTTGGCGGCTACGGTATCGACCACGCGGATCCAATCCACTTCATAGGTGCCGAGCGTATCGGCCGGGTTTGAGAAGTCGATCCGGAAACGCGCGATGCGCTTCTCGCCCTGCCAATAGGGAAAGACACGATACTCATGCCACTCCCCGCCGCCGACCCACGTGACGGCCGTGTTCCACTTCGCCTGCGCGCCCGCCGCGCCCTCCGGTACCCAATAGATGTTGCCGGGGCCTGCGGCCGACGTCCGCACGCGCATTTCAATCGCTTGACCGGCCGACGCCTCGACCGCGATCTTCGGACTGGTGATGAACGGATCCCACGACATCATCGTCCCTTTCAGGACGCCGTCCTCAATCCGCACCTCCTGACTGTGGTTGGCCCCTTGCAGCCACGCTTTATCCGCCTCGGCCGTAAAGTCCCAGCTTACCAGCACGCGCGGCTGCTCCGCGACCGCGCATCCCGCTGACAGAACCACCGCCCCCGCCCATTTCCATGCCGTCATCTTCATCCCCTCTCATGCTGAACCATACACCGGCAACTGCCCGTCTGACAACTCCCTCAAAAAAGGTTGCGCCGCATCCTTCGCCGAAAGCACGGGCGCGTCAACCGGCCACGCGATGCCGATATCCGGGTCGTTCCACCGGATGCCGCGGTCATCGCGCGGATCATAGAACTCCGAGCACTTGTACTGGATCTCGGCGACATCCGATAGCACGCAGAAACCGTGCGCAAAACCGCCCGGTATAAAAAGCTGATGGTGGTTCGCTTCAGAAAGCACGGCGGCCGACCACGCGCCGCACGTCGGCGACCCGCGCCGGATGTCAACCGCGACATCCAAGATTTCGCCGCGGAGGCACGACACCAGTTTCGCCTGGGGCTTGTGCAACTGAAAATGCAGGCCGCGCAACACATGCCGCGCGGAACAGGAACGGTTGTCCTGCACAAAAACCGCGCGCACGCCACCCGCCGCGTAGTTGGCGGCGTGGTAGCTCTCCATGAAAAAGCCGCGCGCGTCACGCAACACCGCCGGCACGCACAGCACAACTCCGGGAAGATCTGTTTCTTGGAAGGTTACCGGCATATTCACTCACCACGCTCTCATGCCCGACCCTGCGCGGCACGGTAGCGCGCGATCAGCGCATTGGTCGATGCGTCATGGCGCAACAGCGGCCGTTCGTTGAGCGTCAGTTCGACCAGCACCTTGGCGGCCAGAACCTTGCCCAGCTCGACGCCCCACTGGTCGAACGAGAAGATGTTCCAGATGATGCCCTGCGTAAACACCTTGTGCTCGTAGAGGGCGATCAGGGCTCCGAACGTCTCCGGCGTCAACTGGTCGGCCATGAGCGTGTTGGTCGGGTGGTTACCCTCGAAGGTCTTGTGCGGCACGAGCGCCTCCGGCACGCCTTCCGCGCGGCACTGCTCCGCCGTCTTGCCGAACGCCAGCGCCTCGGTCTGCGCGAAAAAGTTTGCCATCAGTTTATCGTGCTGATCGCCCAGCGGGTTGTGCGTCTTGCAAAAGCCGATGAAATCGCACGGAATCAGCCGCGTGCCCTGATGAATGAGCTGATAAAAGGCGTGCTGGCCGTTGGTGCCGGGCTCGCCCCACACGATCGGCCCCGTCGAATAACCGACGCGGCGCCCCTGCCGGTCGACCGACTTGCCGTTGCTCTCCATGTCGAGCTGCTGCAGATAGGCGGCGAGGCGGGCGAGGTACTGGTCGTACGGCAGCACGGCATAACTTTCAGCCCCGTAACCGTTGGCGTAGAGGATACCCAGCAATCCCAGGACCACCGGCATATTGCGACTGAGGGGCGCGGTCGCGAAGTGACGGTCCATCTTGTGATACCCTTTAAGCATCTTCTGGAAGTGGCGCGGGCCGATCGCCAGCATCAGCGGCAGTCCGATGGCGGACGGCAGCGAGTAGCGGCCACCCACCCAGTTCCAGAAACCGAACATGTTGGCCGTGTCGATGCCGAAAGCCGCGACCTTCTCCGCGTTGGTCGAGACCGCCGCAAAATGCTTGCCCACCGCCGCCTCGCTGCCAAGCTGCCCGACCAGCCACGCCCGCGCGTTCATCGCGTTGGTCATCGTCTCCTGCGTCGTGAAGGTCTTGGAGGCCACGATGAAGAGCGTCTGCTCCGCCTTGACCTCACGCAGCGTTTCCGCCAGATGGGTGCCGTCGACATTCGAGACGAAGTGCATCGCGAGCGAACGCTTCGCGAAAGGCTTCAACGCCTGGCAGGCCATGGCGGGGCCGAGGTCCGAGCCGCCGATCCCAATATTCACGATATACTTGATGCGCTTGCCGGTGTGCCCCAGCCACTGCCCTTTGCGCACGCGTTCCGCGAACGCGCCCATAGCCGCCAGCACCTCATGCACCTCCGGCATCACATCATGGCCGTTGACAAAGACCGGTCGGTCAGGCCGGTTGCGCAGCGCGGTATGCAACACCGCGCGCCCTTCGGTTTCGTTGATGGCCTCACCCGCGAACATCGCGTCGATCCAGCGTTTCAGGTCGCTCGCCTCGGCCAGTTCCACCAGGCGGCGCATCAGGGCCGGCGTGATGCGGTTTTTGGAGTAGTCCAAGGTCCACCCGGCAGCCTCCAACATGAACCGGTCAGCCCGGCCGGGATCTTTCTCGAACAGATCGCGCAGGTGAAGCTCCCGCGTCGCCTCAATTTCATTCGCCACCGCTTGCCACGCTTGCTGATTCATCACTCACTCCGTTTGTTCGGCATCACGCCCAAATAGCCTTTGAAAATGGGAGAGAATCATACCGGTTTGCCAGCGGCCAGAGAAGCCAAAAGCGAACGCGCGGCAGGGGCGCGATTGTGTGTGCCTCCATCTCCCCTGCCGTCCCCAAGACACCTCTACGATTAAGATTACGAGAGGGTACCCTCAACAGAACTGCCATGCGCCCCTGCCCCACGAACGCCTCCCCCCTTGACCTCACCGCCCTCATATCGCATACTGGAACCGTTAACCGATCTAAGGATGTTATGACGCTAACTGGAACATTCACCGCTTTAGTGACCCCATTCAACACCGACGGCAGCGTCGACTATACCGCGCTGCGCGAATTGGTGCGCTGGCAAATCGAAAATGGTGTGACCGGCCTTGTGCCTGTCGGCACCACCGGCGAATCGCCGACGCTTGAGTTTGCCGAGCACATCCAGGTGATCACGGCAACCGTCGAAGCCGCCGCCGGCAAGGCCGTCATCATCGCAGGCACCGGCGCCAACTCGACCGCCGAGGCGATCGAACTGACGCGCGCCGTGTTGAACGCCGGCGTCGACGCCACGCTGCAAGTCACGCCGTATTACAACAAACCCAACGCCGAAGGCCTCTACCGCCACTTTCTGTCGATCGCCGAATTGGGCCTGCCGGTCGTGCTCTACAACGTGCCGGGCCGCGCCGGCAAGGAGATTCCGCTGGATGTGGTGGTGCGGCTTGCGTCACATCCCAACGTCGCGGCCGTCAAGGAGGCGGCCGGCAGCGTGGACCGCGTCAGCGCCATCCGCAACGCGTGCGAGCTGCCGGTGCTGTCCGGCGACGACAGCCTGGCGCTGCCCATGATCAGCGTCGGCGCCTGCGGTGTGATCAGCGTGGCGTCGAACGTGATCCCCAAAGAGATGGCGGCCCTGATCCGCCTCGCGCTCGCGAATGACCTCGCCGGCGCGCGCGAGTTGCACCGTGTCTACTATCCGCTGTTCCGTGACCTGTTCATCGACACCAACCCGATCCCGGTCAAGACGGCGCTGGCGCTGATGAGCCGGGTCGGACCGACGTTCCGGCTGCCGCTCTGCGAGCCGGCGGAGTCGGTCCGCGACCAGATAAGCCGCACCCTGCGCAGCCTAAACCTTCTTTAATCCCAACACGGAATCGACCCTGATGAAAATTGCCATCCTAGGCGCGGCGGGCCGCATGGGCCAGAACCTGTTGCGCTGTGCCAGCAAGTTCGACTGCTGCACGATTGTCGCGGCCACCGAGTGCCCGGGCCATCCGGCGGTCGGCTCGCGCGTGAAAGCGGTCAGCGGCATGCTGAACATCGAAGCCATCCCTGACGCGCTCTGCTATACCGACCAATGGCCGGGACAGGCCGACGCCGTGATCGACTTCACCTTTCACACCACGGTCATCGACCATCTTTCGCACGCGGTTGAGAACGGCCAGGCCTTCGTGCTGGGCACCACCGGCCTGACAGACGCCGAGAAGCAGAGCGTCTACGCGGCTGCCGGCAAGATACCGATCGTCTGGGCGCCCAACATGAGCCTGGGCGTAAACCTGCTGCTCGAGCTCGTGCGCCGTTCGGCCGCGATCCTCGGTCCCGACTATGACGCCGAGATTGTCGAAATGCACCACCGCCTCAAAAAAGACGCGCCGAGCGGCACCGCGCTTGGGCTCGCCGAGGCGCTGGCCGAAGGACGCGGCGTCGACCTCAAGGCGGTCGCCTGCTACGGCCGCGACGGCATGCCCGGCGAACGTCCGCGCGGCGAGATCGGCATCCACGCCCTGCGCGGCGGCGCGACGGTCGGCGACCACACCGTCATGTTCGTGGCCGACGAGGAACGGATCGAACTCACGCACCGCGCCAACAGCCGCGAGGCCTTCGCGACCGGTGCGCTGCGCGCCGCCCTCTGGCTGCAGGGCCGCGCGCCCGGCATCTACACGATGCGGCACGTGCTCGGTTTTGAATCCGTGTGAGAAACGTGTGCCATCGCCCACAGGTCTGTGAATCCGTCCTCTCGCTCGGCAGTAACGAGGGCGATCGGCTGGCGTGGCTGGTGCGTGCCCGTGCGGCACTCACCGCCGAGACCGCGCTCACGATGCAGGCCTGCTCGCCGGTCTACGAAACCGACCCTGTGGGAGTCCCCGACGCCTTCACGCAGCAACGCTACCTCAACCAGATCGTCATCGTAGAAACCGACCTGTCCCCGCAGGTTTTCTCACAGCTCATCCACACCATTGAGCACCGGCTGGGGCGGACGCGGGGCACCGAGCGCAATCTGCCGCGAACCCTCGACATCGACATCATCACCTTCGGGGATGTCCGTTCGACGGACCCCAACCTGACACTGCCCCACCCCCGCGCCGGGACGCGCCGGTTCGTGCTGCAGCCGCTCGCCGACCTGCGTCCGGAGGCCCGCCTGCCGGGCGATACGCGCACAGTCCGCGAACGGCTGCACGACCTGCCCGACACCCCGCGCGTCACGCTTTTCGCGCCGCCCGGCTGCGATGCGGCCGCTTCGCGCGCGCCGCGCTTTGGAGAAGGAGAATCATCATGAAGCAACTCGCCCCCTACTCGATGGGCATCGGCGACCGGTTCGGCCAGCAGGGAACGGCGCAGCTCGAAGCGTTCCGCCAGCTCGCGGCGCACGAAGGCGTGACCGTGGTGCCGGTCTGGAATAAATCCAACCGCGAACACACCTTGATCGGCACAACACCGAAAAGCGTACGCGACGAGGCCGATGCGGCCGTGCGCAGCGCCGCGTGGGCTGCTCCTTATTTCGTGGATGCCGACCACATCACCCTGAAAAACGTTGATCCATTTATCGATGCCTCGGACTTCTTCACGCTGGATGTCGCGGACTTCATCGGCGAGACGCTGAGCGAGAGCGAGATTTACGCGTTTATCGGAAAGCATGAAGCACTCATCGGCACCCACACGATCGAAGGGCTTGACCAGCCGCTGACGTTGACGCGCCACCATCTGGCCGAATGCCTGCGCACCACGCTCTTTGCGGTGCGCCAAGCCGGGCGGCTTTATCGTCACGTCGCGGAAGTCAAGGGGTCAGACGATTTCGTGACCGAGATCTCGATGGATGAAACCGAGTTGCCGCAGACCCCCGAAATGCTCTTTGTGATTCTCGCCGCCGTGGCGGACGAGGGCATCCCTGCGCAGACGATCGCGCCGAAGTTCACCGGACGTTTCAACAAAGGCGTCGACTACGTGGGCGACCCACAGGTGTTCGCGGCTGAATTCGACGCCGACGTCTGCGTAGTGCGAGCAGCGGTACGGCGTTTCGGACTGCCCGCTTCGCTTAAGCTCAGTGTGCATTCCGGAAGCGACAAATTCTCGCTCTACCCCGCCATCGCGCGGACGCTGGCCCGCCGCCGCGCCGGCGTGCACATCAAAACCGCCGGCACCACCTGGCTGGAAGAACTGATCGGCCTGGCAAAATCCGGCGGCGATGGTCTCGCCGTCGCCAAGGAGATCTACCGGCTGGCACTGACGCGCTTCGACGAGCTGTGCGCACCGTATGCGACGGTGATCGACGTGCAGCGCGCGCGCTTGCCGCGGCTCGACGAGGTCGAGGGCTGGAGCGCGGGCCGCTTTGCCGCAACGCTCAAGCACGCCCCCGCCGACACTCAGTTTAACTCGGATTTCCGCCAATTCATGCATGTCTCCTTCAAGATCGCCGCCGAGTTGGGTCCGCGGTATCTGGATGCGCTGCGCGCCTGCCGGCCGGTTGTCGCCAAGCACGTCACCGAAAACCTCTACGCGCGCCACCTCCAGCCGATCTTTGGCGCGCTCTCTTGCGTGTAATCGGTGGGTGGCAGGGGGATGCGCGTTCAGTGCGTGTTTGGCGCGAAGCGTAGTTGGGAGCGCGGGCGTCCCCGCCCGCACCGAGAAAGGTCGCGTGCGATTCAGATGCGCGGTCTGGCGCTCAATGAATACGCGCCCAGCCTTTTACACGAAACGTTGTTGCGAGCGAGGACGCCCGCGCTCCCGACTCGCCTGCTTCCCTTTTCACCCGGAACACAGAACCTTCGCGAACCCCTGCCACCAACCGATTACCTCTTGAGTGCCAGGGCCGACGCATCTAATTTTTTTTGAGATGGCAGGCGGGGCCGGCGTCCGACCGAAGAAGTTTCATCAGGTAGTTGCAGTCCCACGAGGCGTTTCTCTGCTTCCCCTTGATCCCTCTCTTTTTGGTTTTCTCGTTGTTGAGCATGTTCATTGCGATCCGCCGCAGAATGGCGAGGTTC
>Ga0116182_1001302_pt1 | contig 26195 bp, 22 predicted proteins | sample AD_UKC077_MetaG_FD_89805 | JGI IMG/M metagenome (GOLD analysis project Ga0116182, IMG submission 89805) | Active sludge microbial communities of municipal wastewater-treating anaerobic digesters from USA - AD_UKC077_MetaG | ecosystem: Engineered > Bioreactor > Anaerobic > Digestate | place: USA...
CGGGATAGGAGGCTTCTGTAAAGCCGAATGAATGCATCAATACTGTATCGCTTAATACCTGCATGAAGAGCGTTGAATCCGCCTCAAGCTTTGATGAGAGTATTTGAGCCAGTTTCTCCTTAGAACGGATATATCCGGTGATGGTTACATCGGTCGGGGTCTGCCAGCCGTGGGCGATGGTTCGAACGATCGCTTTGTTGTTCATCCCCTTTTTGAACTTGTACAAGCCGGGCTTAAAAGAATCTTCAAGTCCCATAGCCTTTGCAGCAATGTGGAATGTAGCTTTGTTGGCGAGCATTCCCGACGTATCAACAGCTGTGCTCACTTGATCATATTCCATACTGCGATAAACCCTTATGTATCTCTCTTCAGTGATATTGTTTTTATGGAAAATGAAATAATAGCCGCTGACAAGCAGGATTCCGACAGAGGCCACTAATGCCAATACAATCAGGATGATTTTCTTATAAAGTTTCATCTAATTCTTTTTCTTAAATTAATGATACTGCCGGGGAGTGGTTCTGTTCCGGGAGCAAGATTGTTGTATTTACGCAGAAATTTCAGGCGAACGCCATATCTTTGAGAGATATCCCAGAGTGTCTCATCCTCTTCGACTACGTGACGGTCGAGATGTCTCGCGCTCTCCTTTCTTTTCTTTTCAAGGTAAATGACCATTCCCGGAGTGATTTTCGCCCTTCTGTCAAGGTCGTTGAAACGATAGAGTTCGAATCTGAATAGGTCATACTCTTTTGCGAGGGATTTGAAGGTGTCATACTCCGTGGCTATGATGTAGGCCACCTTGTTACGGCTGTAAACTTCCCGGTAAAGGGAGACGCGGTAGAGAGGCGAACCTTTTGTGGGATGTATTCTGACGGAGACTTCAGCTTCGGCCGGAGAGGGAGGAAGTAACGATACGGTGTCGTATTGGTAAAGACGGTGCTCTTCGATGATGGATATCAGTAATTCGGCATAATTGGGTGCGGTAGCATAACCTGCTTTTTTCAGCCCGTAGCACCACCCTTTGTAGTCGTCCGGTTCCAGATCGAAGAGAAATGCATATCTGTCCCAATATCTGAGAAAATCGGAGTGGTCCCTAAAGGATTCTTCGACATGGTCGTACTTCCTGAAACACTCATTTGGGGCATCATCGGTATGTTTGATAGTCTCACCCTTCCATCCGTGGCATTTGATGCCGAAATGGTTGTTGCCTTCTCTTGCAAGATAGGAGTTGCCGTTGCCCGATTCCAAACAAGCCTGGGCCAGAGTTATGCTGGCCGGAATGCCGGAGATGGCCATTTCTTTGATTGCAAGATTACTGTAACGTGCGATATATTCGCTGCGGCTCATTTTGGGGGATTGCCCTGCGAGCAGCTGCGATACAGCGATAACCATTATGCATATCACTCGTTTCATCTCGGTTCAACTCAACAAAGGTAGTACATTTGGCCAATATTAAAAGTATTTGATAAATAATCCCATATAGCCATCTCCCCAAATTTTAAATCCCTAATGTGGAAAATTTCGATTATCTTCGCAGAGAATCTTTAATACAATGTGATGAAAAAAGTTATAATGGTAACCGGTGGTGAACGTTCCGGAAAGAGTTCGTATGCACAAAAGTTAGCATTAGAGCTTTCTCCAAATCCCGTTTATCTGGCAACTTCCAGGATTTGGGATGAAGAATTTAGCCAACGGGTTATCCGTCATCAGCAGGAAAGGGGGGATGAGTGGAGCAATATTGAGGAAGAAAAGGAGTTGAGCAGACATCAGTTAGGCGGTAGGGTAATAGTGATAGATTGTGTCACTTTATGGTGTACAAATTGGTTTTACGATTTGAACTCCGATGTAGATAAATGTTTGTCTGAAATGAAGTCGGAATTTAATCTTTTTACATCACAAGATGCGGTGTTTATCTTCGTGACCAATGAGATAGGTATGGGAGGCACTTCGGAAAATGAGCTGCAACGTAATTTTGTGAATTTGCAGGGTTGGATCAATCAATATATTGCAGCTCAGGCAGATGAGGTGTTTCTAATGGTGTCGGGTATTCCACTCAAAATCAAATAAGAGCATGAAATACATTATTGTTCTTTGTGACGGTATGTCGGATAGACCAATAAAGTCTCTGAATAACCAAACTTTATTGCAACACGCAAGGACTCCCAATATGGATCTGTTGGCAAGTCTGGGGCGTACCGGGCAGCTTTTGACAATTCCTGCAGGTTTTGACCCTGGCAGTGAAGTGGCCAATATCTCCATTTTGGGATATGATTTGTCGGATATACACGAAGGGAGGGCGGCATTTGAAGCGGTTGGTAGTGGAGTGGAGTTACAAAATGAGGATTTGGTGTTGAGGTGTAATTTGATCAATATTGAAGGCGATTTTTTGAATAATCATACAGCCGGATATATCACAACCGAGGAAGCGGAGGTTTTGATAACCTATCTGCAAGAACATTTAGGTAATGATCGGATTCGGTTTTATAGTGGGAAACAATATCGTCACCTGGTTGTGGTCAAAGAGGGTGACAAACGAGTGGAATGTACTCCTCCTCATGAGGTTCCATTACAACCTTACTATTATTACCTGCCAAAAGCTATAACCGTTGAAGCAAATCATACTGCCTCTTTGATCAATGACTTAATGAGCAAATCACAAAAATTATTGGCAGACCATCCTGTTAATCAAAATCGTATAAACAAAGGGAAAGTGCCTGCCAATGCTATTTGGCTCTGGAGTCCAAGTCATCGCGCAAAGATTAAACCACTATCGGAAATCTACCCAGCGATCCAAAAAGGTTCTGTTATTTCTGCCACGGATTTGATAAAAGGTATAGGTGTTTGTGCCGGACTTCACTCTATCAAAGTAGAGGGAGCAACGGGCTTATATGATACTGATTATAAAAATAAATTAGATGCCGCACTCGATACATTAGTGACTGATGATTTTGTCTATTTGCACATTGAGGCATGTGATGAAGCGGGACATGCAGGAGACATTCCAACTAAACTGCTTTCCATGGAGAATATAGATAAGCAGATAGTAGGTCCTCTTTATGAAGCTTTAAAGAGTTGGGAAACACCCGTATCAATAGCTATTCTTCCCGACCATTCAACCCCTTGCGAGATTCGCACTCATACATCAGATCCGGTCCCATTTTTGATTTATTATCCCGGCATTGTTCCTGATAATGTTCAGAAGTTTGATGAGCTGGAGTGTGCAAAGGGAAGTTATGGATTGCTGAAAGGAAATCAATTTATGAATGAATTTTTGAGAGTATAGTATGAGAAAGTTTGTTATTTCCAAGCCTGACAATAAAATATATGAGGCATTAGTTGATAAAATCAATAATCTGACCAAACCAAAAGGTTCGTTGGGCCTTTTGGAAGAGCTGGCTCTTCAAATCGGGCTGATTCAACAAACTTTATCACCTTCGCTCAAACATCCTCAAAATATTCTGTTTGCAGCAGACCATGGAATCGTAGAGGAGGGAGTAACTCTTTCCCCCAAAGAGGTAACAGGGCAGCAATTGATCAATTTTACTCAGGGTGGTGCTGGAATAAACTTTCTTTGCAGACAGCACAATTTTACGTTAAAAATTGTAGATGCGGGTGTCGATTATGAGTTGCCTTATGAAAAGGGTATCATCAATATGAAGGTTCGAAGGGGAACTCGCAACTATCTCTATGATGCCGCAATGACAGAGGAGGAAATGGATCTTTGTGTCGAACGAGGTGCGGCAATTGTGAGACAGTGCTATGAAGAGGGGAGCAACATCCTCAGTTTTGGGGAGATGGGGATTGGCAACACCTCTTCTTCCTCCATTTGGATGCATTGTTTCACCAATATCCCTTTGAACAAATGCGTGGGGGCCGGTGCCGGATTGAATGATGAGGGTATAATGCATAAGTTCAAGATTTTGAAAAAATCTTTGGAAAACTATAAGGGTAATGGTGTACCACTTGATATTATTCGTTATTTTGGCGGTCTGGAAATGGTGATGGCCATTGGTGCGATGCTACAGGCAGCAGAGCTTAAAATGATTATACTTGTAGATGGCTTTATTATGACAAACTCTATTTTGGCAGCAAGTAAACTCTATCCTGCTGTGCTGGATTATGCCATATTCGGTCATTGCAGCGATGAGTCGGGACATAAGTTGCTGCTTGAAGCAATGAATGCAAAACCGATATTGGATTTGGGGTTGCGTCTGGGAGAGGGGACGGGAGCCATTTGTGCCTATCCTATTGTGGATTCGGCCGTTAGAATGATAAACGAAATGGAGACTTTCCAAAAAGCTTCGATCACCAAATATTTTTAAAACCATGAATTTGCTGGCTGCATTCATTTTCTTTACGCGGCTTCCATTTTGGAGGATCAAGGATGTCCCTTCCGATTCCTTCAAGCATGTGGTTCCCTATTGGCCACTGGTGGGATGGTTGACGGGTGGACTTATGGCTTTGACTCTTTGGTTGTGCGCCCATATTCTGCCTCTTACAATGGCCTGGATAGTAGCTGTAATTGTCCGTTTATTGTTGACCGGAGCTTTGCATGAAGATGGTCTGGCTGATTTTTTAGACGGTTTCGGTGGAGGAACAACGCGTGAGAAGGTGCTTGCAATTATGAAAGATTCGCACATTGGGACCTATGCTGTGATCGGATTGATTGTTTATTATTTGTTACTGATGCAGGTGACTCTATTGCCGTTGGAGATACTTTGTTTGTTGGTGTTGTGTGGCGATTGTTGGGCAAAATTCGTGGCTTCTCAGATAACAAATCTATTGCCTTATGCGCGAAGAGAGGAGGAGAGTAAATCTAAAGTTGTATATGATCGTATGAGTATATTGGAGGTATCCATTGCTATAGTTGGTGGAGTGCTACCGAGCATCATTCTACTCCCTTTGCGTTTGTGGATAGTACTCTTATTTCCGGTTCCGGTCCTCCTATTGCTTTATTTTCTGATGAGACGGAAAATAGGGGGCTATACCGGTGACTGTTGCGGAGCACTATTTATGTTGTGTGAATTATCATTTTATATAGGGGGTTTGATCATATGGAAGTTCTATTAATTCGTCATACTGCCGTAGAGGTGGCCCCGGGTATCTGTTATGGACAGACGGATGTTCCCTTAAAGTCTACTTTTGAGCAAGAAGCGGAAGTTGTAAAAGGTGCGTTGTTATCCCATGAGCCATTTGACGCAGTCTATACAAGTCCGTTGTCCCGATGTGCGCGCCTGGCTGTTTGTTGTGGTTATCCGGATGCAATACTAGAAAACCGTATTATGGAAATTAATTTTGGTGAGTGGGAAATGCAGCCTTATGCCGAGATTCAAGACCCCCGTTTACAGGAATGGTACGATGATTATCTAAATGTGAGGGCAACAGGTGGAGAGTCGTTTATGATCCTTTATGAACGTGTTGTCAGTTTCCTGGAGGAACTTAAAACCAAACAATATTCCAAAGTGGCTCTGTTTTGCCATGGTGGTTCAATACTCTGTGCGCAAGTTTATGCAAAAACCATCTCTGTTGAAGAGGCATTTAAATCTTTAACGCCGTATGGAGGTATTGTCCGCATCAACATTTAATAGGGGAGGAAGAAACTTAGCGAGAGTACTATTACCATCATTATTAACTCTGTCATTCGATTAATCCGGATGGCCCTTTCCATATCCTTTGTTGTAAGCAGACGATCATTACTACCGATAAAGGGCTTCCATACCTCTTTGCCGAAGTAGGTATGGGGACCACCGAAACGACAATTCAGAATCCCCGCCAAAGCAGCTTCGGGATAACCGGCATTCGGACTAGTGTGTTGTTTGCCTTCTTTTCTGACGAAAGAAAAGAGAGAAAACTTACCGGACACCAGTATCATCAAAAAAGCAGTAAGACGTGCCGGCAGATAGTTGACAACATCGTCCAGTCGCGCAGCGAAGCGGCCGAAATCCTTATAGCGTTCATTGCGATAACCTATCATGGAATCGAGTGTGTTGACCATCTTGTAGGCCATCATACCCGGAACACCCGCCAACAAATACCAAAAGAGTGGTGCTATTACACCGTCACTGAGATTTTCAGAAAGTGTTTCGAGGGCGGCACTTCTTATCTCTTGTGCCGACATTGCTGAGGTGTCGCGTCCGACTATACGTGCAACTTGCCGCCGTCCTTCCGGCAGCGATTGCTCTACAACAGGAAAGACTTTGCGGACCTCCCTAATCAAAGTGGTTCCTGCCAAACAATAGAATGCGAATAAAGCATTTAAGAGAATTAAAAGCAGGGGAGAAAAGTTTGCTATAAGCTTTTGCAGTCCCAGCATGAGGAAGAAAATGCCGGCGACCAGCAATAAAGTCAAAATCATCCCTTTAAAAAATCGTCTGTTCCCTCTATTAAAAGCTTTTTCACCGGCATCAATTATCTTGCCGAAGCCTACAATTGGATGCGGCAGCGAAACAGGGTCACCGAATAGCAGGTCAAGTCCCCAGGCTATTAAAAGACTGATGGATTTTATCATAAAACTCTTCAATTATCAATCCATTGGGAAATTGCTGCCACCAATAGATCATTTTCCTTCGGCGTTTGTGTTGCAATACGGAAAAAACGCTCATCCAACCCCTCGAAGTTGGATGCATCCCTTATAAGTATCTCATGCTTTTTTACCAGGTAATCCTTTAATTCCGAGGCTTTTCCCTCGCGAAGCGAGGCCAGCATGAAATGAGTTTGTGTTTCCAATACTTCAATCCCCAAGCTTTTCAGGTTGGAGCGCAATCGTTTGGTTTCTTCCAGGTAGGCCTGTAAATCTATTGGTGCTTCCTGAGGGTTATCCAAAAGGTAGAGGCCCGCCTGTATCGCAAGTTGATTGACTGACCATGGCATACGATGGTTACGCAGTCGTTGCAACAGAGCAGCCTTTCCCGTGATATACCCCAATCGCAATCCCGGAATAGCATATCGCTTAGTCATGGAGTGAAGCAAAAGCAGATTCGGAAAACCGGCCGCTTCTTTAGCACTGAATGTCTTTGCAAAAGTGAAAAACTCGTAGGATTGATCTATAATGAAACAGACTTTAGGATTATGCTCAATTACCGTTCGGAGATGATCAATATCATAAACCTTTCCGGTAGGATTGTTGGGATTACAGAGCCAAAGAGTCTGAGTTTCCTTCTGCAACAAATATGCCTCTTTCTTATCAGGCAGACTTAAAACAGAGCTGACATTGTGTTCATGTATAAGACAAGCATCGGCATATTCGCTAAATGTAGGCTGGAGAATAGCCGTATCGGCTCCACGAAAAGCCTGAGCTATCAGGTATATAGCCTCCGTTGCTCCGTTTGTGACACATACTTCTTTGCTGTTCAGATCTTTTGTAATTGCCAATTTTGTTTCCAATGAATAGGGCTCAGGTTCGGGATAACTCCCTATCTCATTCATACATTTGCACAAGTGTGCTTTCAGCCCCTCAATGTTTACCTTACTGTAAACATTGGAGCTGAAGTTGGCTTTCATCTTTTTGCCATACCTGTAGGCATCATCTCCATGTCCCTTAATCATCTTCTCTCGTCAATATTTCATAAACCAGTGGCAGATTTATATGACTGCGTATAAGTTCTGCCAACTTGTCGTATTGTTCTTCCTTGAATTTATTATAATCGAATGTGCTCTCTACATTTGATTTTTTCAGATGCTGCTCCAATAAAACCTCAGCTACATTGATTTCACCCTTTTTTGCCAGAGAGGATTTGGTGGCGAGGGAAGCAGAGTCCTCTTCCTCAATATATATATCTTTAAAATAAGGAACAACTCCCAGTACTGGTATGTGGCAAAGCTCTTCCAATATCTTTATGCCCGATTCGAATAGACGGATATCGCCTCTGAACTTGTTGATGATAATACCTTTAACCCGCTTTCTTTCTTCGGGCTTCAACAGCATCAGCGAGCCGTAAATGCTCGCAAATACCCCTCCTCTGTCTATATCACCCACCAATATTACATCTGCTCCGGCGTGCATAGCCATAGGCATATTTACAATATCGGTGTCGCGCAAATTTATTTCAGCAAGGCTTCCGGCTCCCTCCATTACGATAGGGTTAAATCTCTGTGAAAGGCGGTCGAAAGCGGCATATACCTCTTTTCGTAACTCTTCGCGGCTCTCTTTGCGGAAATAATCATAGGCATCCTTTTTTCCGATAGGCACTCCGTTAAGCACCACTTGGGAAGTGCGTTCACCAAATGGCTTCAGTAACACCGGATTCATATCCGTATGGCAGGGAATACTTGCCGCTTCAGCTTGAACGGCTTGTGCCCGTGCCATTTCCAGACCTTCAGGTGTGGTAAAGGAGTTTAGAGACATATTTTGCGCCTTAAACGGAGCGGGATTGTAACCATCCTGCTTAAAAATACGACAAAAAGCAGTCGCAATAATGCTTTTCCCAACATCGCTCCCCGTTCCTGCGAGCATGATCGGATGAAGTTTTTTGTGTTTCTTCATTTTTTGCGCTTATATGAAAAGTTATGCCATTTCTCTTCCCCCCTGTTTTGTTGCCACATTTCAAAACGAGCCATAACAAAAAATAAATCCGAAATACGATTCATGAAGCGTAAGATAAACTGTGGCACTTCGTCCTGCTTATTAAGAGTCCATAAACGGCGTTCTGCCCTGCGGGCTACTGCACGTGCAAATTGCAGATGGGCTGCCAATGGAGTTCCACCTGGTAATACGAAATAATCATTTTCTTCCATTTGAGCAGTAAGATCGTCAATCATTTTTTCACAAAATTCCACCAAATCGGGGGGTAATATATTGGGATTTTGTGCTCGTATGAAAGAAGGTGTTGCCACATGACTCATAACGATCATTATATTACGCTGAATGGTGAAAAGAGAGGATTGCCATTCGTGCTCAGGAGGCAAGATTGAACGTATTATACCAATGACGGTATTTAACTCGTCAATGCAACCGTTGGCTTCTATACGAATATCATCTTTGGGGACGCGCTCTCCTCCATGAATGCGTGTCATACCCTTGTCACCACTGCGTGTATATATACGTCTCATACTTTTGTTATATTTATATCATTTGTTATATCATTCTATGGTACTACATGCCTTTCAATACATAGTATTGTGGCAGGGCAATCGAAATGGATACGGTATTGAAAATATAAAGGAAGTATTGCCGGTCAGACCACAAAATTAAAAAAATCCTTTACATTTGTAAAATCTGCCAATTTCATTATAAATCCTATTAACTACAATATGAAAAATGCGCGATTGATTGTTGCCGGCATAGGGCCGGGTAGCACAGAAGATATTACACCTGCAGTTATTCGAGCTATTCAGCAGTGCGATGTAGTTATCGGCTATAAATATTATTTCAGATTCATTCAATCCTATTTAAATGAAAACACTCTCTGTATTGATACAGGCATGAGGAGTGAGAAAGAGCGTGCAAGAGAGGCTTTTGAACAAGTAGAGCAAGGCAAAAATGTCTGTGTAATCAGTTCCGGGGATGCCGGTATTTACGGAATGGCTCCTTTAATATTTGAAATGAAAAAGGAGCGGCAAAGTGCGGTTGAAATTGTGGTTTTGCCGGGTGTTAGTGCCTTTCAAAAAGCAGCCGCTCTGCTTGGGGCTCCTATTGGCCATGACTTATGTATAATTTCCCTGTCAGATTTGATGACCCCTTGGGAAAAGATTGAAAAACGCATATTTGCTGCTGCTTCAGCAGATTTTATTACAGCTATTTATAATCCAAGAAGTGTAGCGCGCTACTGGCAATTGCACCGATTGAAAGAGATTTTCTTGCAGGAGCGTAATCCGGAAACTCCTGTGGGTTTTGTCCGACAGGCGGGTAGAGAAGAGGAAAGTGTACATATCACGACCTTGGGAGATTTTAATCCGGATGATGAAAATGTAGATATGTTCACTACCATTCTGATTGGTAACACTCAATCTTTTATTTGGGATAATAAATTTATTACGCCACGCGGGTATTACCTGGAAAAGTCAGATGTTGAGGTTAAAAATATAGGACAAGAAATAATGATAAACAGTTTCCGAACTATTGAAGCGGAACTGAACAATCCCAATATACCACTTGGAAAAAAGTGGGCTTTGCTACATGCTATTCATACAACCGCTGATTTTGATATGGAAAACCTCTTGACTGTGGATGAGCATGCGGTGGAAATGTTATATCAAGCCTTTGAGAGCGGGAAGATTAAGACTATTGTTACAGATGTTACAATGGTAGCATCAGGTATCCGTAAAGGAGCTGTAAAGCGATTGGGGGTTGATGTAAAATGTTATTTGTCTGATGAAAGAGTCCCGCAGTTGGCTGAAGAAAAGGAAATCACTCGCACACAGGCCGGTGTCCGTCTTGCAGTTGATGAGCATCCGGAAGCTTTATATGCATTCGGAAATGCCCCCACAGCACTTATGGAGTTGTGTGATTTGGTTAGGAAAGGAAAGGCGAAACCTGCAGCCATAATAGCTGCTCCGGTGGGTTTTGTAAATGTTTGTGAAAGCAAACATATGGTAAAGCCATTTACCAATATTCCCAAGATTATTATAGATGGAAGAAAGGGGGGAAGCAGTTTGGCAGCCACTTTGGTCAATTCTATACTCTCCTTCAATGATGCAGAACAATTAAGGCCCGGCAGAGATGTATAGACAGCTATTTCATATTATAGGAATATCGGACGAACAGACCTGTAAATTTTCTCCTGAAGTTCTCAAATTAATTGCTGCAGGGAAATTCTTTTCCGGTGGTGTTCGACATTATGAAATCATTTCAAATTTACTGCCGGCAGGTGCAAAATGGATAGATATAACCACACCATTGGACAAGGTCTTCTCTCAATATGAAGGCATTCCTGAGATTGTGGTGTTCGCATCCGGAGATCCTCTCTTTTTTGGCTTTGCCAATACTATACGAACGAGGTTGCCCCAAGCCAAGATTGTCCTATATCCCACCTTCAACTCATTGCAAGTGTTGGCTCATCGTATGCTGTTGCCCTATCACGATATGAAAGTTATTTCATTGACCGGCCGTCCCTGGGATCTATTCGATCAAGCTCTGATTGAGGGAGAAAATTTGATAGGCGTTTTAACGGATCGCAATAAAACTCCTTCGCGTATAGCAGAGAGGATGTTGGAATATGGTTATGATAATTATCGTATGACAATTGGTGAAGTGTTGGGCAATAGGGAAAAAGAGCGGGTTCGCACATTTTCTTTGTCAGAGGTAATTAAAATGGAGTTTGTGTTTCCGAATTGCCTTATTTTGGAGAAGGAAGAGGCTCGTTTGCGTCCTTTCGGAATACCTGAATCCGACTTCCACCTTTTAGGCGAGCGAGTAAATATGATTACAAAAGCTCCGGTTAGATTATTAACATTGAGTATGCTGGATTTGCACAACAAGTGCTCTTTCTGGGATGTGGGTTTTTGTACAGGTTCGGTTTCTATCGAAGCAAAATTGCAGTTCCCCCACCTTCAGGTAAGTGCGTTTGAGAAAAGGGAAGAGGGGAGGGAAATGATGAACAATAATACACGCCGGTTTGGAACACCGGGTATAACGATCTCGATTGGGGATTTCCTTCAAACCGATCTCTCATCATTTCCGGCTCCTGACGCAGTATTTATTGGTGGACACGGCGGAGAGCTAAAAAAAATATTGCATAAGATCAATCGAGTGCTACTTCCGGGGGGAGTCATTGTTTTTAATGCAGTAAGTGAAAACAGCAAGGAGTTGTTCATTGAAGGTATAGGGGAAATAAACCGTGCTGTGACTAGGTTAATGCGTGTAGCCATTGATTCGTTTAATCCCATTGACATAATGAAAGCAGAATGAAAGCAATAGTATTAGTTTCTCCACATAGCCTACCTTTAGCTGAAACCATTCGACAAGAACTGGGTGATGCCCTCGTTTATACCACAAATAAATGTGAAGGATGCATAACGATAGACTCTTACACCGGCTTTTTTGCTGAGCACTTTTCGGACTTTGACGCTATTATCTTTATTGGAGCTATGGGTATTTGTGTCAGGACTATTGCCCCCTATATCAAAAATAAGTATGAAGATCCTGCTGTAATATGTGTGGACAGTACGGGGAAATATGTTATTCCGGTTCTCTCCGGTCATATTGGTGGAGCAAATGATCTGAGTCGCCGGATTGCATCTATTGTCGGAGGCGAAGTAATTGTCACTACGCAGAGTGATAATGAAGAGCTATGGGCCCTGGATACTTTGGCATCCCGATATGGTTGGCAGAGTGCTGCTTCGTCATCACACATGAACCAATGTATCCATCTTTTTGTTCAGAAGCAGCCGACTGCACTCTTACTTGAGGTCAAGGATAGGGGTACCGGATATCTTGAAGAGACTTTGCCCGGGCATGTCAGAGTATTTTATAATTTCTCAGAGATCCCATTGCCGGAGGTAAAACTGATAGTTGCAGTAACTCCATACTTATACGATGCGGGTGAGATACCTATGCTTACTTTCTATCCACAGGTACTCCATCTCGGTATCGGCTGCCGGAAAGGGGCCAATCCCGAGGGAATTGTTGAATTTATAGAGCAGAAAATTAAAAAACAGGGCCTGAGTCCGCTGGCTTTAGCCTCGGTCGGTACCATAGAGCTGAAAAAGGATGAATCTCTGCTGGAAGAATTGTGCAAGAAATATCCTTACATAAAAAAGCAGATCTATAGAACTGAAGAGTTGAAAGAGATAGAGGTGCCAAATCCATCTCAAAAGGCTTTTGAGGTTACAGGTGTTTATGGGGTGGCGGAAGCAGCTTCAATAAAAAGCAGTAACGGTGGACCTATGTTGATAGAAAAACAGAAAGGTGTGCTGACCGAGGGAAGTCATTTTACATTTGCTTTGTCTTTAGATAGGAGATCACTACGCAGCGGGCATATAGAAATAGTCGGTGCGGGTCCCGGAGATCCGGGATTGATTTCTGTACGAGGCAAACGTTTCCTTCAGGAAGCTGATCTGATATTATACGCCGGTAGTTTGGTGCCTGTCGAACTCACTTATTATGCCAAAAACGGGGCAACTGTCCGAAGTTCCGCTCACCTCGATTTGGATGAGCAGTTTGCTCTGATGAAAGAATTCTATGACCGTGGGCTTTTGGTGGTCCGTCTTCATACGGGGGACCCCTGTATCTATGGGGCTATACAGGAACAAATGGCATTCTTTGACAAGCATAAGATGAGTTATAATATTACACCGGGCATCTCCTCTTTCCAGGCTGCCGCTGCTGCCCTTCGTTCTCAGTTTACAATACCGGAAAAAGTACAAACCATAATACTTACAAGGGGAGAGGGTCGTACGCCCATGCCTGAAAAGGAACAACTACACAAATTAGCACAATCACAGAGCACAATGTGCATTTATCTAAGTGCGGGAATCGTAGAGCAGGTTCAAGAGGAATTATTGCAGGCCTATCCGTCTGAAACTCCGGTGGCAGCTTGTTATAAGCTTACCTGGAAAGAAGAACGTATCTATAGGGGAGAATTAAAAGACCTTGCCAGAATTGTTCGTGAGAATAACTTAACGCTTACTACTTTGTTGGTAGTAGGCGAAGCTATTGGTAACCGTGAAGGTCTATCACGCCTCTATTCCCATGACTTTAAACATCTCTTTAGACAATGATTTTAATATTAGGCGGAACCACTGAAGGACGTATGGCGGTTAGGGTAGCCGATGAGGCCGGTTCCCCATATTATTATTCCACTAAGGGCGATCTGCAACAAATAGTATGTCGCAATGGTGTGCATTTAACAGGAGGGTTGGATGCGGAGGCCATGATGGCCTTTTGTAGAAATCATGAAATCAGACTTTTGGTGGATGCTACCCATCCTTTTGCTGTAGAGTTGCATAATGTGGTTGCTGAAACTTCTGAGGTGTTAGGTCTTCCGATTGTTCGTGTTGAGCGTCGTTATCCTGAAAAATCAGATGACATTGTTTGGTGTGAGGATTATGAGGATGCAATCAGGCGATTAAATGAGGACGGAATTGACAGAGTATTGGCACTTACTGGTGTACAGACCATAAGTAAGCTTCGTAAATATTGGCAAAAGCATACTTGTTGGTTTCGCATTCTTCCGAGGGAAGAATCTCTTTTAAAAGCACAGGAAGAGGGGTTTAGTGAGCAAAATCTTGTGTACTATGAAGAAGGAAATGATTTTGCTCTGTTAGAGCAACTTGATCCGCAAGTTATATTGACCAAGGAGAGCGGGGAGTCCGGTGGTTTTATTCAAAAAGTAAAAGCAGCCCGACAATATGGTATTCCCGTTTATGCTATCAAAAGACCCTCATTGCCCTATGATTCTGTAAAAGTCACCGGAGAGCATGGTTTACGTAAACAGATAGAATTGCATGTTCCCGATTTTTTCCCCTTAAGAAGCGGATATACGACGGGAGCATGCGCTACTGCCGCGAGCAAGGCTGCCTTACTTCTCCTTTTGGGGAAAAAAGAGCCGCAAAGCGTTCCCATTACTTTTCCAAATGGTGAAGTACTGGAATTGGCGATTGCTAAAATTAAAAAAGAGAACGGGGGCGTTTCGGCGACAGTTATTAAAGATGCCGGAGATGATCCTGATGTGACTGATGGACAAAGTATTGTCTCAACTATCAGGTTCAATGACTCTTCAGAGATTCGTTTCCTGCAAGGGGAAGGGGTTGGTAAGGTTACACTGCCTGGTTTGGGATTGGAAATAGGAGGCCCGGCAATTAATAGAGTGCCCCGACAAATGATAGAAAGGGAGTTGTCAGCACTCTATTCCGGAGGATTAGATGTGATAATTTCCGTTCCTGGTGGTCGTGAATTGGCAAAAAGGACATTTAACCCCAGGTTGGGTGTTGTGGGCGGTATTTCCATCATAGGTACCTCGGGTATTGTCCGTCCATTTTCTTCGGAAGCCTACGTAGGTGCTATCCGCAGTGGAATTCAAGTTTGTAAGGCAGTTGGGTCTCCTCGTTTGGTTATCAATTCCGGAGCCAAGAGCGAGGGCTTTTTAAAGGCTTTATATCCGGAACTGCCTCCTCAAGCCTTTGTGCAATATGGAAACTTTATAGGTGATGCATTGAAGATTGCGAGTGAACTTAAAATTGAAAAAGTCACTTTAGGGGTAATGGTAGGGAAGGCCGTAAAATTAGCTGAAGGCTTTCTTGATACTCATAGTAAAAATGTGATGATGAACAAGGAGTTTTTGAAACAGTTGGCAGCAGAAGCCGGTTGTTCAGATTCTGCAGGAGACATTATTGAGAAAATTACTTTGGCTCGTGAATTGTGGACTTCTTTTAATCTTGAAGATGCGGAATTTTTTTTCCCTTTGTTATCGTCACGTTGTCTTGCGGTGGCTCGTACCTCTTTTCCGAAGGGTCAGTTGACCCTATTGTTGTTGGATGAAGATGGAAAGGCCATAAAAGCAGAATAGAACCTTCAAAAGGATCTTCTTAAACTCTTATGATGGTGACTAAGCAATTAAACGGCAGGTTTAGTTTAATGAGGATATATTCTTAATTCTAAAAAACATTCCTTACTTTTGTGCCCAATTGGTGTTCGTTTCCCCAATCGGAGGATTCGACTAAAAGGGAATCAGGTGAAAATCCTGAGCAGACACCGCTGCTGTAAGCTCCGTGTAATGTCCTTGAAAACCTGAGCCACTGTTCTACAAGAATGGGAAGGCATCAAGGATGGAGCAAGCCAGAAGACCTACCAATTATGTTAGTTTAAAGGCTTTCGGGTAATAAGAGCTGTGAACATATAGTGATGAATTCCTAATTGAAATAGAAAACCAGGGATTTCGTTTTTTATGATGTTCTATCCTGTTTGTCCTAAGGCCGTTAAATGACAATTTAAGCGATAGAATGATAAAGAAAAAAACAGCAAGTTTCTTATTTCTGATACTTATCTGCGCAATTTCCTTTGCGCAAACAAAATTTACATTATCGGGTACTGTGACAGACCGGGAAGGAGAGCCTATTGTTGCCGTCGCTGTAGCTCTTAAGAATACCATCTCCGGTACTTATACTGACGAAAAAGGCCATTATAGCCTATCTGTAAAGGCCGGTGAGCATCTGTTGATTGTTTCAATGGTGGGCTATGAAACGCAGGAACAGACAGTTAAGGTATTTTCGAATAAGAAAGTGGATCTGGTATTGAAGGAAAGTTCGGTGCATCTTGAGTCGGCACAAGTTTATGGAAAGAGCAGGGCACAATTGCTCCGTGAAGGTGCTTATGCTGTAAATGCCATGAATGTTAAACCACTAGTTAATACTACTCAAAGCCTGAGTGCCATCGTCAATAGAACTACAGGAGTGAGAATACGTGAGGAAGGAGGAGTAGGGTCTGATTTTAGTCTTTCAATAAATGGTATGTCCGGTAATTCTATCCGCTATTTCCTGGATGGTATGCCACTGGATACAAAAGGAAGCGGGGTGACGTTGGCTAACCTCCCGCCCAATATAATTGAACGTATTGAAATATATAAAGGCGTAGTTCCTGCTTACTTGGGAACTGATGCTCTAGGCGGAGCGATCAATATTATTACAAACCAACAAAAACAGAATTTCTGTGACCTTTCCTATAGCGTAGGGTCTTTCCATACGCATCTATTCAATTTCAACGGGCAATATGTGGAGCCCGGGACGGGGTTTATTATTAAACCTACTATCGGTGTAAATTATTCCAAAAATGACTATAAGGTCAAAAATGTGGAAGTGTGGAATGAGGAGCAAGAAAAATATATGCTTGAAGAGAGAGAACGTTTTCATGACGACTATTTTTCATTACTAGGAGGGCTGGAAATTGGGGTCACAAATAAGAAATGGACCGATGCGTTTTTTATAACAGCTTCATATTCTAAGGTTGCTAAAGAGTTGCAAACCGGCTCGATTCAATCTGTCGTGTATGGTGAAGCGGAGAGGAAGTCTGATTCAAAAAACATTTCTGCAACATATAAAAAGAGAGATTTGATTTTTGAAAACTTGGACTTTCAAGCACTTCTCTCATACACCTGGGATCATTCTTGTACTATAGATACGGCATTTAGAAAATATGACTGGAACAACAATTACATCAACACTACTCGCAATGAAATAAATGGTGGTAGTAGATCTATAAGACATTATAAACGCCCCAGAATCGTAGCCCGTGTAAATTTTGACTATGCTTTAAATCAGAATCACTCGTTAAATTTGAATTATCTGCTCAACAGGCTCGGAAATGAGAGATATGATGAGGTGGATAAATCTTTCTCCAGATCAAATGATGTGCTTGCAAAACACATTATAGGGCTCTCCTACAACCAGACCTTTTTTGATGGCAAAATGAACAATGTCTTTTTTGTGAAGGATTATATCAACTATCTCATGGTTACACAAAAAGACAGGCCTTGGATTTCCGGCTCAGATGAGATAGACAGCGAGGCGACAAAAAACTATTGGGGATATGGTGCAGCAATGAGATTTACAATTTTTGACCCCCTCGCCCTAAAGGCATCATACGAACATAGTATAAGGCTTCTTTTGGGAAACGAATTGCTTGGTAATGGCATCACCGTGCTGCCCAACCTTACTTTAAGGCCTGAGAATAGCGATAACTTCAATTTAGGACTTTTTGGATCGATAATGGTAAAGAATAAGCACCTTTTCAACTATGAAGCAAATGCTTTCATCAGAGATGCTACCGACTATGTCAGGCTCGTAGTTTCAGAGAGAGATGGATTGTCGCAGTATGAGAACGTTTCAAGTGTGAAAATTGCCGGTATTGAAGGAGAGTTTTCATATAACTACAATGACTTCATATGGTGTTTGCTTAACTGTAGCTATCAAGATGCAAGGGATATGAACCAGTACAAGGAGGATGGTAAAGCATCCATTACCTATAAGAATAAGTTACCAAACAGACCTTGGCTGTTCGGTAATGCTGAAGTGGATTTCTATTTTAGGGATATTTTTGGAAATGGAGATAAACTGAGAATAGGTTATCATTACCAATATGTGCACTGGTTTTATCTTACCTGGGAAACCTATGGTTCTTTGGCCGGAAAATCAAAAATTCCAACCCAACATCAACACAATGCGGTAATTGCTTATTCATGGAAAAAAGAGCGTTATAACATAGCACTAGGGTGTAATAACCTTTTTGATAAAGAATTATATGACAATTTTATGCTTCAGAAACCAGGTAGATCCTTCTTTCTGAAGTTACGATTATTCATAAATTAATTTTATAAAATGAAACAATTCAAATTTCTTTTGATTGCCATTATGGCAGCGTTTACTTTGGTGTTTATATCTTGTGAGGATCCTATTACACCCGATCCTGAACCAGAGGAGTTGGTGGAGAAATATTTTGATATTTGGGTAAAAGCAGGTACGGATCAGCCCTCTTTTCTTGTGAAAAACGTGTCTGACGTTTCTGATCCATCGGTAGTAATTGACTACCTGAACGCAGGAGCTGATATTACGGGAAAATTGGATGAAGAAATTATCTTTAAGGATGGTTACTATTATGAAATTCCCGTATCTGCTGACCGCTTTGGTAAATATCATATTTATGACGGCAAACTAACTGTAATTGCTGAGCGTCCTTTCCAGGGTAATACATACAAAAGATATCGCTATACACACTGTTGGCTTGATAAAACTACTCTTTGTATTATGGCATGGAATGGAGATAAAGTACAACCGGGCATCATCTGGACTAAACTCAATACTAATGATATGTCAATAATTGCAGAGGGTCAGTTGAAGGGTGTTGAAATTGACGCAGAAGCTGGTTTCTATTTTAGCACTTCAGGTATTGCAAAGTATAGGGAGTCTGACGGTTATATCATCTATATGACTCAGAAGAAATCAAAGTTTTGGAATGAAGACTTCAATGTGATATTTATTAAAGCCAGCGATATGAGCGTTAAATGTGATGTTAAAGAGAGCAGAGTTCATACTATGGCAGGAACTGCATATGGAGAATTGCTTCAGGACAAAACCTTCTGGGATGACAAAGGCAATCTTTATATAGCCTGCAATACAAAAAGAGAAGATGCGTCCAGTTATACACAACAGGTAGGCAACTTGCTGCGTATTAATAAGGGAGAGTTTCAGTTTGACCCTAATTATATGGGTCATAATTATGATGCAGGAAAGCTAATCACCTCCACATATATGGGTAACAACAAGGCTATTCTTTATATTCAAGACCCTGTACACACAAATGCTGCCGGCTGGGGAAGCAATTATAATTGCTATTTTGCAGTTCTTGATTTGACAACAGACGAGAGAACAGAGCTTATGTATGATGGTAAGCCTCTACCCTATAGTCTTGGCACTTTTGCACAATTCGCAGTGGTCAGAGATGCCAAAGTCTATCTGGCGACAAATCCTGAGACAGCTGCTCCCGGTATCTATATCTATGATATTGCAACAAAAACTATGACTAAGGGCCTTTCCGTTCAGGAAGGTTACTCATTCAGACGCCTTGTTCCTATGGAAAGAGAGATAGATGTAACATTAGACTTACTTAAATATTAATTTTGCGGGTAATGAAAAAGTTTGTGAAATATTTACATAGGATTCATAAATACGTAGGGGGATTTATAGCAATATTTTTTCTTATGTGGTTTGTTACGGGAGTTATCCTCGTGTATCATCCATATCCGCGTATTTCTGATAAGATGGTTAATGATAGAATGGAGACAATATGTTGTTCTTCATTGCCAGATTTGCCTTCAATCAGTGGTCGAATTGATGGAGAAATAGAATCTTTATCTTTGAGACAATTTCAGGGACAAACATTGTTCGATGCCGCAGCAGATGGGAAGAAAATCTCATTGGTTGCCGATACATTACAGGAGCAGCAAGTAAAACCTATAACATTTGCTACTATTGAAATTGAGGCTGCGAAATGGTCAGATGCTCCCGTTTTCCGTGTTGATACTCTGCATAAAAGGGAGCAGTGGGTGCTCTATTCCAGATATGACAGGGCTATGCCGCTTTATAAGTTCTATTTTGATGATGAAGAGAAAACAGAGCTTTTTGTTTCCGGAAAGAATGGTATGCCCCAACAGATTACGACCAAGAAAGAGCGTATTTGGGCTTGGGTAAGTGCAATTCCTCATAAACTCTATTTCCCTTTCATTAGAAAAGATGTAGGCAGGTGGAAAACTTCTATTATCGTCGGCGCATCAATTTGTCTTGTGGCAGCTTTATCCGGATTTATCTTGGGTATCTATTTGCTGGTAAATAGATACAGACAAACAAAGCGTTTTGAGGTTACCTACCAAAAGAAGTGGAAACGTTGGCATCATATTATGGGTTTGGTGTTCGGGGTTTTTCTGATATGGTGGGCTATAAGTGGAATTTTTTCAATGTCGAGAGTTCCACAATGGTTGGTGCCCACCAAAGCAGAACATTCCTTTAATCCTGCTAAATTATGGGGGGAAGGGGTATTACCTCTTGATGAATATAAGCTGGATTATCGTAACTTACAGAAATTTTATCCAAATTTGAAAAGAATAGATTGGGTAAGATTTGCAGAGATTCCTGCCTATTTTGTAATTGAAGGTGAAAATGAGTTCTATATTGATGCCTCAAGTAGTGATATAGTACCATTGAATGTACCCCAAGAGATAATTGAAAGTGGATTTAAAAAGATTCATGGAGAAGATGTGCCAATTAAGATTACCACTATTGAGAAGTATGACAATTATTATTTAAATTTGAGAAGAACTCTGGAGTTGCCCGTTTACAAGATAGAGTTAGACGATAGTGACCGAAGTTTGTATTATGTCAACCCACGAAATGGGTATATTAGATATTTGAATAAGAATAAGATGGTTGACAAATGGCTTTTTAGTGCAATTCACTATTTGAATATGGGATGGCTAATAAATCGTCCGGCGCTATGGACATTCTGCTTTTGGTTTTTAAGCCTGGGATGTGCTACTGTTTGTTTGACCGGAGTTGTGTTGGGAGCCAAAACACTATTCTGTAGAAGAAAGCAAAAGAAGTGAAACCACAATTATTGATAGGAGCATTAAATTCGGGAAGCGGTAAAACCACTTTCACAATGGGATTCCTGCGACTTTTGAAAAGGCAAGGGTTACAGGTTCAACCTTATAAATGTGGACCTGATTACATTGATACTCAGTTTCATGCATTGGCATCAGGGGCCCCCTCCATTAATTTAGATACTTGGCTTGCATCGGAAGAACATGTGCGGTATCTGTACAGTTCGTATGGCAAAGATGCTGATGTGTGCGTTGTCGAGGGTGTGATGGGCTTGTTTGATGGCTATTCGAGGATGAAGGGAAGCAGTGCGGAGATGGCCGCATTGATGGATATACCGGTACTTTTGCTGGTAAATGCCCGCTCTATCGCCTATTCCGTAGCTCCGCTTATCAGCGGTCTTGCCAATTTTTCACCGAATGTGCGGATCGTGGGCGTGGTCTTCAATCAAGTCTCTTCTCTCTCTCATTATGCTCATTTGCAAGAGGCATGTAAAGATGTTGGTGTAGAGTGTTTTGGTTATCTGCCCTACACAAAGTCTTTGAAAATGCCTTCACGGCAATTGGGATTAGCGTTTGGTGCCAAAAAACGGATGGATTTGCAAATGAACCAGGCGGCAGAATTGATAGAAAAGCGTGTGGATGTTGGACGATTGTTGGAAGTTTGTGAGCGTACGTTTTCCGGATGTGAAGAGAAGCAGGATAGTTCGGGAAACCTGACCATTGCGGTTGCCAAGGATGAAGCCTTCAATTTTGTTTATAGAGAAAATATAGCTCAACTGGATAGATTGGGAAAAATTCTCTATTTTAGCCCATTAAAGGGGGATGCTTTGCCAGCGGCCGAACTAGTCTATTTCCCGGGAGGTTATCCTGAACTATATGCATACCGATTGCAGAAGCAGCAGCGATTGATGAGTGAATTGAGGGAGTATGTGGAATGTGGCGGGCGTCTGTTGGCCGAATGTGGCGGAATGATTTTCCTTTCCCGTTCCTTGACTAACAGTAAAGGCGACAAGAGGTATAAGATGTCCGGTATCTTGCCACTGGATTGTACGATGGAGAATGCTCGTCTTAATTTGGGATACCGAAAGATGCATATAGCAGGCATTGAGTGGAGGGGACATGAATTTCATTATTCGGACGTGGTGTCACCTGAGGCAATTCCTACAGTTGCAACTCAGCAGAATGCTAATGGTGTTGATGTTACTACACCATTATATCGCTATAAGAATGTGATAGCCGGATTCACTCATTGGTATTGGGGAGAAAAGGAAATTATGGATTTGTGGAACCTATAAAATAAAGAATAATTGATGAAGAGAGTGACAAGACTAAGTATATGCCTGCTGCTAATAGTAATGACGGGATGTAAAAACAGAGGGCAACAAATAGTTCTAACATCGGTCGGGGAAGCAAGGAAGGCTCAGGCGTTTGTGGAGCCAATAAAGCCGAAGTATGCAAAAGGTTTTCAAGTAACTTATGTGGAAGAAGGTTGTCTTGTGGAGATTAGAGATCCACAGAGTACAAGTGACAATCGCTCTTTTCTTTATTTTTTGATTCCCCGAGGCACTATTCCAAAACAAGTTCCGAAAGATTATACATTAATTGAGGTGCCGGTGCGAAGTGTTATTTGTATGACCTCATTGCAACTATCCAATTTTATCAAGCTGGATGAATTGGGAAGGGTTGTGGGAATCACCAGTACCAGATATCTATTTAATGAAGAGATAAATCATAGGCTAGAAGATGGGCGGACGCGTAAAATAGGCATCGAGGGGAATTTTGACAATGAGGTAATTATGGGGGTTAATCCGGATGTAATATTGATCTCTCCTTTTAAACGTGGAGGATATGATGCTGTGAAAGAGGTCGATATCCCCTTGATCCCTCATACCGGTTACAAAGAAATGTCTCCGTTGGGGCAAGCCGAATGGATTAAGTTTGTTGGTTTATTGACAGGAACGGAGGAAAAGGCTAATAGCTGTTTTGATGAGATAGAACGGAGATACAATGGCTTGAAAGAGTTGACTTCAAATGTTAAAGATCGTCCGGTTGTTTTTAGTGGAGAAATGCGTGGTGGCAATTGGTATGCAGTTGGAGGAAAGAGTTTTTTAGCGCAATTGTTCAAAGATGCAGGAGCAGACTATTTTCTGAAGGATAACCAAGAATCCGGTGGCGTCGTTCTCGATTTGGAAACCGTCTATTTTCAGGCTGCGGATGCCCGTTATTGGCGTATTGTCAATAGTTATCAAGGTACTTTTACTTATGATGTTTTGAAAAAAAACGATGATCGTTATGCCGATTTCCGCGCTTTTAAAGAGAAAGGAATTATCTATTGCAATATGCGTGAAAAGCCCTTTTATGAAAGGATGCCTGTGGAACCGGAGCTCATTTTGGCGGACTTGATTAAAATATTTCATCCCCAACTGTTACCGGAGGATTATAAGCCGGCTTATTATGAGTTATTGAAATGAGAAGCAGGGTTGTACCATCTATGCTGTTGCTAGCACTGTCTATATTGGTGCTCTTAATGTTAAACCTTTTCTTGGGTTCAGTATCGATTCCTTTCCGTTCTGTTTGGAATATTCTATGGGGAATGAATGAGGGAGAGTCGATTATTTGGCAGAATATAATTATGAAATCGCGTGTTCCACAAGCATTGACAGCTATGGTTGCGGGTGCAGGGTTAGCCATTAGTGGCTTACAGATGCAGACTGTTTTTCGTAATCCTTTGGCCGGTCCATCTGTACTTGGGATAAGCTCGGGAGCCAGTCTTGGGGTGGCTTTGGTCGTTCTGTTGTCGGGAAGTATTGGGGGCGTAGCCTTAAGCCGTTTAGGCTTTGTGGGTGAAATAGCTGTGACTATGGGGGCTATTATAGGTGCATTGTCGATTATGGCATTGATCGTTTATGTCTCTCAACGGGTGCGCGGGAATGTTACTTTGCTGATAATTGGAGTGATGATCGGCTATGTTGCGAGTGCTGTGATCGGAGTATTGAAATTTTTTAGTGTCGAAGAAGATGTACGTGCATACGTAATTTGGGGATTGGGTAGCTTTGCGCGTGTCTCAGGCAATAAAGTTACTTTATTTGTCTCTATTATGGCTGTATTGCTTCCGCTATCGCTCCTGCTTATTAAGACCTTAAATCTGTTATTGTTGGGTGACGACTATGCTCGAAATCTAGGTTTGAATATAAAACGCGCCCGTATGTTGGTAATAACCTGTTCAGGAGTATTAGTGGCTATCGTAACTGCTTATTGTGGTCCGATTACTTTTCTTGGATTGGCAGTACCCCATCTTTGTCGAGCAATTTTTCTTACATCGAATCATCGTATTTTGATGCCGGCCTCAATGTTTGCCGGAGCAGCATTGGCATTGCTTTGTAATCTCATTGCCCGTATGCCGGGCTTTGAGGGGGCATTGCCCGTTAACTCGGTTACGGCATTGATCGGTGCTCCCATAGTCATATATGTGTTATTTAAGAAACGACGTGAAGAGGTGAGTGAATGATGAAACAGGAGACCATACAAATAAAGGAGTTGTCTATCGGATATAGAGGTAAGACGAGACCTCACGTCGTAGCACAGAATATCAATGCTACAATTTGTGACGGCGAATTAACCTGTCTGCTTGGAGCAAACGGTGCCGGTAAGTCCACCTTGATACGTACCCTATCTGCATTTCTAAGGCCGTTAGCTGGGGAAATAATGATTATGGGCAAACCTCTGCGAGAATATACCGACAAGCAACTGGCAACTGTTATTGGTGTGGTATTGACCGGAAAATCTCATTTACGTAACATTACGGTTTCAGAACTTATCGGTCTGGGACGTAGCCCTTACACCGGGTTTTGGGGTACATTAAAGAAAAAAGATCAGAGCATTGTGGAGAATGTTATAGAGCTGGTTGGTATTGGGGATATTAAAACTAACATGGTGCATACCCTGAGTGATGGTGAACGCCAAAAGGTAATGATTGCGAAAGCTTTGGCACAGGAAACCCCTATTATATTTCTTGATGAGCCTACTGCATTTATTGATTACCCCAGCAAAATAGAGATACTCCATCTACTTCACCGTTTGTCCCGTGAGATGCGTAAAACCATCTTTTTCTCCACACATGATTTGGAATTGGCACTTCAAATTGCCGACCAGATTTGGCTAATGGAGAGAAATAAAGAACTTCTGTCAGGTACTCCTGAAGACTTGGCTCTGGATGGTAGTTTGGGTGTTTTTTTTAAGAGTAAAGGTGTGGCTTTTGACCCCTGGAGTGGTCTTTATCGTGTGGATCACCTCTTTGATAAAGAGCTGCATTTAAAGGGAAACGGTCTCAAATATGCTATGATGCAGAAGGCTCTGCGCCGTAATGCTATATATGCCTCATCAGATGTTAAATCGCAGATAGTTGTTGTTGCTGACGATACGTTAGATGGCTATACGATCCATACACCAAAAGAGGAGAAGCTGCATGCGAAAAAAATATCGGATGTGCTGGATGCAATACTATTGACTCTTTAACTTCGACCTACAGGATAGTACATTTGGCCAAAACTAAAAAAAAATCTAATTTCGCAAAATAAACCTAATTATCGTGATATGACAGAACGAGAATTAAGTATCAAATATCTCGAATATTCTTCCGCTTTGGAGATGCCTTCTTCTGATAGGAAACTCCTGGAAAGTGCGATCAGCGCAGCTGACGGTGCTTATGCAAAGTATTCCTCATTCAGGGTTGGAGCGGCCGTGCGGATGAGCAATGGAGAAGTGGTTATTGGTTCCAATCAGGAGAATGCTGCATATCCTTCAGGACTTTGCGCCGAGCGCACGGCTCTCTTCTATGCCTCCGCCCGTTATCCTGATGAGAGCGTTGAAGCGATTGCAGTAGTGGCTGTGGATGACAATGGAGTTTTGACCGAACTGACTTATCCCTGCGGTGCTTGCCGTCAGGTGATGGCGGAATATGAGATGCGCGCCGGTCGAGATATGAGGGTAATAGTGGGTAGCGCAGGTGTGGTGCAGGTTTTCACCGGTGTAAAATCCTTAATGCCATTCATCTTTGATAATTTGGCATAAAAAAAGGGTAAGCTTGATATATCGCACCGCTACAACCATCTACCCTTGCTGCCTTCCGACCCTGGGGGAGTTCAATGGGAGCTGGTCGTATATGACTTACCCAAC
>Ga0116182_1001314_pt1 | contig 25960 bp, 31 predicted proteins | sample AD_UKC077_MetaG_FD_89805 | JGI IMG/M metagenome (GOLD analysis project Ga0116182, IMG submission 89805) | Active sludge microbial communities of municipal wastewater-treating anaerobic digesters from USA - AD_UKC077_MetaG | ecosystem: Engineered > Bioreactor > Anaerobic > Digestate | place: USA...
AGCCGAAGAGAATCATCTTCCAGACCCGCTCCGAACCGCCGAAGCTGGCGATCAGCGCAGCCGGAAGCAGCGCAAGGAGATACCCTCCGGTCGGCCCGAACAGCAGGGCGAAGCCTCCGCCGCCGCTGAAGACCGGCAGGCCGATCGCACCGAGGAGAAGATAGATGCCGACGCTCATTAGGGCGATCGCCGGTCCTCCCATGTACCCGGCCATCAATGCGAAGAGGGTTTGCAGGGTGAGGGGAACCGGCGGAAGCGGAATCCGGATGAAGGATCCGACGATGATGAGGGCGGTAAAGAAAGCGATCAAAAGAATCCGTCGTTCACTCATGGCGCGACGATAGCATAAAGACCGGCAGGTTGTAAACCTCATTCAGGTTGACAATAGGAAAGCCTTTTTTTATGCTCATCGTATGAGTAGAAAGAGTGAAGTGCTTGTCCGCCTTCAACAAGCTTTGGAACCTATCTCGGGGGAAGAGATCGCTTCCGATCTGTCAATCTCCCGAGCCGGGGTATGGAAAGCGATCGAAGCGCTGAGGAAGGATGGATATCTGATTGAAGGCGTTCCCAACCAGGGCTATCGCCTTTCTTCAGTTCAGCCGCTGCTCGACCGATCGAAGCTTTCGTCGCTCCTGCCTTCCTATCGGATTGAAGGAGTCGATGCGATCGACTCGACCAACAGCGAGCTGAAACGGCGAAATCCCAAAACAAAGACGCTCCTCTTCGCCAACACGCAAAGCGGCGGACGGGGAAGGCTCGGCAGATCGTTTTTCTCTCCCCGTGGAGGACTGTATTTCAGCTTGGCTCTTCCCCTTCAGCTGAACATCGATTCCGCTCTGCTCATCACTTCCGTCGCGGCGGTAGCCGTCTCTGAGGCATTGAGTGAAATTGCGGGCATCGAGACCTCGATCAAATGGGTGAACGATCTGTACATGGGGGACAAGAAACTCTGCGGCATCCTCACCGAAGGAATCATTTCGATGGAAACGAAAACGCTGGCGACGGCGATCATCGGCATCGGGATAAACCTCCATCTCCCGATCGATCGATTTCCCTCCGATCTGCAAACGATCGTTGCAAGCGCCTTTGACAGCGAACGACCGCTGCCGATCGACCCTCATCTTCTTGTTTGCCGGATCGCTGCCGATATCGAGAAACGGATCGAAGCGTTTCCCGATCGCTCTTTCCTGGAAATCTACAGAAAAAGAAGCAATCTCATCGGAAAAGCCGTCCGGGTTCATCAAGGGTCTTGCTCTTATCAAGCTCAGGTTCTTGGAATTGATGATGATGCCCATCTGCTCATCGTCGATGAAACGGGAAAAACTCACAGCCTTTCGAGTGGAGAAGTCAGTATTCGCCTTGAAGGGTAGGGAGCCTTTATTGTAGGATGCTCCCAGAAGGAAGAAATGATGCTCAGAGCAATACGTGCGAGCTGGAAAGCTCGCATAGAAGAAGAATTACAGAAGATCGCTGAAACGAACGGAAAGGTCACCCTTCCCGAGCTGATAGTTCAAACGCCACCCAAAGTCGAACTCGGGGATATTGCGTTTCCCCTCTTCGCCCAGGCGAAGATCTTGGGGATGAGCCCGCCGGCGCTCGCAAATGAGCTGAAGAACCGCCTCAATACCCATGAACTCCTCGTCTCCGGTCCGTACCTCAACGTACGCATCGATATGAGCGCTCTTGCGCTCGATCTGGCCAAGGCGATCAGGGAGGAAGGCGATGCCTATGGGCACAACAAGACGCTGGCCGGAAAGCGGGTGATGGTCGAGTTCAGCTGTCCAAACACGAACAAACCGCTCCACTTGGGGCATTTGCGCAACGATTCGATCGGCGAGTCGATCTCGGCGATTCTCAAAGCGAACGGAGCGGAGGTCCGGAAGGTCAACCTGATCAACAACCGCGGGGTGCACATCTGCAAATCGATGCTTGCGTACCGGAAGTTCGGCAACGGGGAAACTCCTCAGTCCACCGGAAGGAAGGGCGACCACTTCGTTGGAGACTACTACGTCCTCTATAACCGGAAGGTTGAAGAAGATCCTTCATTGGAGCAGCAAGCCCAGGCGATGCTCAAAGCATGGGAGGATGGGGATGAAGAGGTCGTCGCTCTCTGGGAGAAGATGAACAGCTGGACGTTGGAAGGCTTGGCCCAAAGCTATGAGCGGATGAGGGTGAGCTTCGATCATTACTACTATGAATCGGAAACCTATCGCTACGGCAAAGACGAGGTGCTCAAAGGAGTGGAGCAGGGAGTCTTCTATCGCGAAGCGGACAACTCGGTATGGGTGGACTTGGAAGCGATCGGCTTGGATAAGAAAGTGCTTCTTCGCAGCGACGGCACTTCCCTGTACATGACTCAGGATCTGGGGACCGCGATCCGGCGAAATGAGGACTGGCCTTTCGACTCGATGATCTATGTGGTCGCCAGCGAGCAGCAGTACCATTTCAAAGTCCTCTTTTATACCCTCGGCCTGCTTGGTTATCCGTGGGCGAAGGATCTTCACCACCTCTCCTATGGGATGGTGAATCTGCCCGATGGGAAGATGAAGAGCCGGGAGGGCAAGGTGGTCGACGGGGATGATCTGGTCGAAGAGCTTACCCGCTTGGCAAAAGAGGAGATTATCTCCAAGGAACGGGAAGACCTTGTCGGCGATCTCGAAGAGACAAGTCTTTCGATCGCCCTCGGAGCGTTGAACTACTACCTGCTGCAGGTCTCTCCGACAAAGGATATGATCTTCAATCCGGCCGAATCGATCTCTTTCAACGGAAACACCGGTCCCTATCTCCAATACATGGGTGCCCGAATCAGCAGCATGCTCGCCAAGTATGAGAAAGAGATTCCTGTTTCTTTCGACGCGAGCGTCCTCACCTTGGAGGATGAACGCTCCCTGGTACGCCAGCTCGCCCTCTTCGGCGAAGTGGTCGAGCGCGCCGCGGAAGGATATGATCCCTCACAGATCACCGCCTATCTCTATGAACTGAGCAAGACGTTCAGCAGATGGTACCATGATAATCCGGTGCTCAAGGCGCCCACGCCGGCGCTTGTGGAAGCGCGGGTGGTTCTTGCTTCGAACGTCCTTCAGGTGCTGAAAAACGCGTTCGCTCTGGTCGGAATCCCCTTTCTCGCCGCTATGTAGGGACATAGTGGTTACAGAAGCGGCGAATGAATCGCTCGGCTTGGTAGCGGATATCTTCATCGGTAAGGAGTGTCCGGACCAGGTGTCGAGCGATCGTCGCACTGAATGTTTCGATCGCCAATTCAAGATCGTCGATCCGCATCTTTCTCCGCTCATCAAGATGTTCGATGAGCACGGAGCTTTGAGCGATGAGCATCTCATCAAGGGTTTGCTTGATCGTTCGCGCGTGCTCATCCGTCCATGATTCCTGTTCGACGATCCGGTAAAAGGAGTAGAGCGGCTCGGTCTCATAGAGCTCGCTCCAGTGAGCGAGGGCTCGAAGAAGCACCTCTTCGGCGCTTCCCTCCAGATCGATCGTCCCCATCCGCTTGATCGCCAAGCGGTGGCAATAGGCGAACATCTCTTCGATCAGATCGGCTCGGCCGGCAAAGTGGTGGAAGATCGTCGCTTTGCTGATTCCATTTTCACTTGCCAGCCGGCTTAGACTGACATTACCGAGTCCTTGTTCACTGGCCAGGGTGAGCATGCTGAGAATCAATTGTTCCTTCATAGCTGTATACTAACCGACCGATCGGTAGGGAATCAAGAGACTTTTCTTTAGAAATACAAGAGTTATTTCAATAAGTACTTGCATTTTTAATTGTAAGTATGGTACATAGAAGGTCGAACAATTACTGTCAAGGAAGAAAGCGAAATGTACGCACTTGTAGAAATTCTGGGAAAGCAGTACAAAGCGATCGAAGGCGAGACGGTCCAGGTTGATTATATCAGCAAGCAGGAAGTCGGCAGCGCCATTGAGTACGCAACCGTGCTTGCAGTCGTTGACGACAAGAATGCCCGCTTTGGAACTCCGTATGTTGAAAACGCGAAAGTCAAGGTGACCCTCGTTGAAAACATCAAAGGAGACAAGATCAAGGTATTCAAGAAAAAGCGCCGAAAGGGCTATCGCCGGACTCAGGGACACCGTCAGCGGTATTCCCTCGTGACGATCGATAAGATCATTGCATAAGGAGGACTGAAGATGGCATCAAAGAAAGGTGGCGGTTCAACCCGCAACGGACGCGACAGCAAAGCGAAGCGTCTTGGTGTAAAGCGCTATGGCGGTCAGTTGGTCAAAGCCGGCGAAGTCCTCGTACGCCAACGAGGAACAAAGTTCCACCCCGGTGAGAATGTCGGCTGCGGCTCCGACTATACCCTATTTGCGAAGGAGGCGGGGCACGTCCTCTTTCACAGCAGGCGCAACAGAAGATATATAAGCATCGTAACGGAGTAAGGTTCGTACGAGGACCTCTGGATGATTGGATTTTCCGACGAAACATATATCGACGTTGCCTCCGGAGACGGAGGCAACGGTGCTGTATCCTTCCGCCGTGAAAAATTCGTTCCTCGGGGAGGACCCGATGGGGGTGATGGTGGGCGAGGCGGCGATGTGGTGTTTGTCGTCTCCCACAATCTTAGAACGCTCGCTCACTTGAAACGACAACGCTCCTTCCGGGCGGAACGGGGTCAAAACGGGTCATCCGCCCGTAAATACGGACGAGACGGCATGGATGTCGTCATTCCCGTTCCTCCGGGAACGATTCTCAAGGATCCCGAAAGCGGTGAAGTGCTCGTGGATCTGACGGACCATGAGCGATACGTCTTTCTCAGAGGCGGACGGGGCGGGCGGGGCAACTGGCACTTCCGTTCTTCCACCAACCAGGCTCCCCGATATGCCCAACCGGGAGAGAAGGGCGTGGCGCTCCGAATCGGGGTTGAACTCCTGATCATCGCCGATATTGGTTTTGTCGGCTTTCCGAACGCCGGAAAATCCAGTCTTCTCAATACTCTCACCAACGCCCGCAGCGCAGTTGCCGATTACCCCTTCACGACAAAAATTCCTCACCTTGGAATGATGCGCCACCATGAGCGTGATATCGTGCTGGCGGATATTCCCGGTCTCATCGAAGGAGCGAGCGACGGCTCGGGGATGGGAATCAAGTTTCTCAAGCACATCAGCCGAACCCTCGGGCTCGCCTACTTGATCGACCTCAGTGACGGTCGGTATCTCACCGCCTTCGATACCCTCACTGAAGAGCTGCGGGCGTATGATTCGGAGCTCATTGGAAAAGAACGGGTCATCATCGGCACCAAGATTGACGAGGAAGGGACGGATGTACGCTTGGCCGAATTGAAAGCGAAATATCCCGAAGAAACGGTCATCGGCCTGTGCGTCTATTTCAACCAGGGAGTCGATGAGGTAAAAGAAGCGTTTTATCAAATCGTCGAACGCGTCGACCCCACAACAGTTGAAGATAAAGGATTCCAGACGGAGCCGGATACGAACGCTCATTATGAAATGGAGAAAGCGCCGTGGGAAGAGTGATGGAAACCGCAATGGTCGGCGGATCGTTCGATCCGATTCACCGCGGCCACTTACACCTCATCCACACCGTGGCTCTCCGTTCGCCCTATCGACGCTTCATTTTGGTGCCGGTGAGTCAAAACCACTTCAAGCCGGACGCCGATCCCGCCCCGGGGAGCGATCGGCTGGCGATGGCCAACCTTGCAGTCGAAGCATACCCGGAGATCTATCCAAATGACCCTAAGCTGGAATTCGTCGTAGATGATTGTGAACTGCGACGAAAAGGTCCCTCATACACCTACGATACCGTCAAGGAACTCTACCTGAAGTATTCAATCAAAGGGCGACTCGGACTGTTGCTCGGCGATGATCTGCTCGGTCAGTTGAAACAATGGCATCGATACGATGAGTTGAAAGAGCTTGTTCGCTTCATTGTCATTCGACGCGAAGGTACGGTGGTCGAATTTGACGATTTCGCCGCTGACCTCTTTTACTTAGACAATCCGACTGTTGATGAAAGTTCGACGATCATCCGCGCAGCTCTTAAGAAGCTGGGTACGGATGAACTGCTTGATCCGGCTGTCGAAAACCTGATGACGGCCAATGTCGCTTCCTATGTCCAGACCCATCGACTCTACCGCGCTTAAAGCGTACCTCTCGCCCAAACGCCTTGCGCATGCGCTCGCGGTAACAGACTTGTCTCACCATTTCAACGAGCACTACCAACTTAACCTTGCCGAGGACGATCTTACTATAGTCGGTCTTGGTCATGATATCGCCAGATCGTGGAACGAGGAGCGGTTGCGCGCCTATATCGGAAAGAATGAAATTACCCTGTATCCGGGCGAAGAAGCGGTCGTCGATCTGCTTCACGCTCCGGTCGGTGCTCATCTTTTGAAAACGATGGGCTGCAACGAGGATGTGGTTCGGGCGGTTCGCTACCACACCCTCGGGAGCATCGAGATGGGAACACTCGGCTTCGTCCTGTTCGCAAGCGATTATCTCGACCCCAACCGGACGTTCTTATCGCAAGAGGATCGAGAGCTGCTTCTTGAGGAATCGACGATCGAAGATCTGGTGTTTAGGATTTTGGAACGAAACGTCCGCTACCTGGATGCTGAAGGAAAGCACATCTTTGAACCGACCAGAGAGCTGCTCGCTCTGTTGGAGGGACGATGAGAAGAGCGGTCATTGTCTTCGCCGTTTCCTTGTTCCTGCTCTTGTTCAGCGGATGCTGCGCCGGCTCAAGGGAGATCACCCGGTATGAAAGTGAAACTTTCAATGCGTACGTCTGGGTTGAAGGACGCGATCTTGCGGTGGTATTGGTCGATCGCACCCTTGTGGTTCCGACGAAACGGACGGTAGTGCCGGATTCCGATGCTCTCGCTCAAGTCGGCAACATCCTTCAAACGCTTGCCGAGGTTTCCGAAAGCCCCGATCCGATCTCTGCGCTGATCGAGAGCAGGAAAGCCTTGAGAAAATCGCCCCTGGTCGATACACTGGCCGTGATAGGCGAAGATTCGCGCATCGCCGCCCGCCTGAGGCGGATCGACACGACGACCTTCCTCGATCTTCGAGGAATACCGATCGAAGAAGATGTATTGGATGTATATCTTTCCGATGTTCGCACCTATCAGATGAGGAGAAAAACTACACAATGAATGAACGAACCCTAAGCGATGCTCAAGCAATTGTTTCGTATCTTGAAGACCGCCGCTGCAGTGATGTCCATATGATCGACCTTGAGGGTCGAGCCTCTTGGACCGATTGCTTCATCATCGCCACGGTCAACAGCGTCGGACACCTGAGGGGAGTCGTGCACAATATCTGGGATCTCCTCAATGAACGGAGTATCGATGTTGCAAACCGCCAAAAGAAACCCGTCGGAGACGGCTGGGAACTGATCGACTGCGGAGATATCATCGTTCATCTGATGAGCGAGGAGCTCAGGGAGTTCTACGCCCTTGAAAGGTTATGGCGGGATCTTTAAATGACCTGGATATGTTTCCATTTTCCCCGGGCAAACCGCCGGATGAAGGCGATCGAGCGCGCGAACCAATCCATATACATTCCAATCCATACTCCGTAGACTCCCCATCCTAAGTTCATCGCCAGGATGTACGATCCTCCGACTCGGAACGCCCACATGCTGATAATCGAAACGATCATCGTGAACTTGGCGTCCCCTGCCGCCCGAAGAAAATTCGGAAGAACGAAGGCGGAAGGCCAGAAGAGGATGGAGGCGACCATCGATGATTGAAAAAGAATGATTGCGATCTTGGTCGCCTCTTCACCGAGATTGAAAAACGAGGCGATTGTGGGCGCGAGAAAGAAGATCGGCGCTGCGAGGATGAACATCGCAGCATAGGCAAACAGGAGAAGCCGTTTAGCGTAGTAGACCGACAGGTCGGTCCTGCGAGCTCCGATCGTTTGACCGATCACCGTGACGGAAGCCATCGAGATCGCACCGCCGGGAATGTTGATGAAGGAGGAGACGCTTCCTGCAATCGCGTTCGCCGCCAACGATGCGGTCCCGAAGGAAGCGATGAATCCCTGGACCAGCAGTTTTCCGACTTGGAAGACGGAGCCTTCCACTCCGGTTGGGATTCCGACGAGAAGGATTTTTCGGACCATCCAACCCTTGATGTTGAAGATATTGTAGGAGTGGATTGTAATACGGTTTTTGGGGTTCCTCAGGAAAGCAAGCATCAGAATCGCGCCGATGATTCGACTGATGAGGGTGGAAAGACCAGCTCCGGCCACCTCCATCTTCATCACAAAGATGAAAAAAGCGTTTCCGCCGATATTCAGGATGTTCATGGCAACGCTTACATACAGCGAAATGCGGCTGTTGCCCATCGATCGGAAGAGGGCGGCTCCGCTGTTGTACGCGGCGAGAAACGGCAGTGAGAGAAGAATATACAAAAAATAGGTGGAACCGTAATCGAGGAGCCGGGACTCGATCTTCCCGAAAACAGTGCTGATGATTTCCCGTCTGAAGGGCATGCACAGAACAAGAAGAAACGTGGCGACCAAAACGGTGAGATTCAAAAGCTGCCGGGCGGCGATGTTTGCCGATTCGTCATCCTTTCTTCCGAGGTATTGGCTGGAAACGACCGCTCCTCCGGTAGCGAAAGCTCCAAAAAGCGTAACGATGAGAATCGTGATCGAATCGACCAGGCTGATCGCACTGACCGCGGCTTCTCCAACGGTCGTGACCATGAGGGTATCCGCCATCCCGATGGTGACGTTTAGAAGCTGTTCCAGCATGAGCGGGACAATCAGCTTGAAAAGAAATCCTGATTCAAAAAAGTGCCCATCTGTGAGCGGGCGGCTGCTGTTGTGCAAGACAAACCCTCACACTCATCCTATGCTGTTTCCATCAGACGAACAAGCGCTCCTTAGTTTGTCGTCAGCAAGGCGGCGTCTGTCGCATAGGTCTTTTTGCGGATATCCTTGAAGAGGCGAACCAGTTTATCGACCGTAAGGTCTTTTTTCTCTTCGCCGCTGACATCCAGGATGATCTGGCCTTCGTCCATCATGATGAGCCGAGTTCCGAAATCGATCGCGAACTGCATGTTATGCGTTACCATCAACGCAGTGAGTTTCTGCTCGCTGATGAAGCGTTCCGTCAGATCCATCACGATTTGGGCGTTTCTCGGATCAAGGGCTGCGGTGTGCTCATCAAGGAGCAGCATCTTCGGCCGACTCATCGCCGTCATCAGCAAGGTGAGGGCTTGGCGCTGGCCGCCGGAGAGAAGACCGACGTTGTCTTTCAGCCGGCTTTCCAATCCGATTTGTTTGAGGATTTCGCGAAATTCTTCCCGTTTTGCATTGTTCAAGCTGATCTTGAGGCGTTTCATCCCTTTGGTTTCAGCGGTGATCATATTGTCCTCGACGCTCATGTTCGCCGCAGTCCCTTTGGTGGGATCCTGGAAGATCCGGCCGATCGTCATCGCTCGTCGATACTCCGCTTTATGGGTGATGTCGACTCCGTCAAAGGTGATCGTTCCGTTGGTGACCGGATAGGTGCCGGCGATGATGTTGAACAGGGTGGATTTTCCCGATCCGTTGGAACCGATTATGCAGACGACGTCACTTTTTCTGATGTGGAGGTTGATATCGATGAGGGCGATTTTTTCATTCACCGTTCCCGGGTGGAAGACTTTGGTGATGTTCTCAAGCTTAAGCATCGATCTCCTCCTGAACTTTATTGCGGGCGAGCACTTTCTTGCGCGCCCCTCGACTCGAAGCGGCGCTTCGACCCTGGGCAATGAAGAGGCTGACAATGACCAAAATACCGGTAAGGAGTTTAAAGTCATTGGGGGTGATATTGACCAGATAGCCATACTTGCGGCCAAAGAAGAGGAGCGCTTTATAGATGATCGCTCCGAAGATGGCTCGGAGGGTGATCAGGCTGATCCGGTTGGAAGAGAAGAGGAATTCACCGATCATGATCGCCGCGAGGCCTTGGACTACCATCCCTTGGCCAAGGTTTGCATCGGCAAACCCCTGGTATTGGGCAAGCAATCCGCCGGAGAGGGCGATCAGTCCATTGGAAAGACCAATCCCCATCAATTTCAAGACTTCGGGGTTGATTCCCTGACTGACGACCATCTGCTCATTTCCCCCCATCGCACCCATCGACACTCCCAGATCGGTTCGGAACCATAGATCGACGAGACTCTTGACCGCCAAAACGACCAAGAGTGTTCCGACAAGGGAGGCGATCTCCGGTTTGAAGAAGGAGAAAAAGTCGGGAAGCTTTGTATAGAGGGTTGGGACGCGGAGCAACGGGACGTTCGCCTTGTTCCCAAGAATCCGCAAGTTGATGGAGTAGAGCATCGTCATCGTCAAAATTCCCGCCAAGAGGCCCGGAATCTTCAGTTTGTTGTGAATCGCCGCCGTTACCATTCCGGCGATGACTCCGCTTATGAACGCCAAGACGAGAGCGATGGAGATTGGAGCTCCGCCGACGATCGCCATCGTCGCGACAGCCGCTCCGGTGGCGACGGACCCGTCGCACGTCAAATCGGCAAAGTCCAGGATTCGATAGCTGATGAGTATGCCGATGACCATCAGCGAGAAAATCAATCCGTCTACAAATATTCCTTCTATCATCTCATACCTCTATACAGAAAAAACCGCCGGCAAGCCGGCGGTCTGTACATCAACAACTTAGCGGCTTACATGCTTGCCGTCCTTGATCAGGACCGCTGCCGCGTCCTGAAGGGATTGCGGAATAGTATAGCCAAGCTGAGAAGCCGTATCAAGGTTGAACCACAATTCAAACTTCGTCGGATCGGTGATATAAACCGTTCCAATCGATCCCGCTTCGGTTCCTTTAAGGATTTGCTCGACGATCTTTCCGGTCTCCACGCCGATGTTGTAATAATCAAACCCCCAGGCGATCATGGCGTTCAGTCCTTCAATGGAGGACGGGTCGGCGCTGAAGAGCGGTTTCTTGGCTTTGGTCGTTACATCATCGATGCTGGCGATCGCACTGACGACGGCGTTGTCGGTGGCGACGTAGATCGCATCGACACGATCGATGATCGATTGAGCGGCCATCTTGACTTCACTCGAATTGGAAATAGCCGCACTGACGAATTCGCCTCCGAACTTCTCCGTTGCGGCTTTTGCCATCTCCATCAGGACCACACCGTTGGCTTCGCCTGATGCATAGACGTTTCCGATTCGCTTCGCTCCGGTGATATCCATGAGAAGTTTGATCTGTTCTTCAACGGGGTTCTTGTCGCTGACGCCGGCGATATTCTTCGCCACGAGACCTGCTTCCGCAGAATCGGTAACGGCGCTGAAGACGACGGGGGTGCCTTGATTGGGACCGAAGACCTGGGCGAGCGCCTGAGCGGAAGGAGTAGCGATTCCTACTGCGACGGAGACCTTGTCGCTCTTGAATTTTTGAGCGATCGATGAAGCGGTGGAGATATCACCGTTCGCGTTCTGTCTATCAAACGCGATTGAAAGACCTTTCGAAGAAAGATAGTCGATCATTCCTTGCTCGGCGGAATCAAGAGCGGGGTGGGCGAGCAGCTTGCTGATTCCCACGGTATATTCAGCTTTCTGGGTCTTATCGCTCTGCCCTCCGGCAAATATGATTGTTGTAAGTACAATGAACAGCACCAAGGTAGTCAAAATCCGTTTCATACCGATATCCTCCAACAGACACATGTAACGTTGCGTCACTATAAAGAATTGTTGAAAAATTGTAAATATATGTATGCATAAATATAGATATTCATGCATATCTTATGCATAAACAAAAACACAGCCCGAAGGCTGTGCTTTAGAGGGAATCGATCACGATTTAGAAATCATCATCGTAATAGTAGAAGTCGTCTTCGTCTTCCTCTTCGTAGAGTTCATCCTCGTACGAATCGTCTCCATCAACCATAAACCCGTCATCAAGGAGTTCATCATCCTCTTCATCGTCGAGTAACTCGTCATCATCGATCGGGAATCTCATCGCTTCGCGCTCGTCGAAGTCATCTTCTTCATCCTCCCAATCACTGAAGTACCGATCTTCCTCATCATCCAATTCGTCTTCATCTCGGTATCGACTCATGGCACGCTCCTTCGTAAAACTTTACATCTACAAACATAGAAGAGAGTATATCAGTTGTCAATTCCAAATCAGGTTGTTGAAAGTCCAAATCTTAAGAAAGAAAGAATATCGTTTATATGGTAAAATCAAGAAATAGAACGTTACTGTAATAGAGAGGGTGTGCAATGCGACGTATCACGATCGGACTTTGTCTTTTGTTGCTTCTGGGATCCCCGTTGAGTGCCGGTGTCAAATCGACATTGATAAAAGGCGCGGCAAAAGGCATTGATGCTTTTTCCACGAATACTTCACATGCGGTGGAGATTGGTGGGGAGACGGTTCGAGTTGGAGGACGGTCTCTTTCCAATTTGAAGAAAACATTCGGAACGTATGATTTCTCGATTCTTCCCTATAGCGAGAGGGTTGAACTCTACAACGATGCCAAACTTTCCATCGCTTGGCCGGCTTTCCGAAACCTCACGGTCGGTTTCGGTAAAGGCTCCGAGCTGCAGGGAGATACTGCCGGCGAATGGTTTGGAATCATCTCCGACGGGGTAAGCATCGCTGCTACCGGAGTCGGTATAACCCTGCTTCTCTTCGACTTCATCTTCATTTTCCCCGGGCATGCCGCGTTGGGTGAAGAATACTGGTTCGGATCATCCGACAAACTGCTTACAGCGGCTCTGACCACCACGTTCGCCGGAGCCGGAGCCTTCGCTCTCGGACGGGTCATTCAGGCAATTCTTCCGCTTTCCTACGGATCGAGATACAACAAGACTCTGAGAGAAGGACTCGGCCTCGGAAAGAAGATGGAAGATACCTTCATCTTTGAAGTCGGTGCAGCTCCGACCATGGAGAGGGGAGTGCTCCTGGCGGCGCGAGTCGCCTTCTGATCTCTTCATTCCAAGCAGTGAACTCTGGACAGCTCTGAGGCGCCTTGTTATCATCGGGTTATGAAGAATTCCTACCTCGTTGTCCCCTTTGGAGACGCTGCCGGTATCGGTGTCGAGATCATTCTCAAAGCGCTTGGGCGCGTTGATGAACCGATCGTGGTGGTCGGTGATCGGGCGCTGATTGAAAAAACGGCGAAAGATACCGATCTTCCCTTTCCCTTTACCCGGATTGTAACCTCCTCCGGTCAATTGCGTGCCGCTCAAAAAGAGGGGCATACTCCGATTCTCTATCATCTCGATCTCATCGATCTGGCAAAGTTCTCCTATGGAAAGATTCACATGCAATGCGGACGGGGAGCATTTGAAAGCGTTCGCACAGCGGTCGATCTGATTGGAGAGGGGTTGGCATCCGCGGTGGTGACTCCGCCGCTTCATAAAGAAGCCCTCAAAGCCGCCGGAATCGAAGAGATCGGGTACACGGAGATTTTGGCTTCACTGAGCAATAGTCCAAAGCCGACGACGATGTTTGATACCCATAAGCTGAAGATCTTTTTCCACAGCCGTCACCTTTCACTGATCGATGCATGCAAGGCGGTAACGAAAGATCGAGTGCTTCAAACGATCATTACAAGCGATGAGATCACCGGCAAACACCCGTCTTTCTTCAATACCACGCTGCCTTTGGCGGTGGCAGGACTCAATCCACACAGCGGCGACGGAGGACTCTTCGGTCAGGAAGAACTGCTTGAAGTGATTCCCGCGATCCGGGCCGCCCAAAAGCAGGGGATCGACGTGGTCGGTCCGATCGGAGCGGATTCCGTATTTCATCAAGCCAAAATCGGTTATTATCGGGCAGTGATCAGCCTCTACCACGACCAAGGGCATATCGCCGCGAAAACCTATGATTTTGATAACACCATCTCAATCACTTGGGGCCTTCCATTCTTCAGATCCAGCGTAGATCATGGTACTGCGTTTGATATCGCCGGGAAGGGAATCGCCAATGAACAGGGGATGGTCAGGGCCCTTGAGGCCGCTGCATTCTTTGTCGGAGGTGCCACATGAACAGATTGCGTACGTCTCTTTTGATCGGAACCTTCTTGGTTCTCCTGCTGAGCTCTTGTGTTTCCGGCCTTTCAATTACCCGCCAAATACCCGCCGAAGCCAATCTCCACGGAATCCAGGCGCTCCGTGTTGAACCGACGAAAGCGTATTCAATGCCGCGACGGCCGGTTCCATCCTGGGTGGAGGGGAGCGGCCAATTGGAGTTGACGATTCCAAGCGGATACTCTTCTTCATTGAGCCGAGATGTTTCCTATGCCGCCACCCGGACGTTGGAGAGAGCGATTCAATCGACGGATCATCTCTCCGTCACGTCGAGCCGGACTGCCGAGGCGGTGATCAGGAGCGAAATCACATTCATGGATCTTTCGGAACGGCTCATCGAACGAAGCGAAAGTGAAGGAAGCGAAGAAAAATCCTACTTCCTCGTGCAAAGCGCGACCGTCGCCCTTTCGATCAAAGTTGTGGAAACGGCAACCGGATCGATCCTGTACACCTCTAATTATGTGGACAAGATCACCAAAGAATACTTGATCGGAAACCGGATGTGGGATCCTACAAGCAATACGTACAAGATCATCCGCCGGTTCACATTTACCCGAAGTCCCTCCTTTTTGCCGCTCTTTGAAGATATTCTTCACTCATTTGAGAAAACAATCGCCCGACAACTCGCTCCTTCGACGGTTACCGAATGGGTGAGTCTGGCACCCAACAAGCCAAAAGATCCGGCAGCCAAAGAGATATACTGGTTAGTAGACAAAGGTGAATATCGGCTTGCGTATCGGGAATTTCTCAATCTGTATCACCTTACCGGCGATTGGCGATGGGGGTACAACGCAGCGGTGCTTCTCCAAGGTTTCGGCAATCTCGATGAAGCGATCGTGTTGATGGATGAAGTATATGCAACCTACCCGATCAACCAGGTCCTCCAAACTCTTACACGGATGAAGGATGCTCGTCGCGACCAGCAAAAAGTGGAGATGCAGCTCAGCGGCGAATGTGTCGAGGAGTATACCCTCATCACGCAGCTTTACACTGAAGGACGATAAACGATGGTGTTACTCTATACCGGCGATGGCAAAGGCAAGACCTCTGCCGCGGTAGGGCAGGCCGTTCGAGCCCTTGGTCACGAAGCGAAGGTGGCGTTTGCCCAGTTCATCAAACAGGAACCCGATCTGCTTAACAGCGGCGAGGCACGGATACTCAAAGAGCTCGGAGTGGAGTGGAAATCGTTCGGTGCCGGTTTTACTTGGATTGAAGGCAATGACGAGAAAAATCGAACCCTTGCCTCCGAAGGATGGAAAGCGGTAAAACGATGGGCATCAAGCGGGGCGTACGATCTGATTGTTCTGGATGAATTCACCTATCCACTAACCTTAGGATACATCGACGTGGAAGAGGTCGTTTCCTTTATCGCCGAGCATAAGCATGATGAGAAGTTTCCCCACCTCGTAATTACCGGTCGAGGTGCGCCCGAAGCGTTGATTGCGGCTTCAGACATGGCAAGTGATGTCTGTGAAGTGAAGCACCATATGGCGAATAATGGGGTTGAAGCCCGGCCGATGATTGAATTTTGATAGCCTTATAGGGTAATGAGCCCTCTTTTTCCTTCCCCTTGTGAGTAATTAAGGGTATAATAGGCGCAAAGGAGGGGGCTTTATGGGATTGTGGGATGTTCACAGCCATTTGCTGCCGGAAATCGATGATGGATACTTGGACCGAGCGGGATGTATCCGGATGCTTGAGATTTATCGCGAATGTGGTATTGATAACATTGTCGTAACACCCCATATCTACAACCCGTTTGTCAGAACCGCCATCGAGCGGATACGCCCCACGTTCGCATGGGCTAAAGAGAGTGCCGAGGCGCTTGGGATTGCGCTCCATCTTGGCAGTGAGCTGTATGTTTCCGATCAGGATGTCTTGCGGGCGATTCCGATCGCCGACCGATACGTCCTTGTCGAATTTTCGCTCGCTCTTCCTCCTCAGCGCTTGATGGAGCAGCTGAAGCAGTTGATCGATGACGGCTTTGTCCCGATCATCGCGCATGTCGAACGGTATCTCTGGCTGGATCCGAGCGATGCGCTGGTTCACAGATTGAAAGAGATGGGATGTCTGCTGCAAGGCAATGTCGATGCGGTTGAAAGTGGAGATGCTTTGCCGTATCTTGAAGCGGAACTTATTGATATACTGGCGACTGATAATCACGGTAATGAGCGATTGCCGTTGTGTCTGGTCCAAATGATGGAAAAATGGCCATTCGTAAAAAAACGGATGGAAGAGATTTGGTAATACCACCGAAGGGTGAGATTGAGGAGGTAGCGCATGCTGCTTGATATGACTATTGCGAACTTCAAATCCGTGAGGGACGAACAGATTATTTCGTTTGAAGCCGTCAGGGATAACCGGTTCAGCGATTCCAAGGTAGTCTCGGTGACTGAGAAGCTCAAGCTCATCAAGAGTGCCGCAATCATCGGCCCGAATGGAGCAGGTAAAAGCTCCTTCATCCGAGCCTTAGAAGCGCTTAAGGCGATTGTAACCGCAACGGAAGAAACAAGTAATCCGCTGGCGATTCTCAGCGGGACCTCATTTGCATACTCGGAAGAGAAGAACCAGCCTGCAACGATCATCATTCGATGCATCCTGGGCAATGATGAGGAGAGCGGGGAACCGATCATCGGGGTCTATACGCTTGTGGCGGATCGGATAAAGATCTATGAAGAATCCCTGTATCACATAATCGGCCGCTCCAAACGGCGAATGTTCGAGCGGACCCTCAAAGAAGATGAGCTGGCCCTTGATGAGGAAGAACTGACCTATACCTATCGTTGGGGCAAGCACTATCGGGGTGATAAAAAGCGCCTGGTCGGCAAAGTCGATGAGAAGCACACGTTTATTCAAGCCTCTGCGGAAAGGGGCAGCGAGACGAGCGGCCTCTTCTACTCGTGGATCGTCGATCGGCTCCACCTCCTTCCGATGGGAGTCTCGAACCTCAGTGAAAAGTACCTGGCTCAAATGATTGAAGAGCATCCCGGCTGGGTGTCTCAGCTGATCAACTTCCTGTGGAGCGTCGATATCACCGATATTCGGGACATCCGCGTCAAAGACGGCAAGGTGATCTTCGTTCACACCAACGTGACGCAGCACTACGCCTCGTATTTCAGTCTGGAGAGCTTGAGCCTCAGAAGGCTCTGTTTGATCGGAGTGGCGTTCTTCGAGTCGTTCACCAAGGGCAAGACCCTTATCATCGATGACTTTGGAATGTTGCTCCATCCGAATGTGCTGACCCACATCGTCGAGATATTCGAGGCGAACAACGATGAGAACGGTTCGCAGATGCTGGTCGTCGACTGTAATCCGTCCTTGCTCAAGCCGGGCCTGCTCCGCCGCGACGGTGTTTATTTCGCCCAGAAGGACAGCGAGAGTGCGACGGTGTACACCAGTTTGGCGAACTTCCGATATTCGAAAGCTAACGACCGGACCCAAGTTCAGTATATGAATGGAGCATTCGGAGCTCTCCCGATCCTCTCGGAGTTTTCCTATGACCGAGAGAGTGCACACGATAAGGAGTAGTTATGGCACGTAAACGTCTTTCCCAACCCCCTCGCAAAACGATCTTGTTGGTAACCGCCAGTGAGATTGAAAGTCTGTATTTCTCCCAAATGCGTAAAGATTGCCGCTATTCCAATATGACTGTCGAACATCAGGCGGTGTTCAAAGATCTGCATCAGTTGATCAACATCGCCGCCCGCAAGAGGAATGCCGGAAGTTTCACCACCGTATGGCTGGTCTTCGGACTCGCCGATCTGGGCATCAGCGCCCACGAGGTTCGTGCCGAACTTGAACATGCGGAGAAGAAACGGGTGCACCTTGCGTGGAACATCCCCGGACTTCCCTTGTGGTTCTATCTCCACTTCCAGGAGCCCAGGGCGTTTGTTCGCGATATGGGGGCGATCAACAACGCTCTGGAGAAGGCGATCGACGGGTATGTTTATACGAGCGAATACTTCCTCAACGACGGGGACGATTTCCACCTTCGATTATACTCGGCAAAGAGCAAAGCCGCCGTCAACGGTGCGATGTACAATGATCGAACCCGTGCGGAAGCAGGCTTGGAACCGACGCGGATGGTCGCTCTGCTCAATGAGATTACCGAGATCTGCGGCCTTGCCGATCTGTCCCGCAACCAGAAGCAATTGGGATTGAAGAAGTAACGCCGTGAGTGGTTTTTTGCTGCTTGTCTATATGCTGGCGTTTGCCCTCGGGTCCATGACGTTGGCGTTGGCGATCGTGTATCGAATGGCCCACAAAGAGCGGTGGGCCAGCTTTTTCATCGTTTGCCATGCCTCGTTGCTTGGGGCGATGATGCTTTTGGCGCTGCAGACCCTCACCAGACTCTTCATTACCGGCTTCGGGGGACAGGTCCTGTCCTTGATCCTCAGGATCGTCGTCCTCGCCGATGCGGCGTTCCTGATCGTGTTTCTTCCCTTTTTCACCTCGTGGGTGATCGCCCATCCGTGGCGCCAGCCGTATGCCACGCTTTTCCCGTTCCTGGCTGCTGTCTACTTGGGATTGGGGATCGTCAATCAGATTCGTCCGCTTCTGTTCTTTGAACAGGCCCAATTCGTTCTCTTCGTGTTTGTGATCGGCTTCTGTCTGGTGGTTCTTGTCCGCAATCTGAGCTCGATCGAAAACAAGACAGCTCGGACAAGCGCGCTGACGATCATCATCGTGAGCCTTTCGATGGTTCCTGCGATCATGCTCGCCCTGTTCTTCCCCGGGTTCAAGCCGTTTCTCTATGCGGTCTACTTCCTGGCGCTTTCGATCACGATCATGGTCTTCCTGTTCATGGAGTTCGTCCGTCTCGGGAGGGAGGAAACGCGACATGCTCGTGAACTGACGCTCAGCGATCTTGCTCCGTACAATATCACCGAACGGGAGTTTGAAATCATCACGCTCATCAGCCAGGGGCTTACCAACAAGGAGATCGCAGCCGAACTGGATATCAGTGCCAACACGGTTACCAACCATGTGGCCAATATCTTCTCCAAGACGCAGGTTCGAAGCCGGATCGACCTGCTCAACGTGCTGAAGCAGAGCTTGTACCAATGAACCTCAACTATGAGTTCCCACCTTGGTCAAACGGGTTCTATCAAGACAAGGCACCGGTTCGCACCGCAGCCAAGCCCTTTACATTGACACGTCCCAAAGCAAAGAACGCGGCGCTGCTCATCCACGGATACGCCGGATATCCCGGTGAACTGATCAGGGTGGGGCGGGAGCTCTTTGAAGAGGGGTTCGATATCTATGTTCCGCGTTTGCCTGGCAACGGAACCAGCGGAGCGGATTTTCAGATGAGCAGAGCGAAAGACTGGATCGGGACACTGAGAAACGCGATGGACGATCTGACGAAGAAGTACGATAAGGTGCTGATCGTCGGTCACTCGATGGGCGGCGCTCTGGCAGTCACGCTTGCCAAGGAGTATTCGGTCTCCAATGTGATTCTCATCGCCCCCGGACTTCTGATTCCTTTCATTCCCGTTTTCAAGCTTCGCCTGATTGCCCCGTTTGTCAAAAAGATCGCAGTCCCATGGCAGCCCGATCCAGAATACACGTTTTATTACGAAAGCGAAGAGGATGACGACCAATACCTAGGAAGCGAGTACTGGTCCTGGGTTTTTCCTAAAACTCTCCTGGAGCTTGAGAAGGTCCGCAAAGAAGCGGTAAACGACCTCTCCGATCTGAAATCGAACACCCTCCTCATCACCGGAGGCAAGGATCCCATCATCCCCTACGATGTGGTCGCCCTGGTCAAGGAGAAGATCCAAGGTCCTTTCACCCACCTTCATCTTGAAGAAGCCGGACACTACATCCCCTACGACAAGAACAAAGAAGCCCAGGAAGAGGCGTATAGGGGGATAAGGAAGTTTGCTAAAAAAGCTTATAGCGTTTGAATTGAAACTATTATCGCAAGGAAAACGATGATGGGAACAAACCATGCAGCTGCAACTAATTCAATGGAACATCTCATCTCGATCGGATCCAAATGAAATAGCGGGTATCTTGCCGGTTGCATGTCTTGCATCATTTGTCTCTGCAGACTCCTCGCATTACAACCTTCATCTGAGACCAAGAGGAAGACATGAGAGACGAAACAGAATGCTTGGTGTAGCTATTTTTGGTTTTAATATCACCGCAGAGAGTTGTTCTCTTGTCGAGAGATCAGTTTTTCCCGAAAGGATGCTTGATGCGACATTTAAGCACAATCATGGCAAGATCGGAATCCTGACGTTTCATAGTCTGACCGGAGTGGACTAGGACATCGACTTCATGCGCTTCGATGCGAATGAACCACGCATCGACAGTCTCTATGCCGAGAAGCGAGAGTTCTATGACAATCGGGGTCGGGGATCACAAGCGGCCTTGTTGATGGGAAACAAGCCTGCTTGTAGTCTTCGAGATGTGCTGGTTCGATATATGATCGCACAGGGAGGGGAGAACCCGAAGATAAGAATTCTCTCGCTTTTTCTTTCATTACCGGGAACACTTCCAGAAGATATGATCATATGTATGTCCATGAGTCATGGCAGGTGGACAGCATTGAATATCGGTATGATGATGCGATTCGCTGTACGAGCGATCATGCCATTGTGGTCGGTCAGTTTTCCAAATCATGACTGAAAGACTTCAACCCGAATGTATTCATCCCATGGCTATTTCAGTATCTTCCGCCGGTATGTTCGATACATGTGATGCTTCTCTGGAACTCTCGCATCAATTATGGATTGCCTCCTTATGGTCTTTCATGGTTTTTCGATATTGTAACGGGGTAATGCCTTCGCGTTTACGAAATGCTCTGATGAAGTTGTTAGTGTCTTCATAACCGCATTGTTCACACAGTATTGAAACAGGAAGGTCGGTGGTGATCAGTAAACGTTTAGCCTCGTTCAATCGACAGGAGATGAGGTATTGCTGGAATCCATAGCCTGCGATGCTTTGGAAACGGCGTGAAAGATAATACTGGCTTACACGGAATTTTTCTGCGGTTTCCGATAGGGTGATATTCTTAGCAAAGTTCTGTGATACGAAACGTTGCACTTGATATACAATGTTCATGTCCTCTCGATTCTCCCATGAGAAGTATTCGTGTTTGCCCCGGAATAAATCTATAAGCAGCAGTTCGAGAAGAACCTCCAGGCGCAGTTCCTTGAGCCGCAGATTGGCTTTGAACTCTTCAATGATTTTGTCAAAAATCTTTTCAAGCTTATGATACAGGTCATCATCAAGTTGTATGACGTGTTTGAATCCTTTTGGACGATAAAGGAAAAATGAGACCAATTGGGGCATTCGAATTTTTTCTGTGAGAAACGCATTCGGAATCAGCATGACTCTGCGTTGATAGGGCTCTTTTTTTACATGTATGTGGTGACGTTCAAGATTGCCGATGATTACCAAAGAATGCGGACCGGCCTCGCAGATGGTGTTTTCTATTGAGAACGAAACCTGACCTGATTCCACCAAGACCAATTCGTGACAATCATGGTTGTGATGAACGAGTTTCGAACGATCTTCGCCAAGTGGTTTATAAGCATTGAATTCTGACACAGTATTTCTCCAAAAGCAAAAGTTGCATATTTTTGATTTATACTTAGTATATCATTGTAGCAGCTTGAAGGTATAATGAAATCATAGTTCATTAAGGAATAATCCCATGTGACTTCGTAGAATGAAAGGAGGGACCTGATGGAAAAGAAGGATAGAATTAAGCTTAAAGGCTTAGTTACCGTCCCCGGGATAGCGGTGGGATTGGCAATCGCTGCAGTATATCTTGTATTGACATTGTTGATTCCTTCCCAGGTACGCATGACACAGGGTCATTTGACCAACGCCCGCTTGTATCCTTATTTCGTGTGTATCTGCGCGATGCTGCTAGCCTTGGGTTTTGCTCTGACATTCCGTAAGAATGAATTCACTTTCGATCTCGGGATATGGCCGATGGTGCTTGCCAGTCTCATGCTCTATTTCGGGACAAAAACCTTAGGATTTTATACCAGCTCGGTGATTGTGATCGCCTACATGATGTTGATGTGGAACAACAGATGCTGGTGGAAGATCCTGCTTACCTCGATACTTACCCCGGTTTCAATTTATCTGGCGTTTACTGTTGGCATGAGAATTTTCATGCCGACCGGAATCCTCATCTGACACATATTATGGGGGTGGTTCATGGCATCTTTCTTGTTGATAGTTCAGAGCACATTCACACTCAAGATACTTCTTTTGATACTTGCCGGAAGTCTATTCGGCATGATTGTCGGGGCAATTCCCGGACTCAACACCACGCTGGCTGTAGCCATTGCGATTCCGATTACATTCTATCTTGAACCTGTCGAAGCGCTTGCCCTTTTATCAGCAGTCTATAAAAACGGGATTTATGGTGGATCGATTTCAGCAGTGCTTTTAGGTGTCCCCGGTACCCCTGCTGCTGCATGTACTGTTCGCGACGGCTATGCGATGGCAAAGAAAGGCCAAGCCAAGAAAGCCTTGGATGCTGCTTTGTATGCATCGGTTTTCGCCGATGTAGTGGGCAACACAATCCTTATCCTGACCGCTTCTTGGCTTGCCCAGTTCGCACTCAAGTTCGGCCCATCTGAAAATACGCTTCTTGTGGTGTTCGCACTCGTCGTAGTCAGTCTTGTCGGCTCATCATCCTTGCTTAAAGGCCTGTTGGCGTCCATCATCGGTTTGTCCTTGGCGATGCTCGGCATGGATCCGATGACAGGATCCCCGCGCTTCACTTTTGGGAACATCAACATGCTCAGCGGAGTGACGCTTATTCCGACACTCGTTGGCATGTTCGCGCTTTCCGAAATCTTTGTTGAATATTCCAATTTCTGTCATGCAAAGGCTGAAGGAAAGTCGGTTGATGTCCCTCAAGATAAGAAATCACGCCTTTCATTGAAGGAATTCTTTTCCTATTGGCGTACGCTCATCAGATCCAGTCTGATCGGAGTATTCATCGGAGCTCTTCCCGGGAGTGGTCCGTCCACGGCATCTTTCATCAGTTACAGCATGGCTCAACGCTCATCCAAACACCCCGAGGAGTTTGGCGAAGGATCTGTCGAAGGTATCTGCGCATCGGAAGCTGCAAACAATGGCGTCTGTGGTGCGGCGTACATACCACTGCTTACGTTAGGCATACCCGGCGACACGATAACAGCCATCATGTACGGAGCTTTGGTTCTTCAGGGAATCACACCGGGACCGCTTGTATTCACGCAGCAGGGCGACATGATTACAGGGTTGTACGTCACATTGTTCATTTGCTCCATCTTTATGCTTGTATTGGGGAAAATCTTATGCAGGACGCTCACCAATGTCCTGAATGTGCCCAAGGGCATCCTGTTCCCGGTCATCATGATCATCTGTTTTGCAGGAAGCTACTCTATGAACAATACCATGTATGATGTCCTGGTCATGATAATCGCAGGAGTCCTCGGTTACATCTACAAGCGCATCGATATGCCGATAGCTCCGACGTTGATCGGTTTCATTCTTGGATCGCAGATGGAACGATCACTGCTGCAAAGCCTCATCAAGAGCGAAAATAACCTTTCAATCTTTGTGGGCAGTCCGATTGCAATCGCATTTGTGATAATCATCGTTCTCATGGTTGGATCCAATTTTTGGAAGCTCATGAAAGCAAAAAAACAAAAGTAAAGAATAGATAACTTTTTAGCAACGGCGTTTAATAGGCGCTTAGCAATGTAAAACGGAGGAAGAAAAATGAAAAAAGTCATCGTGGCATTGTTTTTGTTGGTATTGGTGCTGCCATGCGCATTTGCGCAGGGGTCCAAGGAGGCTGTTTCGGCTGAAGTGGAATATCCCACCGGACCCGTGACGCTGATCTGCCCATGGGCTGCGGGTGGTTCAACGGACATCACCGCCCGCGCCATCGCATCAGTGGCCGAGGCTCGGTTCGGAAGTCCGGTTGTCGTGGTAAACCGTGAAGGTGGTGGCAGTACGATCGGAACACAGGAAGTCGCTCTATCTACGAAAGGAGACGGATACACATTGTTGGTTGGCACCATCAACGCTTTGGCAGTTCTGCCGCATACCATGGGTCTTGCGTATTCCCCTGCGAATTTCAAGGCAATCGGACAGGTGTGCAGCCGCGATATGGGAATAATCTGCACAGCGGACAAGCCTTGGAACACAATCACCGATTTCATACAAGACGCCAAGGCAAACCCGGGCAAATACCTTGTATCATGCCCTCAGGGCGGTCTTCAGAACATCTTGTTCCAAAGATTGGCCGACATGACCGGAGCCCAGTTCAGAGTCTATCCTGTCAATAACGACACCGAGAACCTCACCGCAGTCCTGGGCGGGGTATCCGATCTTGGAGTTCCCGGAAGCTATGACGTCGCCGCCGGCCAGATAGCTGCCGGACAAGTCAAGGTCCTCGCCTTGTTCAGTGACAAGCGTGCGGCTTCCTTGCCGAATGTCCCCACACTCAAGGAGCTTGGCTTCGATCTGAGTTTTGCACCATGGACTTCGCTTCTTGTCCCTGCAAGCACTCCCGACTCATTGGTTGAGAAGATGCGCGGAGTCTGGAGGGAAGTAATCCAGTCTCCTGAACTGGCGGCGCTTCTGGCGAAGAATAAGCAAAAACCTGACTATCTTGATGGTGCTGAGACTCAATTGACCATAGAGAAGCAGTTCAAGGACTTTGGCGAGACAATAAAGAGCATGGGACTCGCTGCTAAGTAAAGAGGATGTGAATGGCGTAAAAATGGGCTGTCACCAAGGGTGGCAGCCCACATTAGGAATTGGGGTTGAAATCATGAAATTAGGTTATGACGACGTACGAAAAATGGCGATGAACTATGGTGCCGATCTGTTTGGGGTTGCACCTGTCTCAAGATTTGACGGGCTCCCTGCTCAAGGACATCCTTGTTCAATTAATCCCGAAGCAAAGAGCGTCATCGTGCTCGGATTCATGATTACTCGCGGAGCATTACGGGGAGTCGAAGAAAACACGGCTTGGCATACCATGGGTGCAGGGGATCCTGTCCAACCCTTGATTCTCGTCAAGACCACCTATGACCTGACACGTTATTTGGAGAATTTGGGTGCAGAATCCACTCCGCTTTACAAACACCCTCTTGAGTTGCGCAGCCAAGGTGTTCCGGTGTCGAAAGATAAACCGGCACCCGACGTACTTCTTAATTTTGATTATGCGGCAATGGTTGCGGGTCTTGGCCAGATAGGCGATGGTAAGCTTTTTCTCACACCTGAATTCGGTCCCAGACAGGTATTCAGCATCATTATCACGGACGCTGAAATCGAACCAAGCGAGATGGTATGGTACGACTTGTGCAAAAACTGCACCGCATGTATCGACGCATGTCCTTCCCACGCATTGTCCATGCGGGAATGGAGTGAGATGAAGGTGATGGGAAAAGATGTGAGATGGCATCGGTTGGCTGTGGAAAGCTGTCTCATTTGCCATACGGGGGCTTCACCAAATCCGTATCTTGCAACTGCCGAGCCTTGGCGCATCGCAGCAGCCTGCGGACGTGCCTGTGTGGCCGCATTGGAGAAACGTGACGTTCTCAAGTACAAATATGTAAATTCGTTCAGAAGGGAGGAGAGCTAGCATGCTTACTTCCGATCAGATAAAGGCTTATGCATTGAATGAACTCGGTGTGGATAAGATCGGCATTGCAAATATCGAGCGCTTTGAAGATGCACCGGATTTCTCAGATCCAAAGAACATCATGCCCAACTGCAAGAGCGTGATTGTTTTCCTGCTTCGTATTCCACGCGGTTGTTATCGTGGTATCGAAGAAGGGACGCACTGGGCAAGCTATACCGTGTTTGGGTATACGGGTATTGCGAGAAGGTTGGTTCAAATTGGATATAATCTATCCAAGTATATTGAGAAGAAGACCGG
>Ga0116182_1001328_pt1 | contig 25777 bp, 32 predicted proteins | sample AD_UKC077_MetaG_FD_89805 | JGI IMG/M metagenome (GOLD analysis project Ga0116182, IMG submission 89805) | Active sludge microbial communities of municipal wastewater-treating anaerobic digesters from USA - AD_UKC077_MetaG | ecosystem: Engineered > Bioreactor > Anaerobic > Digestate | place: USA...
ATGGAATTAACAGGGAATCAGTAAAAGAGGTGAAATGAAAAGCTAAAAATTTGAGCCAAGTACGAATCACATACTGGGAATAAACCTTTTTCGTTTTTTCACTAAATTTGAATTATACTTCTATTCTTGAAAAAAGATATGCCCCGCCAAGCAGGACAAACACCGCTATACAGCCAAGAACAACAAAGTCAGTGGCAAGGCCGAAATGGACCATACTGATTAGGGTTCCGCGAAGTCCATCAACACCGTAAGCGAGGGGATTTATCATCGATAGAACAACCACAGCTTTTGGCAAATTTTCAAGGGGGAACAAGGCGCCTGAAAGAAAGAATAGGGGCATAATCAGGAAATTGATAATGATTTGAAAGCCCTGCATATCCTCTATAAACGACGCTATAGCCGTGCCGAGAGCGGTAAAGGTTATCGCAATGAGTGCCATATAGAGAAGGGCAAGAGGAATCATGGACACGGTTGTAGGCCTGAACCCAACAATGACAGAAAGAATGAAGACAATCAAGCCTTGTACCACGGCAACAGTAGCCCCTCCTAAGGTACGGCCAAGCATAATCTGAAGGCGAGAGACAGGCGCCACCAGTGTCTCTTTAAGAAAACCAAACCTCCTGTCCCAGAGCACTTCAATCCCTGAAAACGTAGCTGTAAAAAGGATGCTCATAGTGATAATACCCGGCGCCAGAAATTGGATATAATCACCTCCACCAGCTCTCGTGTATATTGGTCCAAAACCAAACCCAAGGGCAACAAAGAAAAGGAGGGGTTGTCCAAGGGAACCAATTATCCGTGCTTTCGACCGAAAATATCGTTTCAGTTGTCTGAGCCAGAGTATGTAAATTACTTTCACCGTTGATGTCTCCTAAATATCTTCCTACGCATTCTCATTTGCTCAAGATTGTTCGGTTCTTCATCACGAATGTCCCGGCCTGTGAGGGCAATAAAAGCTGCTTCGAGAGAGCTAGTTCCTGTCTGAGCTTTCAGCTCATCAGGGGTTCCATGGACAATAATCTTCCCATGGTCGATAATAGCAATGCGGTGAGCAACCCGTTCCGCCTCCTCCATGTAATGCGTAGTAAGAAAGATCGTTGTTCCTTCAGACTGGTTGAGACCTTTAATGTAATTCCAGATGAGACTTCGTGTTTGAGGATCAAGCCCTAATGTGGGCTCATCAAGAAAGAGGATTTTTGGATGATGTAGGAGGCCGCGAGCGATTTCGAGCCTTCTTTTCATACCACCTGAAAATTTTTTAACCTGTTCCTTTCTTCTCTCCCACAGCTCCACAATCTTCAGCAGTTCCTCACTTCTTTTGCCTCTAATATTTCTTGATATGCCGTAAAGAATGCCGTGGTAATCCATGTTTTCCCACGCTGTCAGATCTTCATCAAGGCTTGGGTCTTGAAAAACGATGCCAAAACTCTGACGGACGCGGTGGGGTGATGTGACGGGATCATACCCGTTTAGAGATATGCTGCCGCTCGTAGGACGGAGCAACGTTGTAAGCATATTGATGGTTGTTGATTTGCCAGCTCCATTCGGTCCAAGAAAAGCGAATATTTCCCCTGCTGCTACGGAAAACGAGATATGGTTTACAGCAGTAAATCCGTTGAAGGTCTTGGTCAAATCAGAGACGTGTATAATGTTTTTGTCCGCCATGGCCAATCAGGAACGAAATAGTTATAGCAATTAGCTCTCGTGTGTTCAATGCAAATCAATGAATGAGGTTTTACTTTTGCTGAAAACGTCCAAATACACATCATTTTTGGTACTAACAACATATAAGTCTTTAAAGGTAAAAAAATTGGGAGGAGGCTGTATGGCAGGAAGTGTGTACATTGTGAACGCAGGGCCTGTAGTTGTGAACAAAAATCAGAAGAGGATGCAGCATGGCGGGCGGTCATGGCAGCAACAAAGAGCGTTGAAGATCTCTGCATTAGTGATCTGATGAAACAAGACCTGACAGTAGAGAGAATTGCCGATAATTTGCAGGCTGAGACCCAATGTTTCAATCAATTGTCACCCAAAATAATGATCACGATGATCGGAGAACTGTAGTTTATGAGTCAGGTTTAACCGTGAAAACAAGGGGCCTGTTACCTGAATCTGCATGATCTATGATTGTCCGGACAAATCTGAAAATATAGATGATCCAGATTAATGATCAAGCCATAATACACACAATGCAGGATGAAACGTTGATCTTCATAGATTGGTTTTTCCAATAACCGATAACTAATTTTTAAATGGTGTCTACTAGGGAAATTGGGGCACAGCAGTTAGAGAAGCTGTCTCAGAAAGTCCGAGGGCAACATTCATGTTCTGGATAGCTTGTCCTGAAGCCCCTTTGACAAGATTGTCGATTGCAGAAATAATTACGATACGACCATCATCAAAACTTTTGAGACCGATGTCAATATAATTGGAAAACCTTACAAACCGGGTATCGGGATACACCCCTTCATCCATGACGCGCACGAATGGTTCGCCATCATATGTCTTTCTGTAAAGAGCAAGAAGATCCTTTGTCTTAAGGGGTTGACTCAGTCTGCTGTAAATCGTGGTCAGAATGCCCCGATTCATAGGAAGAAGATGGGGTACGAACATGACTCTTAGTTTGGAAAACTTGGCAACCTCTTTCTGGATTTCAGGTTCATGACGATGAACCCCGACCCCGTATGGCCTGAAACCCTCCGAGACTTCACAGAACATGCTTCCCAGTTTAGTTTCTCGCCCTGCTCCGCTGACACCGGACTTTGAATCGATAAATATATCCCCAGCTAGATAGCCAGCCTTAAGAAGCGGGTATAACCCTAAAATCGCAGAGGTAGGATAACACCCTGGGTTGCCGATGAGTGTTGCACCTTTGATTCTGTGACGATAAATCTCTGGAAGGCCAAAAATTGATTGAGGAATGAGTTCTTTGGCAGTATGGGGGATATATACTTGTTCATAGGTATCCACATCTTCGAAGCGAAAATCAGCACTAAGATCGATGATAAGCGCTTTACCATCATAAAGCTTTTTTGCTGCCTCCATAGACGTGCCATGGGGCAGACAGAGAAAGTATACATCGCATTTGCCAGCATGGTCGTCATCTGTAGGCACAAGAATTGTTTCAAATCTCCCCTTAAGTAGAGGAAAGATGTCAGATATTTTTTTACCCTTATACGTGTTGGATGTTATGAGACTGACTGTTACATCCGGATGAGAAACGAGAGCTGAAATAAGGGCCAGGCCGGTGTAACCGGTGGTCCCTATAATACCTGCCTTCAGCATCTTATCTCTTGGAAAACTGGAAGCTTGCACGTGCTCCTTTTTTGCCGTATTTTTTTCTTTCTTTCGCACGTGGATCTCTTGTAATAAGCCCCTGCTTCTTTAGGGTTGTTCTAAAATTTATATTGTATTCAAGGAGAGCCTTTGCGATTCCGTGGCCCAAAGCCCATGCTTGCGCAGGAACCCCTCCACCGTAAATATTGGCAATCACATCAAATTTTCCAAGGTTGCCGGTAAGCAGGAAGGGTTTATTAACCATAAGCTTCAGTTCTTCAAGGGGGAAATAGTCATCAATGGCCCTACCGTTAATTACGAAGTTGCCGGCGCCTAATTTAATCCAGACCCTTGCTACGGCTGTCTTTCTCTTTCCAGTTGCATAGTACCGCTTTTCAGGCACCTCTTACCTCCTTATAAACAAATTCTTTTGGCATCTGAGCTTTATGAGGATGTTCTGCACCCTTGTATATCTTCAGTTTCTTGATTATTTTCCTACCGAGTGCATTTTTTGGAAGCATGCCTCTGACTGCAAGTCTAATAACTTCTTCCGGCTTCTTTTCCAGCATGGTTTTCATATTTACAGCCTTAAAACCCCCATGGTAGCCAGAATGCCTTGCATAGGTCTTTAAGTCTATCTTTCGTCCTGTAAGTCTGATTTTTTCAGCGTTGATAACAACCACAAAATCCCCAACATCTGTATGGGGGGTAAATGTTGGTTTGGTTTTACCTCTCAACATCATTGCTATTTGAGCTGCGAGCCTGCCAAGGGTTGCCCCCTCAGCGCTAATGAGGTACCAATCTTTTACTATTTCATCTGTTTTTGGAAAGTAGGTTTTCATCGCATTGTCCTTAAAAAATTTGTTTAACTTAATATATTTAGAGGGTTCAAGTCAAGGAAAAGTTTATAACGGGACCGGCAACAGGAGGTGGGTAATGGGTTACAAGGATAAATATTGTATGATATCAGTTAACCGCAATTGAAAAGTACTGGGTTAGCTATAGAAGCTTTTTTGGTTGCTTACTTATTGTGACTTTCTGGCTTGCTTATCCACAGGCAGGAACGGTAGCAGCCAGATCTTCCGGTAATCCGTCGTTCATTATGTATTGCCCGATTTTATTGCTTTTTTTACACTACCCGTGATATTATTCACAAGCGATCATGGGAAACGCAGTTCCCAGAGATCAAGATATAAAAAGGGTGAAAGGTGCCAGCGACATGAAAAGATACAAAATACTTATTACTGATAACATTTCTGAAGAAGGAATTGAAATACTCAACAGAGAAGGGGACATAGATGTTGACATTAAGTATGGTATTAAAAGTGATGAGCTGAAAAAGGTTATTGGTGAATACGATGCATTGATTACAAGAAGTGGAACTAGCATTACTGCAGGCATCCTCGAAAAACCCGGGAGATTGAGAATTATAGGTCGTGCCGGTGTTGGTATTGAAAATATCAATGTTGAAGCGGCAAGCAAGAAAGGAATCATTGTAATGAACGCGCCAACCGGCAATACACTGGCGGCAACAGAGCTTACAATGGGCATCATGTTGGCTGCGGCGAGAAAAATTCCTCTTGCGAATAACTCACTCAAGGAAGGCAAGTGGGACAGAAAAAGGTTCATGGGGATCCAGCTTTATAATAAGATTCTTGGTATTGTAGGGCTTGGCCGTATAGGAAGCGCAGTAGCTATTCGTGCCAAGAGTTTTGGTATGAAGGTGATTGCCTATGATCCATATATTAAAAAGAGCAAGGCAGATTCTCTTGGCGTTATCCTATATGACAAGCTTGAAGATCTCCTGAAGATAGTTGACGTCGTTACTTTTCATACGCCTCTTACACCGGCTACACGCAACATGATAAAGGCCGAGGAAATTGCCATGATGAAGCACAATGTCATTTTTGTGAACTGTGCGCGCGGGGGAATAGTAAATGAAGCCGATCTTTACGATGCCCTAAAGACCGGTAAAGTTTTTGCAGCGGGAGTTGATGTTTGGGAAAAAGAACCGCCACAGAGTACCAGACTCCTTGAACTTGAAAATGCATTTGCAACACCACATATTGGGGCTAATACCATGGAAGGACAGGAGGCAGTGGCGCTTATTATCTGCAATCAGGTGGCAAATGCGCTTCATGGAAGGCCCTATGAAAATGCTGTAAACATACCGTTTATGCTTTCTCAGCTTCCCGAGAATATGCAGCTCTATTTTAATCTTGTTGAGAAAATGGGAAAACTTGCCGCACAGATGGTTAAAGGAAGGCCTGAACTCATCAGGGTTGTTATGGTTGGGAAAACCTTCGAAGAAGATTTGTGTGAGAGGAAGTTTGATGTGCCTTTTAGCTACCAGCCTTTCACTATTGCAGGGGTTAAAGGGTTCCTTGCCGAAAACCTCAAAGAGACTGTCACCTTTATCAATGCACCTTATTTTGCAAAAGACAGAAATATTGTCGTGGAAGAGGCAAAAACTGATCAATTCGATAAGTTCAATGATCTTGTACTTCTTGTTATCAGGACAGATACTGAGGAGAGAAGCTTTGCCGGCACAGTTTTTCCTGACAAGTTGGGTAGAATAGTACTCCTTGACCGGTTTCACCTTGACATGATTCCAGAAGGAACCTTTCTCCATTTTAAGATATTTGACAGGCCCGGTATTATTGGCAAGGTAGGAACAATTCTTGGAAATCACAAGATCAACATCGCAGGGTTTGGAGTCTCCCGTCAAAAATCGGGTGAAGAGGTGGCCTTTGTTTCTGTGGATGATCCGATTAGTAAAGATGTGCTCAATGAAATTTTGAGAATTGACGGCATGATTGAGGCAAGCGTCTTACAGCTGTAAAAACCGTTTACATTATAGTCCCTGTATCCCTGGACAACAGTATAGGGTGATTTGTATTACGTATATCGTAAGATATAAAAACCTCTGTCTGTATGTTGTGGGCTGACGAAATACCACCGGCTACATACGAAGTACACTTATGAAAAAAATTCACTGTACGTTGTATGGCTTCTCCACACTTTCAAAAAAAATAGATATGTATTAAAATACTTTCATGCCACGGAAAAGGAAAGAACCTCAGAAGTCAAAAAATATTTTTCTTGAACTAAAAGATAAGACGAAACTCAAAGATAAGAAAACCAAGAACTTTACCTTCCTTTATTTTATTCTTGCCTTTGTTGCTATGATTGCAATCAATAGCTACCTTTTCAAGTCAGAGGTTAAGAATATCCCTTATAGTGAATTTAAAGAACTCATCACAAAAGGGAAAATAAGCGACCTGATAATAGACACAGATACTATACAGGGGACTCTTACCCTTGATGATGGGAAGAAAACAAAGTTCCTAACCAGCAGAGTAGAGGACCCTGATCTTGTAAAGGATTTGCAAAAAAACAACATAAAATTTGCTGGTTATTACGAAAACAAAATTTTTAAAGCTATTATCTCATGGGTGCTTCCGTTTGCGATCATCTTTCTCATCTGGAACCTTCTCATGCGGAGAATGGGCGGTGCACCGTCGAGCGTACTCAATTTCGGTAAAAGCCGTGGCAAGATTTATGGTGAAGATGAAATAAAGATCACCTTTCAGGATGTGGCAGGTGTCGATGAGGCAAAGGAAGAATTGCAGGAGATTATTGAGTACCTGAGAACACCACAGAAATTTATGACACTGGGGGGGAAGATTCCCAAGGGTATACTCCTCGTTGGTCCTCCTGGAACAGGGAAGACGCTTCTTGCCAAGGCTGTGGCAGGAGAGGCAAAGGTACCCTTTTTTAGTATGAGTGGTTCCGATTTTGTTGAGATGTTTGTTGGAGTTGGCGCATCCAGGGTTCGAGACCTTTTTGCTCAGGCACAGGAAAAGGCGCCCTGCATCATTTTTATCGATGAGCTTGATGCATTGGGAAAAGCGAGGGGCATGAATCCCATGTCTTCCCATGATGAGAGGGAACAGACGTTAAATCAACTGCTCTCTGAAATGGATGGATTTGACACAAAGGCCGGTGTGATCATTATGGCTGCCACAAACAGGCCGGAGATTCTGGACCCAGCCCTTTTGCGGGCCGGAAGATTTGACAGGCATATCCTTGTTGACCGACCGGACATAAAAGGGAGAGAAGAGATCCTGAAAGTGCACATCAAGGGCGTAAAGCTTGCTGAAGAGGTTGACCTCAAAGTTGTTGCGGCTCGTACACCTGGATTTGTAGGGGCCGATCTCGCAAATCTTGTGAATGAATCAGCCCTTCTTGCAGCGAGAAAGGGCAAGACGTCAGTGGGTATGGAAGAGTTCGAAGAGGCCATAGACAGGGTGATTGCAGGGCTTGAGAAAAAAACACGGGTTATGAACAAAAAAGAAAAAGAGATTGTGGCATTCCACGAAACCGGACATGCCCTTATGGCAGAATTTCTCGAGACCACGGATCCTGTCCACAAGATTTCCATTATCCCCCGTGGCATATCTGCCCTCGGTTATACATTACAACTTCCCACAGAAGACCGGTATCTTATGACTGAAAAAGAACTTCGTGACCGGCTTTGTGTTCTCCTCGGAGGGAGGGTGGCAGAGGAGATTATCTTTGGAGAGGTCTCAACAGGGGCCCATAATGATCTTGGCCGTGCAACTGACATTGCAAGATCAATGGTGAAAGAATATGGTATGAGCAAAAAACTGGGATACGTTACCTTTGAGCGTGAGAGAAAACCGCTTTTTATTGAACTAGGCACATCATTCAGTGGTGTCAAAGATTATAGCGAAGAAACGGCACGCGAAATTGATGATGAAATTAAGATGATCGTTGAAGAGGCCCGAGAAAAGGTTCGGACTTTGTTGGGTGGCAAGAAAGCTCTCCTTGAAAAGGTGGCCACAACGCTTCTTGAAAAAGAGACTATTGAAGGTGAAGAGTTGCGAGAACTGATTAGCAATCATTCGGCAGGCCATGAAACCAAGTAATCTAGAAAAGAAACAAATAGATCTTATTAACGAATCCCTGTGTGTTTATACCAAGTGCATGCATTGCAAAGACCTTTATATGAAAGGAATGCTTTGTTTTGGAGACGTCGAGGAATTTGTTGACGACCGTGGTAGAAGTTGCCTTTTTCGTCTGAAGGAGATGTGCCATGAACTTTTCAGAAACTCTGATGCAGCCACGTACAGAGAAAAGCTTTATGATATGACAGTGGGGTATATCTTTCATCAGGCAATGATTTTAAGAGAAAACCTCTACCAACTTGAGTACTATAAGCCAAAGTGTGATATCGATACAAATGAGCTTACCATTCGGGAAAAAAAGATTTTTCTCGAAATGGAGTTTTTGGTTAAGAAAACAGAAAGAAAGTTGAAGCAAGGTTTCAAAGAAACGAAGCTTCTCCTCAAGGAGCTTGTGGAACAGCTTAAGGACTTAATAAAGCTATACAAAGACAATTATTTACTGCCCCGTTTTTTGTTTGAACATGAAAAAACACTCACAATGATATATGGAAAAAGAAACTTTAACCAACTGCTTAACGATCTTTACAAGGATGGTAGAAGGTTGTTGATGTTCAATGCAGCTCAAAGTTATCTTGAAAGTGAATACTATGAAATCGCAAGGAACATATTTCAGAAAGTGACAGATCTTGATGCCTCAAACAGATTGGCCCACTTTTTGTTTATGTATGCTTCAGCATTCCATTTTTTTTACAAGAATCATTTTTTAAGGGCCTATCGGTATGTTGAAAATGCAATGGGTTTTGATTTGAACGATAACGACAAGGCCCCATATTTAACAGCTTTAACAAAGCTTGAGAATGAAATTAAAAAGGATATGACGCGATCTCGACGGCCATGAGGAGGATAGCAAGAAATGCCAATTTATGAATTTAAATGTGAAAAATGTGGAAATGAATTTGAAATGCTTGTTTTCAAAGATGATGAACCGACTTGTCCTTTATGCGGCAATACGAAGCCCACGAAAAAGATGTCTTCTTTTGGATTCTCAGTGGGGTTCAAATTCAAATCATCTTCAACAGGTTCATCAGGCACGAGCTGCGCAACCTGTAATTCCACAGATTGTTCATCGTGTCATTGATCCCGCACTGAAAAAAATACTCCGTTTTCTTGGTCACAGGTTTTATATTGCAATCAAGAAACCAAACCCATAACTCCTGACTTGGAGCCGAGAACCCACGAAGTGGACGACCTCGTAAAAAAAACAAAAGATATTATTAGGCGAGAAGGACTTATTGCCAAGGGAGATAAAGTCCTTGTGGCTTGCTCCGGAGGAATTGACTCGATTACTCTCCTTTTTGTCCTTCGTGAAATTGGCCATGAACTGCCCATCAGGTTGGGCGTTGCCCACGTAAACCACCTGTTAAGGGGTTTAGAGTCTGATAGGGATGAAGACTTTGTGAGAGGGCTGGCTGACAGGTTCTCAATACCTTGCTATGTTAAAAAGATTAACGTTTCTTATGAAGCCAGGAAGTCTGGTAAGTCCATACAGCACGCTGGGAGGGACATTCGATACTGTTTTTTTGATGAAATAGCAGATGCACTCCATTTTGACAAAATAGCCATAGGCCATACCCTCGATGACCAGGTTGAAACGTTTCTTCTACGGATCGTGAAAGGAACCGGCATTCGGGGCCTCTCATCAATTCCAATAATGCGTGGAAGAATTATCAGGCCCTTTCTCACCACCTATCGCTCAACCATCGAGGAATACACCAAAACGAGAGGTATACCATTTGTAAAAGATTCTTCAAACGAAAAAAACCAGTACGAGAGAAATTTTGTCAGAAGAGTGATTATTCCGGCAATGGAAAAGCTAAACCCTGCTGTGAAGAATAAGATCGTTGCTCTGCTTAAAGACATGACTGCGGTGAATATCTTTTTCGAGCATGAGGCTAATGTGTTTATTAACGAGAAAAAAAGTTATGAAAATGATGACATAACCATCGATGCGGAAAGCATGCAAGGGCTTGACGAGGAGGTGAGATACAGGGTGCTTTTTAGCCTGTTTCAAGAGCTTGAACCCTCTTTTCTCCCCCTTCGGGAACATGTCCGCCTTGTTGGCAAGATTCTAAAGGGGAAAGGGCCTAATCTTTTGGCAACATTTCCAAAAGGAATCCATGTAAAGAAGACATACGGAAAGATTACCTTTACAAAGAAGGGGGAGGCTTTGCCAGTGGAAGGGCATTACAGAGTCTCCACCGGGAGAAACATCATAGAATCACTGGGGCTCACCCTCGAGGTGAATGAGATAGATGAGATGGATGAACAGTCAGGCCCCATACCCATAGCCCTGAACATCGCTTATTTCGACCTTGAAAAGCTCGGTGGCTTATCCGTAAGAACTTTTAAGGCAGGGGACAGATTTGTGCCTTTTGGCATGAGTCAAGAGGTAAAAATTAAAGACTTCTTTATAGGGAGAAAGATTCCAAAAGAAAAAAGAAGACGTGTGCCACTCCTTCTCTCCAACCATGATATCATTTGGGTAGTAGGATATCGCATAGATGAAAGATATAAAGTCACAAAAGAAACCAATCACGTTATGAAGGTAATTGCTCATTTTAATTGACAATAAACAGAAAGATAAGGTAAACACTATTTTCACAAGCCCAATAGTACATCGTTAATGCTTTTGAGAAATAGTTCACGGTAAGAGACTCATTGTTGCTATTTACTGCGAACCGTGAATCATCATCAATGAATGGGGGTTTCATTATGTACTTTGAAAAAGCTGGTATTGAGAATACTGATGTGACATTGAAGACTGCTTTTAATCATGCAGCAAACAAAGGAATCAAAGACATCGTTGTAGCATCCACAACAGGTTATACAGCCGAAAGGATTCTTCAGATTCCCGGTAGAGAGGCTTTTAACATTGTAGTGGTGACCCACAACACTGGTTTCAAGGAAGAAGGTGTCCAGAGTTTTCCAGTTGACCTCAGACAGAGACTGATAGAGCATGGCATCAGGATCCACACTGGTACTATGGTACTGAGGGGCTTGGGGACTGCCATCAAAGATATGACAGGCGGATATTCTGAACAAGAGCTTATTGCGAATACCCTTCGTATGTTCTCCCAGGGTGTTAAGGTTTGTGTGGAGATTTCTGCAATGGCAGCAGATAGCGGTGTGATTCCTTTTGATGATGTTATTACCATCGCAGGCACTGGGCGTGGTGCAGATACTGCGTGCCTCATACGGGCTAATTCATCGAATAGATTTTTCAAGATAAGAATAAAAGAAATAATTGCAAAACCAAAGGAGGCTTAAATGCTATCGCGAAGGGCACAGGCGCTTAAACCATCCCCAACTCTGGCCATCAATGCAAAAGAGAAGTTGCTGAGGGCACAGGGATTAGACATAGCAGGGTTCGGGGCAGGTGAACCGGATTTTGATACACCAGAACACATCAAGCAAGCAGCAATAGATGCGGTCAACAAGGGTTTCACCAAATACACACCTGTTGCTGGTATTGAGCCCCTGAAGGATGCAATCATCGAAAAATTCAAGAATGATAATGGACTCACATTCAAGCGGGAAGAGGTCATTGTGTCGTGTGGAGGAAAGCATGGCCTCTACAATCTTTTCCAGGCACTTTTTCAGGAGGGAGATGAGGTAATAATCCTTACGCCATACTGGGTTTCTTATCCTCCCATGGTGGAGCTTGCCGGAGCAAAGCCTGTCATCGTTGACACAAGGGAAGAGGACGACTACCAGGTCACTGGTGATCTCATCAGGAAATATATAACCAGCAAAACAAAAGGCATTGTCCTGAATTATCCCTCTAATCCAGTCGGGTCTGTTTATACAGTGGAAAACCTTGTCCAGATTGGAAGACTTGCAGTGGACCACAACCTTTATATAATCTCTGATGAGATGTACGAGAAGATTGTCTATGATGGTTACCAGCATACCAGCATTGCTTCCATTGACAGTGCCTTCAGGGAGCGTACTATCATCTCTAACGGCGTTTCGAAGGCTTATTCTATGACTGGTTGGAGAATAGGGTATACCGTAGGGCAAAAAGAGATAATAGCTGCTATATCAAACATTCAGAGCCAGAGTACATCAAACCCGACCTCTATTTCACAGTACGCTGCATTGGCTGCCCTGACAGGCCCCCAGGATTTCATTTCCATGATGGTGGGCGAATTCCAGAAGAGAAGGGATTTTCTGGTTCGCGAACTCACAAGCATACCTGGGGTTACCTGTTACAGCCCCAGGGGTGCATTTTATGTTTTCCCCAACTTTAATGCGTTGCTCGGTAAAAGATTCAATGAAAGGACAATAGACTCTTCTGCTGCACTCACCGAACTCTTGTTAGAGGAATTCCATACCGCAGTTGTCCCCGGAGCTGAGTTTGGCAAAGAAGGCTATCTGAGACTATCATTCGCCACCTCCATGGATGTTATCAAGAAGGGTGCGGAAAGGATTCAGAAGGCAGTGGCATCGCTTGCATGAGGCAAGAGAAGGGCTCGGCAAGAGGGTATTTTTCTTACCCATATTTTATCACTGATTTTAAAAAAGCTATAATCGGGGCAGGTTTTCATCCTGCTCCGATGATTATTCCGATTTATCCACAATCCTCTTTTTTCAATTCTCGAAATGGTATAATTGATGTAAGGATCTAAAATAGTTGGCAGCTTTAGATGATTTGATTTCCTGTAAGTTTTACTGAAACCCCGGCTGGAATGGGTTGAAATACTTACAACTCGGAAGGGGGGCTAATATGATGAATACTAAAAAAACATTCCCATGCCTATTGCTTATTTTTATCATATTCCTAATATTTTTTGAACAAGGTATAACCGATCAATCCCATGAAATATCAGCGAATTCAAGCACAGGTTGGGCATTTATCTATTGCCCCACATACTTTATGTTGTTCCTGCATGAAACGAATCTGTTACAGATAAATAGAATTGCAGTTGGCCATATATTCTTATTGCAAAAATCTATTTCTCAGAGCAATGCATCCGTGATTGAATCGAGCCTTAGCCGTATCTTTTTTGGAACGCCATGAGACAGGATAACAATGACCAGACACCTTTTTGCGATTACCTGAGAGGGTACGGTTACTCTGAGGCGGCAGGTAACTACGATCTTCTTGCAGAAGAATACAATGAATGCCGGTGGCTGTCTGAAGATGATCAGAAAACAAGACTAAACAGCATTATTAGGCTCCTGGAGCTTGAGGCGCGGACACTGTTTTAAAATTGAATCATATGTTAACCACAAAAGACGCCATTCAGCAGAGACGAAGTATCAGAAAATTCAAGTCATACCCTGTACCGGATGAGGTTATCTTTGAGTTGCTCGATGCTGCAAGACTTGCCCCGTCAGGCTCAAATGCCCAGCCATGGCGATTTAAGATTGTACAAGATAATGAGACAAAAGAGAGATTGGCCAAGGCCGCATACGATCAGTTTTTTATTGCCGAAGCCCCCGTCGTAATTGTGTGCTGTGCTGATATAAGCGGATACCTGAGCGGGGTCGTGTCAGGGCTTCAGGACCTTGGCAGAATAGGCGCTGTGCAAGACAGGATTGTCAATATTGTCCTCGATAGGACCGATCGGATGCAAAAAATGAGCTTCGACCAGTTCAGCCAGAGAATTGCTTTTAATGTGGCTATTGCCATCGAGCATATTGCCCTGAGGGCTCTGGATTTTGGCCTTGGGACATGCTGGGTGAGGGTGTTTGATGAAGAGGCGATACGGGCAATCTTCGGATGGGATGAGACAGTCTCCGTTGTTGCGTTACTCCCCGTCGGATACCCTGGCGAGTCTCCTGCTCCAAGAAAACGACAACCAATTGAGGAGATATTAATCGATTGAAAAAGTGTCGGAAGAATAAATGATTGATCCTGCTATATTGAACCTTTTTATCCCTGCATCGCTTCTGCTTATAATCGCGCCGGGGCCTGACATCCTCTTTGTGGTGGCACAGGGGATTTCATCGGGTAGGAGAGCAGGTTTTTTCACCGCCCTCGGTCTGGCATTCGGGAACTCTGTCCACACGCTGGCAGCGGCGCTTGGCGTGTCGCTAATCTTCAAGACCTCTGTGATGGCCTTTACAGTCTTCAAGATAGCAGGCGCACTGTATCTTTTTTACCTTGCCTACAAAGTAATCAAGCACCGTAAAGAACTCATGAAAATGAGTAAGCAGGACAGCAAGCCCATACACTACCTTATAGCAAAAGGTTTTATCATGAACGTTCTGAACCCGAAGGTGGCTCTCTTTTTCCTTGCCTTTTTGCCACAGTTTGTTGCTAAAAACGCAGGAAATCCCTTTGGACAAATTCTCATCCTTGGAGCCATTTTTATAATTCTCGTCGTTATCATTTTTGGTGCTATAGGCCTGACAGCAGGGACATTCGGTCAGTTTCTCACCAGAAGCCGCACTGCAAACGAAACTCTAAACTGGCTCTGTGCTTTCGTGTTTATTGGCCTCGGGATCAAGCTGGTACTGAGCCGGGCGTAAACACGGGCTTAGAACAAGGAGAATTGCCAGACCATTATGTTGGTCCACTGATTTTCTGTCTATTAGCTGCGTGGTGTGATTGTAGGGGTTGAATGGATAATTACACGATTAGCACACTGGAACCGGATACACGGTCTTGATCTGTTGAACTCTTGAAATTTCATGTTACTCTGTTATTTCTTCTGTTTGGAGGCAGCGACCTTGAAAAAAGGATTTTGTATTACTACACCCAGGAATAGATACTGCTGCTTTGTGGACTGATTGATTCAGCGATTGCTTCGAGGCCATTCAGAAAAAAATATCTGGCTGGTAATCAATACAGTATTGTTGATCCTGGTCACCTGAGTCAACCTAATAACTGGATAAACTACCGGGCTGTCACTTTTTGCCTCGGCTTTGTGCCAAGGAATGGGTCCGGCAGTTCTTATCCGTCTGTTCCTAATACTGTTTTTGTCACCTCATGTCGGAAAAAGGCTGTCATTCATATAAAGTTAATTGGCAGGATAGAGGCCATAAAAAAAGTGCCAAAAAATTTTTATCAGTATGTCCTGACATACAGTTGTCATGTCCACCCTGTAAAATGAAATAATGGCAAATGAAGAGCAAAACAAGATGAACGAAGAACAAGAAAGAATTAATGGGAAGAAGGAAGGTAAGGCGAGAAAGGCGAGTTCGAATCGAAACGTTACAACGGAGATAAGGTCAAAAGTAGAAGCTGAGTACCGGTCAGAAAAACTCACGAGAAGGTGAACTTATGGCAAATATTTCCAAAATACCAATTCAAGCACTATGGATAATAACAGCCCTTACAGCAACAATTTTAATGCTCACGATGGTGCAGGTGGCTGATGCACCGATTTTGAAAGCGCTTACGCCGAGTGAGGGTTATGCGTATCAGATTGATAACCACGGGCGTATCATGGATAGATATGGGCGGCTGCGAGGATGGATGAAAGGCGCTGAGGTATACAGCCCCAGCCTTGAGCTGAAATATCGATTATTCGGTAGACAGTTAAGAGATTTCTGATTAGAGCCGGTCTGGCGGTCAGTTCTTTTTTGTAATTCCTATAACGTTAGGAATAGGAAGCAATTCATTGCCCATTTCGCCAACAAGGGATGATAATTCATGGCGGCCCACCCTTGTGAGTTCGATAGTGGTATACCGGAGGTAAAAGGATGCTGCCGGCCCACCTTCAAGATGCATGGCACAGTCCAGTTTAATGGGCAGGGCTAACAGAATTTTAATCAGTTCATGCATTGTGTATGGTGACCCTGAAAAGATCAGCAGAATGTTTCCATCCTGATCCTGTCCCAGAGCAGCCTCGCTCCATCTTTTCTCCTGCTGGGCCCATCGTTCTGAACGAGGCCGCTTGACCAGTCTAAGATTTTGAATCACGGTATGGTATTCAGCGACAATCTCCTTCATATGTTTTACATCTGTATCGAATACCATTACAGGCGGCAATTCCCCTTTTCGTGGATTAAAGGCCAGTGCAGAGGAATAGGTTCTGTGAAACCTCGGATTGTTTATATGAGAATAATTTTTCATATAGCCTACGTTTGATTTCAGGTCTGTCTGAAACATTCCAGCATTGATTGCGGCAATAAGCTTGTATTTGTCTGCCCACTCCTTAACGGTCAGTGAAGGGGAGTGAGGGCTCAACTCAGAAATGGAAAGGAGGCGAAAAGCATAAAGCTTCGGGTCGATTCTGACAACAAGTATTTTCGAATCCCCAGCAGTTGATTTCGCAGGAGCTGAAAAATCGCAATAGTGAAGGCCATCATCAATCTGCTTCCAAACAGAATCCTGTCCAGTACTATCCGAAATAAGAACAGAAATCAAGATCACAATCATGCTTGTTTTGATCAGCCAGGCTTTCTTCCACATGTTTTTGCTAAGGGCCATTTTTTTCTTGTTCCACAAGAACCTGATACATTTCCGGCCTCCTATCTTTAAAAAGATCGTTGTATTGATTAATCGACTTGTTCAGTGCAGTATCAATCTTTAAATCAGCAATCATCAGGGATGTCCATTTCTTAGGTGCCTTCGCAATTATGGTGGAATCCGGTGCGACAATCTGGCTTTTACCAATGAATTCAAGGCAAGATCCCTCCTTCCTTTGCTCCCTACCTGTTCTGTTTGCTGTTATAGCATAGACCTTATTTTCAAGACATCTTATGGGCATAGCAGAAGGGCAATGGGGCAAAACAAGATTCGCAGGATGGGCAATGACCTGGGCGCCCTGTAAGGCGAGGGTTCTCATGGATTCCGGGAATAACCAGTCAAAGCAGATCATGATGCCAACTGGGCCTATGCCTGTTTGAAAAACATTGAATCCTGTATTGCCTGGTGTAAACCAAAGTTTTTTGTTCGAAGAAGAGATGGGTTTTACGGTAGAGGCCGACAAAACCTTCCGGCCCTGTCAGGACTGCAGAATTATAATAATGTTTATCAAATCTTTCGGCGAGTCCAGCCACCATATACATTCCATATTTTTTTGAGAGGCTTGCAAGGGCTTCAGTTGTCTCTCCATCGGGTATTGTTTCAGCTAGGTATCCTACTTCTTCCATGGAGGTAAACTGGTAACCTGTGGCAAAAAACTCAGGCAGAACCAGGAGATCAACATCGATTCCTTTCAAAGCATTTGCCACGCTTGTAATGTTTTTCTTCTTGTTGCCAAAAACTGGATTGAACTGATAAAACCCTGCTTTCATAGTATTTCTATAATAGCATGACCACACTCGATAGACAAGGTTGAGCAGTTAAGTGTTGTTTATTTCTGAGTACTTGTGAATTCTAATCTTCTGCTGTAAAATGATGTATGGTCTACCCAATTCTAGTCGTTGAAGACGATTCCAAGATTGGCCATATTGTCAAGGTGTATTTGGAGGGTGCTGGGTTCAGGGTGATCCATGTAAATCGGGGGGCACAAGCCCTTGAGGAAGTCAGAAGGGAAAAACCGCTCCTTGTGATCCTTGACCTCATGCTTCCAGATATGAGTGGTGAAGAAGTGTGCCTACAACTCAAAGAACTTGCTGATGTACCAATCATCATGTTGACGGCAAAATCTTCAGAAGAGGAACGGGTCGCCGGCTTTGCCTTAGGCGCCGATGATTATGTGGTAAAGCCTTTCAGCCCGAGAGAATTGGTCTTTCGCGTGAAGGCTGTTTTGAAACGGTTCGAAAAGAAGGACCTGACCGGTGAAGGTCCAATAAGGTTCAATAAAGGTGCTCTTGTTGTGGATGGCAATACGTACAAGGTGTTGAAAACAGGCAAAGAGATACGGTTAACACCCACAGAGTTTAAGGTTTTGTTCACACTTGCTAGTTCGCCTCAACGGGTTTTTACAAGGGCCGAGCTTGTTGAAAAGGCATTGGGCTACCAGTTTGAGGGTTATGAGAGAAGTGTTGACGCCCATATTAAGAATATCCGTCACAAGCTGGAAGATGATTCACAAAACCCAGTATTTATTCATACGATTTATGGAGTAGGGTACCGGTTCTCGGGCAACAGAGATGTTTAGAAGTCTCTGGGTTAAGTTTCTTATCCTCCTTGTCGGGGTTGCAGTCCTGTCCCTGTCAGGTACCTTTGCCCTGAGGGAACTCATGCTCAGGGATTTTCAGGCTTATGTTGAAGGAGAGACAGAAGATAAGATTTATTGGATTATTGCTGACTTTGAAGGGGCGTACGATAGAAACAATGGGTGGAACGCAGAGGTTCAGTCACAAAACCTGATATGGGCATTCACTCTGGGTTTCGAGATACGGCTGCTTGATGAGACAGGAAACTTGGTCATTGATACAGAAAAAGCAATCGAAAAGACGAACCCTCAGGCAAAGAGGAGGCTTCTGGCGCTTTCACAATTCAGAGAATTAAAAGAGCCCGGCGAATTTTTTCCCTATCCCTTATTCCTTTCCGGTGAGCAGATCGGTACCCTTGAAGCCAGAGAACTGAGGCCTCTTAGGGAAGGAATATTTTTGAGCCGATCCAATCGCTTTTTGCTTATGGCCATATTTATCATTGGTGGGATTGCAATCATTCTAAGCGTTCTTTTTTCAAAACGGCTGACTAGCCCTATCAAGGAGCTTGCCCGGGCCGCATCCGCAATCAGCAAAGGAGATTTTAGAAAACGGGTGTCGATAACAAGGCACGATGAAGTGGGCGAACTTTCCTATACCTTCAGCCATATGGCGCAAGCCCTCGAGAAGCAGGAGATTCTGAGGAAGAAGCTGATAGCTGATGTGGCTCATGAATTAAGAACTCCGTTAGGAGTGATGCGCGGTGAACTGGAAGGCATGATAGACGGACTCATTCCAAATGACATAGACCACCTCCAATCTCTCCATGATGAAACAGGGCGTTTAAAAAAGATAGTGGACGGTATCGAAGATCTCAATCAGGCAGAAGCAAGCATACTTTCCTTACAAAAACAACGATTTAAGGTCAGGCCATTTCTTGAGAATATTACAGAACGTTACAGGAATATTTTCTTGGAAAAAGGGATAAATGTAGAAGTTCAATGCCCTGAAGATTTTGAAGTTGAGGCGGATCCTGAACGGCTGAGCCAGATCATAATGAATCTCATAAATAATGCATCAAGGGCAATGGATTCGGGAGGCCTCGTATCACTGAATGTGTCGTCCGGGCCCATGGGATTGAAAATCACCGTTGACGATACTGGAACCGGGATAGCAGAAAAGGACCTCCCTTTTATCTTTGACAGGTTCTATCATGGTTCAGGAGGCGGGCTGGGAATTGGCCTGACTATTGTGAAAGAACTCGTAGAAGCTCATGGGGGCAAAGTAGAGGCTAAAAGCATTCTAGGAAAAGGATCAAGGTTCAGCATAGTTTTGCCGACAGGAGGTGTTCACAATTCTTCACAATGAATTCGTCAATCTTTCACATTCTTCCTTTATATTAATACGTAACATATCTCAAAAAAGGAGGAAAAAGAGATGAAAAAGGTATTAGCAGTTGCTTTGGCAGTTGTTTTTGGTATTCTAATGAGTTCAGCATCATTTGCAGCATGGACTAAGGGTCAGAGTCCTGGACCAGGTGTACAGGTAGATGTGAACGCCTTCAGGAACTTTCAAAAGGAAACATTGTCCCTTAGAGACGAAATGGCTGTGAAAAGGCTTGAACTGCGGAACGAGTTTATTAAAGAAACCCCAGATCAGGCGAGGATAGCCACTCTTCAGAAAGAGATGATTGATCTCAGTACGAAAATTAGGGAGGCAGCCAGCAAGAATGGCTTGCCCGACAGGGGTTTTGGCCTCGGGTTTTCAAAGCGTGGTAGCTATGGCCCAGGTTATGGACGGGGGCATCATATGGGCTGGGGCGGCGGCCATGGGCCTGGCTATGGTAGGGGTTACTGCCCGAACTGGTAAAAAAAATCTTGCAGGCGGGATCCTCAAACAATTAAGGATCCTGCCTGCAAGAGGAGAACATCTATGCGATTTCTGGTTTTGCTTGTAACAATCTTTTTTGTGTTTGCTACACCCATACATTCCTCTGCACAACCCTGGCGCAGAGGAATGTATGATAAATACGAAAGAGCACCTTACGGGCAGTTTTGTCCTGGCATGCGCGGTGACCCCTACGGTGCCAGAAGACAGATAAGAACAGTAAACGAGGCAAGGCATGCACTTGAACAATACTTTAAGGGAATCGGCAAGGAGGTAGGTATTGGCAAATTAGAAGAAAGAAGGTGGTTCTTCATAGCTGAATTGCTCGATTCTGATGGCTTCCTCATAGATAAAGCAATTATTGATAAAAGAACAGGCAGAATTCGCTCAATATATTGAGCTTCTTTACCCACAGATACTACCCTTCCAACCGATAAATCTATCGTTATTCTTAACTGATATTTTCCATCAAATAAACGTTTTTGCAGAGAACCCCACAGTTTGTTCATGGGTTTAAACCCATATTGTACTAACCACAGTCATGGCTTAAGAAGAGGGGTTGGCTCCTGCCCAGACAGGTATACACTCGTGTCAACTGTCAGAATATCTCCTTGTTGAAAAGATGTGGTTTTCCTGCCCGAGACTGGTCTCGTTGGGAAAGCCATTACCCCCTGCCAATGGCGTTTGGGAACTAAATTTCTGATTTGATATGCCGGTAATGAATATGTTACTGAATAGGAATCTGGAACTGACTGAACAACGAATGTAAACAACCGGTCAAATACTTCAGGGAGAGGATAACCATGATTGATTTTGATAAGGGATTGGAGAGGTGGGATCATCCAGAGATTGTCAGTCGGCTCTTTTTTCCACGGCGCGAATTTTCAGGGGAACCGAATCATCTAAAAGCAAAAAACTATTTTGTTGAAATGGATGATGGCATAGCCATTGGTTGCCGCTTCTATCCTGCACAAAGTAACGGACCAAATATTCTTTATTTCCACGGTAATGGTGAGACGGTGTTTGATTATGACTATATTGCGCCACTCTATCAGAAAAGAGCAATCAACCTGTTTGTTGCAGATTACCGGGGTTACGGGGTGAGTGATGGCAGCCCGAGTTCTGGGTCCATGATCCGTGATGCCCATTGTATTTTTCACAGTTTTATTGATTTTCTTCATGACATGAATTTCTCAGGGAATCTTTTCGTTATGGGGCGATCATTGGGAAGCGCCCCTGCCATTGAAGTGGCTTATCATTACCAGCAGCAGTTGAACGGGTTGATTATCGAAAGCGGTTTTGCGTCAGGCCGCAATCAGCTTATGCGATTGGGAATGTCCCATCTTTTCAGAGATGTTCAGGATCCAATAGGTTTTGGGAATCATTTGAAAATCAAAGAAGTGACTATTCCAACGCTTATCATCCACGGGGACGAGGATGATATTATCCCGGTAACAGAAGGGAGGATGCTTTACGACCTCTCGGGATCACAAGAGAAATACTCGCTCTATATCCCACATGCAGGCCACAACGACATTATGATAATCGGTCTCGATATGTACATGAAGTCTATTGCGAAATTCACCGAATGAAGGAAAAACAATCATGATTAGCTTTCAGCCTTATAATTAGTCGAGATTCCACCGGGGAATGCTATGCTTCAACAGATCTAACAGGCCTAGATAACGATTGACAGGGAAGTTATTTGTAAAGAGGAAAGGATGAAGGTAAAAACATTGAGAAGGATAGATAAACGAAGTATTGACATTATCAGCCCAATGGGCAAATATACAGAATGATCTACAGGGTTTGTGTCTGTGCATCAGTCATACCATACCAGTGTTTTTTCACAGTATTTCAAAAATCCCGGGACTGCATAGTGCTTCATAATGGTAACTCCCGGGTACATAACCAAGACTATTTAAAAAGGAGGAACCATGCCTATTATTGAGGTTCATATGTTCGAAGGAAGAACAGTAGATCAGAAAAGGAAGCTTGTTGCAGAAATGACGGATGCTGTAGTGAAAAGCATCGGTGTAAAGCCGGAGGATGTGAGAATTATTCTTCAGGATATGGCCAGATATGATTATTCTATTGCAGGCAAGCTTGCCATTGACAGATAATATCCGAATTCTTGTCTAGTTTCCGCTCGGCCATCTTTCTTCTTGCCTTCAAGCAGGATAGGTGCCTGCACCAAAACTTACAGCTATAGCTTTACAGTTCAGTGCTCATTCTTATATTTATGGAAAAAATACTCCTTTTTTTGTATGATTATGGTCTGTGAAAAAACATGGCAAGGAGAATTCATGGAAAAGCCCAAGATCCTCGTCCTTATAGGAAGCGACAGCGACCTTCCTGTCATAAAGGATGGTTTGGAGTTTTTAAAAGAAGTTGGGATACCGTTTAGGCTTGATATATCCTCAGCGCACCGCCAGCCTGAAAAAACGATCAACTATGCACAACGAGCACGAACAGAAGGTATTGAGGTCATTATCGCAGTTGCAGGCATGGCTGCCCATTTGCCAGGCGTGGTGGCATCACACACTACTATTCCTGTTATTGGCGTCCCCACAAGTGGAGGAGTTCTGAATGGCATTGATGCCCTTCTGTCGATTGTCCAAATGCCGAAGGGTATCCCTGTGGCCACAGTGGGGATTGATGCTTCGAGGAATGCTGCCATCCTGGCATGCAAAATATTGTCAATAAAATATGATGAAGTGAGAAAGAAGCTTGATAAAATGAAGTCAGACATGAAAAAATACAACGAAGATAAGTCTAAGAAATTAAAAGATATACTAGAAGATTGACAATAAAAGAACGTTTTGATAAGGTGTAACTATGCTCAACTCGATTACTGATGTTAAGGGGATAAAGGTTGGCCATGCCTCAGACTTTAAGGGTTATACTGGATGTACGGTGATCCTCTGTGAAGATGGTGCCACATGTGGTATTGATATACGGGGGAGTGCATCAGGTACCCGTCAGGTTGATGCCTTGGGAATCAATCACATCGTTGAACATGTTCATGCAATTCTCCTGTCAGGGGGTAGTTCTTTTGGCCTAGATGCCGCCACCGGTGTCAGCCGTTACCTCGAGGAAAAGGGGGTAGGTTTCGATGTTGGGCCAACAAAAATACCAATCGTCCCCACGGCTGTTATTTTTGATATACTTTTCGGTGACCCAAAGGCTAGGCCAACTCTGGAATTAGGATATGAGGCGTGTATGAATGCAGGGGATACAGTCGAAGAAGGGAGCGTGGGTGTTGGTACTGGTGCAGCAGTAGGAAAGATATTCGAACTATCCAGGGCTATGAAGGGGGGAGTTGGAACAAGCAGTGTTGTAATGCCGGATGGCCTGGTAGTAGCCAGTCTTGTAGTGGTCAATGCCTTCGGAGACATAATCGATAACGTGACAGGCAAGATTATAGCAGGTGCCAGGGTTGCCCCTGATAGCCTTGAGTTTGCGAATACTGTTGAGAGTATTAAGAAAGGTGCTGTCAAAAAACAGTTTGGCCTTGTGAACACAACCCTTGGTGTTGTTGCCACGAACGCTAAATTTAACAAAAAAGAGATTACAAAGGTTGCACAGATAGCACAAGGAGGGCTTATCAAGACCATAAACCCTGTTCATACCACATTTGATGGCGACCTCGTCTTCGCACTTGCAACAGGCGTATACGAGGCGGATATCAATCTTGTTGGCGTGTTAGGAGAGTTTGTTATTGCTGAAGCCATTAAGAGAGCCGTAAAAAAAGCCGATGGTTTCGGTATTGTTCCAGCCTTTAGAGATATCACAAAGGGTTGGAAAACAACGTGATGAAATACTGTGAACGGTTATCGGTTATTCATGTAATGGTAGAGAGAATATCGAGGAGAAGGTGTAAACATACAATCGATTAAAATGAAAAAAGAAAAAAGTGCGAGAAAAATGAATTTATGGACGATTACAAGGCAATAGCAAAAATTATCAAAGAAAAAGGGCGTATGGTAGCGTTTACTGGTGCCGGGATATCTGTTGATAGTGGAATCCCTGCTTTCAGAGGAGGTCAAGGATTATGGGAGAAATACGATCCGATGGAATATGCCGAGATACGGGCATTCAATCATAATCCGGAAAAGGTGTGGGTAATGCTCAGGGAGATGTCGGAGGTAATTTTTGATTCTAGGCCAAGCCCTGCACACCTTGCTCTTGGAACATTAGAAAAAAAGGGCATCCTCAAGACTGTAATTACGCAGAATGTTGATGGTCTCCACCAAGTGGCAGGCAACACGGATGTGATCGAATATCACGGTAATCACAGGTGGCTTATCTGTCCGAACTGTTCAAAAAAAATACCGCTTGCCCGTGAAGTAGTCAGTGTTTACCCATATCCAAGATGTGAGAAATGTAATATGGCACTGAAGCCTGATGTTGTATTTTTTGGCGAAGGTATCCCCATGATTGCAGCATTCAGGGCAAATGAAGAAGCGAATGTTTGCAATACCCTGTTTATTATTGGCACATCCGGTGTTGTCTATCCTGCTGCCGGAATTCCTTTCACTGCCAAGTCAAATGGAGCAACGATCATCGAGATCAATGTTGAAGAGACTCCATTTACCTCATCCATAACAGACCATTTTTTGAAAGGCAGCGCATCGGAAATATTACCAAAGATTCTCAAATATTTAGAATAAAGCTTATAGCTAATAGCTGTAAGCTCATAGCAAAACCATGAAACGTAATTCATCTGTTACCCCGCACCCGGCAGCTGACATAAGCGTTCTCGACCATACCTATTGTATCATTATGGCTGGTGGCAGAGGGGAGAGGTTCTGGCCCTTGAACACCCACAATATGCCAAAACCTTTCCTGAAAATACTCGGTGCTAAAACGATGATTCAGCTTACAGTGGAACGCGTAGCAAAACTAGTTCCCCTGGATCACATTTATGTTGTCCTTGGGAAGTCACATGTGGACATCGCGAGAGACCAACTACCTGATTTGCCCCTCAATAATTTTCTTGTTGAACCTGAGGGAAGAGACACAGCCCCTTGTATTGGCTTTGCAGCGATTTCACTGCTTGAAATAGACCCACAGGCAATCATGATTGTGCTGCCAGCAGATCATTTTATTCCTGATACGGAAAGCTTTCATAAGACTGTCTTATATGGGACAGATATTGCAAGCAAGGGTGATTACCTTGTCACAATTGGGATAAAACCTGACAGACCAGAAACTGGTTATGGATATATTAAAGCCGGTGAAATAATTTTTTCATCAAATCATCAGGCCTGTTACGCAGTAACAAAATTTGTCGAGAAACCAGATGCTGAACATGCGCAGCTATATCTTGAAAAAGGCAATTATTTCTGGAATGCCGGGATGTTTATCTGGAAAGTGAAAACCGTGCTTGCAGGGATTGCTGAACATATGCCGGACCTCTATAAAGGTCTACTTGCCATACAGACATATAAAGCCGATAGAAACGAGGAACTTTTTGTTGAAATATATTCTAACCTTGTTCGAAAATCGATCGACTATGGCTTGATGGAAAAAGCCCAGAACGTGGTTATGGTGCCTGGTGAATTCACTTGGGATGATGTGGGAACATGGTCGTCACTTTTGAGGTTAAAGGAGTTGGACCTAAA
>Ga0116182_1001366_pt1 | contig 25362 bp, 27 predicted proteins | sample AD_UKC077_MetaG_FD_89805 | JGI IMG/M metagenome (GOLD analysis project Ga0116182, IMG submission 89805) | Active sludge microbial communities of municipal wastewater-treating anaerobic digesters from USA - AD_UKC077_MetaG | ecosystem: Engineered > Bioreactor > Anaerobic > Digestate | place: USA...
ACATTGTCCGTAATAATACCCTGAAGACCCAGCAGCTGCTGATTGCCAAAGGGGTGCCGGTGGAAAAGGCCCGCCGCATGGCCTCGGTGCGCATCTTCACCGAGCCGTCCGGCGCCTATGGCAACGGTCTGGAAAACGCCATTGTGGCCTCTAATACCTGGAACAATGAGAAAAAGGTGATTGATGTCTATTTCCGCCGGGTCGGTTACATGTACGGCCAGGGCTTCTGGAGTGAGCGCGGCAAGCAGGGGGGCGAGGAACTGGGCGAGGTGCTGCTGAAAAACGCCCTGTCCGGCAGCAAGATCGCCATTCACAGCCGCTCCACCAATACCATCGGCGTACTGGATACGGACGACTTCTATCAGTATCTGGGCGGTCTGGCCATGGCTATCCGGGCGGTGGACGGCAAATCGCCGGAGGTGTTTGTCACCAATATGACCAACCCCAAAAAGGCCCATCAGGAAACCCTGGAGAAGAACATGGGTCGGGAGATGCGGGCCCGTTACCTGAATCCGGCCTGGATCAAGGCCATGATGAAGGAGGGCTATGCCGGGGCGCGGCTGATCGACAAGGTCACCGAACACCTGTGGGGGTGGCAGGTGACCGTGCCGGAGGCGGTGGACGGCGCCAAGTGGCAGGAGATGTACGAGACCTATGTGCAGGACAAAAATGGTCTGGGTATGAAGGAGATGTTCCGCCAGTCCAAGAACATGTGGGCCTACCAGTCGGTGGTGGCGCGCATGCTGGAGACCGCCCGCAAGGATTACTGGAAGGCGGATAAGGCGGTGGTGGAACAACTTGCGGTGGAGTATGCAAAGACCGCACAGGAAGTGGGCATGGCCTGCTGCGATCATACCTGCAACAATCCCCAATTGACTGACTATACCTCATCCACACTGCTCTCCATTCCGGGCATGAGTGCTCTCAATCAGAGCTTCCGCGGCGCGTTGGCCAACATGAAAAACACCGGCTCATCCGCCGGCGGCACGGCCAAAAGCGGCCAACCAGCCGGCAATACTGCCCGCAGCGCCGCGCCGGGGGCGGCTGGGCGCGCGCCTGACGGCAGTGCCAGTGCAGGTGCCAGGGGTATTGTGGAAGGTTTCGAGGTGGTGGAAACGACCTCTGCGCCTGGCGGCGGCGGTTCATCATCGGCTCCGATCCCCTGGATGTTCATCCTGGGATTCGGCGCAGTGGTTGGCCTGGTCGGCTGGGGCTTCAGGCGCGGTGGACGGGATTGATCGTTGCATAACCCGTTTTTCCCCTTGATAGCCAAACCCTGAAACAGCAAGAAAGGAAACAGTGATGCATAAAAGCATGACATTGGCGCTGCTCGCGCTTTCACTGCCCATGGCAGTCGGCAACGCCGCCGCTGATGTGGCAAAAGACGGTAAACAGGCCGGGCAGTACAGCATGGGGGAAATGGTTGTCACCTCCGACAAGTTGGAGGAGTACATCAAGAATTACCCTCAGGATGTGAGTTTTGTTGCCCGGGATGAGATCGTCAAGCGCAACCTGTCCAGCGTGGAGGAGGTCTTGAAGGTCATGCCGGGTGTGGAGGTCTATCCCACCACCGGCATCGGCACGCGCATTTCACTGCGCGGTTCCGGTAAATCCAGCGGTGTGCTGATCCTGCTCAACGGCCGTCCGCTTAACAGCAACAACTCCGGCAGTATGGATCTGAACGCCATTCCGGTGGAAATCATCGAGTCCATCACCGTTTTCAAACCGCCCATTCCGGTCTGGCTGGGACCGGGCGGCAGCGACGGCGCCATCAATATCGTTACCCGCGAGGTCAAGGCCGTCAAGACCAGCCGGCAGGCCGACACCACCATCCGGGCGGCCGGCGGTTCATACGGGCTTTTCCAGGGCGGGCTCAGCCAGGTGGTACGACTGGGCGACAGCAGTCTGCTGCTGTCCGGCAACTATAACCACCGTGACGGCAAGCGTCTCAACAGCGGCAGGAATGACGGCAATGCCAGCTTCAACTGGAACCGCAAGGCCAAGAGCGGCAACAAGTATGAGATCAGTGGCCGCTATTACGAGGCCGAATACGGCGTGCCCGGTCCGATCGACAATCCGACCCCGCTGGCGCGGCAGCACTACCGCAAGGGTTCGCTGGGTGGGCGCATGTCCGGCGCCCTGTTGGACAACGGCACCTATAACCTCAACGCCTATGGCGATATCACCCAGCTCAAGGACAAGTCCCAGTATGGCTACAGCACGACACTGGATGACAGCAAGGGCGGGCTGAAGGCCGATACCAGCTGGTCCGATGCCGAAGGTAAATGGGAACTCAGGCTGGGGGGCATGTCGGAGTACAATCGCTATGAACACACCCTGGCCGGTCGACATGAACGTTATAGAAACGGCCTCAACACACAGTTTGACAAGCGCCTGGGCCGGTTTACCGCCACAGTCGGCGCCCGGGCCGATGTGACCAACGATTTTGGCTTCGAACCGTCCGGTATGGTCGGACTGGGATGGGGGGTCACCGACAGCATGCTGGTCAAGGCCCGGGTCGGCTATACGGTTAACGTGCCTACCTTTGAGCAGCTCTACCAGCCGGTGCATGGTTCCATCGACCAGAGCCGGGGCAACCCCAACCTGAAAGAGGAGCGGGTGCTCAATTACGACCTGAGCCTGGAATACAAGCTGGCCAAAAACAGCACGGTGCAGTTAACCCTGTTCCGCGTCAATACCTATGACCTGATTACCTCCCAGCGGGGCGCCGACCTGATCTACCGGCCGACCAACATTCCGGGCGCCGAGCGCCAGGGGATGGAGTTTACCGGCAAGTACGACTGGGGCAGCGGCCTGATCAGCGATGTCTCCGTGATCTACCAGAACTCGAAAAACCGGGACACCGGCAAGGATCTGCCCTATACGCCGGATATCAAGATGAAGACCACCCTGCAGTATACGCTGCCCAAGTTAAAGACACGGCTGGAAGGCACCCTGCGTTATGAAGGCGTGCGCTACAGCCAGGCCGAGAATCTGGGCAGCCAGAAGATGAGCGATTACATCACCATGGATATGCGCGTCACCCAGTCGGTGACGATCGGCCGGGTCAAGGCCGACATCTACGCCCGCATCGACAACCTGTTCGATGCCTGCTACCAGGGGCATTTCGGTCATCCGGACGACGGTATCCGGGCTGTTGGCGGCGTGCAGATGCGTTTCTGACAGGTTATTGTCGGGTTGAGTAAATTTTAGCAAGGAGTAGTCAGATGTATCTTCCCATAAACATCCAGATGGAGGGCAGGCGTTGCGTCGTGGTCGGCGGTTCCACCGTGGCTGCCAGAAAATGTACCAAACTGGCCGGTTGCGGCGCTGTGGTGACGGCAATCGCCCCGGTATTCTCCGATGACCCTGTCTGGAACAGCGGGCAGGTGGAGCTGGTCAGGGATGTGTACCGGACCGGTTGTCTGGGAAAGGCCTTTCTGGTGATTGCTGCCACGGATGATCCGCTGCTGAATGAAACCATACTGGGTGATGCCCGCCAAAATGACATGCTGGCCCAGCGGGTTGATCAGTCCGATGCGGGGGATTTCTTTCTGCCGGCAACCCATGCCTGCGGTCCGCTGACCGTGTCGTTTGCCACCGACGGTGTCAATCCGGCTTTCAGCAGGGCATTGAAGAAGCGGGCCGGGGCTGCCTATGACGAGGCCTATGGGGAATGCTGCAGGCTGATGGAACAGGTCCGCAATCTGCCGGAGTGGCAGGTCATGGAAAGGAACCAGCGCGGCCGCGCCCTGAAGGGGATGGCAGATTGCGCGGAGAAGGTGATCGGACATATCCGTAGGGGCAGAACGGAGCGGGCTTACGACTGCCTGCTGGAGGCGGCCTTTGGCCCGGGCCGGCCCGGCAGCAGCGTACCCCTGGTATATCTGGTCGGCGCCGGTCCCGGCGATCTTGGCCTTTTGACCATCAAGGGGGCGCAGGCCTTGAGGATGGCCGATGTGGTGCTGTATGACGGGTTTGCCAATCCCCTGCTGCTGGAGCAGTACTGCCGTCAGGACGCAGAGCTGATCGATGTGGGCAAGCACAAGGGCAATCACCGCAAAACCCAGGAGGAGATCAACGCCCTGCTGATCGAGAAGGCTGTTGGCAACCGTGTGGTTGTAAGGCTTAAAGGGGGCGACCCGATCCTGTTTGGCCGCGGCGGAGAAGAGGCGCGTGTGCTGGCCAGCCATGGCATTTCATTCGAGATCGTGCCAGGGGTGACCAGTGCGCTGGCCGTTCCGATCTATGCCGGCATCCCGGTCACCGATCGGGAGTACGCCTCATCGGTCGGTTTTTACAGTTTGCACCGCAAGGAAGGCAGCAGCTTTGCCGAGGGGGACTGGGAGCGCATGGCAAAAGGCCCGGACACCCTGGTGCTGCTGATGGGCAGTACCGTGCTGGCCGATATCGTCAGGCAGCTTGTCAGATACGGTCGCCCGGAAACCACCCCGGTCGCACTGATCACCAGGGGCACCAATCCCGGGCAGAAACGCTATCTGGCGACACTGGACACGATCATGCCGCTCGTGGCCGGCCGTCAGATTGAAAGGCCGGCTATCATCGTGGTCGGTGATGTGGTCAGGGCCGCCGCTACGATGGACTGGTTTGCATGCGAGACCATAACGGAACAGCTCTGAATCTCTGCCAGGACTGTACGACATTCTGGCCTCACGGATTCGGGATAATGTTTTTGACGAACAGCAGCCGTGCGCTGCAAACTTTACGGAGGTAATCAATAGCATGACGGAAACTGACAAACGCCGCCCGCTGGTGCGCGACCTATACGAAAACAGGCTGAGCGGCGAGCAGATCGAAAAGCTCTCCTTCCAGGCGATTGACCAACTGGCTCCGGCCCACGGTTTTGACAAAGGTCAGTGGGAGGTGGTGCGCCGCATGATCCACACGGTGGCCGATTTCAATATCATGGACATCGTCCGGTTTTCCGGTGATGCGATCGAGGCCGGCATCGCTGCCCTCAAGGCCGGCAGTCCGATCTATTGCGACTCCAACATGATCAAAAACGGTCTTTCCCTGGCCAAGCTGTCCAGCATCTCGGACAGGTATACCAGTGATGCGATCCGGTGCCATGTGGCCGATGCCGATGTGGCGGCCGAGGCGACCGCCACGGGGCTGCCCCGTTCGCTGTATGCCATGCGCAAGGCCAGGCCGATCGCCGATGGCGGTATTCTGCTGTTCGGCAACGCGCCGGTGGCCCTGCTGGAACTGAACCGCATGATTATCGAGGAGGGGGTGCGTCCGGCCCTGGTGATGGCCATGCCGGTCGGATTCGTGCATGTGGTCGAAAGCAAAGAGGAGCTGATGTCGCTGGGCGTGCCCTATGTGGCCATGGAAGGGCGCCGGGGCGGATCACCGCTGGCTGTGGCGGCCCTGCATGCCATCTGCTCATTGGCAAAAGCGAAAGGCGGGCAGTGATATGAAAGTATTGGTTCTGGTGACAGTGTTACCTCGATCAGCGATATTTGTTTGCCGACCGGCTAGCGGGGGTGTGATGTGAGCGTGGTCAAGGCTGCGGTCAAGGGTATGTTTTATGCCGTCGGTGTCGGACCCGGGGCGGAGGATCTGGTTACCTTGCGTGCCGCCCGGCTGGTTGAGACGGCCGATGTGGTCATAGCGCCGCGGGCCAGTGTCAGCAGCGACAGCCTGGCCCTGTCGGCTGTCCGTCCGTTGCTGGACCGGCAGGAGCTGATCGAGATTGTCTATCCCATGGAGCGCAATCAGGAGGCAACCCGCAAATGCTGGTCCGATGCGGCCCAGCTTGTGGCAGAACGGTGTAGAGCGGGCAAGTCGGTGGTGCAGATTACCATTGGCGATCCCTTGATCTTCAGCACCAGCGCCTATCTGATCGATGCTTTGAAAGATCTGATGCCCCATGACCGCATCCGTGTTGTGCCTGGTATCAGCGCCTTTCAGGCCTCGGCCTCCCAGTTCATCGAGCCGCTCACGCTGCAGGAAGACCGTTTGATGCTGATGCCTGCCACCCGAATTGATGCCGTTGAAACCGCCCTGGATGCGTGCGAGACCCTGGTGCTTTACAAGGTTGGCCCGCGCCTGAAGCAACTGCTGGAACTGCTGGAGCGCAAAGGGCTGCTGGCACATGCCTCCCTGGTCTGCCACGCCGAGCAGGGGCCGGGCGAGATGGTGCTGTCCCCGCTGACCAAGGATGCGCCGGAGGCGGCCGGTTATATGTCGGTGGTCATCATCCGCATCGGACGAAGGGCCTGGGCCTGAAACGGTGACAGATGAATTGCGCGGAGGATACACCACCGGCACCTGTGCCGCTGCCGCAGCCAAGGCGGCTGTCATGCTGCTGGCATCCGGGCAGGCGCCGGCGGTTGTCGATGTGGCGCTGCCCGAAGGTGAGCGGATCAGCTTTACCCCGCTTGAGGTCCGCCGTGATGAGGCAGGCTGCCGGGCCGCCATCGTCAAGGATGCGGGCGATGATCCGGACATCACCAATGGCTCGCTGATCGTCGTCCGGGTGGACTGGTCTGAAACGGACGGCGTCACCTTCAGGGCCGGCGACGGGGTCGGCACGGTTACACTGGCCGGGCTCTCCATCCCGCCGGGTGAACCGGCCATCAACCCTGGCCCCCGCAAGATGATCGAAAACGCTGTCCGCGAGATCACCGACCGGGGGGTGACGGTCACGGTTTCCATACCTGGTGGCAGTCAGCTGGCGACAAAGACCTTCAACCCCAAACTGGGCATTGTGGGCGGCCTTTCCGTGCTGGGCTCCACCGGCCGGGTCAGGCCGTTCAGCCATGCGGCCATTCAGGAGTCGATCCGCTGCTCGCTCTCGATCTCTGTGGCCAACGGTGTCCGCGCCCCGATTTTTGTGCCGGGCCACATGGGAGCCCGGGCGGCGGCACGGCATCTGCAGGTCGCTGAAAATCAGCTGGTCGAGGTGGGCAACGAGTGGGGCTACATGCTGGCCCAGGTCTGCCGTTATGATCTGGACGGACTGCTGCTGTTGGGGCACCCCGGCAAGCTGGCCAAACTGTGGCTCAGACAGTGGGATACCCATTCGGCCCGTTCGGAAAGCGCCTTCCCGCCGGTTCTGCAGCTCTATCAAGAGCAGTTCGGGCGTCTGACGGGCGAGACCATGACCGTGGAGGGGATTTTTACCCAGCTTAAGCCGCAGCAGAGCCGCTGGCTGGCGGACATGATAGCAGAGCGGATCAGGCAGCAGGTGACAGCGGAGTTTGCCCCGGCTTTCGGCCTGTCCGTTGTGCTGACGGACAATGCCGGCGCCTGGCTCGGCGCCAGCGGTGATCTCAGCCTGTGGCAGCCGGTGGCTGATTGATTAAAGAAATAGTCGTCCACGAAACACACGAAATACACTAATAAACCCCAAAAAATTCCGGTTAAGTTTACGCAGTTGCCTTATCGGATTACAAATTCGGATCAAAACATCAGGGGTTAAATCAGACTTCTATCAGGCCTTATCAGATGTTTATCCGTGTGAAATGTCTTTTTGACATTAAATCACCGAGTTGCATATGGTTACGCTTTTGGGGTGGTAGAACCTTTATTTTTCGTGTGGTTCGTGTCTTTCGTGGATCCATTCTTTTCAATAGGTTAAAAGCTGGATTCCGGCCAAAAGCCTGCCGGAATGACATGTCACGAGATTTTTGCAAGAGGCTCGGTTTATAGAACTTGTCCAAGGAGTGTTTATGTCTGTAATTTTTGTCGGCGCCGGACCCGGTGATCCCGAACTGTTGACCCGCAAGGCGGAGCGGCTGCTGCGCAGCGCAGCGGTCTGTGTCTATGCGGGCTCGCTGATCAATCCCCAGGTGCTGGAACTGCTGCCGGCCAATGCTGAAAAGTATGACTCGGCCACCATGTCCCTGGAGGAAACCACCCGGGTCTGTGTGGAAGCCCACCAGCGCGGTCTGGATACCATCCGGCTGCATACCGGCGAGCCCTCCATTTACGGCGCGATCCTGGAACAGATGAATGTGCTGGACAAGCACGGTATCGATTATGAGGTGGTGCCCGGTATCAGCTCGTTTCAGGCTGCAGCGGCGGCCTTGAAGGCCGAACTGACTGCGCCGGAGGTGTCCCAGACGGTTATTCTGACCAGAACCTCCGGACGCACGCCCATGCCGGACTGCCAGGAACTGGCCAATCTGGCGGCATCCCGGGCAACCCTCTGCATCTATCTTTCCAGTCACAAGGTCGATGAAGTGGCCGAGACCCTGGTTCCGTTCTATGGCCCTGACTGCCCGGCTGCGATTGTCTACCATGCCTCATGGCCGGATCAGAAGGTCATCAAGGGCACCCTGGTGGATATCCACCAGCAGATATCGGCCACCGATATCCGCAAGACGGCCCTGATCCTGGTCGGGCATGCCCTTTCCAGACAGTGCGCCGAATCCAAACTCTACGACGCATCCTTTACCCATGAATACAGGCAGGGCGTCTGATGGACGGCACTGTCCTTTCAGCGCAGGGCCGGTAATGAAGCAATTGTCCCGGCCAAACAGGCATATCATCGTCGGCATCGGCTGCCGTCGCGGCACAGCGGCGGCAACCATCATCAGCGCTGTGCGCGAGGGACTGGCAATGGCCGGCTATGGTCTGGACGACGTCCGCTGTCTGGCCTCGGCCGATGTCAAGGCCGATGAGGCCGGGCTGCTGGAGGCCGCGCGGGTGCTGGAACTGCCGCTCAGCATCATTTCATCGGCGGAGATCATCAGTAAGGCTCAAGCCTTTAATCATTCGGAATTCGTAAAACAAAAGGTCGGACTGCCGGGGGTTTCGGAACCGGCAGCACTATTGGCCGGAAGGAGCACACAATTAATACTGCCCAAAACAATCATTCACGGTCTCACCATTGCGATAGCAATGGAAAACTCTATGTAGTCGGCCTGGGGCCAGGCAATCCGCTGGACCGCACCTGCAGGGCCGTCAAGGCGATCGAAGACAGCAGCGTGGTGGCGGGTTACACACCATACATCAAGTCCATTGCAGATCTGACCGACGGCAAGGAAATCATCGTTTCCGGCATGCGTCAGGAGGTGGAGCGCTGCCGGGCCGCACTGGTCCGGGCTGCCGAGGGGGCTGTCGTATCCATGGTCTCATCAGGTGATCCGGGTGTTTACGGCATGGCCGGTCTGATCCTGGAAATGGCCGACAGTGAAAAGATCGATGTCACCATCGAAATCATACCGGGTATCTCCGCCGCCAATACCGCGGCATCCAGGCTGGGAGCACCGCTGATGCTGGATTATGCCTGCATCAGCCTGAGCGACCTGATGGTATCGTGGGATCGCATCCGCCGCAGGATCGAGCTGATTGCAGAGGCCGATATGGTGCTGGCCTTGTATAACCCCCGCAGCATCAAACGCATCAGCCAGCTGGAGGAAACGGTCGCCATCATGCTGAAACACCGTCCGCCCGGGACACGCTGCGGGATCGTTACCGCCATCAGCACCCGTGAAGAATCGGTGCTCTTCACCACCCTGGGGGAGCTGCTGGACAAGGATATCAACATGCGCTCGCTGGTTGTGATCGGCAATTCCGATACACGGGAGATTGCCGGGCGGCTGGTGACAACGCGGGGGTACCGGTTTTGATCCTGTTGATGGGCGGCACGAGCGAAACCGCAGGCATCGCCTGGGCACTGGCGGAGCAGGGCGGCTGGCAGACACTGATTTCAACCGCCACGGACGCGCCGCTGGAACTGCCGCAACATCCCTTGCTGGAAAAGCGGCAGGGGCGGCTGGACCGGCACGAGTTGGCAGCGTTGATCCGGCAGCGCGGTATCCGGCTGGTGGTGGATGCCACCCATCCCTTTGCCGTGATCGCCCACGAGAGCGCCCGGGCGGCGGCCGCGGAGGCGGACATTCCCTGTCTGCGCTGGGAACGGCAGAGGGATGACTACGCCCATGAGGGCATCACCTTTGTGGACAGCCATGGGCAGGCCGCAGAGCTGGCGGCCAGATCGGGTATCAACGTGCTTTTGACCACTGGCTCCCGCAACCTGCTGCCCTACGTCATGGCCTTTCAGGGCAGTACCGCCAGGCTGTACGCCCGTGTGCTGCCCCATGCAGAATCCATGCGGGCCTGTGAGGAGGCCCAGCTGCCGGCGGAATGCGTCATTGCCGAGCGGGGCCCTTTCAGTGTGGAGCAGACCATGGCGCTGATTATTGAAAAGCAGATCGGCCTTTTGGTCTCCAAGGACAGCGGCGCTGCCGGCGGGGTGCCGGAAAAGCTGGAGGCGGCCAGGCGCTGCGGCTGCCGGGTGATCATGATCAGGCGGCCGGAGTCGATCCCGGGTGTGTCGGTGCTGGATGATCTGGTGTTTGCTGTCAGGATGGCGTTTGGACAATCGTAGTTACTCCTGGAATCTCTGAAACTCTGGTTGTAACTAACATTGATCCATTCGTTGTCTCGATACTACAGCACAGTTTTTTACCCGTTACCCTTTTGAATGTTGTTTGCAAAATTTGCAGTTGACAAGGGTGGACCCCATGTAATACAAAAAGAATCACATAACTGCTTTTTGCAGTGCCGAATATGATGATCTTGGTGCCCGCGAGGGCTTGATAGGGAAGAGGGGTGAAAATCCCCCGCGGACCCGCCGCTGTAAACGATGACGAAGGGCATAATGTCACTGGTTGTATGACTGGGAAGACGCCCGGAGGATGACTCGGAAGCCAGAAGACCTGCCAATGATTTGCCACTTCAGTTCCCGGGGTTTGGGATGGTGGATAACTAGTTAAATGGGCCTTGAATACGGAAGGTTCGCAAGCTGAAAAGTTTGCGAACCTTTTTTTATGCCCATTGGTTACCCAGAAGCAGCATTCCCCCGTTTTTCCCCATTTGGCATGTCGCCAGGATACTCACCCTTTGCAACCTTAAAAATGTGGACATTCAAGCCAGATATGCCACCGGCTTTGTTCACGTTTGCTGTTATCGATATTCACTGTCCTACTCCTTGGGGCAGCTTAAGGGCGGGGGCCGGATCTACTTGTGAAGCCATTGGACTTCCGGCTCCTCCCTCTTTTTAAGGATCACGCAGAACCGACAGTTTTCACCTGTCTCACTCCTTGGGGCGGGCTTAAGGGTGGATACGTGATGTTTTCTGAAGCCATTGAACATCGCGTATCGCCCTCTTTTTGCGTTTTGCCTGTTAATTTTAGATATGAACAAGAGTGTTTTGTGTTCACAGATGTGACAAAAGCGAAGAGTGAAACGGTGGTATATGTTGTTGACACAATCGCCATGTCCCCATGAATCAGAGCAGGGCTGATTAATCATACATCCGGTTCGGGCGGCGCATTGCGGTCTGTACAGACAATGCCATGCCTTCCGAATCTGCATCAGTACAGGGCCAGACCTTTACAGGAAAGGCCCTTTTTTATCTGGCGATGAGGGTTTGTCCGGCTGTTGCTGATAATCATGCTGGATAAAATACGGCTTTTGGGGTACATTACATAAATTTTGCGTCAGGCGGATTGTCTCTCTGTTGTTGCGTAAACAGCGTGTCCCCGCAGCCTGCAGCAGATAATTCAAGAGGTTGTCCCATGAAAAATCATATCGGAATGCTCTATTGCCTTTTAATTGCCGGGTTTTGTCTCATCTTTGTGCAGCCGGCAGATGCCGCCACACGGAAAGTGCCACAACGTATCGTGTCCCTGGCGCCGGCTGTGACCGAGATCATCTATGCCGTCGGGGCACAGAACCGACTGGTAGGGGTGACTAATGTCTGCGACCGCCCGGCCGAGGCGAGCAGGAAGTCGCGGGTGGGGAACATGGCCAATCCCTCGCTGGAGGCAATTGCCGCACTTAAGCCGGATCTGGTGATTGTGGCCAGCAAGGAAAACCCGACCGAATTTGTCAGACGTCTGAACACGCTGCGCATCAAGACGCACCTGTTCAAGACCAACAGCCTGGATGATCTGCCGGATGAGATCAGGAAACTGGGGCGTGCGATCGGTGCTGAGACCAGAACCGCCAGGATGGCTGCCGGCATTGAGCGTGCGCTCAAGCACAGCCTTCAGGCTTCGGCCGGCAAGGCGGGCGTCAAGGGGCGCAGGATCATGTTCATGGTCTGGACCAACCCGATCACCCTGGCCGGCCCCGGTACGATCATTGATGATGCCATCCGGGATATGGGCATGGTTAATGTCGCCGCTGACTCCAGGGCGCCTTACCCCCGTTATAATCTGGAAACCATCATTGCCCGCAAGCCGGATCTGATCGTGATGGGCGCCGGCACTCCCGGCATGAAGATGGATCCGCAACCTGTGCTCAAGCGCCTGAAGATGCTGGAGGCGGTGCGCAAGGGGCGCATCTGCTATACAACCGATGCCTTGTATCGTCCCGGTCCGCGTATTGCCGAAGGGATTGCCGAGCTGGAAAAATGCATGCTGATGCCGTGAATCATTGTGGGTAAAAAAGGGTAAACATTTGCGTATCAAGAGTATCATAATTCTGCTTTCACCGTTTCTGGCCGCCGCCCTGTCCCTGTTTGTGGGCACCTATGGTCTGTCGCCGTCCGAGATCATCGATGTGCTGAGGCATGCCTTCTCTGCTGCAGATTCGGCAGAAGCCACCATCATTCTGGATATACGCCTGCCGCGCATCCTGCTCTCCGGGCTGGCCGGCATGGCCCTGGCCACATCCGGCGCCACCATGCAGGCGGTGCTGCGCAACCCGCTGGTTGATCCGTTCATCCTGGGTATTTCGGCCGGGGCCGCCTTTGGTTGCGCCATTGCGATCGGTTTCCTGGCCTGGCTGCCGCTGCAGGTGGCGGCATTTGTTTTCGGTGCGCTGGCCGTATTTCTGGCCTGCGTGATGGCCCGTTCCGGTGGGGAGATATCACGCTTGTCACTGGTGCTGTCCGGCGTGATCGTTTCGGCCTTTTTTACCGCCATGCTTTCGCTGATCAAGTTTCTGGTTGACCCGATGAAACTGCAGAATATCGTGCACTGGCTGATGGGCAGTTTTGCCATGGCTGATTGGCAGCAGGTGCGCACCTCCGGCATCGGTATTGTGCTGGGATGCCTGCCAATCCTGCTGTTGCGCTGGCGTCTGAACGTGATCAGCATGGGGGACGACGAGGCGCGCAGCATGGGGGTCAATGTCTCCGTCAAACGTATCATCTTCATCGGCAGTGCGACGCTTGCTGTCACAAGCGCCGTGGCGGTCAGTGGTATCATTGGCTGGATCGGCCTGATGGTGCCCCACCTGATTCGCATGGTGGCAGGTCCGGATCATCGCCGCCTGATCCCGCTCAGCATGGCGGGTGGCGCCACATTCATGATCTGTGCTGACACGGTGGCGCGCAACATGACCAGCTTCGACCTGCCGGTCGGCATCATCACAGCCCTGGCCGGGGCGCCGTTTTTTGTGTATCTGATGAAGCGGGGCGGCAAGGAAAGCTGGGGCGTTTAGGACTGGGGAACGGTTACAAAAAACGAACGATGGAGCTATTTGATTGATCAAGCTTGAAAATCTGATATTTCAGCACCCCCACACGGATGCGCCGGTGGTCAATGATGTCAGCTTCCGGGTGGAGCAGGGGCGTCTGGCCGTGCTGCTGGGCCCCAACGGTTCCGGCAAGACCTCGCTGTTCAAGTGCATTGCCGGATTGTGGCGCCCCACCTCGGGTGTGGTCAGGCTGGATGGCACGGACCTGCTTGCACTCAGCTATCGCCAGCGGGCCGAACTGCTGGCCGTGGTGCCGCAGGATCACACGCCGCCTTTTCCCTATACGGTAATGGAGGCGGTGCTGATGGGACGTGCGCCCCATGTGGGTCTTTACAGCGCGCCCTCCGCAGAGGATATGCAGATTGCGCGGCAGGCGCTTGAATCGGTCGGTGTCAGCCATCTGGCAGAGCGCTGTTACACCCGCATCAGCGGCGGTGAGCGCCAGATGACCCTGATTGCCCGCGCCATTGCCCAGGATGCGCCGCTGCTGCTGCTGGATGAACCAACCTCGCACCTGGACTTCAAGAACCAGCACCGGGTGCTGGAGATGGTGCATCGCATTGCGGCTGACAAAGGGCTGACGGTGCTGATGACCCTGCATGATCCGAATCTGGCGGCCTTCTTCGCCGATCAGGTGGTCATGCTCAAGCAGGGCCGGATCGTGGCTGATGGCCAGCCGGAGGATGTGCTGCAGGAGGATGTGCTGGCCAATCTGTATGATATTGGCATCGGGATTGCCAGCGGTGAAGGACGGCGTTTGATCTACACCAGATCGCAGCGGGTTCAGGAAACATGATCCGGACAGGGCAGGGGGGATGGCTATGATAATTGTCACAGGGGCGGCAGGGCTGATCGGTAGTGCGGTTATCTGGAGACTCAACAGTCTGGGCCGGGACGATATACTGGCGGTTGACCACCTGGGCTGCAGCGAGAAGTGGAAGAATCTCTCGCCGCTCAGATTCCGGGACTATCTGGAAAAGGACGCCTTTCTGGAACAGCTGCTTTCCGGGAACCTGACTTCCAGTTACGGCCGGATCGACGCCATCATCCACCTGGGGGCATGTTCTTCAACCACGGAGCTGGATGCCTCCTATCTGATCGCCAACAATTTTGAGTACAGCAAGCATCTCGCCCGCTTCGCGCTGGCCAATGGCAGCCGGTTCATCTACGCCTCCAGCGCCGCCACCTATGGCGACGGGCTGGGCGGTTTCAACGAATCCCTGGATCGTTTGAACGAACTGCGTCCGCTCAACATGTACGGTTATTCCAAGCACATGTTCGACCTGTGGGCCCGCGCTAACGGCATGCTGGACCGGATCGTCGGACTGAAATACTTCAACGTTTTCGGACCCAACGAATACCACAAGGGCGAGATGCGCTCGCTGGTGCTCAAGGCCTATGAGCAGATCGTGAATTGCGGCACGATCCGGCTGTTCCGCTCCCATCGTGATGATTATGCCGACGGGGAGCAGATGCGTGATTTTCTGTATGTCAAGGATGCGGTGGATATGACCCTGCATTTTCTGGAAAACCGCCAGGCTGGCGGCTTGTTCAACCTGGGCAGCGGCGAGGCCAATACCTGGAACCGCCTGGCCGGGGCGATCTTCAAGGCGCTTGACCGCCCGGTGCAGATCGAATACATCGACATGCCGGCATCGATCCGCGACAAATACCAGTACTATACCTGCGCCGACACCGCCAGTCTGCAGGCAGCCGGTTATCAGCGCCAGACCGGGCTGCTGGAATCTGCGGTGGAGGATTATGTGGTCAACTACCTGGTGCCTGACAGGCATCTGGGGGAGTGAACAGTATGGCCTGTATTGTTATTGACGATTCCCGCTGCAAAGGGTGCGCACTATGCACGACCGTCTGCCCATCGGGTTTGGTCGGGATGGGCAGCGAGCTCAACGCCCAGGGCAATCCGGTGGCACTCTTTTCTGATCCGCAGGGAAAATGCACCGGCTGCGCCATGTGTGCCAGGATGTGTCCGGACACGGCTATCAGTGTTTACAGACAGTAGCGAGTTGCGCCCGAACGCGTGACGCCTGCCAGCCAGTCACGGCTAAGTGCGGGGCGTGGCGTCATCCAGGCCTTAGGGATTCAAAATTGTAGTGCCAGTGAATGGTGATATTCTTCATGTATCACCCATAGTGCAGCAGGAGTATCGTGTGAAGAAACCTACCAGTGACAGAGTCTTCGTCAAGGGCAACGAGGCCGTTGCCATGGCAGCCATCGAAGCCGGCTGCCGTTACTATTTTGGTTACCCCATCACCCCCCAGAGTGAAATCCCCGAATACCTTTCCCGTGAGCTGCCCAGATTGGGCGGCGAATTCATCCAGGCCGAGAGCGAAATTGCCTCGATCAACATGCTGCTGGGGGCGGCGGCCACCGGTGTGCGCTGCATGACGTCCTCATCCGGGCCGGGCATATCCCTCAAACAGGAGGGCATATCCTATCTGGCCGGCGCCGAACTGCCGGGGGTGATCGTGGATATCATGCGCTCTGGCCCCGGTCTGGGCGGCATCGACCCATCCCAGGCCGATTACTGGCAGGCGACCCGCGGCGGCGGCCATGGCGGCTACCGCATCATCGTGCTGGCCCCGGCATCTGTGCAGGAGATGTATGACCTGACCATGCTGGCCTTCGATCTGTCCGACAGCTACCGCATACCGGTGATGGTGCTGGCCGATGCCATGATCGGCCAGATGAAGGAATCGATCGTCTGCCGTCCCAGGCCGGCGGCGGAACTGCCGGCCAAGAGCTGGGCCGTGCGCGGCAGACAGGAGGGGCAGCCCCAGAACGTGGTCCGTTCCCTGCATCTGGGTGATGGCGAGATGGAGGCCTTCCACTGGCAGATGCAGGCGCGGTATTGCCTGGTGGCGGAAAAGGAGTGCCGCTGGCAGGAACATCGCACCGATGACGCCGAACTGATCGTGACCGCCTTCGGCTCAACCGCCCGGATTGCCCATACGGCAGTGGAAATGGCCCGCGAGGCGGGCATGGCGGTCGGGCTGATGCGGCCGGTGACGCTGTTTCCCTTTCCGTCCGATGCATGCCGCAAGCTTTCCGAACGCTGCGGTCGTTTTCTGGTGATGGAACTGAGTACCGGACAGATGGTCGATGATGTGCGTCTGGCGGTCCGCTGCGGCACCAGCGTTGACTTTTACGGCCGCCCGCCCGGGGCCGGTTCGCTGCCCACGCCGGAGGAACTGTTCGAGCAGATCGGCAGGGTCTACAGGGCAGGTGCACTATGAAACTGATTTTTGGCAGGCCGCAGAGCCTCAAGGATATGGAAACCCACTTTTGTCCCGGTTGCCATCACGGCATCACCCACCGCCTGGTGGCGGAGGCCATTGACGCCCACGGCCTCCGCAGCAGCACCATCGGCGTGGCTTCGGTCGGCTGTTCTGTATTTCTGTACAATTATTTTGACATCGATGTGGTGGAATCGCCCCATGGCCGGGCACCGGCTGTGGCTACCGGTGTCAAGCGCGCCCGGCCGGACCGCTTTGTCTTTACCTATCAGGGGGACGGCGATCTGGCCGCGATCGGTACGGCCGAGATCATTCATGCCGCCAACCGGGGCGAGGATATTTCCGTCATTTTTGTCAACAACACCACCTATGGCATGACCGGCGGCCAGATGGCACCTACCACCATGATCGGCCAGAAGACCTCCACAACCCCCTACGGCAGGAACCGCGACAAGGAAGGCGGGCCAATCCGTATGGCTGAACTGCTTGCCCAACTGGACGGGGTTGCCTATTCTGCCCGGGTGGCGGTCAATAGCCCCAAAAACGTGATCCAGGCCGGCAAGGTCATCAGCACCGCCTTTCGTTACCAGGCTGAAGGGCGGGGTTTTTCTTTCGTCGAGGTCTTGGCGGCCTGTCCCACCAATTGGGGTATGCAACCGCTCAAGGCCAACGCCAGGGTGGCTGATGAGATGATTCCGTGTTTTCCGCTGGGTGTCTGCAAGAACACCGCTGAACTGTAAATTTTGGAGAAAACCATGCGCCGCGATGTATTTATAGCCGGATTCGGAGGGCAGGGTGTCTTGCTGGCCGGCAACCTGCTTTCCCATGCTGCCATTCATGAAGGTCTGAATGTGTCCTGTCTCCCGGCCTACGGGGTAGAAAAGCGCGGTGGCGCCGCCATGTGTACGGTGGTTTTCAGTGACGGCGATACCGGCTCGCCGGTGGTGGGTTTTCCCTCGGTTGCTCTGCTGCTCAACCAGCTCTCCTTTGACAAGTACGTTGCCCGGATCAAGCCGGGCGGGATCTGCGTGATCAATTCGGATCTGGTAAAAGCTGAGGCAGCTTCAGCGACGGGTCTGCGGCTGGTGTCGGTGCCGATGAACCGCCTGGCCATCGAGCTGGGCGATATCCGCATGGTTAACATGGTGGCTTGCGGGGTTTATGCTGCCGTCAGCGGGGCGCTTGCCCCCGCATCGCTGGAGGCGGCCCTGAAAAAGACGCTGCCCGAGCACAGACATGGTCTGGTTGCTGCGAATACACGGGCGATCAGGGCCGGTTACGGGGTAGTGGGTAAGTAAAAATGCTTGACGCAGCAAGTCACATTTGTTAAATAAAGAGTCCCTTTATTGGGGTATCGCCAAATGGTAAGGCAACGGACTCTGACTCCGTCACTCTTGGTTCGAATCCAGGTACCCCAGCCATAATATAAACAGGCACTTGCATTGATTTGCAAGTGCCTGTTTCTTTTCATGCAACCTTTCAGTAATATCAGTTTGTAGACAAACAGCAGTTGATCGGGACAGGCGGCGGTGTTATAAAACGCAATGCCATTTGACCCGACAGTTGCAGCTGGAGGTGCTATGAACAGCTTGAAACCGGCTACAATAGAATCTGCCAGCGCCATACCAATGCTGCAGACACTTGATATTCGTTGCACGGAGATCGGCGACAGCTACGCCATCATGCAGGTTACTGTCAGCGACAAGCACAGAAACTATATCGGCGGCGCGCATGGCGGGTTGATTGCCACGCTGGCCGATACGGTTTCCTTTTTTCCCAGGCCGCTGTTTCCATCCGGCCTGGCCTGTACGACCACCAATCTGAACCTCAACTACATCAGGCCCGCCGTCGTAGGGGATGTGCTGACGGCCCGATCGGATCTGATCCATCTCGGCCGGCGCATGGCCAGCCTGAAGATCACCATCACCAACCATCATGGCGGGCTGGTGGCCCATGGCACTTCAACACTGCTGATAACCGCTCAATAACAAAACGGATCTTCTGGATCGAGAGCCGCGATCACTTCTGCTTCAGCTCCTTGAGCCGCTTACGCGCCTCATCGCCAAACTCCCTGTCCTCCGGCTCTCCCCTTGACTGCGCCCCCGTGAGTGCCTTCAGGGTCTTTTCCAGTAACTGCTGCTCCTCATGTTTTCGCCCCATGCGCCTCAACTCCCTGGCGGTCTGTATCAGCATGGCCGGGCTATCTCCATGCCTGCTGGCGTAGCTGATGTAGTCGGCGGCAGCCTTGTCAGGCTGATCTAGCATTTCATAGGCGATCGCCCGTTTGCGCAGCAGTTCGCTGTCATCGGGGGCCAGCCGCATGGCCTTTTCGAGATCCTGCAGCGCCCCTTGATGATCCTTGAGGCGCTGCTTTGCCATGGCGCGGTAGTGATAGGAACGGGTGCTTGACGGTTCCAGGCGGACAAGCCGGTCAAAGTCGGCCAGTGCCTGCGTGTGATGATCAAGCGTGAGGTGCAGAAAACCACGCTGGAACCAGGCATCAACGCAGGCGGGGTCCAGCCGGATGGCGGCGTCAAACCTCTCCAGCGCCAGTTTTGTCGCCCTGACTTCCACAGCGCGGATGCCCTGCTGTGCCAACTGATAGGCCCGCAGCTGCTCCGTTGTTGAAAACGGCTTGAAGTCGCCGCTCTTTTCGCAGAAGTTGCCGTACATGTACATGGTCATGCCGCGCCCCAGATTGTATGCGGCGCAGCTCATCTCGCGATCCTGGCGGGCGCCGTCCAGATTGCCGGCTTCATAGCGCATCCAGGCCCGCTGCCGGTATGTGTCGTACAGGTGTGGCAACAGGGGGCGGTGCAGCATCATCGCCCGAGCTTTTCCCGATTTTTCCACCCCCTGCTGTGTGCAGTCGCTGATTGCAAAGGTGTCACACAGCAGGCGCACCATTGCGTTGTCATTATTGATGCCGTAGCTCTTGCGGACAAACTGCAGAAACGCCCCGTGTTCCGGCGGGATGGTGGACTCCAGTATTGCCACGGCCCAGTCGGCTTCGGCAAGGGCGGCGGCCTGGTGTCCGGCTTCAAGGTAGGCATTGGCGCGCTGCAGGTGGGCGGCCTTGGCCATCAGAGGTCCTTCCACAGGGGCAATCTGGATGGCGGCGGCAATATCCTGCCGGACACCTTCCTGCTGTGCCGGTTTGAAAGAAACCAGGGTGCGGCGCAGATAGGCGCGCGGATTGTCCGGATCCAGCGCCACGGCCTTGTCCATCAGTTTGCGGGCTTCGTCGAACTGTTTGAGAAAGGCCAGTCTGCCCGCGTCCTGCATCAGGCTGGCGGCCCGCAGCTGCTTTTCATTTTCGCCGATGCGGGCGATGATCTGCTGTTTTTCTGTGCCGCTGGCCTTTGCCAGCTGCTGTTTCAGCGCCTCCAGTTCCCGGGTCTGCTGCTCCAGTTTCTGCTTGAGCTGCTGATAGTCCTTCAGTTCGTTGCGCTGGCTCAGCATGCGCATGATCGCCTGCTCGATCTCGCCTTCGATCAGTTCCGCCCGGATGGCCACCCGGATGCGTACCGCATTGCCGATCATATCTCGCTGTGCCGGCATGGTGGTAATGCGCATGGCATGGTTGGCAACCACTTCGATGACATCCTCCTCCAGGGCCATGTTGCGGACCGTGGTGTAGCTCCTGACCAGGGCGCCAGCCTGTTCGGCTGCCTGGCGGATGGCGCTGTTGCGGGCATGGTCCATGCCGGCGGCCATGGTCTCGCCATCGCCGATCAAGTATTCGCCGGAGGTCTGAATGGTCAGGGCTTCACAAAAGGATGGGATGGCCAGCAGGGCGCAGAGAATGATCTGGATGCAAAATCGGGGCAGGCGCATGGGCGGGATCTCCTGCAGTTGGGATCTGGGGCGGCGTTTTGTGCAAGACGGCACCCATCCATTCATAGCAGATTTTCTGCGGTGTATGCTATAGTTATGAGCATGAACGTTTGTCGCAGGGGCGCTTATGCAGATCAGCAGTGATTACATACGCTCGGTGGGCCGACACGAGGGGCGCGGGCGCTACTACAGTTGTGCCCGTAACCACTATTATGCGGGCACAGATTACAGCGAATCCACCGCATCGTTTTTCACGCTGGATGTGCGGCCTGCTGTTGGCGACTACCTGCAGGACCTTGTCACTGGTCGGGGATTTTTTGTCATTGATGCCCAGGTGGGATTTGAAAAGGGCGAGCCGTGCTATTTTGAGGTGTCACTGCTGCCGTCCAACGAACAGGTCTCGCTGGTGCGTCATTCAGCCGGTGATAGTGCTGCCGGGCATCCGGTGGTGGCAAGATCGGTACTTTTTGAAGGACTGCCGGCGGTGCTGGAGGTGGAGCTTAAGCAGCGTCAGGGTGGTGTCATGCGCTATATATTCACACTTCAGCAGCGTTATCAGCCATGTCTTGGCGACATGCTGATCTGCAGCCGCAACCGTTGTTATACCGTGGTGGAACTGTTGCCGAATCGCCAACCGGGACTGGTGTGTGTCAGGGCGCTGATGTGAAAATGGAATGCAGGTAATTTTATGTGGGGAGGTTCGGGTGGAAAACAATGAAACGCAAAAGACAGAGCTGGTCTGCAATGGCGGTGAAAAGCACAAGGGACATGTCTGCTTTCTGACCAACATGGGTCTGCATGCCGAGGTGTTCAAGCTGACCCGCAACCCGACCGTGGTTTGCCGAAAATGCGGAGCCCGAGCCGGCAAGGCCGAACATGTCTGCTTTCCGGAAGCTTTGTAATAATCAATCATCTGAGGAGAATCAGACCATGAAGAATGGCATGTTGTTTATGGCGTTTGGCATAGCGTTATTTCTGTCGGAGACAGTCATGGCCGGCGGCTCCGATTGGTTTCGTCAGGGGGCGCAGCAGGCCCGGCAGGATCAGGAGGTTGGCTACCGTGTGGCAATTATTGCGGGTGACGAGATCTGCCGCCCTCCCAGGGACTATAACGCAGCAGGATTTGCCAGGCCGATTGATCTGCTTGGCACGGTTGATGAACCCAGGGGCCATGAAGCGGAAAACATGAAGCAGTGGTTCTGTACCCATACCCTGCCGGATGGCACGATTGTCCAGTATGGTTCCAGCTTCACCCCGCTGGAGGATTGGCGTAATAACCAGAGCCGGCTTGATGAATAAAATGGTTTTTTAGATTGACATGCGTTTGCGCAAAAAATATGCAGAATGGTGACAAAACCGTTAAAAACAGCTGCTTGTCATTCGTTTCCCCAAGCTTATCAACACCCATTTCCACAAAAATGTTGATAAAGAGTCCCGCCATTGCAGGCATTCGTAATCACGGGATTTTTTTATTAACAGCCTGAACTGGTGCGGGTCAGCCGCGTTGGCAATCTGACGTTTCGTAACCGGTTCGTCACAATTATGACGTTTGGCGGGTCGTTGCAACTTCTGTCAGAATTAAAACACTTTTCAGGTGTTTACAAAGCAGATTCCTGCGTTACTATTTTATTGTTTGCATCCCAAACGACCAGGATATCGGAAGCTGTTGCGGATAGATGTTTCAGGCGTTGTCCGACCAAGGGCAGTTATAGTGAGTATCAGCAAGTATCAACCAGTGAAGCCGTCCAAATTGTCCCGCACGACCTGCCGTTTCTACTGATCTGCTTCCATGCCTGCATCTTGAGAAACCAGATCATACCCGGAGGCTAGACATGCTGGTACCGATCTCAGAATTCAGTGGCGAAGAGCCGGATGTGTCCAAATGCCGGACCGAAGCAATCATTACCGACCTGTACAGGTGCCTGGGGAACCATTGCAACTGCAAGTACGGTCTGCCGGCCGGCAGTACCAGCACCTACTGTCTGCACCCGGATTTTAGAAAGTTTTCCGCAACCAATCCCCCTCTTGCCAGACACGGGGCCTGTGGTGCCGGAGTCAAACAGAGGGCTTGAAGCCCCGCCTGTTTCGGGCTATCATCTGTTGGCAAGCTACCATTCCCACCCACAATGATTTCCTGGCAGATCCGGTGACTATATTCGCCTTATTGCCGGGTGATCAAGCACGGAAAGCAAACCATGGAATTTAATAATCTACTGATCCATCTGGAAAACAGTGTCGATGCCTTTGCTGCCAAGCCGCACCATGTGGCGGCGATCCGGAGCGCCTTTCCTGACGCCCGGGTGAGCGTGGCTGAAAACAACGCCGTTTTTCGCGGGAAGCTGCCCCAGGCCGATTGCGTTCTGGCCTGGATTTTCAAACCCGATTGGTATCAGAGTGCCCCAAAGCTCAAGGCGGTCTTTACCCCGGCTGCCGGGCGCGACTGGGTGGCTGCCGACCCCTCAGGCCGGGTACGTAGCTTCTATGGCAGCTTCCATGGCCGTATCATGCGTGAAAGCCTGCTCTCCATGATGCTGTACTTCAACCGCAAGCTGTCCCGTTCCCTGTCAGACCAGCAGAACAATAGCTGGGGCCGGCTGGGTTACAGCGATTGCCGGGGGCTTTTCAGCCAACGGGTGCTGATCATCGGTTTTGGTGCGCTGGGTCAGTCCATGGCCGAACTGCTCAAGGCCTTTGGTGCATCCGTAACCGGGGTCAAGCGCAATACGGCCGGCTTTGAAAACCATCCCCACGCAGACCGCGTGATTTCCTTTGATCAGATTGACGCAGAACTGCCACTGGCCGACCACATCGTGCTGTTGCTGCCAGGCGGCCAGGAAACCGACGGTCTGCTGACGTCCAGGCACTTCAATGCCGTCAAGCCGGGTGCGTTTTTGTACAATCTGGGGCGTGCCGGCTGCTATTGCGAGGAGGATCTGCTTGCGGCGCTGCAGGGCGGCAGGCTGGCCGGTGCCGGTCTGGATGTGTTTGCGGAAGAGCCGCTGCCGGCGTCATCGCCGTTGTGGGGCATGCCGAATGTGCTGCTGACGCCGCATTCCAGCGCCATCAGCAGAGAGTATATCGACCTGTTCATCGAGGAATGGATTGCCAGGGTGCGGGCTGCCTGAGAAGGTCAGTTCATTTTTTGGATTGAGGACAAATCATTTACGGCTGTAACTACGGAGATTACAGAAAACGGCCGCGCTCCTTTGGGGGAGGCGGCCGTTTTTCTGTATGGAGCAGACAGGTTTATATCTCGCACTTGGCCGTGTGGCGGATATCTTTGCCCCGTACCATGAAGATCACCATCTCGGCGATGTTGGTGGCATGGTCGGCGATCCGCTCCAGGTACTTGGAGATGTAGGTCAGGTTCAGGGCCCGGGAGATGGTGGCCGGATCCTCCAGCATATAGGAGAGCAGTTCGCGCTGGATCTGCACATGCAGGTCGTCGATCTGCTGGTCGTCCTGGCAGACCTTGATCGCCAGATTCACATCGCCCCGCACGAAGGCGTCCAGGGCCTCCTTGAGCATCAGCTCGGCACAGCGAGCCATGCGCGGGATGTCGATGTAGGGCTTGAGCGGCGGTTCCTGATTGATCTCCTGCACCCGTTTGGCCAGATTGGCGCACTGGTCGCCGATCCGCTCCAGATCGGTGACGATCTTGAGCGCCAGGGTTATGAAACGCAGATCACTGGCGGCCGGCTGGCGTAACGCCAAGAGCTGCAGACACTTCTCATCGATGGAGACCTCCAGGCCGTTGACCTCGTGGTCCATGTTGATGATCCGTTCGGCCAGGTCGGAATCCCGATCCTCCAGGGCCTTGACCGAGCCGGAGATCATCAGCTCCACCTTGCCCCCCATGACCAGGATTTTGCTGCGCAGATCATTCAGATCCGCATCGTATGATGCACTGATGTGTGTTCTTTCCATAATTCCTCACTAAATGTATTCAACAACTCTTGCTGCTGTCCGTGGCACCTTCGTCCGCAAGCGTTTGCCAGTCCCCAGTCCCCAGATTTACCCAAACCTGCCGGTGATATAGTCCTCGGTCTGCTTTTTGTCCGGGTTGGTAAAGATTCTGCTGGTTGAGCCGGCCTCAATCAGCTCCCCCAGGTAGAAGAAGGCCGTCACGTCCGAAACACGGGCAGCCTGCTGCATGTTATGGGTGACGATGATGATGGTGTACTTCTGTTTCAGTTCGTCAATCAGTTCCTCGATCTTTAGCGTGGAGATCGGGTCCAGGGCAGAACATGGCTCATCCATCAGGATGATCTCAGGATTGACGGCAATGGCGCGTGCGATGCAGATACGCTGGGCCTGACCGCCGGAGAGACCCAAGGCCGAGTCGTTGAGCCGGTCCTTGACCTCATCCCAGATGGCGGCATTTCTCAGGCTGCGTTCCACGGTTTCATCCAGGACGGCCTTGTCGTTGATTCCGGCGATGCGCAGGCCGTAGACGATGTTCTCGTAGATCGATTTGGGAAAGGGGTTGGACTGCTGAAAAACCATGCCGATCCGTCGGCGCAGGGAAATCACATCCGTGGCCGGATCGTTGATTTCAGTCCCGTCAAAGCGCAGGCTGCCTTCGATGCGCACGTTGTCGATCAGGTCGTTCATGCGGTTGATACAGCGCAGAAGCGTGGATTTTCCGCAGCCGGACGGTCCGATGAAGGCCGTGACCTGGTTCTTGCCCATCTTCAGGCTGACATCCTTCAGGGCGTGTTTGTCGCCGTAATAGAGGTTCAGCTTCTCAATGTCCATGATGGTCTGTGCTGTGTCTGCTGTTGCTGTCATTTATTGTTCCTTTGTG